>Ga0247734_1000055_pt1 | contig 104148 bp, 135 predicted proteins | sample UWRJL103311B2_FD_180933 | JGI IMG/M metagenome (GOLD analysis project Ga0247734, IMG submission 180933) | Plant litter microbial communities from Arlington Agricultural Research Station in Wisconsin, United States - UWRJ-L103-311B-2 | ecosystem: Environmental > Terrestrial > Plant litter >... | reverse complement strand
GGGCTTTCGACGGCTACTTCGATCAGCAAACCATCAACGTGCTGATCGCAAGGGGTCTGATTGCAGGCTTAAGCAAAGCGGCAACTGGCGCTGCCGTCGATCACACTCTGAAACGCTTTGAGCCTTCGCAGGTGCTGACCCTGCTGGCAGCCGAAGCCAAAAAACCGATTTGCTCATCCGGACTCACCCAGGCTCTCGCCAAGGTTTATGAATGGGCTCAGTCAAAAAACTGAGCTCTGCCGATTGCATCACCTAAAGCCCGGCGACGCCGGGCAATCCAAGAACAAGAGAACATCATGCCTTCAAACAACATTTCGCTCCCCAAGATCAACGCCTTCTCGTCCAACCAGCAAACTCGCGATCATGCGCGCATTCAGATGATCCAGTCTTTTCAGGCTAAAGCGTCTGAGCGCGGGGCGCCATATGTTGTCGACACCCTGATCAATGGCAGGCTATTCCCCCATGTGCTTGAAAAAGACGCACTGCCTGGTTTCTTGGCCTTTGTTGGAAATGCTTTGAGCGCAGCCGACAAGCAATGGTGGATTCATCGCCATGTCATGCTCGCACTCAATGATCATGCTTTTGACCAGGCAAAAATCATGATGGCTTTCAACGTGGGCGAAGTCCTGTTGGAGGTTGATCACTTTCCAAGATTTACTCCTGAAATCCTTGAGTTCCTTGAGTCTGAATCAGCTTCAGGTCTGTTCAGTATCAAGCCATTTCTCAATATGCAGTGGGAAAACAGAGCGGGCCACGAAGGCTTCCTGATCCTCCTCAGAATTGTTGGTGCGCCAGCGCTCAAGAAGCTCATCCTGCAAGACAAGCATTATGACCCTAAAGGCGATGAGTATTCAGCTTTGGGGTTGATGGCGCGACTCGGTCTACTCGATGATTTCCTAGACAGAGATACTGTCAATCTATTGATTGCGCGAGGATTTATCTGCTTTCTTAACGAGTGCCGCGTTGAATCGATCATCAGCGACCTGGTCAACGAGTTCGAAAGCGGTCGGTTGCTTGAAATCTTGGCCACCGAAGCCAAATACGGCAACGCCAGCAACGTTACTGAAGCGATGAAGACTGTGCTGCCGTACCTCACGACAGCGGGCGCTGATCATTGAAAGATCGCGCCTATAAGGCTGCCCTGCTATACACCACCAAGGCCACCCGAATGGCCTTTGCAGGGTTGGCGGTGACGTTTGCGCTGCAGGTATGGCTGTTCGCGCAGGCATGGGTAGTCCTTTCAGGATTCACAAGCCTGATTTGGCTTTCGCTGCTGATCTTGCTCGTTTTGCTTTCAAACATAGCCACAGGCTTTGTCTTCGGGGAAATGCTCAAGGATAGTGACCAGTACCGCCCCAGGTTTGCTAGGGCTGGAAGGCTGCACGTATTGTTGAACGCAGGTGTGTGTGCTTCAATGCTGATCCAAATGCTTGTCGAAGCCAACTTGAACCTGATGCCGGCAATCCTTGAGCCAGCCCTTTGGCTGAAGTTGACGACCTCTCTCATACCCCTGCTGCTGGCATCCCATGCAGGCACCTACGTGTTGATTCACACGCAGCCTAACCAGCCGTACTACACCTACAAATATGGGTATCCGGCCCGAGTGAAACGCTCAAAGCGCAAGGGCTGAAAAACTCTGTGCCTGACAGATTGTCTTGATCCGCAGGCGGTCTTGCGCGTTACCGGGTATGTAAAGATCAATCGGAGCGAAGAAATTTGCGGTATGTCGACCTTTAGCCTCCAGTCCGCATGTCGTACAAACATAGTCCATGCCGATCAGGCTGGCACCTTGTTTGGCAAAGACATGGGCGTTCGCAGGGCCAAGATCCACTACGCGCTGCAGGGATCTGGGCAGAGTGTACCTTGGCAGCAGAACGTTGAAGTGCGCGATGGCGCGCTCTCCCCATTGATGGATGTCGGTGAGCGCATCCACCAGGTGGAAAGACACACTGTCGAACTCCATATGCTCGCCACTTTCAAACTCGATCGCCTCATCAATGACCAGTGCGACCTGTCTAGCAAACCCTGAGGGCGCCACGATTGCAATGGGCCATTTTGCTGTCTTGGCCATCTGCCTGATTTCGTGATCCTTCATCATCCGCCACTGCCTTGAAAGTCCGTTTCTAGCGCCGAAGAACTTAGGCGTGTAGCCCCGTTTCGTCAACAAAGTTTTGCAGAAATGCGACCTCGGAGTATCACATGACCGGTTTATCTGAGTTTTCTTGCAATGGGTAAATGTGCAATTGAACCCAAAGTTGTACGACAGTGACCGGGATATTGAGCGGACACCCAAGTGAAAATGAGCCCAAAACGGGCTCAGCGCTCTAGCGCGGTGCTTTCGGCGTATGCCTACAGCGCCATGCCTACTGCAGACATATAGTCTTCGCGTCCTTTTCTGGCGGCATTACCGATCTCGGAGAACACCGAGTTGGCAATTGCCACACGCCTTTTGAGGTCGCCCGTAGCGCCCCGGAAGTCCTTGCCAAGCAGGACGCACATGACCTGGGCGGTAGAGTGTTGCATGTAGTGAGTGCTTTCAGTGCGTGACCATCCTGAAACGGTCTCCAGGGTGGCTTGAAAGAGTGCTTCATCTGGAGTGCGTAGGCCAGCACTTAGCACCCGGAAATTCTCACTGGACTTGTAGGCTTTGTGAGCGACAACATGAGCCAACACTCTGGGGTCTTCAAGCACCTGGGTCTTGAGCGTCAGACGCCTGGCCATGTGAGCAAAGGGTTCATGCGCCAGCAGCTCGCCTACAATGGCTGAGCTCTCGCACCGACCCACTTGCCGGGATAGGTGATCTTCGAGGGCATACCAGCCCCACAGGCGCTTACAGAGGTAGCCAATCGACTGCGCATTGACTTGGTGGCGCACGTTAAGATTCAGAGATAATGCGGGATGCTGGTAAACCCCCTCAAAGGACTGATTCAAATCATCCACGTCAACCTTGAGAACCCCATCATCACCCATCAGCTTGTCGAGCTGCTCGGGCTTGAGTACCGGGCCATAGGCTAGCAGCAAGCGTAGAAACAAGGGCTTGGCAACGCGCTGCTTCTGGTGACGCAAAGCGATGACCTCGAACATGCGCTCGGTTAGCTGCACGCGATCGACTTGAGGGAGAATGTTGGCGGCGTGCATGACGTTCTTGACGGTCTCGTAGAGCGAGTCCGAATGGTTCTGAGCAAGCAGATCCAAGCTATTTTTTGCATCAAATTGCGTGTCTAGCATCGATCGCTCGAATGCCTTGTAGGTGTCGTAGCTCACGCCCCTGCCCCCAGTCTGCTTTTGTCAATATATTGATCATAGCAGTACAGCCTGCGTACGTAGAAGTGGCTATTGCCACACGATCAACGCCAATAGGTAACGGCATGCGATCCAGACTTCTTGCATGTAGTGAGCAATGCCAAGCCGTCCTGTACTTTGCCATCCACTTGGTACGAAAACCCGGCCATGCTCAGCTTTTCCAGGGTTTTCATGCAGTCATCAACGCTCAGAGGACTGAACCAGGTTTTCGCAGATCCACTGGAGACTTGCGTATAAGCACTTGCCCAACTCGCTACACGCTCATCCGCACGCTTGGAATTTTGGTACCCCACATAAATCAGACCCAAGCCTACCGACCATACCAGCACGGCGAGCAACGCCAGCAAAAAAACCTGCATAAGCGGTGGTTTGGTTTCTGCTGCAACACTCTTTGCCACGGACATTGAAAATTTTCTCCATTTACTACTTGGCCAATCGGCTGGCGAGCTTTTTATCATATATTGGTAAGCATTGCCAATACATGGCCCTTGGGTCACAGGGCCCTCATCCACTAGAATGGAATTGACCTCGAACCAGGACATCCACTTCATGCACTACGAACTTTCATGCTTTCCCCTGAGTAATACTCGCCCCGTTACCTTCGGTGGCCAGGAGTATCCAAGCCTGTCAGAGTGTCCGGATTGGGTGGATGGGGTGATTGCCAGAACGGCTTACGCTTATCTGTCGGATGCCGCAAGGCACCAGACCCCGGTCGAGGTTGCCGCCAGAAGGCTTCATGACATTACCGGACAAGCCGAGGCTTTCTCGTGTTACCTGGCCCTAACGCTGATTGAAGCCGGGGATGAGCAGGATCTGATCGACTACGCCCTCACTGCCATCAACGATCTCGATCTCAAGCACGACGTCAAATTCGCCTATTCCAACATGCTTGAGAAGTTTCAGTTGGCCAGCTATCACAGCTATTTAAGGAAATCCCCAGAGACCCTTCAGCGACTGGAATTTTTCAAAAAGATCGACACATACCCTTTCCAGAACCTGGCTATCGCTTTCGATGATGCCGTCATGGCCAAGCGGCTGGTCGAAAAGGCAGGCAATAAATTCGACTACACCCTCTCCTTCCTGGCAGCCGTAACCCATTACCCCTACAGAGACTCGAAGGTCAGGTCTTACCTCATCAGCCACTTTGGCGACATTCGGGATCATGAGATCAAGCTGCGCTTGTCCATGCAGAAGGTCATGATGAGCAACAGGATGAAATCCAGTGACTACCCAAAGCTTTCACTGGATGAAGCCCCTCCGTATGCAGTTTACGATTTCAAAGATGCCGCAGTGCTGGATCTGAAAGTCTTTCAAATGCCTGGATTTAGAGAATGGCTTGAGGAAGTCCCTGGCAGCATCGAATTGCTGGCCGAGAACCTCAATTACTCATCAGTTGGCAAGCTGGAGGGGCGCGCTGCTAGCCTAATCCCCTACTTTGACCAGGCGCTTGATGTGCTTTTTGAGAGCAAATTGCCGGTGGATCAAATCTACATGCAGGCATGTCAGGGGTATGATCGAGCCAAAGTCGAGTTAGCGCGACAATTTCACAGCTCTGAGCAGGAGCTTCATCGAGATATTTACTGCAACCTGATCTCGAAGCTCAAGGACAACGATCCTCTGTGCAACCACATCGCCAAGACGTTCATCAAGAAGATGGGCTTGCCCTACTTTCTAGATCTGATGCAGAACCAGGATGATCTACTGGTCATTGCCAGACATATCCGGGATGCATCAGTGATGAAGCGCCTGTCACCAGAACAGCGCGACAGCCTCATGGGTCATGACATCGGACTTTGAAATGACGCGGGCGACCGGGAAAGCGATCGCCCATGAGCCCTGATTATTATTGATGGCCCAGCAACGTGGGTTCCATGGCGATAGTAGCTGTCATCAGGGCGTACTGCTGGCGCTGAACGTTGACCCATTTCACCAGTGCTTCGAGCACCCATTCCTTCATCGAGCCGTGCGAAGAGCTTGCCTGAGCTACTCCATTCCGGATGATTTCCCGAACATTGGGGGGAAGTCTGACAACGAACAGGGCGGGTGTGGTGCAGCCCTCAAGCTCGAAATCGGGGATTTGCGCAAGCACCTGTTCGCAAACGGGGTCTCCAAGGCGCTCTTTCAGCACCTTCACCAGCATCAAAGATCGAACCTGGCCATCCAGGGCGTCCAGGATCGCAGCTATGGCCTCGGAGTTCATGCTTCGGCCTTGGTGCAGCCCGATGCCCTTGAGCTCGTCAAACAGTTCTACAAAGCCTCGAATGACGAACTTGTCGGCAGTGCGGCTATCGAACTTGGGCCTGCGCACGGGCCCACTGCGAACCTTCTTCAGAGCCCTGTTCAGCGCAGCAATGGCCAGCGGGTTGGATAGAGCAGACATCAAATTTCCTCCAACAAATCTCACATCAGACACAGCGCCTGATCTCAAAAGCATTGCGCAGGATTATACACACGCACCGAAATCATGCCTTTGTCGAAAAGATCGATGAGGTGAACTCTACTCACCTTTTAAGTACCAGCCGAGACTGAAAGTGTCCAGATTTGCCCCATACTTAGCCCAGTGGGCAATCGCAGGTTTAGGGCGAAGTGCTGGATTGTTCGCCAGTTCAACCAGAAACGCCTGCACCTTGTCGAAGGTTTTCAGGTCTCTGGCTCGATTGGCCACCATATCGGGGGTCAAAAAGTATGGCATGCCCTCAATGTTGGTTCGCGCCACCCGGCCAGACAAGAGCCACAACAGGTTGGCAGCATGAGCCGGCACTTTGATAGTGGCCTTGTTTTCGACCTCTCCGGGGAAAGCTCTGTAGTAAATCCTGGCCAACTCGGCGGAGGCCATGCGGGTCTTGTTGCGAGACTTTGCGCCCAGGGGTAGCGTCTCAAACACATCCTCTTCGAATAGCTCTGGCCCGTATGGCTTTCCACCTTCGCGTATCCAGCGCTGCTTGGCCTGTTCGATGTCATCAGATGTAATGGCACGGGCGCCAGCCCAAATGGAATCGAACCATAGATCAACCTCACCGTGGGGCGCAGTACCTGGCTCAATGAAGAAGCCGGCTTCAATCCACCCCCCGACCTCCGCCATCTGCAAGCCAAGTGCTTTTTCGGAGAAATTGGCCGAACCCACCACTGCCCCGCCCGCACTGATCGCAACCTTCGCGTGCAGGTCGTCCCGCTGCCTGAAAACCACATTGGGCTGGCGCATGATGGTTTCAATGACGCCTGGGTTGGTTCCAGGATGAGAGAGATTGCAGATCAACTCGTGTGGCCCCTTTCCTCGCGCCATAACTTGAGCCCCTTCACCCCAAAAAGCTACCGCAGCACGCAAGCGATCACCACCGGCATGGCTTGCAGATACCAAATCATCTATTTTGGCCAGTATTTGGGCGCGAGATTGCAGAAACATAGGGTCACTCCGGCGTAGGGGCAGACGGCAGTAGAGCAAACCTGCTGCGACCCCGCAACCGCCGCCGCCTGTCTTTGAAGTTAGGCCTACAGCTGTAGGGAGGGATGCCTTGGCTGGCGCTTTTCTCTGCGCGTACACTGAGGTAAGACCAAGAGTGAAGACCATGACCTCCCTACGCCTGCTTGACGCTGACCTGTATCTCAGAGATGAAACTTCCAACTTCTGCTGGGGGCTGTCCTACGAACACATCTGTCACGTGCAGGACGCCTTTGTCAGCTACATGGAAGAGGGTCTAAGCTTTGACGACATCCTGGAGCACGTCGAGAGCGAGGATGAAGATTTTGAATTTGAATCGGTTCCAAGAATGGATGCTGCCAGAGCCTTCTGCGCTGTTGCGATATGTGTACCGCATCCCAGAATACAAGATCTTTTAGGGTACATCGCCGACGTAGGGGGTGATCACCGCGATGAGATCCAAAATGTGCTCGACACCCTTTTTGAGTACAACAAGGGGCGCAAGATGATGGTAGCTCAGGCCCTGGACAGTATAGGTCTTGAGCAGCTGATGCAGTTTTCCCCGCTGACCGCTGATGATGCAAAAATGCTGGTGCTGATCAACGATCCAAAGCTCAGCAAGCGGCTTGATCCGTATCTTAAACCAGAGGTTCGCCAAGAAGGGATCTTAGGAGTTACCTACAGTCCTGCACGTACAATCGGATGGGTGGACAACAATCCAGAGATCATCCCGCACACCGAAGTGCTAGGGCGCCTGACCCAGTTGGCCAAGACCCTCTCGACCTGGAGCTATGGCTCTGCGCCAACCGTCTATGACGCAGCGCTTTGGCGCCAGCAGCCTGAGATTGATGTGAAGTCAGGATGGAGTCTGGAAAACATCGAGTATTCAGAAATTGATCTGGCGGTGCTCGACATTCCGCAAACCAAAAAAACCATGGCCTTGTTCACAGGTGAATGTGCAGCCGCGATCGTGGGTGAGCTTAAATCCAATGACCCCAATCACCAGAAGATCCTGGGGCAGTTGACCCAAACATTCCTTGATGCTGGCGTGGATGCCCAAAAGCTTTTCTACATGACCTGCAGAGGCATGTCAGCAATGGAATACACCGACATGCAGGAGCGAGGGAGTGTAGACCGGGGGGATTACATACGCGAGGCCCTGAATTACACCCAGGCTCAATGGCCTATCCAGCTGCGCCAGATGGCTGAGCACATGGTGTCGAAAGAACCCGTGGAAAGCCTGTTATCCCATTGCTTCAGTGATCGCTTGCTCAATGCTGCGTATGCCGTAGTCCCTGACAAGCGCTTGTTGACGCAGATGGGCTCTACGGGGCGTGACAAGGCCATGGCCTCCGACCTGGGGCTATGACATGACACAGCCGACGATGCTCAAGGGTGTTGTGTATTTCCGGGAAAACCCGAGGGGCAATGATACCTACTGGCCTATCTCGGTGGATGAAATCCGCGAGGCGCAAGAAACGTTCGTGACCTACATGGAGCATGGTTTGAGCCTCGACCATGTTTGTCAGCACGTGGACAACTCACAGTACGGTATGGATGCCGATGCGGTTCATGACTGCGCTTTAGCTTTCTGCGCAGCAGCCTTGTGTATCCCGCACCCACGCCTGTCAGATCTGATTCTGTACGTCCGTGAAATAACCCGAAACAATGACTCGGAAGTCAGCCAGACCCTGGAGCGACTTTTCAATTACAACCTCATTCGCAAGTATGAGGTGATGGCAAGCATTACCAGTGATGCCTTGGAGTTGCTGGGTATTGTGGCACCTGTGGGTGTTGAGGACTGCATCCTGGCCTACCTCATCAATGACAAGGCGATCGCCCCGAGAATCTATGCCCAGGCATCTGCCAGCGAGCGAGAAAAGACTCTGGCATGTGTGAGGTACTTCCCCGAGAGATCTCTGGGCTATTTGCGGGATAATCCAGAGTACCTTGGGCACAGAGAGATTATTGACCTTCTGGTTTATCAGGCGAGAGCCATGATGGGAGTACCGGACAGCACATCGCGCAAATACAGCCTCCAGTTGTGGGCTGATGCCTGTAAACCCACCCTGGATGAGCCGTTCTCGCTGCTTACCATGCGCTGCAATAGCCATGATCACGGCATCCTTGATCTGGAGCAAACGGTGCGCACGCTGAAAGCATTTGGGCGGGAATGCATTGCGGCCATCGTCAAAGGCACCTTTCTCTTAAACAAGGATAAAACAGACCCGGTCTTGCTCGAAAAAATGTTGAATGCGTTCCATAGGGCTGATATCAGCAAACAGGAGGTCTTTTATCTGTTGTGCGCGAGGATGACCCATGTTGAATACGCTGACCGTGAGGCTTGTGACCCTACAAGCCCTGATCACTTTATTCGTGAAATGCTCAGATTCACTGACTCATCGAACCCGCTACCCTTCCAGCAAATTGCCCTGCGCCTGCTTGAGTCAGAGCCCCTGGCGGTAATCATCGATGCCTGCAACGACGACCGGACGCTCAATGTCGCTTATGGTCATTTCCGGGACAGACGACTACTGCTTAAGATGTCGGGCTCGGCACGTGACGTGGCTTTTGGGGGAGATATGGGGCTTTAGCCAGCACTTGGACGAGAGCTCATCCAGAAAGAGCTTTCGTCCAGTTGTTCTGCCGCTATGGCTCCATCTTGGCGAATCAACGACTGACCAGGACATTACTCATGAGCTTTTTGAAAAACCTCTTCAACACGGATGGTCTGGTCAAGGTTGAGCTTTACGAGCTTCCAAAAAACTCCCGCTCGAAGCAAACGCAAGTTCCGGATTTGCTGCGAAGCGATGATTACCGCTCCGGGGCTTTGCAAAGAAGCTGCCAAGAAGCCCTGCTGCGCCATTTGGATCAAGGCAAGCCATTGGCCTCAATGATGTCCCCAAAATCAACCAAGGCGGCTGCCAACGCCCTTCTAGCCCTGTCCCACCCCTGCCTCCGTCACCTGGATCTGTTTGCCTACTGCATCGATCTGTTCGACAACGGAGAGGGTGGGCTTAGGCTCAAGGGGTTATATGCCCAGTATCTGCAAGACTTGATGAGCTACAACCCTATCAACCTCGCCAAGATTCTCAAGCTGCACGGAGATGAGTACCAGTTCTTTCAGTTGACCAAACCTGTGCATGATCAGCTCGCCCAATTTGCCATTCTTCTTGACGATCCTAACTTGGCCCAGAGACTTGAGCGCCTGGAAAATTGCGAGGACAAAAAGACAAGACTGTTTGACCACCTGCAGTTTCACCATTTCAGGCGGCGCCTGTCCAACAGTCACTACATCCGGGATTCGGCCCTACGTGAATTCCTAACCCCAGGCCGGGACATTGACCACCAGGAGATTCATTGCCGCATCGAACGATTTCTGGGCCCTTTATGTGAATTGTCTGCCGGCGATCGCACCTTCTCCTTCATTCCCAAAGCGCTTATTGATCAATACTGGGCAGATGGCCCATCTTTGGAAAGCTGCGCGGAAACATTCGAAAGCGAAGTGACCCTCGATCAGATCATGGCCTTTCCAGGTATTGATCAGTTTCTAAATGATCATAGTTTTCATTTTTTGCAGGAGCTTGATATCAGCCCTGTAGGTGGAAGTGCAGAACTCGGCAAAGACAGGCTTGCCTTGATCTCCCTAATGACCCAGAAAGCCCTTGATGCAGGTCACTCCACAGTCGACATTCACTACACCAGCATATATGAGATGAGCCGTTACCGGCTCCAGGACATTCGCAATCAAGGCCGTGACATGAACAAGTGCTGGGTCAAACCAGCTTTGGATTTGGTTGCAAACAACAATTTCAGCCCTGCCGGCCTTGCGATCATCAAGGTGCTTCTGATTCACGAGGGCGTTGACAAGCTATTGGGCTTTGATCTGACCGACAAGCAGCTACTCGCGGCCAAAGAGCTTACGGGAAGCGGTGGATTTGCACAGGGCCTAAGCCCTATCGCCCGAGACGAGATGATGGGGCGCGACTTGGGTTTGTAGCCAGTCTCTGGGGGAATCGCCCCTTTCGCGCTTCTTGCGCCTGGCGGTAATGGCCAATCCCTGATGAGCTCAATGCCGAACCCCATCACATAGGCGCCGCAAAGCGCGCTTGCTTCTACAAGAGACATTTGCAAGGCAAGGCATTTGTCCATGTTTGAAAAAGCTTCAGTTTTTTGTCCATGTTTCGAAAATTCTGCCGATACACAGCTTTGGCCCAATGAAATCAGGAGTTTGACCGACATTACACGTGTGTCGACTTTATCGACATGGGGTGATGGTGAGCACAAAACTCCTCTGCAGGCCCTGTTTTACAAGGCTTTCAGCTAAATATGGACGGATGCCTTGCCATCTTCGACCCTGCCCAACCCAAGCGGGCTTTGATCTAGATCGTCGATGCAGCCTACTAATGCAAATATTCAAATGCTCGATTAACTGGTATATTGCTGGGAAATTACCGTCAGAGGCATCCATGGCAAAGCACTTTTCCATTCACCAATCTGAGGGCGAACAAGCAAGCCTTCTTTGGCCTGTTCCTTCGTCGCACGGAAATATGGGTGTCTTGAAGATTGTTTTTGAAGCCCCCTTGCGCAGAGATGTTCGGGTGCAGGCTATCATCTGGAAGGCTATACGTGCTCTGGAGGCCCTAGGACACCCCGATCAGGGTGAGTTGATCGTCCAAGTGTCTGACTCGAATGATGCGAGCATCAATCTGGTGCGAATTCGTCACACCCATCACTGGGCCCCAGGGCTGACCTGGCATCGCGGCACACAAGAAAACCTCGTCGAAGCGCTCGGTATCGACCCTGCATTTCTGAATTGCTCTGATTGGCCAATGGATGAAGACCTTCGGGTATTTCCTGGCAAGAGCTACCCTACCCAGCGCTACCTGTTGTTGAACGAGGACGATGTTCAGGCTCATTTTGATTGGCCTGTACCCAGCGCCCATGGCGACATTGCCTTGCTGACAGTTCGCGAGCCGTACAAGGAGCGATACAGTCAGCGCTCTGAAGACCTTACAATTCGTACCGCCAGACTCATCTTCGAGCGGATGGGTGTGTTGGTATCCTGTGTAGTGACCCATACCTTTCAGCCGCGTTTCAAGGAATGGGATCAACCAGAAAAGTGGGCTATGGTCTGGGTGATGTGGCCATCAGTAGGCAAAACATCGACACCTGAACCCGAGGGCGTTTGGAATTTCACGAGTAAAACCTCCCTTCAAAGTTTCCTGACGCTGAGCGATGAGGTACTCGATGCCGACCGTCCTTATTTCGATGCACCTCCTCATATGCCGGCAGCTCGCGAAATCATGTCGACTGAGAAGCGCGTTCAGGCCAGGGTAGAGCAGGACGCCGACAGCCTGCTTGATTGCCTTGAGCGAATCAGCGCTACGCTTGAGCAGGGGCGTTCCGTTGGGTTTCAGGTAGGGCTGTCCGAAGGCGCAGTCCAGATGATGATTGCCAGACACGGTGCGCGGGCGGAACGCATCCTAGCCAACTGCACTCGACTCTGATCGAAACCTGGTTGGCCATACGCCGCGCCACCTAGCCGCCAAGGGATTGGCGAATCACCGACCCTCTCTCTTGATGCCTTCGCACCATGGCGATATCCTTCACGCTTTGTTTAAGGCAACAAGGATCAGGTAATGGCCTACACACCCGTAATTTCTCAGGAAGAGAATGTAGTTATCATCAAGTGCCCCAGTTGCAAAGGCTCGGTGATGAGCTTTGTGGAGCGTTTCGCCGGCAATAGGGACTTGGAAGATCTGGAAGATTTCCGTGAGCGTGGCTTCAGCATATCGACGATACCGGTACGGCGGCTTGGAGTTCAGACTGACTGCGCTTGTAGCAGCCCAGTTACGGTGCAGACGATATCTCCAAGCGTCAGCGTATCACCCAGGCCCAAAGCGGCACCCACTGGAAAACCACTTCTAAAGCTACCCAAAAGACCTTGATTCCAACAAGGCCTCGGCACCAATCAATGCGAGATTGAGCCGTCGCCCACCTCAGGTTATCTCGACACGCCATCATGTTGGCGCCTATGTCAGGGCTTGTCGTTTACCGCTCTGGCCAAAGTCTTGAGCGCAGGCCATTTCTTCAGAAGGAGGGTGGCGGCATGATCCACAGATGCCAACTCGCCAGAGCATAGCGAGACACCGTTGGGGCCAATCAGGGTGTCATCTTTGATCGCAAAAGGCCCAAATGAGTGTGTCAGGCAAACGCCCATTTCTGTTTCATGTCGAGTCACCAGCCACTGTTCACCCCCTTGATTGGCAAGGCCATAGGTAGGATCAGGGATTTCAAGATTCTGATGAAAGTAGGACTCTACGAACCACGGGTTGACCGCCACACGATCATCGATCATGGATGCGTCGATAACGAAGAATTCGTTTTCGCACGAAGGGCAGTGTCCCACCCACAGCATGTAATCGTAATTCTGGTAGTACCACACGCTGTGATCAGAGGTATCGACTTCATTTTCCAAGCCAGCTTCGACCAATTTCCCGTAAAGACCAAAAATGGTATCCCCGTCTGAGATCCAACCGTCTTCGGTGACCACCTCCTCTTTCTGGGTAGTCACGCGCAATAGCGGCTCCAGGCAGCTTGGACAGGTGCGGCAGTATTCGACTTCGATCGGTTTGAGCTCGATACTCATCAGGGGCTTTTCCAGTAGGTCAGGGATTTCGTTCTGCTGTGACAGGCGAATTTAATAGCCGCCTCTCCCGCAGCAATCGGTTCGTTGTTCATGAGCATTGAGTAGCCATGGCTGGTAAGCATCCGGATTACCTTTTCGCAATCGCGGTCTCGACCCGGACGAAGTTCTTGGGTCACAGGGTTTCCCCGGCCAAGCAGGTAGGCCTTTTCCAAAGACATGACCCTGTGCGCCCTGTCAGATCTGATGTGGTGCCCGTATGCGGCCAGCATCGACACTGTGCCAGCAATCAAGGCCAAGCCGAACCATAGATCCCGATCGCCTAATCGTGCCTTGAGACTACCCATAATGCTGGTCTCCCAGCCTGCTTGAGTTTGACCTTGGCATTTGATCGACGATCTTTCGGGCAAGACGCTTGCCCTCAGTGGCCATCCAGTCGCCCTCTGCTGTCTTCTTGATCTCAACCTTGGCGTAAGGTGGCTTGATGATGAAAGCGCCCTGTGCACAATCCTGAAGGCCGTAAAGATACGTCTGCACCCCTTCTTTCTCACCCAGGTATTGAGTTTCCATGGGGGCGGTGGTGGATACAGCTAGGGCCTGGCCATTCCACTCGATGTCGTAAGTGGTGCTTTGCGCAAGGGTTGTGCTTTGGCGCAGCATCCGCCAGCCCATCTCGAACATCAGCAGCCAGCGACGCCTAGACACCTTTGGCTCACCCTCGGGTGCCAAAATATCGATGCAGTCAGTTAACTGCTCCTTGAGATTGGCCCTGTAGCCGCCCCCAAGCTTGCCAATCAAGTTGTACCAGGAGAGGATCGGTTTGAAGGCCATGGTGCGTTGATGAATTCTGGTCTCTGGGCCACTCTCGAACACTGCAGCCTGGAGGTCTTCAAGGTTCAACAGGTGGATGCCACTGGTGCCGCGAGGGTTGCATTCGATCACGTAGACACCCCCTTCGACTTCATCCTCGATAAAATCGAAGGCTACCTGGCCGTTATACTGGTGCTGCTCAATGAACGCTTTGTTGAACGCCTCGATCTGCTTGTAGTGCACAGGCGACAAGGCCAAGGCTGCAGAGTTTTCAATGCTAAAGCGAGCGTGGTAGCAGCTGTAAGCAACCATTTTGCCGTTCACAGCAACCGCGTAGCTGCACAGATTGCGCCCGATAAGCTTTTCCTGCTGCACCCACGGCTGTTTGCCGTCGATTACGGAAAGGTCGTCAGCACCAGGATCCATGATCACTTTGGAGCCAAATCGAGAGAACGCAGGCTTGAGGATCGTCGCTGCATTGCGAATAACGTCGTGAGCGTTGAAGACGGGCCGAGTTTCAGGGAAGCGGACTCCAGTATTTTCCGGCAGCTGGGTGAAGACATGGTGTTTGTGATGAAGGTCGGCCAACAATGCGAAGTCCGGACAGAAGACCTGGCAGTCCATTTCGTCTGCAAAACTTGCGAGGTAGAAAACCTCCTCGCATGTGGGGAAGACCATCTCGATCCCCTGCTCCAGGACAATCGTCTGAATATCTCGCTTGAAGCCTTCAGGATCCTGGGCGGGCGGTGCCACCTTGATGTAGGTACTCGCGAATGGCGCATAGCGCGAATAGGGGTGGCTCAGACTGTCACAGTAAATGATCTCGTGTTTGGCCTTGAGCGCCAGCCCCCAGTAGTAAGCCACATAAGAGCGTGCGCCGGTAATCAGGATTTTCATAGCTTGGCCTCATGGGTGGCCGGAGTTGAAGGTGGAGTTGATGTGAAACCGACACATTGAACCTGGTCTCGCAGCTCAAGTGGCATCAACGATCTGAGTTGATCAAGCAGGTCGCCATCACACTTGCCGTCGACAAAGGGGATTCCAGCGTCCGTAGTGGGGGTATTCATGGAATATTTAGCTCGGCCTGACTTCGAATGATAACGCCCGCTTTGCGAAGAGGCGTGAATCCTTCAAATATACGGTTTAGGCACAAATTGTCAATATGCAGCTATCCCTGGCATCTCAAACCAGGCCCTATGGCGAAGGCGAATCGTCGCGGGTATGAGCCTTGAACTTGGCCAATTGTTGATCTGTCAGAAAGAATTCTGGTTTCTGTGCGACTACGCCGACTTTGTCACCTGCGAGGGTGTAGTCCTGAATCAACCCGGTAAATTTGAAAGATTGAGCGATATCGCGGGTCAGCTGGCGCTCGTTTAGACGGAACCAGGAATCATCGGTGTCGCCAGTGAGACGATTTTGCTCCTTGAGGAACGCGCCCAGGGTGTCTGCGATACGGGGGATGGAGAGGTAGTTTGGATTGGCCGGATAAGGGCTTCTTGGGCCTTTTCTGTAGTCACTACGAGTGATGTTAAACTCGTCGCCGAGAAGGTAATCAGAAATAAGCCCCTTCTCGACCATGCTGTCCATGAGTGAGGTAATGACGTGGCGGGTGCTCTGAGCTTTCTCAGGGTTCAAGGCGACTTTGCTGATAGCCTCTTGGTAACGGCTCACCACCAGCTGCAGGGCCTGGGTGAACTGCTTGTCGAATGCTGCATTCATGGCGTTGGTGCTCGTTATAGGCATTGTGCTGTCAATATTACCATATACCGTTTTTCGATCGCCATTGGTCGTCACCGCTTAGCACTGTCTGCAGATCACCGTTGTGGGTGATGGATCTATTCGTGAAGCACTTTATGTTCTCTTGACTGACAGCGGGCTGCAAATTTAAAGGTAGATTTTATGGAAAAACCTCCTAGAATGTTATCCGAGATTATTAACTAGGAATGGACGTCACATGAAACTCACAATCGCTCATCTGGTTTTACTTGTGATGGCAATTTCCTTGCTGGAATTCGGTCATCAGAGCCATGAGTTGGCGTTCAGTAAAGCGGGGGGCTTGGCTCTCTTGGCGTCAGCTACACTTTTGCTTATAGATCTCACTCTGAGTGCCGCAGAGTCATTTCGGAAACAGGCTTTGATCTAGTTTTTCGAGGTTCAAAGCCATCCTGATCCATGGCGCTTTAGTCAGCGCCATTTCAATCAATCGGAAACTTGCATGACCCGACGCTTTTTGGTCAGCCGATCGGCAGGCGTGTACTCGGCAAGGCTCATCCGTGGCAACATCAAGCCCTTGTTCACATAGTGGGCCCTCACCATTGCTTCGAGCACCAGGCGCTGGTGAGGATGAGCGCAGAGGATCAGGGACATGTCTGGCCGCTGCTGCACCTGAAACTCGGTTATGTCGGTACCGAACAGTATCTCGCGAACCAGAAAATCGGGAAACAGCGTCTCGACCGTACCATCCCGTCTGACCCCCTTAAGCATGTCGTCACAGCGACCTTCGATGCGCACGATCTCTTTGAACACCTGTGGGCTGGCTTTGTTGATGCACACGATGTCATCGAGCTCGTAGCGGATGATGGGCTGGGAGGTGCGGCGGAAGTCCGTGATGATGGGCTTGAAGCGCGTCTTGGCGTCATCCAGCCACATAGGCTCAATGTGCACCAAGTCTTCATTGAACTGGAAAGCACCCCGCTGACTGCACGCCAGAAAGCCCTCGGTGCACTGGTAGATCTGCTCAGGGTATACACCCAGCTTGGACTCACACGCGATCGCCGCATCCGGGTACAGCACTTCGGCACAAGCAATGACACGCTTGGGGCGAAAGTTCAGGAGCTCGGCACGCTCGCCCAACATCTTGATCATGGTGCCGGGGGCGAAGATGATATCGGGCTTGAAAGTGTTCAAAGCCTCGATGTGCTGCTCCACATCCTTGGCCAGATCGAAGAACTGAAAGCGCAGACGACGCGAGTTCACCGAATCGTAGAGTGTGCTGCCGGCGCGCAGGAACAGCGCTACTCGATGCCCCCTCCAGAGAAGATCCGGGAGCATTTTACCCAGGATTGCGCCCGCCCACAGCTCGCGCTCGGCGGGGCTTGCCAGGAAGATTCCGCGATTACCCGAAGTCCCGGACGACAAACCCACGGTGAGGCCATTCAACGTCCCGCCGAACTGACGATCCTGTTCGCTTTTGTACGCAAAATCAAAGGCCTTCTCCTTGGTCACCCCCACCGTGTTGAGTTGGTCGAAGTTTTCCATCATGGAGGCCTTGTTCATCAGCGGCCACTGGCTCAAGGGCTTGCTCTTGCAGCGTGCATAGTACGGGGAATTCTGGCTTACCCAGTACAGATGCTTGCGAATGCTTTGCTGTTGCCAACCTTCAAGCCCCTCCCGGCTCTTGAAGGATGAGAATCGGAAACGCAGATAGTGGCGAAGGATGCTCAGGGTATTCACGGCGTCGAAGCCTCAGAAAAAAGTGTCGCAATTATGAGGCTTGGGTGAGAAGTGTCAATATAGACCTATATGCTCATTACGAACCCTTGCTCAGACAAGCTTTGGGGAGTGTCCAGCGGGCCATGCCTTGTCGCCCTGATACCGTTCTTTGCCGGTACCATTACAGCTGCTGCACTTGGGGCTTCCGTTATGATCGTAGCGACCACTACCACTGCATGCCGTGCAGGCTTGAAGCTTCCAGCCGTAAGTGTACTTTAGGTACTCTTGAGTCCTGAGGGCTTTGTCGTGGTAGAACGACCACCGCTGATGATGGGGGCGCTTATCGTAAATCGCCTTGGCTTGCTCGAATGCCTCTGTTGCTGTGACCATAACCCTGACCCTTTAGATGATAGGATGGGTAGATACTGACACCAATTGCCAATTTGTCAATAAACAGAACCTGCTGTATCGCTTTGGGTTGGTGTTAGAATGAGAAATCCATTAGCTCAACGAGCAGCCACTCGGGTTCCCCTCATGAAACGTCGACTTCTCTGCCTCACACTGCTCACACCCATCTTCTTTGGCTTGTCGGGGTGCGCTTCGCGCTACACAAGCGATTGCAACCTGGCGCAGCAAGCTGCCGCCGTGTTTGTTTCAAGCTTGGCATTTGCCTATGGAAGCATGGATCGCATCGCTCAGGATGCCGCAGGCTGTAATCTCTGACGCAAAGTTGCCATGTAGGTGATTAAGGGATATATTGCGGAAAACCATCAACCTTTTGTGAGCCCGTCAGTATGTCCCAAGATTCTGCCAAATTTGACTCAAAAAGCGAGGCCGAAAGACTGCTCGGCGATATCGTTGATCAAAAGCTGTATGCCGCACTGGGGCCGATCAAGCGCGATGTCTGGTTAATGGGCGTTGGGATTGCAGCTGTTTTGCTTGTGATCTGTATCTTCTTCTATGCCGCGATCAACAGCGTGCGTGAAGATCGCTCAAGCTCGATGGCGCCGGGGATCGAGTCCATTCTGAACCAGCCTACCTCGATTCCAAAGGTGGGCCAGCCAACCGTCAGCGCTGATCCACGCGCACAGATCATTGGCACTGTGTCGGCGCTGATGGCGTCCGCCGATGGCAAAGTCAGCACAGAAGATGTCGTCTTCGCCTACAAGCTTTTTGCCAAACGTCTGCAAAGCGATTTTGGCGTGGCAGCGGGCACCTATCCAGAAAATGCCAAGCTAGATTTCATCGACCGCTCGGCCATTCGCGAGCAGTTTGAGGATCGCCTGGAATACTTGACCACTTTCAATAATCGCATGGAGCCTCCTCGTGACATTTCTGAAGTGAGCCCAGCGGAAGTGTTGCGCAAGCAGGAAATCAGTATCACGGCTCTCTACGACCGAATTACGCAGTACGTTCCCGCCTCGGGCGATAAAGATGCCCCGGCAGCACGTGCAGAGCTTGTTAAGCAGACCATTAACCTGGCTCGGGTGTGGGCTGAGCAGGCCACTGCATTGGCAGGAGGCACCAATAAGCCAGAAGCAGCGCAGTATCAGTTGATGCTGGACAGAATCGCCGATCGGCTTGATATCGCTCGCCCCTAATAATCCCCCACATCCATAAGAAGCGCAGCCTCGGCTGCGTTTTTTGTTGCCAAAAATTCCCCAGCAACAAGGTCTAGATGTTGTTCCAAGGTGCAATTTATGAGATATTATTTACCAGCTTCGGACAACATATTTCCTTTGCGAGTTGTCGGATTACCAGCGATTTAGGAGTTGCACCATGACGCTTTCATTACCATCGCTTGAGCTTCCAGGCATCGTCCTCGTTGGTGTGATCTGCTTCATTGCAGGTGCTGCGGTTGGCTCTGCCTTGATGGCTAACACCATCAGACGTGAGGGCCGCAAGGCTCGGGGATGAACTTGTTTTTAGGCATGGGGGCGGTCTCCCCTTGTAGGCTATATACATAGGAGACCCGCCATGACCAATACCGACAGCACCCCCATCCCGCCTGATCAGCTTAAGCAGTTCTTCTCAGATTTCATCTACATTGCTGACAGCACGCCTTTCAGCACCCAAGAAGTGCTGACCGAAGAAATCCTGAACGAGATGCCGGGGCTTCGTAAGCGTTCGCTTTCCCAATTGATTCGTTTATCTCAGGGGCTGCTGCTTGAGGTTAGCAAAAACTTCGACACTGATCGAAGCGCTTTCGACTTTCTGAAATCCCTCTCGCCCTCAGTCCTCGGTGAGATCTTCTACTTTGCACGCATGCAAGGCCCCGATCGTGAAAAGGCAATTCATGCACTGGGTTCCAGGCTTGGGCCCTATGTGGCCAAACTGCCCAATTTTTCACCTGATGGATCGCGCTACCATGCCGCAGTCCAGGCGTTACAGCTTTCATCTGAGCCTTCCGATATTGCCACGACTTTGGATGGGGCATCACTCGGTTTTTTCGTCGATGGGAAACCCCATCACTACACCTTGTTCAATCATCTGTATCATGGCTCCGGCAAATGGTGGGTGAGCAACTCGTTGGCTAACCTCGCCTCTCAGCCCGAGGGGGAAGCCGACCTTGCTCGAAAAATTGGCCTGTTGCTGAAGGTAGACCCCGATGCCAGGGACGCGATCCTTACACTGATCAGTGACGAGCAACTTAAACTACATCACCACCAAACCCCCAACTTGCGCCGGATGCTTGGCCAAAGCGACCTCACCCCGTCCGAATGCTCAAGGCGGCTTGCTGCCCTGATCAAAGGTCTTGGTCGCGACGTAGCTCCGGCAGATGGAAGCTTCTGTGCGCAGGCCATCAAAGACTGCCCTCGGTACCGGGAGCATGCCCTGGTACCAGACCTAATCGACGCCATGAGGCTTAACTTGACGGTCTCGCAGTCTGTAAAGGACACGTCTCGATTTGAAGCCTCAAGGCTTGCATCGTTCGAGAAGCTACTTGAAGGCCGGCAGCTGTCTCAATCCCAGATCAACCGGGTGGCGTGCCAAGGCATCCTGAGCATGAACGGAGGTGATTACCTGGAGTTGCAGGACACCGGGCTCGCGCACGCCGTCATCAAACTTCTGGAGCGTCATACTGCCAAGGAAAGTCTTTCCCCCGGCAGGGACTATGCTAACCGAGTATTTGTGCTGGGTCTTCTCAAGCACAGCGATCCTCAGCTTCTCAAGCAGGCAGCAGCCCTCAAGGAGGAATATGCGATTTCTCTCTATGCCCTCACAGGCAAATCCATTTTTTTGAAATTCGTGAAAAACGAAACTAACCGCGATAACATATTTTCTGGCGACCTCGGACTGTGACCAATGCGAAGGATTAGGGGATTCGAAAAGGCCAAGCCTGAGAAAAAGGTCAGGAGCGCCGACGAAAAGAGGTGCACCCGCGTGGTGACCAACCTGATGAAGGGGCTTGAGCAAGGTATCGGACAGATGCCCAATTTCCCTTGGGTCGTCGACACCATTATGGCCAACCCCACCTACAGGGAAAGGGATCTGGTCAACGATATCTGCGACGCTTTCTCATCCGTTTTAGAGGATGCTAGGGACGGCAAGACCTTCACCAAAACCCTGGGTACCGATGACGAGCGAATGGCCGCACTGGTGGTGTTTTTCAAAGGGGTGGGGCTCAATCAGACTGAGGTTAATCGGGTGATGACTGTCGGCATTCGCGGTGTGTCTAACTTCATGTACGAGAAATTGCATAAAAGTGGGACGTGTGACTCTCTGCAGGGTGCTCTCGACTGGCAAACGCAGCTAAAGACCAGCTACACCCGAACAGGTGAGGCAAACCAAATGTCGTTACACGCCTTGATCAAATGTTGCGACCGATCGGTGCTGGTCAAGGTAGCCGCCCGTAACGAGAAACAAGCGATGCTTCTCTACTCGATTACAGGCCAGACCTTCCTGCTTCAGTCGATAACCAGTGACGAGAACCGGACAAAGGTATTCGCCTCTGATCTGGGCCTGTGAACCTCCCGGTCTTGAGGCGCACCGACCGCACCCCCTAGACTGAAAGCATATTTGATAACAAACCTGGCGCCCCTCATGTCCTATATCTTTGATCGCAGGCCCAAAGAGCTGATCGCAGAACTTTCCAATTCTGCGTACAGCAAGTTTCCAGAATCAATGGTTGAGAGCCTCAAGCGAGGGGCATTGTACGATCTTTGTTTGGAGATTCTGCGCACTCACATGGACGCTGGAAAGGAGGAGTTGGATGACCTCTGTATTGCTCATCTGGGGGTCGGAAAACTAAGTAAGCAAAACCTGATTTTCGCTGCCGCCGTGGCGCTGAGCAAGCCCACCTTGGATTATGAAGATCTGTTGACGTACGGGCTCAGCCTTGAAGACAAGCAGTTTCTTCATCGAGACTTAAAATTTGTAATTGAAAGTTTTGGATATAGACCCTCTTTTTATCACTACCTGATATCCCAGGAATCCAATAACGAGGATTTGGTCAAGCTGTTCGACCTGGATGTGATGAGGGCTGCGATGGACGTGGCCGTTCATTGTGATCTTTCAGCAATCCGACGGCTGGCCAGAATCACCAGCAACAAGGATGAAAAAACCCTCGTCGGCCAGACCTTGGCCTTGATCCCCTATGATCAGACATCACGGATGCGTGTGAAGCTGACTGGGTCAGCCGTCATGTCGAATTTTGAATTTACCTCTCGGATGGAAAACCACTTCAACCAGCTAGCGGGCTTGACCATAGGATCTGATGGTAAGGATACTATGAAGGCATACACCCTTGCCCAGATGCAGAGATTGCCTGACTTTCAAGAGAAGATTGCCAAGAATGCTGGCACCATAGTCAATCTGTTCTATCGCGCAGCTAGGTCTGCCGATGGGGATGAAGCCGCCCAGAAACTTGAAATGGTTGAGAAAGTTATCATTTCCCCACTGCTTAAAAATCCCGAACAGCGCATGTCCTTGTTCTTCACCCAGGCACTGAGCAAAAGTGACAGCTGGATTGCGGATGTTCTTGAATCGGATGACGGTGGTCGAAGCTATTACCTTCAAATGTTGCTCGATTACGTTGCCAAGGGCAAGAACGCGGCCTTGGGCGTAGCGCGTGCATTCGTGCGTCTGGAGCCTGTAGGCGAGTTGCTTCCCCTGTGTAGCCATGACGCCACCTTGGCCAACCTTTACAAGCTCACGTCCAACAAAGCCTATCTGCAAAAGGTTAGCGCCAAGGGTCGCGATAGGACGTTCAGCGCAGACCTAGGCTTGTAAGCCCGTGTGCTCATTTTTAGGCTTAATCGACCATAATTCATCTCTGGAGCAGCAATGGACTTCGACGATCGCATCAATCCGCTACGCCAGCTGCACCGGATCAAATTAAGTTCGCTTGATCGTGATGGGGCTACCCCCGATGTGCTCAAGAGCATCCGATTTGGGCGCATCTACGAAAGCTGCCTGGAGATCCTGCGCGCCCAAGCTGCCAGCGGCCTGCCCCATTTGGATGATGGGTGTATCGCCGACATGGGGGCCGAAACCCTTTTTGACGACAACATGACGTTCATTGCTGCCGTTGCCTTGAGCCGCCCCGCCCCGGACTACGACGAGCTGATGTCCTACGCCCTTATGGTCAAGGAGCATCGGGATATCGAAGATGCGCTTCCAAAAATAATCCGCAAATTTGGTCGCCAGAACTCTTTCTACCAATTTCTGATGGCTCAGCAGACTCACGACGATGTCTTGGTCAGGATGTTTGATCTGAATGCCTCCAAGGCCTCGCAGCTTGTGGCGCCACGCGGTGACAGGTCGGCAATGGATCGCCTGGCCAAGGTTTTCCGCCAAGACACCAAAACATTGACGGACAAGGCCCTTGCGCACTTCCCCAACGAGCGGGCTCAGGTGTTCAGGGGAAGGTTGACGGGCAAGGGGGAGATGTCCAATTTTGAATTTACTGAACGGATGGACATTTTCTGTCGGCAGAAGGGTGGTTTGACCAAAGGGCTATTCGAGGATGAAACCGAGGAGTCCTTCAGCCTGGCTGAGATCATGGGCATGCCAGGCTTCGATGAGAAGGTCACCATTAACGCTGATGAGGTGGTGAAAAGCTTTTATCGCTCACTGCGCGGTCAGGGTAGTGAGGCGGAGATGGGGGAGCTTGAAGCCATTGAGCAAAGGGTCGTCGCGCCACTTATCAAACGCACCGAGAACCGCACCAAGGCGTTTTTTGAACAAGCGCTGAGCAAAGGTGCAAGCTGGGTCAAGGATGTCCTTGATACCCCAGATGGTGGGCGCAAGCTCTACCTCCATATGCTGATCGATGGGGCTTCAAGCAACAAGGTGGTCGACAACCTGCTCATTAAAGCCTTTGTTCGCTTCGAACCTGCCCAGGATCTGCTAGCCGAGTGCAAGGACGACAGCGCTCTTTCTAAGCTGTATGGCATGACAGGTAACACTGATTTTTTGCGCAGTGCCAGCCACAAAGTCCGCGATCGAGCCATAGCGCAAGACCTGGGCCTGTAGGTGGATGCCTCCCCCGCTCCTGCTGCATCATTGAGGTATGAATCAGGGGGCTTCATGCGCCCAAAGCAAATCCAGGTAACCTCCATGCGCCTTAAAACACTGTTTACCTCTATCCCGATGAGCCAGTTCTCTCAGCCCCGTCAGGCTGTTCTTCGTCGAGTGCTTGATGAGATCAACAGCTACCTGGCTCCAGACACCTTTCTGGGCGACGTGGAGAACCTGGTCGAATTGCACACCAAGGCGCCTGACGCTTTACCTAGGGCTTTGAAGCACGTGTTCGAGTTGGGTGGACTTCCTGAAGACGTCAACAGCTGGGAGGATGTCGCCGGGGTCGATCTCTATGGCGGCTGGCTGATGGACGGTGGCGAAGCGGTCGAGGGTTGGAAGCAGTTGCATACTGGCATGGCCAGACAACTCGATGCTTTGGCTGAATATGTCGAAAAGGTAGGCCTTCATTCGATCGTGTTTCACATGAATCTGCGCGATTCGCGGCTCAACCTTGAGGGTGCTGCGAAGATCGCGGGGGCTCTGGTCGAGCATCACAATCATCGCCGTGATGAAAAGGGTGGCTTGGAAAGAATCTCTATCGAAGGATTTGACAAGCCGTCGGAGGATCAGCTTTTTTCAGAGGACTGTGTTTGCGTGTTCTGGCGTCATTACCTCGATCCAAAGGCCCGCAGTAATGAAAAGAGCATTGAGGAAATGGTAGCGCTGGCGCAGAAAGAGTTCAGGCGGCGCAACAGCGGCAGTCATGATGTGCTCGACTATCTGCTCAAAGTCCTGATCTACAACCCTGGTCTTCGGATGCTGAGAGAAACCAGCGACTTCGACGCGGTCATTCAAGCGCTAGATCCCGTCTTGACGGCCATCAACAAGGTGGTTTTGACCGAGCCCTGGGTAAAATTTACGAATGACGAGTACGCGCTGTTTCAGCGTCAGGTATTCCTGAACCTGTTCAGCCCGTTCCCGCACGCGCTTGCACAACTTGAGGTCAACCCAGGAGAGCTTACGGGACACCCTGAACGCGAGTTTGTAGAGGATAAAGAGAAACCCAGCGCCTGGTTTCTTGCTCGCCGCACGCCCGTCAACCAGATGAAGGGCCCTTTGCAGGTATTTGGCTGTGAGACGGACGTCTTCGCCTACTTCAAGCACCAGGAGCTGCCCATCAATCTGGATTGGGTCATGCAGGGTATCGTTGATGACTACATCTTCCGAAATCTGCTGGTGATCGAAGGCAAGTGCGATCTGCTGGACTATAACCTCACCCGTATCGCTGACAATCTGAAGGTGAATGAAGGCGTCATCGAGGCGCTCAGGGGGTATGAGTTCGATCTGGACAAGATCCAGCTTAGCCCTAAGGCCACTGTGGGCGTTGTAGTCATGCTGCTGGGCGTTGGCAACGCGGACGGCTCAGATAGCGTGACCGCAGAATGGTTTGAAAGACGCCTGATCGATCACACCCACTACCGGGACAAGATCAAGGCTGACCCCACAATGAACACCCTGCTGCTGAAACGACTGAAGCAGACCCCCGCCCTGCTGACCCATCGCAATCTCATCTGGTGCGGCTTCGATGCCAAGGTGTTGAGCCAACTCGAAACAAGCGGCGATCGCAAGCTGCGCGATGACTTCTTTGCGGGTGACTTAGGCCTATAAGATAATTTTGACCCTATGCACGACTTAGACTAATATTGCGCATCATTCGGTGCGCAGACATCGGTCAATTCTGAATTGGGGTTTATCATGTCCACAATCGATTACGATATTCGTCTTCTCAAGGTGTCCTTGGACGTGCCGATGGCTCACAGACTGAAGGACGATCTTGAGCAGATGGTGATTGTAACAACGCCCATCGAAGCCCGCCTGACAGGGAAAACGTTCTCTACATCTGAAGGCAAGCGCATCCCTAAGGAGAGCTTGATGCAAATCAAGACACTGGGGCTCGGCATGCTGCCAGATTACTACGTAGTCTGCTATCCAGAGGATCTGGAACAGGCTGTTTCGCTCATCCACATCCGCGTAGCCCAATTCATCGACAAGCAGCTTTCCTACTACAAGGTGGTTTCCAAGGCTGTCGAAAAGCCATTGCAGGTGAAAACCCGCGATCAATTCATGAACGATTTGATGAAAGGCTGAGCCCGCGCCCGGAGGTCTCGTGAATATCGATTGTGCCACCCTGATGAACCTTTACGCTGTAGCTGCAGGCCAGGTCAGCCATCGCCAGCAAACAGGCTGCCCAGGCGTTATTAACGGACTTGAGTCCCGCGACCATGACTGCCCGGCGTGCATGGCTTTGATCGCTGCTGAGGCGGTTCCGGGGATTCTTTGGAAACCTGCAGCTGCGAGTTCTGCATCATGATTACCAAGCCCCTGAAAGGACTGCTCTCATCGGCCTCACAGCGCCGCTGGCTCCATACCGAGCTTTGGGTAGTGCCGCTGTCGATCCCTGTAGCGATCATAGCTGGACAGCCCTGGTATGGCATCGCAGTCATGCTGTTGCTGCTGCTGTTGCAGATGGGATTGCTGGGGCTGTGGCTGGCGCGAGCATTCCCCAAACATATCCGGCCCAAGCTCTGGCACCACGTGGTAAGTCCCTATTGCCTGCTACTGGAATTGTTCTTGTCGGTACCTTTCCTGTGGGAGATGAAGATGAAGCAGGACGAAATTGCCCGAATCGAAGAAGAAATGGCTGCCCTCGACACCCAGGAATCCTGAAAAATGTTCATCGATAATCCCGCCAACACCATCAAGCTTGCTGAAGGTAATGAGGGCCGAGGCCCAGAGAGCACTCACTATCTGCTGGAAATGCGCCAGGATACGGCGAAGTTCTACATGAACAACGTGGGCGCCATTCCCAATGCAAAAAACTACGAAGACGCCCGCCAATACCTGACAGAATTCACGGGCCTGGAATTTACGCCTGAGCAAACACAGTCCCTGCTCGACCTTTACCCGCGTGTAAGGATTAAGCTGGCGGTCTGTGACGGGATCAGTGACACCGATGTGCGTGATGATCTTAGCTGCGCCGCCGCGCATCTGATCCTTGGCTGCTCCTGGCCAACCTACGGCGAACAAGTTGACATGGATGAGTTCATGGCCATGCTTCTGAGCCAGGGTCTTGAGATGGGCTTTGCCAAAGCTGCAGATGAAGAATAGTGCTCGCACTAATGGATAGGAGAGGCACAATGCAAAACATGACTTTCGCCGAGTTGCTCGCCAACAAACGCGGCGAGCCCGGCACGATCCCGATGGCCCACGGCACTGAGATCGGGTCGAAGATGACCATGACCAATACGCTACAGCTGATGAAAAACTCCAAGGTTGCCCCTGATGAAGCTGGGTATGCCATTGCGCGCAAGATGCTCACTGAAATCACCGGCCTGTCTTTCACCGATGATCAAACCCACATGTTGCTGGAGCTCAACCCCAGGGTGCGTATCCACCTGGTAACCACCAAGCAAGTGCTTGAGCCCTATCGCTCTGAACACGTCAAGAAGGAATTGGAGTTCGCTGCGGCGCACTTCTTCCTAATGTGCAGCTGGCCTCATTGGGAGCCAGGCGCCCAGCTCGACACCTTCAAAGCGCTCCTGATCAAGCAGGGCGTGGCTTTGGGATTCGACAAGGCTCATTGACCCCACCCTTGCGGCCCCGACACACTGGAAAAAACAGTCTGTCGGGTCAAGCATGATTCCTGAATTGGCTCTATCACGTAACGGCCAAGAGCAATATCCCCTCGATCCGCAAGGAGGGGCTCCGCGCTGGCGCCTACCTGAGCGCCCTGGACAACCTCACGCGCTATTACGCAGAAACCATCAAGGATGAGGGGCAGACCCCGGTGACCCTTAAAATCGCAACCAAGGATCTCGACCCCAGTGCCTTAGAGCCTGACTACCACGGCATCGAGGAGCCCATCCTGACGGTGGTTCGCTCACACCTGGGCATGGGATATAACTGTGATGAGGACTGGATCTATGGCAAATGGATGGAATCTGAACAGGACTTCGAGTCCTCACTCGCACTGATTGGCTCGGTGCGCTATGCCTCAGCCATTCCCGTAGAGAGCTTAAACCTGGGTCTCAGAAACACCAGAAACTCTGACATTGAGCCAAGTCGTTGACCCTCCCCGCACCGCTCTTGGCCAGGATCCTTTAAGCTCTATGCGCTCACACCACACCCCTATACCCGAACCGGTGCCAGCGCCGGCTTCTGCTTTGCAATCAAAAGCCTTCCAGGACTGGTTCCAAGGCAGCATGGTTGTCGACTCCCATGGCAAGCCTCTGATGGTTTTCAATGGAACGGCCCGGCTAAATCAAGCGTTAAGGAGCGACAGGCACCAACATTGTGAAGGGGCCTATTTCACCTCAGATTTCGCTGACGCGCCTAAGCGTTGAATAGGGTTATATTGCAATTTTCTCAATTCAGAACTTGAATTTGATAGCGTTGCTCTGTATTCGGCAGGTGAGGTTGCCAATTGACCGGGAGCCTTAGCCCCGGTAATCTTGAGTAAGGAAAAAAAGCCAAGCTGGCGCCTACTCAAAATCAATAATAAAAAAGAGTTCCCATGAAACTCAGAATGCTGACGTTAGCGCTTGCCGCCCTGTCCCTCTCTGCCCAGGCAGAAACCACCAACGTTATACGCATGAGCGCCCCTATCGTTCAGGCGCCACAGCGGCCCACCGTGCAGCAAATAGAGTATGGTGAATGGATTACCTCCAGCCAGTCATGTACGGCCTTTAGCCCCATCACTTCCCAGATTACCTTTGGTCAAAGCTTCTCCCAAACCCGAACGTGCTCTGTAGAAGAATCTCGGGCCGTTACCCAGTGGACGTATTACCAGGGCACACAACAGAGATTCGATCCGGTGAGCCTCAACCCTGAAGCCAGGACGCGCCAACAGGCGGAGAGTCAGATGGCTGTCGGGGCTCAGGCCGTCAAGACAGGATGCAAGTACAGCACGGCCTCACCGGGATACAGTTGGGATTCGAAGCGATCAACCAAAGACAACACATTGATATGGGCAGGTGTTGTCGTGTACCAGCGAACAGGGTTAGCCACTCAACCGCCAATCGATGCAAACGGCTTTCGCTACACACGAGGGGGCGTGAAGCTGGATGAAGGCACCAACTCAACCAATGTTCATCGAATCACCGAGATCTGCCGAACCAAGCTCTGATGCTTCACTGGGGGGGTTGTAAGATATCCATGCCCCACCATTTTAAGGGCCACCAAAATGCACCTTAGACATCATAAGGTGCTCTCAGGTGACTCTTAAAGTTGAGCTAAATAAAAATAAAACCAATAGAAACAGGTAGTTGCATCATGTTTTCGCTGGAATCGGCCTTGTGTTCCAAGAGGGATGGCCTAGAACCCCAAATTCTTGATCAAAAAATAGAGTCTTATCGAGCAAATGTGCCGGAGAGTTCCCACATGCTGCTCATTCATCCCTACTGCTGTAATGGGGCTGAAAACCTCCCCAGCCTGTACTTCCCAGGGGCTGGTACGGATACCATCAGTTTCGAAATCCTGGGTGAGAGAATGCCTGGCAGAGATGAGCTGGCCGAGTTGCTGCAGACAGAGAATGTCGACTTCTACCTGATGGATTACGACGAAGCCCAAGGGAGAGGATATTTCGTGGCTATTGACGCTGACGGCCCACCCTCGGGAATACTTGCCCTTCCCATTGCTACGGGCTGAATGCTGCGCTCAAACCTTAGGTGATGAATTGCCTTGGGGTTGCGATGAAGCATAGGGGCACTCTGGTGTTTTCCAGGCGCTATCGAGCTCACTTTCTCTGAGAGTGTATCCCCTGCGGATCAGTGCCTCGCGAATGATTGGGTTGATGATCGATTCAACATACACCGACCTGTTGTACTGGGCACCTAATCGCTCGAACTCTTTGAGTACCTGGCTGAACAGTCTTTGCCCTCGCAGGTTGGTGGGGACAGTGATGTCGGCCAAGTCCAGAGTCTTTATCCACTGGTTACCCAGAACCCTTGAGGTCATACGAACGTAGACCTGAATTCCCCCAATGTCGATCTGCGCCCTGCTCACGCTTTGGGTGTGAAACGTGGACACGAACGACCGCAAGGCCTGAAAGTCCTCGGGGAGTGTGACGGTGGGGATAGAGTCTTCTGTTAGCATTGTGCAATTGTCTTTCAAAAAGCAGGCGATTGCCAGCTCTGGCCTGGCTGCTCGAAGGATGCGACTCTCTTGATCTCCTCCGCCTTCAGCGGCGCCTCATGCATAAGCCCCAACTCTTGCATGCGCACTGCATAGGCAATCAAAGCATCCTCCTCAAAAGGCTCAAAGCCTCGCAACAGCCCGCCACCGATCCAATCTCTGAGAATGTCGGACGCTTGCTGCCCTCGTACTTCAAAGAAGTCAAACTGGTCACCGTACTCGGCAAGCATCTCATCATGCTCCCTGAACCCCCTGGCATCGAGCGCAAGTGTCGGCTCTCCCTCCCTTTCCAATAGGCAATAAGCGTGACCCAGCGCCATCATGGGGACGCCATCATCATTCCAAAAGGCGTCCTCTTGCAGCAGTACGCCCAGTGTAAGTCCCGTGACCTTGGAGAGCGCCAGCGCCATCAGCTGACAATTGCCATGAAGATAGGTCTCTACGGTACGACGCTCACCGTCCAAGCCTTCAAGGATTAGAAAACGCTCAGAGACACTCAGTCGCTCGCCATCGTATACATACAGGTGCTTTGGCTCTGGTAGGTGGTAAGGGGTAGTCGGCATGTCAGGCTCCATGGGCCAAGGTGGATGCGTGGTAGTAAAATGACAGGTCAGGCATATCCTCAATCGGCTTAACTCGCTCCAGGAAGCCCAAAAGCTCCGGCCCCTTAAGCTCGAAGCACTCCATGAGACGCGCAGCCAACTGTTCCAGCACCTCCTGGTTAACCTCAAGGATCTTCCTGGCGATCGCCTGATGCTTTCTGCGCATGTCATTGAGGGCAAGCCTATTGTGTTCGATTTCAGGAGCCGTCTTGGGATCAGGGAAGAAGACCTCGTCCGGATCAGTGCGCATCATGCGCTGTGCAAGCTCCAGCCATATGCGGTAATCACTGCTACCTCCCATGCCGGGCGTGCCGGCAGTAACCGAATGTGCCGTCTGCTGGATCCTGAGCCAGATAGACTTTGCAGTTATCGTCTATGAGGGGATCAAGCGCCATGATGATGGCATGCCCTGCCTCATGAATGGCAATGCTTCGATGATCCTGCTTGGTGAAAGGAATGACGTGGCGCCATGGGGTTTTGATGCTTCTGCAGAAATCAAACCGCGAGAACAGGTATTGCGACAGCAGATTGATCGGCAGGCTGGCCACAACACCCAGGGTGACAAGCCCTGCAAGGCACGTTAATCCCAGCACGATATATCTGCGCTCGTTTTCAATGACCGTCAGGAGCCTAGCTAGATAGCTATCTATCAGCGGGGCTTTGGCGAGCAGTTCAGGGGTGAAGAAGCTCAGTGTCTGCGTAGCGACCAACATCAAAGCGTTCATGAAGAATTGGTGTGCTGTCGAGCGCCATGAAGCGAAAAAAACAACCAGTAAAAGCCCCAGGGAATTTAGAAACAGCCTGAATGCTGACTCAGCGCTATGTTCTTGGTTGATGAGCAGCGCCATCGAAAGGGCATAAAATGTGAAATAAGACACGATAGGTATGAGAACAGAGGCCAGATCGCGGAGTATCTCTCCCCTTGGCTTTTGTGGGGTGGCGAAAAAGCGGATGGCTATCCGATGAATGAGGTCTTTCAAAGCTTGTTCTCGACGTGATGCGAAGGACTATGATTCAATTTATCACTAATCCAGCAATTCATTCGCACAATTCAGAATTGAAAATGCACAGCCCTCGCAAAATAATTGTCACTTTGGCAATTTATAGGTATATTGAATCCAAGTCACAGCACTAGTCCGTACAAGTGCCTGCGAATTCGAATTTATTGAGGTTTGGCGGTTGTCAGTAGCTGATTGCTCCAACTTCATACGTTTACTACATTCACTCTCAAGGGGTCATCATGAAGCACCACTCTAACTCGATTGAAGGCTACTGCAGCAACCCCCTGCCCCTGGCAGAACTCACCGCCATTGAAACCCTGATGGCAGATCGCATCCAAAAGCGTTGGCGCACCCTGTGGTGCTACACTGGCGTCCTTGCCATCCTTTACGGCGTTGCTCTGGCCTTCTCTGGATCACTTGGTATCGGTGCGGTCATTGGCACCATCCTGTACATTTCCTTTTTTACCTCAATTGGCATGATGATTGGTGAAGCGATCGCGCCGCAGCAAGGGGTCAAGATTGTCATTCATGGCGATGATCTGGCGACCGGTACCGATTTCAACCAAGAGGTCGAAATCCCGAATGAAGAATCCGTCGCCTCCCCGCTGGGCAAGACGCTGATCAAAAGCATTCGAGCTCAGGATAGAAAGATGCGCGCCTTCGAGAAGAACCTGCTCAATCGTCTGTGCACCTTCTAACACGTTAAGCTGGTCGGGCGTCGGGCTGGTAGGAACCTTGGAAACTAACCTCGGATCCATCGGCCCTTTTTTCGTCCCGCACAATCGCAGAGGCATAGTCCATGGCTAAAGAAAGCGTTCCAAAGGTCTATGAGCCCGATGAGGGCAAAACCCATTATGGCCCACCACCGGGACTGGATCAGGTCACGCTGTGCGGCATACCGGATTGGCTGGGCGGTCGCACTCCAGGGCAGCCCACGGCCAAAATGGTCAACTGCTTCGGCTGCAAGCAGATCGTGGACTTTGTTCAATCCAGCACCTTCAAGTAAGCTGCGATCACCACCTCAGGCTTGAAAAGCCTTTTTTGGTTCCAAACCAAAAGGCTGCTTTCAGTTGCGGTTCGTTTTATTTGCCCACAGAGAATCGATCATGTCTTTTGATAATCCACGACCTTTTTTTCTTGGTCTGCCGGCAGTAGGGGCTGTCAAAGCTGTAGAGGTTGGCCAGGCGATGGATCTGGAGCAAGAATACCAGGACAGTCTGCTGCGATACAGGCGCGGTGAGCGGGATTCAGATCAGCAGTCTCTGCGCAACGTTAGCGGGCGGTACGCGGCGTATTTGGCAAACGGGCCTATCTGGGACAAGGTCAAAGGTTCCAACCTTCAGGCGCCGCAGGCGAAGTGACGACCTCTCTCTCGCTGCACCTTCCTGCAGCTGCTGATTTTGTGGATTGCCGCTTTAGGATATATACGCGGCAAGAATAAGGGCATTCACGACAATTCCTCCAAGGATTAGGGCCATCCCTGTGGCGAAAGCTCGTCTTGATTTATCCAGCAGTCGGCGCTCAAGCATGACCGCTACTATCGCGCCCACCCAGGCACCTGGAAAACAGAATAGATACGATACCCAGGCCAACCCCTCCGGGTGTTCAGCAGAGAAAACCCAGCCAGCAAACACAAGAAAGAAAAGAAAAGCCCCCGCATGGGCTCCGAGAGCCAGTTCACTGGAACCTCGCAGAATGCGCATCAAGAGAACCACGACGAGCAGGGGCCCATAGAACCAGGCGAGCCTGAGGGTGAATCCGGGGGTGCCGGGATCGGCTAACCAGGCGCACGCAACAAAACTGACCGAAAGCCAATGCCAGAGTGGGAAGCCCGCTTTCTGGTTCGTGAGGCTCATGATCAGACCCTGTGTTGTAACGGTAGTCTGTAGCGCTCTATCTGCATCGCATCCATGAGCTAGATGGGCTCACGGCAGATGGAGTACTGGAAGTAATAGAGCTTCTTCGCTTCGTTCAGAATCGAAGACTCTTTATAGGTGCCCCTCGTGTAACGATAACCGCCTTTGTCGAAATGGTCGAAAGGGGTATTAATAGGCCCCGTATAGATGGTCTGACCAAATACTTCGCCGTTCCAGGTCAGGCGCGTACCGTAAAGAGAAGCGTCTGATTTTTTCTCAGACGCGGAAGTCCAGTTATAGACTGGGCTGGCCAAATTGTATTGGCAGACCTTGTTGCTGGTGCCCATCACCTGCTGGGTAAAGCTGTAGTCGCTTAGAATGCGAACCTCGGTAGAGGTCGACACCAGCCTTGTTTCACCAGTTACTGAATTGCGTGTCAGCTGACGAACCGTGCGAGATTGAGCCTGGGTGCAGCCAGAAAGGGTCTGGCTGAACATCGTTCCAGCTGTGAATTCACTTGCGAGTGGGCCACCGGGCCCGCAATTGGATGGCGAGCCAACGTTGCTCCACTCAGACACCTCGCTGGCAATGTCCTGCCAGGCGGACGACCCCCTGATCGGGGCAGATACACGAATTTCGTTGGAGGCAGATGCCACGGCAGGCGCCAGGCAGGAAAGGGCTAAAAGCAGCGAAACCGAACGCATGGCTAGCTCCTTGGCCGAATCCTTATTCGACCTTGTCATTTCCTATACGCTAGCACCAGATATCGCCACATTACAATTTGTTTATAATTCGTTACAAGTGCCGGTTGCTGCCTGCGCATCTGATTTTTCATGGTCTTGGCGGAGGTAGGCTGGCGTTTTATCGACTTGAATGGGCGGGGTGGCGAACAAAGCCTTATACGCCTGAAGCTGCTCAAGGCGATGGTCGATCTCACGCCCAATGTCTTCGATCATCATTGCGATGGATGCCGGAATGTCCGCTTCAAGACACAGCACCATGCGAGACGGCGTATCGCCCCGATCGTTGCGGATAATCTGGTTGAACTCCGACGCTGGCTGTGTGAAACCGCCGTAGCGGCTGTAGACCCCGTTTTCAAGTTTGGCTGGGTAGCGCTTGGTTTCCACCCGAGGCTGTGTGTCTCCATAGGTCGAGGTAAGAATCAGCCTGAAATACGCGTCGGGATGCATAATCTTGCAGGAATGGGGGGTCGTGGTCATTGGTTGCAGGCCAATTAAAAGTGGTGCGGCAGTATTACATCCAGCCTAAGCTTATGCCATATATTGACAATCAACTGATCATTTTTTTGATCAGGTCAAGCTCGAATGCCATGAAAGGCCTGCGTTGACTGTCCACGTTCCTGAGCAGAGTTGCCACCTGTGGCCTCAGCTGGGATCGATTCCATCCCAATTTCACGGGCTCCAGCCAGGTGTAAGCGCCAGCGCTCTCAGGATCCGCCAGATTCTTCAAACCCTTGTCGGTCAGGAACTTTCTGCCGGCAATGGTAATGCTGCACTCAACGTCAGCCAGAAAACCCGGTGGGGAACGCCTATTGAGAAATGAATAGCCGCCAGCACCCGCCAGAAACATCAAGGCGCAGGGGATTTGGATGCCGTAATAGGCTTCATCCGGCGCCAGTGGCAATCCGGTGAATGTGATAGCCATCAGGTAGGCCAGTACAGACACGAAACCACACAAAGTGAAGATGGTATTGACCAAGGCCTTACGCTGGGCGGCAGATGCGCACTCTTGTCTCACTGCCTCCAGGAACAGCCACTGGTCGTGGGACACGGGGCTATTGCAATACTCATCCAGAGATTTGTAGATGGAGAGCTTTCTTATATCGGTTGGAGGCATGCGTTAGCGGTCTCTCTGTTCTTGATTCCCCTTTGAACCCTGTAAGGTATGGGATGTGGCTTCTATGGCAACAGTTCTAGCGCCGTTCGATAAATAAGGTCTAGATGGCCGGGGTTGTGGCGCAGCACTTCTCCTCGGTCATCGCAGGCGCCCAGAAACCGCTCGCGTACGTGCAATGCCAAGCAATGATCAGTGGAAAGGGTCGTGCTGTAAAAGTGAAGGTCGGCCTCCATTTTCTTCAGAACAAAGTCAGCCTCCACTTTGTGAGCAAAACGCGCTTGTTTATTCGGTATCGGCAAGCCCTGATCGCGCAGCGCCAGGATATCGGTAAGGCCTGCATGCAGCACAAGCTTGAGTTCCTTGCGTACCTGACGATCGCCAGTGGAAGCTGCGAAGACCTTCTGGACGTTCGCCACATCCGCAGCATCAAAGGCGATAAGCGATGCGTGGCCAGAAACCTGTAGGGACAGAATGCTCGGGCGAATTTGAAAGTTAGTCAGCGCTGTCTGCTCGGTTAGCGCAGATGATTCTGCAGTCAAAACCCAGGGGCTCATTGGCGAAGCTGCCTCGGAAACGTTCTGGAGCATGGCAATGCCTATCTTGGTGAGGTATATCGCGTGGAGTGCATGAACGCGGAACAGGATCAGAAGCGCTCTTTGAAACTAGCCTGCTTTGAGAGCCCGTACCATGCGCGAATGCTCTCCAAACCAGTAGGCTTTGGTTGAGATGCCCATCAAATGAGCTTCTTCGGCGTCGAGCAGATCCAGGATAGTGACCCACTTGGCATCGTGGATACCCGGCCCTTTTTGAATCGGATTGTTTTCATGACCAAATACCAGAAAGCTTGTCTCGGCGCCCAAGCGTTGATCGCCCTCGAAATCTGTAGCCACTTCTGCATGGAAGATTTTGTCGGGAGATTGGGCTGAGGCTGGTTTAACCTCCACACCAGTCATCTCGCGGGCGTGACGAAGCGCTGTTTGGCGAGGATCTTCGCCGGCAACACTCTTGCCGCCTGGGGCAAACCAGCGCTCTGAAGGGAAGATTTGCACCAGCAACAGCTTGGTGATGTCCTCGTTGACGATCAAGGCAGATGTTTTCACACCTCTCCACTGCTCGCTCGGAGTCAACAAATCACATCCACTCGATAGGATGGCGCGAAGCTGGTCACGATCAATGATGCGTGTCTCTTCAAGAATCAAACGCAAGTCTGAAGCGAAGGTGCTCGAAGCTGCTGCCTGGGATTCTATATTACCCTGAGCATCCGAGATGGCGGCAATGGGTGTAGGAGTGTCAGGCAAACTGGGGTTCATGGGGCACCTTGAAATTGAAAAGTGGGCCCAGAGTATCTCCTTGAAGCCCCTTGTGTCAATTTAGAGCTAAACAGAGCGGGTCAGTAATCAGGCCCTTGCAGCAAGGCGCAAGTGGGATCCTGGCTGCACGAGCTCCAGTCGCCTGCATCGGTTGCCATCCCAAAGCCGATAGCAATGGTGAGGGCAGAATAGGCCGAGAATCCAAGAATCCAGCGCCACTTGCGCTTCTTTATTTCGATCCAGCAGTTGCCAAAGCCAAGGACTCGTTGCATACCCACCAGCCCGACAAGCACTGTTCCAAGCGTAATCCAGGCACCGAACCCCCAAGTAGCTGGGCCATCCAACAACAAGGTCAGCAGGGAGAGGATCAAGCCCGGCAATCCGGAAAGCATTGTCAGCACAGATGCCAGCCCAGGACGAACGCTGTCCAGGTAATCGAGCCGTTCTGAGGCCAGTGCTTCAACACGATCCCTTACCCCCACCAGGTAATAGGCGGGTGCTTCTCCGGATGACACCTGAGCTTCGGCATAGCCGATCGCACCACCCTTGAGCTCTGACACCTCTGCCCTTCCAGCAGTGCTTATGCGCGCAATCCGCATGAGGATAGCAGGATGGGTCTCCAGCTTGGCGGGAGCTTTCGTGGACATGGTCAATATCTTTGTTCAATTAAGGTGTAAAGAGCATATTCCAAAGCCAGGGTCATTGATAGGGCAAGCGCTCCCACAAGACCATCGCTCTACCTGATTGCTCCCTTTGAACCAAAGGCGTAAACCAGAGGGAAAGGTGATTTAAGGACTTTTTTGAATCCAAACCCACGGGCTTTAGGGTAAAGCGAGCGGGAGAAAGGGCTTGGCCATCTTGAAGGGTTGGGGCGGCAATGATGGTGGGCTTTGAGGGGTTGCCGCCTACTGGCGAATCAGCGACCTCCCCCTACCTGCCTCTGACTGTGACCGTCAGGATGCATTGCTCTTGGACAACCATCTGGTGCTGGCTGTTGAGCCCGCGAGCCAAGACTATTTCCCCCTGGGCCTTGCTCACGACAATGCCCTCAAGATCAAAGGGCTTGAGGTTTTCGACCGATATTTTGACCCAGCTTTTGCTCTCGATAAGCCAGGTGTAGAAGAGGCTTGGGTCGTTCAGGACGTGCTCGGGTATGGTGCTCAAGAGGGTGCTCGCGTGGGTTTGATAGGGAATCAGATATCTGGTGTTTGGCTGGCGGTGAAGGAACCTGACAGATCCACGCGCACCTTAGACTCTCCCGAATCCATGGCTCCTGGCGCTGACATGGAGGCCACTTTCGCCCGCATCATCACTACCGGGGCACCGCCTGAGGTGTATGGCCCGTTGAATGAAAGTTCATCAATCTTGATTTCAGCCTGACCGAGCCCTGTGCCCACGACCTTGGCGCGGTGATTGATGTTTTTCAGGGCCGTATCGTACAACTCATCACCTACCGACTGCGCAGCCTCGTCCGAAAGAGAGTAGCTAATACTGCCAACACGCACAGGGGCCTTGGGGTCTTTGAGGACTTGCTCTACCAGGTCGTACAGCTCCGCGAACGATTTGGATTGAAGCTGCACGCTTGCTTGCTCACTCCACCCGATCACTTGAGGGTCGCCTTTGGAGTCGTCACGATACAGAGGCTTCACGTTTCGAGTGACAGGCTTGAACTTGACGCCATCGTGCCCTTTTACCCTTTCAGAGATGTGGCTCAACGCCTGATTGGTCAAGGAGTAGAGCACCTTGGTGTTCGCGGAGGTGCTTTCGGTCAAAATCACCACTGTCAGCGTGTCATTTGGGACGGCTCGATCCGCAGATGCCTGCAAATTGAATTTTGTTTCGGCATGGGCAGAGGTGGCAATGCAAGCAAGCAAAGCCAGCGAGGTCAACCAGGATGTGTGGTGCATGAGGATCTCCTGTAGGGGGTTGCAGACTAGCCACACTCGTTGGCTTGGTCAATTGATATATCATATAGCCATATATTGGGCGGCGGCTGTATGCTTGGAATTGTGCTGCACAGGCAGTTTTATAGGAAGCCAGGGCAGGCAAAATGTTCACCGAACTATTGGCTGTGCCGGCAACAACCAGCCCTCAAGTATTCTTCGATCCAAGTCGGAGCATAGTCCAATCTACCAGAGACAAAAACTTGAAAACAGCGCCTGATAAAGCTCCAGAAGACCTCATTTCTCTTCAGGACTTTCTGTGTGGTGCCGATGGGGCAGACCCCTGGTGCCGGCAGCACTTCGACGATTATATCCACGACATTGACGTTCACTGGGACGAAGAGGGTATGACCACCCTCAAGGATGGCTACTGCCTTGCACCTTCCTCGGACGCTATGCTGCTGCTCAAGCAAAGAGAGTCGACCTTCGACGTAGTCGGCTACTACGCCACCCCAGGCGCTGTTTGCATCCAGGACGGTCATCAAGGCCGGGGGTTGGGCGCCGAGCTGATTCTGACCACCTACGAGTGGTTGGGTGGCCCGCCCACGGCAGGCTTGGATGAACAAAGCTTCAGCAAATCTGGATATGCCGCGCACATTGCGGCGTGGAGGCTGGGTGTTCAGCGGGGTCTGATCATCGACCCAAACGCCGTACCCCAACAACGCCGTAGGCGTAACGAGCAGGACGTCGAACCCGGCTTTTAGCTCTTGGGCGGCGCCAGCCGCCCGCTCTTTATAATATAAGATTCTCGCCGCAGGCGACCTTCTTTTGGCTGACGACAGGAAGCCTACAATTCTTCATCCTGTACAACCTCTACGATCTTACAATGCTTTTTTACAATGCTCTTGATCTACAATGCCTTTCTAAAATGCCGTACCTACAACAGTCTTTTAGAGACAATTGACCTTCAAAGCCTTACCCAACAGCCTCTAGGATCAGAATTTTTACCTTTCAGACCCCAACAGAAGAGTCGGCCTTTTGCTTTCCAACAGCATTTCTTTCCGCAGCCAGCCTATCAAAAAAGCCATTGACCCGAGCTTCATCCCAACCATCAGGCGTTTCGGCATTCAGATCGCCGCCCTGACTGACAATATGATCAGCATAGGCCCATCCCGAAGCATAGAGGTCGGTGCACTTGTCAGGGATTGGCAGTAAAAGTGCTTTGGTCTGAGTGGTGGCTGTAATGGTCATGGTAAGGTTCCTCGTAATGCATAGACGCATTGGGTGTCTGAAATATATCCCGTGTAGCTCCTTTCCCCAAGCAGATTTGAGATTTTAGCCTTTGCTTTGTGAACAAAAGGAGGGGTGGTGGTTCGATTCTGGCAAAAATTGCAGGCCTCTTGCTTTACTCAAATTCCCCACTTCCCGTCCAACCTCCCCGCCTAGCCCCGCTGTAGAAGGCTGGGCAGAAAGAATCACTGCAGGCGCAGGGAAATGAAGACTTGTCCGTCTTCAGATGGTTTGAGATCGGAAATGCTGACCGAAGCGACGGAGTCTTCACCCAAAAGCTTTTTGAGGGCGGTAGTGAGGTGCGCTTCAATGTCACCGATCGAACACTTGCGCAGTGCTTCAGCCGGGGTCAGGGATTTCAAGTCTCCCGTTTCAGCATCCAGGCGCTTCTGAGCCCAGCTCACCAACACCTCGACACGCAGGTGCTCTCCTTTATCGTTTTCGCGCCAGCGCTTGAGACCCGCCACACTCACCTGTCCGACCTTGGCGATTTGTTGGTAATCCATGTGCAGATCAACGCGAATGGCCTCGATCAAGTCGCTGGTGCCAACGGTCATGCCGCCTTCGGTGCGAACGGCGGTCAGGGCTTGTTTGAGTTGGTTCGGAAAGGATTTCATGGGGCCACCTGTATGATTGGTGTGGGTTTGCGTGCCAGAATAATCACACACTACGATCGTACTGTCAACACACTAATCGCACATCAAGCGTTTTGTTCGCAGTCATGATCAAGCATGCCAGGGCATCTTCATGCCTGCCGCCTATGATCCCCATGCTTTCAATTGATGTGTAAAACGAGTTATGGTGCGCTATTCTTGAATCCAAGCCAAAAAAAATGGAGCACATCATGTCTGACCGCATCATCAACATCACTGCCGACAATTTCGAAGAGCTGGTTCTGCGTTCTGAAAAGCCGGTTCTCGTCGATTTCTGGGCTCCTTGGTGTGGCCCCTGCAAGATGATGGCGCCCACGCTCGATCGCCTGGCTGATGAGCGCGAGGATATGGTCATCGCCAAGATCAACGTCGATGAGGTAGGCGATATCTCGGCCAAGTATGGGGTGCGTGGTATTCCCACTCTGATGCTGTTCAAGCAGGGTGAAGTTGACCGCACCAAGGTCGGCGCTCTTTCGGGCGAGCAACTCAAGCGATTCCTTGCCTAAAAGCCCAGCAATATTGACACGAATATCCGCTTGTGTGACAGTGCATACAACGCATACATATCACTCAGCGGATATTTAGATCATGCCTGCAACCCTCTCCTTCCGAACCTTGGATGAATCAGCAGAAGCGTTGGACAAGTTGTGCCAAGCGACTGAGCGTGATCGCACCTACCATCTTACGCGGGCGCTAACGCGCTACCTCGAAACTGAGCTATGGCAGGCTGAGGCCGTTAAAGAAGGAATGGCAGATGTCGAGGCTGGGCGAACGATTTCCCTGGAAGACGTCAAAGCCAAGTGGGTGGGTAAGCGCAATGATCGCCTTAACGAACAAGGCTGAAGTTGACCTGCAGGCGCTTTTTGACCTGTATCCAGATGCTTGCGACGCCTTGAATCAGATAGAGGTGCTGCTTCAAGACCCCTCATTAGGGATCAATGGTGTTGTTCCTGATACTCGGGAGTTTTTGCTTTCAGGCACCCTCTTTGCTGCCGTCTACACCAAGCTTCAAGGCTGGATCATCGTTCTACGAATCCTGCCTCAACGCTTCATTCAGAAATCAGCCCCTTGAGGTAAGCGTTATGAGTAGCGCGCAAAGTCAGGAAGAAACTGCATTCACCCACGATCCTGTACGACCTGTTCGCACTGATGTGCTGGGCGAGGTGGTTTTCATGGCTCGTTGGAAAGAGCTTATGGATACTCATCTGGACTTTGAGTACGACATCGACCCTCCCAACCAGATGCTTAAAAAGATCCTGTGGGATGTGCCTGGTCAATTGACCGAGCGGCATGCGCAAGTCGGCGCCAGCCTCATCCGGTGGCTGGGCACTAATAACGGTCGGGCATTCCTTGAGCAGGCGGATGATATGTCCATCCTTTTGCGCAGTCGCGAGCGAGGCTATGTTGCTGCCTGGGCACTCCAGAACGAACGGCGCCTTTCTACCTGTTACGGCTGGCGCACCATCGAGGCCGTGCTGAGCCCGGTTCAGCTTCACGACAATAAGGTGGAGCGACCACTCCTCAGCTTCGATGACGCCGAGACAATTGAAGCTCTGATCGGCTGGCTGGGCAGTGAAAAAGGTGAAGCCTTCGTGGTTCAATGCCGCAAAGAAATCACCAAGCAACAGAAGATCAACCGAGATATTCTCCAAGAGCAGCACCGTCAGCAGCTTCAGGCATCAAACCGGGCGGCAGCAAATCCCTAATTCAGAAGTGAATTCGACATGACTCAAGCAACCCAGCCTTTGATGTTCCCACCTATCCTTGCCGAACTGCACAAGCTGCCGTTCGAGCACAAAGATGGGGATGGTATTGACTTCGAGCCATTCCAGGATTTCTTGGATGCCTCAAAAGTGGAGTCCTTCCTCAAGGAGTGGACACGAAACGACGAGATCAAGGCAGACAACTTCGCCGTGTTCGGTCGTGATAGTTTTGGTGGGCTGGTCGGCTTTTGGATTATCGATACCGAGAAGGCCGTTGAGGATCAACCGATCATTTTCCTGGGCCTCGAAGGTGAGCACATGGTGGCTGCCAACAACCTGGATGACTACCTCTGGCTTCTGGCAGGCAATCACGGAGCTCGCGAAGCGCATGAGTTCATCCACGATCATTTGCCACATGATGAAAACTTTACTCGCTTTGCCGAACAGCACTCATCCAGTGAGAAGCGTCCTCCATCGGTGATTGTGCGCGAGGCTTTTGATACCCACATCGACCGTTTCTCCCGCTGGGTCAACACTGTTTGCAGGTAACGTCATTATGAGCGAGCACCTAAGTACTCCTACTCGTTGGCAGCAGTTCAATGTCTGGACTGCTCATCACTTGCCGTGGTTTTGGGGGCGTTATTGGGGCTCACGCCTGATGGCCACCACCTATTACAGCCAACAGCTCAGCGAGGAGCGCCCTGAGATCAGGGGTTGGATGAATACCAAGCGACATGCTCTGGGGCTCGCTCTGTTTCTTTTGCCGGTTCCCCTTCCTGTTCGACCTCAATTCCACAGTCAGCCTGATAATCTGCTCCCATAAAAGAGGAATACCCATGGACAACCGTACGATCAACATTGTCTCTGAGGGGCGAGATGACCTCCGGGCAGCCCTCTCAATTCTGTTTAAAACCAACATCAAGGCCACGCATTATTGCGAATTTCGCCTTGTAGGCGCCAAGCCAGGTGAGACAGGGTACGGTATCGAAAGCTCGATCTTCAAAGAAGACTCTCAAGGCATTCCCACCCTGATTCTTTCAACCGCACCCATCAAGGGGCAGGGTCAGAAAACCATGTTCCCCATGGATCTGGACAATAGCGTGGACAATGCCATGGGCTGGCTGCAGAACGTAGACTATCCTGATGAGCCGGGTATCGATGGCGGTTGCAAGAAGGGCTGGCGGGCTTTCACGGAGTCGTGGGGGCATGTACTGGGCTCCCACCATGCTATCGTGGCCATTCAGCCTGAATGGGCTCTCTACGGCAAGTAACAGCGCGGCCCGACGAGCCTGGGGTTAGGTGGCTTCCGTGCTCCCTCGCCGAGCCGCTAAGCGTCTTTTAAGGCGCTTGTCGATTTGACTGTGTGCCCAGCGCAGGATTCCCCGATTGTCAGGAAATTTCCCATTTGTTTGTCGTGGCGATCCTCTTCTTACCCTCCAGATCCCCACCTCAACCAAATCCAAAGATGCCCAGTATGAAAACCCTATACCGGGCAGAACTCTTTAGTGATATATTGAAAACGAATTCGACTTCGGGATACCGGTCATGAGCGCCGACCATAGCAAAATCACCTGCTTCGACCTGGAAATGTGCTGCTGGGAAGATGCTCGCCAAATTGGCGAGATCATCTCATTTGGCGTTTGCGAGCTGGATCTGAAGTCCGGAGAACTCAAGCGTGAGGCCCATTACTACGTCAAGCCTGTCGTCGACACGGTTTCAGAGTTTTGTACGAACCTGACCGGCATTACTCAGCGGGTCGTAAATCGTCAGGGGCGCCCACTGAGTGAAGTGGTGAATTCGATCACAGCCAAGTTCGGCACTAAGCGTCCCTATGTGTCTTGGGGTGATGATGGCGATCACCTGGCCCGAATGGCGCGCCGGCAAAACTTCTACATCCCGCACATGGTGTTTCTGAATGCCGCGTTGCTTTACCAGCTGCGCAAGCGCCACGTCGGCGAAAGCATTGGGCTGAAGCGGGCCATGGAACGTGAGGGGTTAGAATTTGAAGGCGATGCCCATAATGCCCTGAACGACAGTCGCAACATGGCGCGACTCATTACTCAAGCCAACTTGATTTGATCCGACGTTTTTCAATGCCAGGCTTTAACAGATCAACACCAGATTTTGAAAGGAAGGAACATTATGGGTGGAAATGCCATGCAGGCCTACGGTGCCAAGCGCGTAGACGCCGACCTTGCACACCAGAAAGCTTGCGAGGTTAGCCAGGCGCTGGATCAGGTGCTCACTAATCACGGCATCACACGCCTTTGCCATGTGATCAGGGCGTATCGGGAGAAAGCCACCTTCGGCGATCTTGATCTGCTCGTGCAGCAAGAGGCTGTGGACGCCATCGGCCAGAAAAGGATTGTGAACGAGCTGGGTTCGCTCCTGGGGCACGATCTCCCCTATTATCAGGTTCACCCCAAAGCCCCGCAGTTTCACACAGCGCTGCCGCTTGAGGGCGGTGGGTCGTTGCAGATCGATTTTCAGATGATCCCCGAGATCACCTTCGACTATGCCAAGGACTATTTCGCCTGGAACGATTTGTCCAAGCTGATGCAGATCCTCGGGCGCACCATGGGCGGGATCAACTTCGGCGTGGATGGTCTGAGCCGTAGCGTCAAGCACAAAGGGCAGGTGATCGGCCATGTCACCTTTACCCGTGACTTCAATGAAGCCTTGGACTTCCTGGGGTATGACGTTGAGCGCTTCTCTCAAGGCTTTGACAACCTCGAAGCGATGTATGAATTTGCTGTCAAAAACACCCGCATCAACAGCTCCATGTATCAATGGGAGAATCGAACATCTCGTGGCCGTGGTCAGGACATGGATCGCCCAACGTATCTGGGCTTTCTTGAGTGGATGAAGGGTCGTGACCTGCCCGTGGATGAGCCTGTCGATGGTATCGATTGGGTCGCGAAGGCTTATGAGCGCTTCCCTAGTGCCCATGCTGAGCGCGATGCACTTTTCGCTGAGCTGTCGGCGCTGGACAGCTTTCGTGTGCGTTTCAACGGGGGCGTGGTCACCAAGCTCACGGGCCTGAAAGGTGAGAGCCTGGGAATCTTCATGAAAGCCTATCGCAAGCATGAGGGTGAAGATGTCTTCGTCAAAAAAGTGCTGGCCATGAGTGATGAAGATCTCCATGCCCGGATCCAGGCTTACTGGAGCCTGTACACCCAGCTCCCTACACCCTCTTTTGACGATATCTCCCCTCGGTAGGAGGCATAAATGCTGATCAGAACCTGTGCCCATGGCTTAAGCCCGAGTGTTGCCGACTTGACCGGGGCGTTCCCTCGAATCGCTTTCGTCAACGCCTCGGCCAAATTGATCGTCCCGCAACAGGTGACGTCCAAGTTGTTGCTGGTTGGCGCTGATGACATCAGCATGGGGGCTATTCCGAGGCTCGCTCAGTGGATCTTGCAGCTGCCGTCCCCCTTGTCTAATGCCTTCAAGCGTCTTTATCTGCATCAGTCGGCGGGCTCGGGTTATCCGGCTGCGCCCATGGCGATTGCAGACGGCCTGAAGATTATCGAATTCATCGACATGCATCAGCGTCTTCGGTCTCAGGAGCTTTTGATCAGTTGTGAGTATGGCAAGAGCAGGTCTGTGACCCTGGCGGGTGTTCTGGGCCCAATCATGGCCTTTCGCAATGCGGATGAAGCCAGAACACCCAATGCCTGGGTCAAGCAAGTGATGCAGGCTGCCATGAGCCAAAAATCAGAGATGATGAATAAATGGTAAATTCCGATGAACGCCTCAACGCCCACAAGTCCGGCAATCCGGTACATGTGCGCAGCAACGACATCATGCAGGAATACATTGCACCACTGGGGCTGACAGAGGAGCAACTCAATATGGTTTATGCCACGCTTCAGATCTCCTGGAACAGTGGTTATAAGGCAGGATATCAGGACTGCGAAGACAGAGAGGTTTAACACCTCCTTTTCCCAAGAAATTTCCCCTTTTGAGTGACACTGCAATGCCAACTATTGATGAATCAGAATGGCGCCCTATGGGTAGCGCCCCTTTGGACGGCACCATCATCCTGGTGATCGAGACTGCTAACGGGGAAAACTTCCAAGTGCTTCCTGCCGCCTTCATGAACCACAAAGGCGGACACCCGCAGTTTGGTGAAAAAAAGATCGGGACGATCGGCTGGTGCGCCATTGCGCCCTCCCGACGCACTGGTCAGGGCGGAAACTGTCCCCTTCCTGTGACTTGGCAGCCTCTGTGCTCTACCCCGGTATGTTGGAAGCCTATGCCGGAAACCGAGCCCATGGAGAAACTACTCAACCGCCTGCGTTATGTGATGAGCAAACGAGGAAAGGCCCGAGAAGCGGCATTGATTGAAGCTTTGACCGCTACTGCATAAAATCGCAATATCCGGGAAAGGGGTGGTCATGAGCAGAGATATTGCGGTCATTGAGCGGTACGTTGGTCGACTGAACACGGATATTCGCTCTGGCTGGGAAACAGGACTGCTGGGCAAGCAGCGCTGTGGGTCTCAACTGATTGATCGTTTCCCTCCCCAGCATCTGATAGGTAAACGTCGTCGCGACTGGTTTGATGGTCAGGGGGCGGCAGCACGCTTTCTTCAGACCCGGCGCACACACTTCCAATACAAGGGCGCCAATGGTGTGCAAGTAGAGTTCTGGCGCAAGGGGTTTGCCAATCGTTCGACTGTGCTTTCGGCTTTGCGCAAGAAGGGGGTGCTTGTAGATGTTGAGGTCACCTATGTCGAAGATGGCAATATTGTTCGCGCACTCTCCTGTGGATTCTGAGGGGCAAGGCATTGAACCCTGACCGCTATTTCATCGACTTTGAGGCATCTGGGCTTCACCCCGACAGCTACCCTATCGAAATCGGCATCTGTGGCCCTGACTTTGAGTTTGAGGCCCTCATCAAGCCTGCCCGTTACTGGGAGCACTGGAGCCACGACGCCCAGGACATGCACGGCATCAGCCGAGAGATGATTGAATCCAAAGGGGTAGCGCCAGAAAGGATATGCCAGGCCCTCAACGAGCGTTTCGCGGGCCAGGTGCTGTGGTCAGACTCTCACCACGACACCCTGTGGATGGATATTCTTTTCGAGGCTGCCGGCATGCAGCAGGCGTTTGAGGTCAAGAGCATCATGTCTGAGATCGACATTCTCAAGCTTCCGGATTATCGCAGTGCCGGGCAGGATGCGTTGGCGCACCGGGCGTTGGCGGATGCCAAAGAGATCAGAGCATGTTGGTTGTATTACCTTTCTGTAAGCCCATAAGCACACAACTGAGAATTTTTTGTATGCTTATGGGCATTTAAAAGCGAACTACCCCCTCAAAGCTTTCGTGAGTTCTTCTCGTGGATTCGACTTGATGCCAATGCGTTCAGGCTCTTCACCACGATGAATAGGGAGGCAGAAAATTTCCCCCACTCTCAACCAGATTGCATTGGGCAAGTTTTTACCACTGAGCTTGATGTTCTCATCCAGTGCGTTGACTAATCGAGGGATGGTATTGGCCTGATCGTCATGGCCCGATACGAACCTGCCATCGAGTGGCCCCTCAAGTGCTTTCAATACCTGGTCTGCAGTTGCGCCAGGCCATATGGGCGCCACGTCGTGTTTGTTTCTGTGCGCCACCTGAAGCACGCTAAACGCATGCCCTTCATGCTGGACAAAATAACCCTTGCTGTTAACGTAAAACACGGGCGATTGGAGCTGATTCGCTTCAACCATCGCTATCGAGCGCTGAAGCGTGCTGAGGTTATCGTCTGGATGAGCAAATTTATCGAACACCAGCAGAACCAGAGGGGTTTTAGCCGCCCTGATTAGCAGTCGAGTTCCGGTCGCTTGCATACCTTCCACAACACCATAGTTGATTCTTTCCCTCCCTTTGATCTGCCACCCCAGTTGCTTCAAGACAGATTCCCAGTTATCAGCCGCTGATTTGCCGGGCTTCAGGGTGGAATGAACAAGGGAAAGATAAACGTTTTTTTTATTCAACCATTGCATATGGGGATCAAGAGGATAGTGGGCCGCAAGTAGATCAAATTCAGCTTGGCTCGCGCCATCAAATGCCTTGTCCAGGTGCATTTGAGCCAATCGGGTTCTGGCTGCTTGCAGCAGCTCTACCCTTTCAGATGGCCCACCGATGTCGATGCTCTCCCCGTTACTTTCAATGATGGAGATAACCTTCTTGAACCAGGCGGCTGCACGGTTTCCGTACGACCCATCCCCGGCCTCAACTAGCCACAGCAGGACGTTCCCCGCATTGAACATAGCTTTGAGCAAACCCATGGCTGCAGCCGTTTCGTAGCGCTCTATTGCACCAAGCCAATTTTTCTTTCCGGTAATGTATCCTTCACGCACGATATCGGTTGCATTGGTGATTGCTGAAGCTTTCAGCGACACAGGGCCTTCACCTTTGATGGCCATCTGAAAGTAGCGATCAGCCAGCTTGTATTCCTCCACAGAAGAGGCTCTGAACAGAATTTCATTAGCAGCGTTGTAGGCAAGGTCGTGCCGACCAAACTCCGCAGCTGTCGACCACATGCTCTCGATCTCAGGGCCACTGATGTCATTGGTGACAGCCAGATTGCTGATGTCGTCCAAGATCATTCCCATCATTGGATCTTCTAAAAGATCCGGGCCGCAAGCTTGCGCGGCTTTGAGTGCAGCCTCCTTGATCTTCATGGCATTAATCAGCTGACTTGCTTCATGCCACAGCACCATGGAGGGGTCATAGCTTGATCTTGCCTCAGCCAAATTCTCTACGGCCTTGGAGAGCTGAGAAGAAAGATTGGGTTTTTTGGTCGTCATTAGGATCACCCGCTAGGCTCTAAAAGGCGTGTGCGATCGATCTTCTCAGCACACTGAGGCCTCAATCCTAGTGCCGGCAAGGCGATGTGGCAATTGCGTTGAGCTATTGCAGGGACGGAGAAACAGTGACGCAGCTAAAGGTTGTGCTAATCAGTACTTCCTATTCTTGGTCGCCTATTGCAATCATGAGTACACCAAGCATGAATTCAATAAACCCCACCAGCCCCGCCTGACTCAACTGCCCTCGCCCATCCAGATCCCCTCGCCTGGGCTGATCGGCGTTGGCCAGCGATGCATAATACCCCTCACGGCGCTCGTACAGCACTTTTGAGACAGACCAGAGAGATGGTTCAAGCCCCAGACGCTGGAGCTGCAGATGAAGCAGCAGGCGCCCTACCCGGCCATTGCCATCATCGAAGGGATGAACATAGGCCAGCCGGTGGTGGAAGGCGAGACAGGCAATGAGAGCATGACGTGGCTCACGCTGCATCCCATAGGCTTGGTGCATGCGCTTGAGCATTGCATTGACCGCTGTCCAACAGGGCGCCTGGTGTCGACCGACCGCCACCTGCCGCTGGGAATGCGACCTTGTCTGTCCCGGTATCAACCTGCCCCCCGAAGACAGCAACAGATGATCTTGGCTCAACGGCTCGAACAAATACTGATGCAAGCTTTCGATCAGAGATGGCGCGAACACGCCCCCAAGACTGGAATCCCCCACTGGAGAAAACACCTCAAGCTTTTCAAAGTGAGCTTGAGCCCTCATGTGTGCCTGGGCGGGGGTAGGTGGTGTGCTGTATGACTTCCATGGAACGTAGCCAGCCAAGCTCGACAGCCCTGAATCAATGCCCTCGATAAGGCAGCTGAAATGACTGTTGTTGATGCGAGCTTGAGTCACCTTCTCTAAAAGCTGTCCAGGTGTAGTTGAACGCTTGAGGTGATTGGCGCACTCGAAAACGTCTGAGGCTCTATCCAGCAGTCGCAAGCTTACAGGCGATGGAATGAGCGGCTCAAGCCAATGCACCCCGGTGATCACGACAGTGCATCCCCAGAGGCCTGCTCAGGGCGCGCCCGAGTCAATTGCTCGGCCAGTCCATCGCGCTGGCGCACCAGAAGATCATAGGTGGCGCCAGTGGTCTCTTTGGAGCCCTTGAGGTTCCGGGCAAAGGCCAGATTGTCTTCAAGCAGGTCTGCCTGGGTCTTGGCCATCATCGAGTAGAGCTCTGTGATCTGCTCAACCCAAGCCTTTGCTGCTTTGCAATGGGTTCTCCAAGCAAAATCGATCAGGGGCGAGTAGCTCACGTTGCCATCGGCATCTACCTCACGCAGCACATGGCTCACGCCCGCGACTGATTCAAAATAGGCAGGCGATGCCACCAAGGCCAGCAACCTGTCAGGGTCGGCCAGCAACGCTGTATCAGGGAAGCCTTCTGGATTTATCAATAGCTTGGCATGCATGGGTCAGTCCTCTCGGGGCAGGTGATCTTCGAGATCGATGTCGACAGGACGATAGCGGCCCTCAGTAAGATTCGCAGCCATGCTTTCGTGGGTATGCCCTGCAGCGATGATCATGCCATCTACTGTCGAGACCAGAACCAGGCAATCTTTTCCCATGGACTTGGGGTCGTAACCGATGATGTAGCGCTCTGCACGGTTGTGAGAATCAACCTTGCGGCCATTTTTGACGTCCTGTGGTTCCCATTCAAATTTCATGTCATGCCTCTCTGGTTCTGATTGTCGCGTACTGGGTGAATTTGAAACCCCGGAAGCCATTCAACTTGCCCTGAATCTCTGTGGTGAAATACCAGCCGAATTCGAACATGTCCTGAGCGAATGCAAGCTCGCTCATGCCTTCCGGCTTGATGATCTCAAGACCCTCTGCCATGTCGCTGCGAGATGCCTTAAAACCGGTGCCGTTGTCGCTTTGATAATTCAGAGGCCTATCATTGATCGGTTCAGCCATGTCCCAGCTCCCTTGTCTTGGCGTCAGTCATCAACTCCTGCCAACGCCCCGCCAGCATTTTCAGGTACACATCGGGCTCAACACCCTCGTAGGCACCAATCGCCAAACCTTCATTGCACTCAACCAGGGCGGTTCGGCCATCGTCAAGCACCCCGAAATCGATAGCATGGTGCTCGGTGTAGGTGCCGGTCGTAGCCAAGCGTCGCACAGCCTCCACCACCATGGCTTCATCAGGCACCACATCAGGATCACCGTCGTAGCAGGCTTTCGCTTGGATTTGCCCGCAAACAATATAAAACCGCCATTCACTTACCCACCTTACCACCTCTGAGCGCCAAACCATCTCGCGCCGAGGTACATGCTTGATCGGGTAGTCATCCCCAGACCGCAGAACGTAGCCGGTAAACAGCTTGGGTCGATCAGCAGGCTTCACAAAACACACCCCGCCCTGCTCGATCTCGTCCAGCACCTTATATAAAGGCAGCTTGAGTACTTTGCGGCATAGAAGGTCGGACAGGATATCGGGGTAGGTATTATCGACCGGCATGCTGACCTTGCTTTGCTGCAAGGCTGCTTTAATGAAAGGCAAGGTGCCCACCACCAGACCTGCATCACGCACATCAACCCTCTGGCGCTGAAGCTGAGAGAGCGAAGCGATGGTGTAGGTTTGCCCACAAAGCAAAAGCCTTTGAGCAACCACCTTTTCCTCATGCTTGAGCTGGTGGCCAGATTTGCTTTCGAGGATCACTCGCATGGACGTCTCGCTGCTTTATATAGAAGGGGGAAGAATTGCCATTCCCTCAATATCTTGGAAACTAGCCACAAATTGCCATTTTGTCAATCTTTAGGCATCTATTGACAGACATGACAGATGGGAATGCTTCTTGTTGCTCTCTACTGTCACCCGTGAGCTTACGAATAGACCGCTTGTAGTTATTCGATTGCTCTATCAGGTCAATTCATTGAAAAATATTGCCTTATCCATGGAACCTTTTATTAAGGACTGCTGCCTCAATGTCTAGCATTTGCTAGGGATGAGCCGAAAGGTCAGGTGCAAAAATATTTTGTTAACCATATATTGACACCGCTTCGGACAACCTATACCTTCAGTCTCAGCTAAGGCGAAAACCACACAGCTCAGTTCTTTTTAGCCAATAATTGAACGAATGTTAGTGGTTGCCAGACAGAGTAAAACCAGCTCGGGCTAGACGCCCAAGCCACCGAATCATTAGGAGTTATCATGAATACGCAAGCCGTGAGCAAGATCCAGAACGAATTCCAGGATCGCGACAGCCTGATTTCTGCCCTGAACCAGCTTGAACCCGTGTGCGCCGATTTGCTGTCCCACATGGTTTTGAAAGAAACCCCGGCCAGCGACATCCAACTGGCGCGCCGTGATCTGCTCAAGGCTCACACTGCGTTGACTGATCTCACCACTGAAATGGAAACACTGCTGGGCCTGGACTTCCTGACCCAAGCAGAAGCTGCTGCTGTGCAGGAAGTGGTTCAAGTGCGCCAACTGGCCACCGCCGACTACCATCGCGCCGTAAAGCTTGAAAACAACCTGGCTCGTGCAGCCCGTGAGTTCGCTCCAAAGCTCAATGCCACTTTGCTGAGCAAGCTGACCGGTCTGCAAGGCCAAGTCAAAGTAATTCGCCAAGGTCTGTTTGCCTTGTATTGGGCTCTGCCTGATCTGGGCATGACTTTCAGCGAGTGGAACGGTATGTCCGTGCTGCAGCGCCGTGAAATGCGTCCAGCGGGTCGCCCTGCTCTGCCACTGGAAGCCCGTATCAGCAACGCCCAGGCTGATGTTGATCGCCTGCTGATGGATGTCAAAGTCCTGTCCAGCGGCGCCATCAAGAATCTGGAAGAAGCCCTGGCGGGTGTTAAGCTGTCGAACCGTGGTCGCCCTGCTGTTAGCCCGATCGGCAAGCTGGAGCGTCAGGTGGGTCGTCACAAGCGTGAGCTTGAGCGCCTGAATCCTGCTGACTTCCCAACTGCCGCCGAGCATGAGCAGAACCCGCGTATTGGTGACACCTACCAGATGCGTGCTGAGCGTATTCGTGGCCGTATTGACGAAGTGATGGCAACGATCCGCGAACTTGAAGAGGATCTGGAAGGCGTAGCGGTTTACCGTCGACAACTGGAAAAACTGCGAGCTCGTCACCGCGACCTCGCGCTGTTGGAGCCTCAGGTCAAGGGGGCTGAGCAGGCCAAGGTGCTGTTGGAGATCCTGCTGAACGAAGAAAAACAGCAGGGCATGATCGAAACTATCCACCGCATGGATTCGAGCGCAACTGAGGCAAACACTCACAAGGTGAACCCGAAGGAAACGCGTGATCGCATCAAGCGTCTGGAAATGAACGGTCGCCTGGCTGACTCCGAACTGCTGGTGCTGAGCGAAATCAAGCGCACCATGAACGAGTGCCGCACTATCCGCAGCCGATAAAACCCGGTTGCTTGAACAAAGGTCATGCCTGATCATAAGGGCATGGCCTTTTAATTTTGGAGATTGAAAGTGAAACCCTATAGCCCAGAAACCGACAAGGGGCGCGTAGTGGCTGGGCATGACATCCACCACCGCACCGCCGATCAACCTAAGTCTTGGGCCAATGCTCAGGCCAAAGCCATGCGTCATGCCGCTCGGCAAGAGGGTCGTGATCAGGCTCGATCACGGCTTGAGGACTAAGGCAGAACGACTGTCCTCTGCAGGTGGTCAATCCAGACCATAAGCAATGTTGATGCTTTGGCCAAGGCCTCGTTGATTGTCCATATCCTCGTAGAACCAGAAGTCCAGGTAACCCTGGTAATGACGCTTTGAGCCTCTGCGCTCGAAGATGGTGTACTCACCGCACGGATGGTCGCTAATGCTGATGCACTGTTGAGGAACACCTAGGCTTTTGGCGATATAACTGACCTCGCATGGGAAATCACCCGTCACATCGCTGTCGAACTCAAGCGTAATCCGTTGCTTGGCAAGCTCCTGAGCTTGAATCCTGCCTAGTTTTTTGGATCGGCCAGCATGAAATGGGGTGACACGTGCCATCTGCAATATCCTGTCAAACGCCAGCACAAGGCTGGATATTTCAGGTTATCTGGGTGCCACTGAAAGCTCAAGCAGCCTATTTAAATGTTTCCCAGCCAGTGTTATTGTCTATATTGAATATCCCTGATGACAAGGAATCCAAATCATGACCTTCATCCGCGCCCAATTCTCGAATCTTCGATCTTTACCTTCAATCGGAGATTCTCATCATGGCAAGAACACTGCGTCGGGGAAAACCCTCGGCTAATCTGCATCATTACCTGAACCTGGACGTTGTCTGGGGTGAGCGAGACTGCTACAGCCTCAACCGACCACTGTGGAAAGACGGTGAAGACGACCCCAGAACCTATGCCCAGTACGTGACCCAGTCGGTCAGACGACACCACAGGGACAGGCGCAGCGACACCGGACTGCCCCGCTACGTCAGAAAGCTCGATGTCGATCGGCAAAGCCGAGAGCATAAACAGCTGATTTTGAAAGCGGTGCGCACTCAGGATTTCGATGTGGCCCTCACTCGCATGGCCCAGCAAGCATCCTGGGCCTACTGGTAACAAAACTGGCCAGCCGGCTATGTCGAGCTGGCCTTCTTTGGAGAGCCTCATGCTGAACTATCCTCCCGTGCCTCCTCGTCGCAAGAGACGCCTGCCCGACAGCGAAGCCTTCAAGATCACCTGCCTGATGATTGCGCTGATCTTGATGCTGATTGGCGTGTTCATCGGAGCCATCAACACGAAAACCGAAGAGGTTGCCACAGGCAGGCCTCTACAGATCATTCGCGGCCACCTGCAGGAAATCGAAATTCGATCCGGGGGCAAGCAACGCATGATCGAAGAATCGATGAACAAAGGTAAATTCAATCTGGTCAATGAGGATGGCTCCCTGATCATGCAGGCCGGAGGCCCTAATCATGGCCAGATGTCTCGAATTTACTACGATCATTCGAGCAACTGCCTCTACCTGCAAGAACACCTGATCAGAACCACCTATTTCGAACGTCGCGTTGGTTATCACCAGTACACGACCTTTGAGGGTGCCCGAACACCCAATCCGGACAATTCCTGTCCAGAATTTCCGGTCGACTGACCATTACCAGATAGGCCAACGGGCATGATGCCCTTGGAGCTCATCCACCACCACTCCATACTGCCTGGCATTTCAGGATGATCACGATGAAAACAGAAACATCCATTTCACCAACCCGACCCAAAGCCTGGTTTGACACTGGCACAATACTAATAGGCCTATTGTTCGTTCTAATCAGTATCGTCGCAGGCTCGATCTTTTATGCGGTGAGCAACACCCACATCGAGGAAGTCAGCACTGGGCGTGGCCTGGATATCATCCAGGGGCGGCTTGAAAGAATTAGCGGATACAGGAACACAACCGCAGGGTATGCGATCATTTCAAATGAAGGACGGGAGGAGGCGCGAGTCAGCCGAATCCCCTACAGCAGCGAGTTGGTGAGCAATTTCTACGAGGGTAACTTCTGCATCTATCTCCAAGAGCACCTGGTTCGCACTACCTACCCCAGTTCAAAAACTGATTACCGCCAGCACACGACGTTTGAAGGGATTCGAGACATCAATGCGGATGGCAGTTGCGAAGCATTCCCTTTCGACTAGCGAGCGAAAGGGCAAGGTGTTCTCTGAGCAGATGCATAGCCCCTAGAGACTGGGGGCTTCAATTTCCTTTTCCTTGTGAGTGCCAAAGGCCTTGCGCAGCTCAATGAGCGATGCGGCCTTTTCACTCGCAATCTTGGCGTCCATTACCTTCCAGTAGTCGGCATTCATCTCTGCCATCATCTCGTTATGCCTGGCCTTCTTGAGGGCTTCGCGCTCTTGATCAGGCAATGCATCATGCTCCAATCTTGAGTTCACCGCTTCACGGAACATGGCTTCGGTGTAGGGCTCGTCAACCTTGCTGATCAACAGCTGGGCCAAAACGCTGCCTGACCCATCAAGGGTCGGAATCTCAAAGCGGTGCTCAGGCAAGTCCCAATTGGTCATCCGATCTATGGCCATCATCAGGTTATGGGTATTGAGCTTTTGCTGAATGTTCGAAAAATGGCTGTAGATGGCGCCGATAAGCGCGTATTGCGGCTTTCTGCCGTGAGAGTCATCACCGTAGTGCAGATTGTGCAACGCCAACTGCTCAACCAGGCTCAAGGAGCGGTGAGTTTCGATCTTGCTTCCCGCGAAAGCTTCGTTGTCGGCCTTCAGGGCATAATCAATGTCAGCCTCATCATTATCTACCAGGGTTTTGAAGGATTCCCAGCCTGCCGGCACTGCGCGAGCCACATCAGGAAAGCTTCGCTCCACCTTGATCTGTGCGGCCTTCACCTGGCGCGTGTAGTCCCATTTGCGATCCACATCCAGACCAGCCTCGGCGTAGTAGGAGATGTGCGTCAAAAACGACGACAGCGCCTTACTGGGCCCGTCGAACATCGGCGCATAGGCCTTCTCAATGGGGTTTTCCATTAGATTTCCCAAAAGCTCACGCCGACGATCCGCAATACCCCTGGTATAGGCCCCAACATCCAGCCCATCAAAAGAGGCGCGGCTGTCGTGGAAAGCGGCTTCCTGCACAACCTTCACAAGGGCTGGCAGGTTCTCGACAGGCTCCCATTTGCTGGCGATGAAGTTGGCCACTGCCTGGATTTCTTCGGCGATTGAGAGGTCAGTTCGAAATGGCTTCACGTAGAGATCCTTTTTTCTAAGCATGGCGGTTGAGCGACCGCTCGGGCAACAATAGCGAGCAATAGTGATATATTGACATTATGCGACTTTGAAGTATATTGATTCTATACACCACAGGGGAATTCCCATGCCCACTCGCTATAAAGTTTTTGCCCTGGTTCTGGCCAATCTCGCTGCTGGCGCTGTTGTCTACGATCTGATCGAGGCACTGCACGCCAACTGGGCCAAGATGGTGATGTTGATTGCCACACAGCGCCCCAGTGAGGAGATCATTGATTTCATGTCGATGGGCTTCAAGATGTCCGTGCTCTGCACCTTGATGGCCTCCGCAGCTTTTGCTTACCTGTTCGCCTGGAGCATGGCTCACTTCGCCCTCTGGCAAACGCAATACCAGCGTGACAAACACCGGGCTCAGCGACTGAGTGAGGGAGCCCTGCCATGAACATGGTCACTGACAATACCAGCTGCCCGGTCGTGCGCCGCAACATCGAGACCTTTCACCAGTCAGTGTTTTTGGGCGGCGTACACTCGATGGAGTCGTTCGAACGACCTATCTTGTGGATCCAGGAAAGTGAAACGCGAGTGCTTTATCTGCACGGCGGTAAAGTGTTGCACAGTGGCCCTGACTACGGCGATTACTATGGCTACCTGACTTCGTTCATCAACAGAAACGAGGACGACGACAAGACCAGTGGGGCCAAGACCTTCGGTATTACGTGCCAAAGCACCCTTGAAATGCAGTTGGTGACGCGCATTCATCAGATTCCCATGATCGAAACGGATGCTGACCGCCAGGAAAATGCGTCGCGGGCGACCCGAGGCTCGAAAACCCGGCAATACACGCGAATTCCTGGTGACTGGCGCAAAGAAATGACGTGCGAGCACAGCCCGTCCGGCAAATACTACCCAGGCCTTGAGAAGGTCATGGTGGTTGAAGTGGTGACCTGGTCGAGCAAGCGCACAAAAGAAGAAAACCAAGCCTTTATTGCCGACTTCATTCAAGAGTGGGCAGTAGAGCAGATGCCTGCTTAACCCCATTCAATTCTGAACGAGAACTCCATGAAACCTTCCGGCATTCCCGCAAATTACCACTGCACTGTCACAGGCGTGACGTTTCCTACAATCTACAGGATTCATCATCCGGTGGCAGTGCGAGGTTTGCCAGGAGTGCACTCTTCGATTGTGCATAGCCATGAGTTCAACCTGGCGGCGGTATCTCAGCACGGTGTCACCGGTAGCGTCCCGGAGTTTCGGGTCGATGAAGTGCGCCGTCTTGGGCCTGGCGCAGGCGTTGACCTACACCTCAATCGTTTCGACAGTCAGGACAAGGCCGCAGGCTTTCTACTGGCCGTCAAATACCTGCAAGAAGACTCGCCAGCCTATCCATCACAGATCGCAACGGAACATGGCTTTTTCGTGCTGATGGCCGTGAAGTCAGAAAAATCCAAGAACCGAGTTTTCTTCAACGTCTTTAAGGATGGGCAAGACCTTCCAAGCCAAGCAGTCTTCAACCAGAACGGTGAGTGCGTAAGGCACCCATCCGACTGCTAAGCCATCAAAGGCCCAGATCAGCCGCCATGTAGGCGTCCCTGAACGATACGGGCGCCCTTGGGCCCAGCTGCCGCAACTCTTTAACGCCAAAGCCGAACACGTCAAACAGCTTGCTGGTGACCTTCTGCTGATCCACCATCTCATCGAGCACGAGCGCCTTGAGGTGCGGGCGGGCATCGAACAAAGGCTTGAGCGGCGTGAAGCCTGTTGATCCTGCGATTCTCTTCTCGTTGTAGAAGGTGGAATCTATCTTGGCCAAGCCCGCTGATAGCAGCGACACAACGGTTTGGTCATCATACTGCTCCAGCACCTGGGTAGAGAGCATCAGCTCTGCGACCCTGGACAGGCGAAAAGCGCCCTCATAGTTCCTGAGCATCTCTGCGCCCCGCTCTTCGATCATCTTGAGGGGGTGTGTGGATTGCAGCAGGACGTTTGACTGGATGCGCCCATCAAGAGAGCCGTGAATCGAGGTGTCAAAACTGATGCCATAACCCATTTCCTTGAAATACCTGATCATGGGCGTAACAATGTGAAAGGTGCTTGTGGTTTCGTCGCTGCTGGAAAACAAGTGCATAGGGCCCTTGAGGGTCGACGCGAATGCCTGGCTGAGCGGATGACCAATCAGCGCCTTGTCCAAAATGATGCCTTGCAGCTCCTCAGGCTTTGCGTCAAGCAGCTTCAGGCCGGCAGTGAAGGCACTGAACAAGTTGATCAGAACTTGGCGCTTGAGCGCTTCGCTAAATTCTTTGTCCTGGGTGACCTTGCCGATCAGGTAGTCGATCGTCGGTGACACCTCATCCAGAATGCTGATGTTGTCATAGTCCATGTCCTTGAGCCTGTAGCCCATGTTGTAGACCAGGTGCATGAACGCCTTCTCGATGCGCTGAACCGCCGCAATGCTGGGCAGACCGTTCTGCTCGCCCTCCCCCAGCAACTGGGCAAATGTTGACTCAGGTGGATCAAGGTAGTGATCAATCGCCGCGTGGAAGCTCTCCAGCGTCCATTTGGGGGCTTTGCGAGAGTCCAGGCGAAACAGGGTGTAGATCTGCTCTTTGGAGAGCTCCTGGTAATCCGGAGATGACTCCGAAATGTAGTCGTAGCCGTTGACGAGCCCTTCGGCGTCCTCCTGCATGGAGCACGACAACGTATCCAGCGGAAACCCGTGAATATCACGGACGTTATCCGAAATTAGCTTGGTGTAAAACCTGCGATCGGCAAGGCTTGGAAACTCACAACGAAAATGCAGCGAGTGCAAACCGTTCATGGCAACGTCTTCAGCCAGGCGCATCTGATCAAAACCGTAGAAGTCCTCGATCTTATCCAGATCCACACCTTCCTGGAAAATCATGCCCAGCAAATCCAGCCGACCGTCCCCACCCTCATCGAACGCATCAGTAGCTGCGCATCTGCGCTCGTTCTCCCAGTCCTCGTGCAGCATTTCATCGCTGGTGATGATATCAACCGCAAAATCGTAGGGCTCAGCCTCGGCTTGAGCGAAGGCAAGCATGTCTTCTGCCATCACTTCAAGGTGCTGTCGGCGCTCACGGGTCAAAAGATCGGTGCTGGCGGTGCGGAAAAATCGGCTCATGGGTCAGGCTCTCCTATGCTTCAATAATGGCAGGTGAGAGAACCTGACTTCCAGCATTGCCTGCTCATGCGGCACAATGGAGCAAGCCGACACCGCACAAAGGATCTTCTCATGTCCCTCGCCCACTACATCAAGTTCCGCCTGCGCAAGAATCCGTATAAAAACAAAAAACCCTTGCTGACCGACGAGCAGGTGCTAGGGGATCCTTCACTGGCACTGTGCGCCCAATCCATCAAAAATATCGGAGCGCTTCCTCAAGAAGAGCAGGCCCGTGTATTCACAACTGTCGTAAAAAATAACCTTTGGCTTCATGAACTGGCGTTGATCCACTTCACCTTGCAAACATCCGCCTACGAACCGCTCAATGCCCTCAACGGGTATGTCTGGCACAAAGCTGAAGCTATCAAGTTCGAACAACCCGTGCGCGAGGAAGAAGTCATACTTCGCGAGCACCTAAAGTCGCTTGGGCCAGAGGCCATGATCAAACATTGCAAGCGGCATGATTTGAAGGTCGCCTTTGGGGAGATATTTGGCAAGGCGCAAGCCATCAAGGCGTTTGGTCGAGACTACGAGCACAGCATCGACATGGAGATGTGATTAGGGCCTAGACCGCTCGTGGGCCTGACGCAGGGGATCATCAGGCCAGCTGAAATCATCTGCCTCGCCATTGTTTCGGAAAAGGTCGTAATCCCATCCTGAGCGAATCATCTCCCCGCACCGGGCGCAAGACGCCCTCTTAAGGGCTTTGGTGATCGTCAGGTGCCCACACTCCAGCACTACGGGCCTGCCTTTGCTTGTAAGCTGGCGGGCTGTCTGCTCAGTATAGAGCATCAAAGCTGCGCCCTGGTTGGCTGCCAACAACTCCACGGGGTTTGGCTGACCTTTGAAAAGATCAGCCAGTGACTGATTGATGATGGGAGCTGGCGTTGGTTTCATGCCTGCATTGGCCACATTTCTGGCCCGCCTTGCTTCTGAATCACGGGGTGCGTCCAGTACGCCAGCTTGGGATAGAGCGGTCTTCCCGTATGCTTGGCCATAGCGCGACTGGTGACACAAAAACCTGCGTGAGAGAGCCCATGGATTCCCATATGGTGACCCAGCTCCAGGCCCATTCGCTGATCGGCACCCCCGTTATCGAAGTGGTGATCCAGGATGCGCATTTCCAGAGGGATACCAATGTGTTCAGCTGCAGCCCAGCCCCAGGCGGTTGCCTCCGGATCGCTGCACTGAATGACCGCACGGTACAGAGGTTCGTCAGGGTCGGTGCCTGCATCGGCCACCTCCTTGAGCATCTTGCGCTGAGCCGGGGATACGTCGCCATCCAAATAGGATCGGAACTGCGCGGGCACCGTGGCGATGTGACCAGCTTCGTGCAAGATGTCACTTACCTCACACAGCGCCGTGAATTGGAGCTCGCCTTTGACGATACGAACGCAGGGCAGAAAGCCTTCGATCGAATCGACCAGGCGGGTCACGATGCCGATCTCGTTGAGAAACTCGGCGGTCTTGAGCAACCAGTGGCTGGGCACGGGGGTGGATGTCATGTCGAACTCCTGAGCGTATCTGTGAAGTGTAACCAAACGCCTTGAAGGCGTCATCTGGCCTACTTGCCCTGTTTTTGAATCGAGAGCCAACGGCCTGAATTCTGAAGCTTCAGCGCCCTCATTTCTTCCTTGGCTTTCTTCTCCGGCTTCCAAAGGCAGCCGATGTCGATCTGCACCTGACCCTCCTTGGTAACCTTGGTCTCTACCACTCGATACATCTGCGCTGCCATCATGCCCCCGCTGTCCGAGACTGCCCCGGAATATGAACGATAAGAGAGTGTTAAAAAACCTCTGCGTCGAATCAATATACTACATATTCGTACCATATCAAGAATTACCATAACGGGAATTTTCCTTGACAGCTTTGCCCTTATGGTCATAATTGCCACACCTAACCGAATACGATAAACAGGAAGCTTCACATGGCAATCGAAGTGATGAACGATGGTGAACCAAGATGGATGCCGGCTGAAACCTGCGCCCTGTGCAGTGAGCCAACCCGTTACTGGTATAACCCCAACGACGTCGCCGTGTGCCAAAGCTGCGCCCAGAATGCCTGCGACTCCGACATTCCCACTAAACTTGAGTGGTTGACGGCGAACGGGGCCAAAGAGCGGTCAGCTGACTGGGCTCCCAACGTTGAGACCTATGCGGCAAAGCTTGTGATCCACAAAGATTTGGTTTGCATGGCCAAGGTGGTCGGCGTGGAAGGCCCTGCCATCGAAATGATGAAAGCCCCAGTCGCCCTGATGCTTTTGAGCGCTGAGCGTGAGAAGTCGAATATCTCGGCCCAGGTCATGAGCGATCACATCCAAAGCCTTGAGTACATTGTTGGCGTCTATGAGGCTCGTGATGAAGGCAAGCCTATCCCTCTGCCCTACGCCTCTCCAAAGCAAATTGAAGAGCCGGTGGTGATGACGCTGGCCCCAGATCGCATTCAGAGGGCCGTTGACGTCGACAGTGCGTGCAAAGAGCCAGTTGAGATGATGGCTGTCTCGCATGTGCGTCGCTTTCTTTCGGGTGAGCACTCACGTGCCCGTCACATCGATTTTGCACTCAAAAGCAAGATTGAAAGCCTTCGCAAAGAGCTTGCAACCTACGTTCAAGAAGGTGAACTGGCGTGAGCATGTCTGATGAGCAGCGGGCGCTGTACAGGCACCTGGAGGCCAAATCCACTTGGGTCGATGCTTATTGTGGGGCGGACATGAACAGACTGCCGGTGCGTGGTCAGATGCTCTTTGTCGGCTTCTGCATGGCGCCCCTTGCTTATCGGCTTGGGTTCGTCGTGCAGATCAGGCTCAAGCAGGGCGATTTTGGCAGTCACAATTTCTTGATGCGCATGGCAGATGGATCTCTGCATCAACACTCCAACAACAAGTTCGACGCGATCAGCGACGAAGACACCCAGGCATTGCTACCCTTTTTCGTTGGGAAGCCTGCGACCGAACAATATGAGCTTGGCTACTCAGTGGGCAGCCCTGACTCCGGGGCGGCTGGATACCTGATAGCAAGTGAGAAAGAATATCCTCGGCAGGACAATGGCGCTTCGCAAAGCATGCCCCTGGTGGATGCTGCAGGTAGTATTCAAACTGCTGATCTGGTGTATATTTAGCCATTAATTGATAATCAGGAACTACCTCATGCTTCGCATTGCTTCCAATTGGCGCCTGGCGCTATCCTCGATGTTGATGGCTTTTACCCTTCTCTCCTATCTTCCCGTAGCCAGTGCTGACTGGAAGATGGATCTGATCAGCTCCACCGTGGGTCGCAAGGTCATCAAGGCGATCGTCCTTCACGAAGGCAAAGCCATTCTTGAGGGGGCCAAGTCCAAAGCACTGGCGAATCTTGAAACGAAAGTCAGGCAGAATCCATGGCTGGCCAAGCAGGGCGAGAAGTCCCTGTCGGAAATCCTGCGCACGAGGAAGGTACATGAGACCTACAGTGCGAAAGAGATCGCTGACCTCAAAGAGAAATTCCAATTCCGCAAATGGAGTGATGAGGGTGTCGTTCAGAACAGCGACTTCTGAATATCTGGACTCAGCCAGGTTCACGGCAATTGGGTTATCTCGGTCGAATGTTTTTAATCAAGCACCTTGCAAATGTAGTAATAGGTGTAGGCCTCTGAAGATCCACCCCTAGCTGCTTGGCTAGACCCCCTCAGATAGGTCACGCCATCTGAGACCAGCTGAAACTCAGTGAGGGTTCCTCTCAGGCCAGCATTATTGAACGTCACTGACGAGGGCAGACGATTCCCGGCGCCCGTGACTGACCACTTCGATACCGGGCTGGACTGATTATAGCGACAGTCCAGGTTTCTTGGCTCGTTAAGAGTGCTGCGCGTCTCGCTCTCGTTTACAGCCTCGCCCACATTTCGGTATTCCCCACGCATCGCGTTATATTCGCGCTGCTGAACCGTGCGGGTTTTTGTTACCGCATCGCAGCTTTGGTATTGAACCGTGGTGGTAGCATTTAGCTCGTATCTGGCTGGGCTGTCTACGCAACCACTTGATGTACTGGTGACCCATGAGCCCACCATTGGTTCTGCAGCAATCCAGCTGTCAACGGCACGCGACTGCGTGATCGGAGCATTGACCCGAATGACGTTGTTCGCCAGGGAAAACTGAGGAATGGAAAATGCAGCCACCGCCAGTACAAAAGGAATAATTTTCATCATCGAATATCTCTTTTATTGTTGATAGTACCCGCGAGTTTCCATGAACACAACGCACCTCTCAGGCTAGGCGCCTGAACGGTCTTAAAGCTTTTTTTGATTCCAAACCAACTGCTTCAAAGTCCTTGGCAGTTATCCTTCAGGTGAGGATCCGGAGTCGATAAAAGTGCCCTGGCGGCTGCGCTGAAGGCATCAGAGCCCAAGGTCTGAGCCCAAAATGGCGTCACGATCCGCGCCCACTGCTTTCTGTCGGCAAGCTTCCCACCCGGTCAATGCATAAAGGGCGGCAAGCTTACGGCTTCTTCGGGCCATTTCGGTGATCTCATCCTGCTTGTCCACGGGTATGTAGGGTGCGACCTTGCCGGGCAGCGCCAGCATGCCAGTGTTTTCGGGCTTGAAGGCATCAGATGGCTCGGTCATCAGAACAGCATACAAACCCTTGCACGAGAAATGCTCACACAGCGCAACCTTCCACTCCTGGTGCAGGCCGTGTCCGACCTGATCCCACAGGTAATTGGTGGTGCTTAGGCCAAAATCCTTGTCGAGTATCATTTTTTCCAGAACGCCGGCAGTCTTTACGGCCTGCGCTGAATAAAGGTCTCGTTTGCCGTCCAGGGGAATGCCGATCGCGAACTGCCCTTCGTCCAGAGTCATCCGCACGATGTCAGTGCGCGCAAGATTGAAGCCTCGAATCTCTCCAACTGCCTGGCGAAGGCTCATCTGTCCAGCCAGAAGTTGGCGGGCAAGCCCCATACCCCATTCTCGTTCTGATTTGGTCATAGCCCCAGGTCGGTACCCATTAGGTTTTCTCGGCTCTTTGCTGACGCTACCTGATGGCAGCACGGCCAGGCAGTGTCTTTATAAAGCAATTCAACCTTCCCCTTCTTGCGGGCGATCAATGCGATAGGCTCACGATGAGATTCTGGCAAATACTCACCGACCTTTACTGATACAAGCACCTTGGCTTTATTCCTCGACGTGGTCTTGGGGAGGTTCAACAGAACGGCATAGCCAGATTCAACCGTCAGGTGCTTTGAGAAGACCTCCAGCCAACCCAGATCCTTAGGCTTGACCGACTCCCACAGGTAATTGAGCACTTCAGGGCGCAGCTTGGGGTGAACCAGCATCTCATTGATGACCTCCAGTGCCCGCATGGCCTTTGTCGAAGTCTGTGGTACGAAACGGGTCTGCCACTTACTAATGTCCACTGTCTCCCTGACATGGGAGTCCGGCGCAACACTGCCGAGCCGAAAGATGTCTTCAACGAGCTCGAACCTGCCGACGGTCAGGCCTGCCAAGTTTGACACTGCTTTGTCCAATGGCACCTCACCCTCAAGGATGCCTCCGGCGAGTGCCACGCACAGGTCAACATGATCGAGAAAAACTGCCTTACCCATCCCCTACATCCTCAGAATTGTTTTTAGATTAGAGCCCAAGGTCGGTACCCATCAGCTTATCGCGGCTCTTGACTGAGGCCACCTGGTGGCAGCACTGCCAGCCCGTAAGCGAGTACAGCGCCTCAATTTTGCCCTTGGCTCTGGCGATCTGGGCCACTGCTTCGCGCTTTCCATCAGGCAAGTATTCGCCTGTTCTGGTTGCCACATACACCATGGCCTTTGCTTTGATCGTGGGCTTAGGAGCACTCATCAGCAGGGTAAACGAAGCGTTGTCGGTCATGTGCTCACAAAAAACCCGTAGCCAGGTCTTGTCACCAGGCTTGAGCGTCCCCCACAGGTGGTTCACTACTGTTTGGCGCAGCCTGGGGTGCTCCAACATGTCGTTGATGACATCCAGCCCTCTCATAGCCTTCATAGAAGATTCAGGGTAGAAGCCGCCTTGGCTGTCTCGCACATGGCCAGAAATAGAGATGCAGGCCAGGTTCATCAGGCGAAATAGCAGCTCTTCTCGGCCCACAGACAGCCCTTTCAGATCATCCAAAGCCCTATCCAGGGTGATTGATCCCTCCAGCAGATTCATGCAATTGCTGGCCACATGGTTCACGTCACCGAGAAATACCGCACTCCTGCTCATTACTCAAATGCCCAAATCGACTGTCATGATTAAATCTCGCTGCGCGCCCTTGGAATACTGGCGGCACTTGGGCCAGGCTGTTAAACCAAAGAGCTTTCCAACCTGGCGTCGTCGGGCCGCTTCCTGGATAACCTGATCTTTCATCTGCTCCGGGATATGAGGAACTGCGAGGAGGCTGAAATCTTTCCAGCTTTGCTTTCGGGCAGCATTGCTCGGTTCGGTCACCAGCAGGCTGCACAATGCGCCAGCATCCATCCTCTGACAGAACGCCCCAAGCCATTTGGACATGTTCTCGTGCACATGGGCCCACAGGTAGTTTACGGCGCCCTCGCGGTACTTGGGATGGTTGAGCATTTCCTTGTACAGCACAAGACCGGCCTCAACCATTTTAGGCTTGTACCTCAGTTCATTGAAGCATTCATCAATCACCACATTGGCCCGAGCAGCCGTCAATACGCTCTCTGACAGCTCGGAGCGAGTGATCTTTCGGCTTTGGAGCCATGCCAGCAGGCCCTCAGGATCCCAGGGTTCCGTGATCAAGTCATGACAGAGCTCCGACAGCTGGTCACGCCTATAACGACTATACGTCCTTGCCATCATCACATTCCCAGGTCGCTGGCCATCATCTTGTCCAGGGTGGCGCCCTTGGCCTTGGCCTTGCAGCAAGCCCACCCCGTCAAGCCGTAAAGATTGGCGAGCTGACGGCGCTTGATTGCCTCTTGGACGATTTCTGATTTCATGTCCTCAGGCACAAAGGGCAGCACCTGCTGCTTGAGCAGCGGCCAGCCACGCATTTTGGCTAATGCCTTGGGCGTTGGCGTCATCACTAGTAGGTTGTGCAACGCTGGAGCTTGCAACCCGGAACAAAAGTGTTTGAGCCATTCTCGCTGATTGCCACGAACCTCACCGCTCAAGTAGTTGATGATGGAGTCTCGAAAGTCCGGATGGCTCAGTAGCATGTCCAGCCCCTTCGCAGCTTGCTGTCCAGCTTCACTGGCGAAGACTTTGGGATCAAGCCGCTCATCAATTGTGACCAGAAGGTCTGAGGACACCAGCATGTTTCGAATCACCTGCTCCCGAGTGATTCCAACCATTTTTATCCAGGCCAAAAGGGCATCGCCGCTAACCAGGTCTTGCGTCAAACGTTGGCAGCGACTTTTGAGCTCCAGGTCAAGCTGCTGAGTGATGTAGGCCCCCATGATCAGTCCTCCTTATCCCTGTAGAAACCGGCGCACAACTTGTTTTTCTCCCCAGGAACGGGCTCGGCCAGCTTAGGGCCATTTTTGAATACTTCAGCCCAGATGATGTGCAGGAGAATGGACACAGTTGATTTCCGGAAAAGGCATATCTACTGTTTTAGCATGTATTGCAATTAAATCTCAAGTTACGGAGAATCGTGGATATTCATCATAAATACAAAGGATACGGACGGTAATGACTGCCAACGAAGAGCCATCGCAACATTTTCAAGCCAGGCGTAACACCTTTCTTCAACTGTTTGTGGCCACCGCCATGGGGGACAGCTTGGGGCTTGCCTACGAAAACATGTCCTAGCGAAGAGTGAGGAAGATCAGCAAGGGGGTAATCAAACAGAAATTCTTGCTGGGCAAGGGAATGATCAGCGATGACACCGAGCATGCCCTGATCACTGCCAGGGCCTTGATGGATGCTCGGGGGGATGTCGCCGTCTTCGAAAAGGGCCTCGCTCGAAGACTCAAACGCTGGCTGCTGGCTATGGCGCCGGGTGTAGGCAAAGCAACCCTGATCTCGATCATATCGATGTGGTTTCGCCCACCTGATCGATGCGGTCGCCCTTCTGCCGGCAATGGCCCCCTGATGCGAGCACCCCTCATCGGCATTTACTTCCAGGAGGATCAAAAGCTTCGGGACGACTTCGTCAAAGCATCGACTCGCATGACTCACCGAGACCCCCGCGCCCTGTTAATGGCGGCAGGAATCGCCGACATCGTGGCTATATCCTCAGTAAAACCCCTCGGCTGGCTGCAGATGAGTAAGGTTTTCCGGCAAGCCGCCAAAAGACTCAGTAACCCTTATGATAAGGAGCATTTGCAAGAGCTGTTCACGCTGCTCGACCATCTCGATGATGCCCAAAACTTGGGAATTGGTTTAGACACGGCATTGTCTGTCATCGGTTGTGAGAAGGGGGTAGATGGGTACGTCTATCGCAGTGCCTTGGCTTGCGCCTATGTGGCAGGCACTCATCAGAGCGCTGCTGAATCAACGAACACCATAATCCTACAAGGTGGTGACACCGACAGCACTGCTGCGCTCACTGCGGCATTGTGCGCTGCATCAGGACAGTATTTTCCACTAGAAAGCATGAAAACGCTTCGGGACTGGCCTGTTTCTCAAGAATACCTAGAACAGCACGCCGATTGGCTGGCGTCGAACTATGACTGCCAGATAGAAGAGCCCACTTACATCAAGCAGCTGGGACGAAACATCGTGCTCTTCTGGGTAGCGGTTTTTCATATTGGGCGAAGCTGGCTTCCCCCGTACTGAAGAAAAAACGACAGAACCTACTGCCTAAAAGGAAAATCCAGCGATCAGGGCACTTCTCCTTTGATCGCTGCGAATTGTTTTTGGACGACAGCTTTGTTTTCTGCAGACCTCTTGCAAAAATCATCAAGCCAAAAAAGCTCTCTAGCTTTGATCATGCTTCCCTCCTCAAGTTGAGAAATTACCAAGCTTTTATGACACTCAGAAACCTTTATGAATGCAACTATATCTGCATCTGTTGCCGGAACATTCCGCGTGTCCTTCTTAACTTCAGGGGGCATGCATGCGAGTAAAAGAATGGTGAAAAATAGAGCTAAAAATAAAAAGGACATTACAACCTTAAAAAGCATTGACATGGATTTCTGCGAGGACGGCTCGTCAGAATTTACAGTTTCATTTGCCATAGCGAGACCTTTTATCAATATACAGATAAACCGTTTTTACTAATATACCCAACCTAACACCCCATGGCAATAGGGTGGCGTACACGCCGCAGGGGCAGGGGCAAGGCTACTACCATTCATTCAAGAAAAAATGAAACCTCGCCAGGCCGACAAGCCAAAAGCGGGGTTTGTTGTCAAAAAAGCCTTCCTCGTGATTCTCGCGGCATCATTAATGCCTAGTGGAATAAGCGGCTACGAAAACTCAATATCCCTAAAGCATGGTTGTCACGTACCTCTAGCAACATTGATAGCGAATACCTCTACAGGCACATTGCCAAAGTGATGGTGCATGATGGTTCTGATCACATACCCCCTCCAGGGAAGTACCAGACGGCGATCAGCGTCATCACGCCTGGGGTAGCCCTTGGTGAGCTCAATCAAGTCGTACTCGCGACCTTCCAGGCGCTTTCGCCAGTAGTCATTGACCAGGCGGTACTCCTCAGGCTTGGTGCCGGCTCTGATGGCATCGAAATACTCGGCCTTGAGTGGCAGGATCAGGCGCCGAGGCTGCTTAGTGGACGACAATGTCGGCGTCCTCGGGAACATCTTTGTTGCCGATGCTCAGCACTGATGGAGCCGAAAGCGGAAACGCGCCTCCGGTGAACACGCAACTGAGCAGCTCTGGGATACGCTTGGTCATTCCCTTGGGCAGTTTGCTGTAGTTCACACAGTGGATGGAGTGCAGGATGTCCATCGCAACCTGGCTGTCCGGGCTTTGCGGGATTTCGAAATCAGTGATGACGCTTCGGATAGGACAGATGTCGAAGTGGCTGCCGCACAGCATCTTTTCAACATTCAGGACGAGTCCTGCCAGCGCCAGGCTTGCAAGCTCAGGATTCATGCTTTCTGGCGGCTCTGGCCACACGATCGAAAGCGTGGCCTTCATGCCTCGGAACGAATAGACAACATCTGTCCCACTCTTGCGATAGAACAGACCCGGAAACTCCCCGGCAGCAACGGGCGCGGTGTCCAAGCAGATACTGGCGGCACTTTTGCGCCGGGTTATTTCAATTCCGAATGGAAGCTTCATGAGGGATACCATCTTATTCTTGTCAATATACGAGATAATACCACATAAGGCTGAAAAGTGAATATCAGCCCCCTATTCCTCAGTGTCAGGTTCGGGGCTTTGGTGGCGCGGGATTCTCCAGACAGCTTCCATGGTAATTTGGGCTTCCATTCTGCTTTTGAAGTGCCGGATTCTGCTCTCCTTGAGCCCGAAGCGCGAAGCTCCCATGGTGGCTGTTACATACCATACCCATCCGTTCAGGGTGCCTCGCCAATGGCGGTGAGCGGGGTAGTATCGAATCACGCCAACCACCTTTCCATCCACCATGGCACTATATCCCCGCAAAGGGATGCCCTCCCACTCGATCTTCCCGGTAGGTGTATTGGACGTGGTGGCTGTGGTCAGCCAACGACCTGGTCGACCTTGGCCTTTCATAGTTGCGTATCCTCTGATTGATTTCGGGCCTTTGTCTGCCCTCCACTGGAAGGTCTCCCCGCAGTGCGCTTGGCGGCTGAGGGATTGATGGCAAGGAAGATACCCTTCCCCCACTCCCCTGACATCTTGGTGTGCAGTGTGGAATCGACCCGATCCTTGTTCAACGCAAGCGCCTGCCTCATGCCTTCGGCAATCCTATCAATTACCCGCTCCGGTCTCTTGAGCATGACAACCTCCCTGCCAAACTTGATCAACTCATCACGGGTTGGGTAGTTGCGATGCTTGTCGCCATCACGCAACCTCAGGGCCATGCTGTCGTCGAACACCTCACGCATGAATTTGCTGCTGTAGTGAGGGTAGATCGAGGTCGTGGTCACGTCATAGATGGGCGACAGGCGCCGACCGCCCTCTTCCCCAGGATGCTCGTAGAGGATGCCGAAGTTCTTGAGGTGGGCATCGCCGTTACGCACCATCAGTGACAGGCAAAGGTACTCAAAGAATTTGGTCACCTGCCCCCAATCGCCCGGACACACCGCCTGAATGACCTTGGCGATGGTCTCATAGCTGCGGGTGTACTTGTAGTTGCCAGTGGATTCGACAGGAATGTCCAGCAGCACCGAAATGTCCTCAAAGCCCAAACGCTTCTCTGGCTCCAAGTCAAAGCGCTTCATCACGAACAAATCACGGTTATCGGAGAGGAAGAACTCGGGCGTCGACATCCCGGACAGCCTAGCCGCTTCCATACAGAGGAACTCGTTCTGGGACAGAGCTTCGTACTCTTCCAGGCCAGATTTCACTATCAGGTTGGAGGCGATCAGGGTTTTGCGACCAAACGCCTCATCATCCTTGTCAGGCGCCAGCACCTTGGGTTGCACCCCAGACACGCCCGAAGCGAAGTACTGGGTGACAAGGAACTCGAAAATCTCTCCGGGTGTGCTGGCGCTGAGGATATCGCCCAGACCCACTTGGGCCTGACGGGGTGCCGGCGAAAATTCATCCGAACTGTAGCTGAGCCGACCGATCTGGTTGTCACCGATAAGCGAGAGCAAGAACAAGTCGTTATAGGGTGTCTTGGCCATGCGCTGGCGAATTTTCTCGGCCAGGTAGCCCTCAGGCAAGTTCATTGTGAAAATGGGTTGCAGGAAATTCTTAACGAAGGGGGATTGGGAGCCCGGCTGGGTGAGACTGACCTCGCGATCCTGGGCGTTTTCGTCGAAGTAATCGAACACATACTGAGCGCCCTTTGACAGACGACCGGAGTCTCCTTGTGGCACGCTGACCTTGACCCGCTTGATCTTCACTCAGTTTGCTCCTGTAGCTCACGCAACGAGCGGAAATCGGTTCTCTTGTCCATGATGTCCATACTCATGCCGAGCGACGCCAGGGCTCGGAAGAGCGTATGCGTGGCGACGTTCGCGCCCTGCTCAAGCTTGATGATGGTGCGCCGGGAGCACTCGCTTCGTTCAGCCAGCTCGTCTTGGGTCAGACCTTTGGCTTTGCGGGCCGATTCGATTCGTTGGCCAAGAGAGAGAGGGGTGTTGATGTGCGGCATGTGTATTATCCTGCACTTATTGATTCTAGTGAAGATCAAAGTGCAGTATAAGTCACATTTAGTTTGACTGATAGTCTCTGTATCTATCTGGCTTGAGGATAGAAAGGTAGGTCAGGGATGAGCGGCAGGCAGCCTCTGCAACCAACGCCTGGATCTTGGTGAAGTCTCCTGTCACACAAGCTTCGTCCAGGCTGTCGTAGTACCTCACGCGATCATCTTTTCGAATGACTGCCGGCAGATGACCTTTTTTGATGAGCTCAAGGTTCATCAGCAAGCGTGCTGTTCTTCCATTGCCATCAATGAAAGGGTGGATTTTCACAAACCGGGTGTGTAGCTCTGCTGCCAATAGCACGGGGTGGACATGCTGCGAGGCTTCGTACCATTTCAACAGTTTTTCCATTTCTTCTGGCAGTCGAATTGGCTCTGGTGGATTGAAGCTGGCACCCAATATGGCAACCCCTTCATTTCTGTACCGACCAGCGTTACTGTCATCGACATTGCGCAGAACAAGCGAATGCAGACTCTTTATTTGCCATTCTGAAAGGGGCTCCTTATTCGAAGCGATTTCACCAACATACTCAATGGCATGGCTGTGACTGATCGCCTCAAAGTGCTCTCGCATGGTTTTTCCGCCAACCGTTATGCCTTCCAGCACAACTTTGGTCTCGCGCAAGGTCAGGGTATTGCCCTCAATGGCATTGAAGTGAAATGTCCATTCAAGAGCAATCTTCTCCTTCAGGGATCGCAGCGAACCCTGAGGGAAGGGGCGCAAAGCATCCAACTCAGCTTTTAGCTCCTCGGAAAAATGGCTATTCGGAATAGTGTGTGTAAACCTCTGCCCAGTCGATGGTGTCTTCCCACTCCATTGACTGTGTAATTGATCTTTCACTGCACTCAGGACAAAATCGATCTTGCGCTTAAGATCAGCGTCCATTTCACACCAGTTTCAAGGAAGACAGTAGACCTCATTCTGTCAGATGAGACGCCAGGATAGCCACATGCTCAACTGCATTAGTCATTCAGTCCAGGCATCAGCTCAGCCGCCCAGTCCCAGCATGCCCCCATCACATCGCCAAAGCGCTGGATCTCCTGGCGGCTGCAGCCGTGAAGCATGTTTCTATCCTGTTCATCGAAATACCAGTTGCTGCACCCATCCCACTTGATCGATCCGTGCAGGTAGATCTCGGCTTCGCCCAGGTTGTCGACGCTGTCGGGAGAGGTGTCTGCCCCTTGCCTTGGCCAGTGAGGCTTGGATTGGTCATCATCCTGGTAGGACTGTATGTCGTAGACGATGAACTCCACGTAGTGCTCATAATCTGTAGCCAGAACCGTGAATCGCAACTCGTGGAAGTGCCTAATTTCGGGTGCAGCAGTGGGGACGGATGCGGACATGATCGTACTCGAATGCTTGGAATTAAGCCTTAAGGCATGCCTATAGCCTCAGACTGCGCTGGCAATGTGCTTCTGGACGTAGGCCAACGCAGCTTCCTTGGCTTCATCAGCCGTTTCAACCGGCTCACTGTGGGAATTGAAGTGCGGAACACCCGAGCTCCAGCCCGCAACCCAGAACCAGGTACCAAATCGATCCGGGTTGACCATGGCATAGGTCTTCACGCCATCGTGCAAAATCAAAGAGCGGCCCATCTTACTGAGACCGGTCAGCCCTTTCTCTTGAGGCTTGAGTTTCCAACGCAGGCGTGAGGACATGAGATTTGAAATCCAAGGTCAGGTATCAGGAGGAGATGGCAATCTTTCGAGCATTGATCAGTTCGATCTCAAACTCGATGGCCTGAATTTGCTTCAATTTTGAATTGATCGATGCCTGCAGGGTTTCGTTAATGCTGGAAACGACCTCCGCTTCACTGTCAAAAACTACTGATTCATGCAAAAACATGGGGCCTGCGATGGGGCCAGACCGCGACCAGACTTCGGCCATCCCATTGTCGAGGCTCGTATTGGCAACCTGGACGGCAAGCGGTTCAAACAGGTGTTCTGTGTAGCAAAGTGGGCCGATGCTTGCGAGCGCCTTCCTCATGCTCCAAGAGTACGCAATGTACCCCGTCCCACGACCGGTAGGCCATCTGGATAAAAACTGCTGGTTTGGCATGCTGACTCCAGATTTGTCACGAGCAACAAAAAAAGCGCTGTCGCCAGCGCTCTCGTAAAAAATTGGTGCGGAAAGAGAGACTCGAACTCTCACACCTTTCGGCGGCGGCACCTAAAGCCGATGCGTCTACCAATTTCGCCATTTCCGCAATAGTGAGAAAGGCTCGGTTCGCGACTCCCGAGCAGCAGGATCCATCATTCTGCTTCATGCCCTATCCCATTCTCGGCGCACGGTTCGTAAACGAACGCTAAAACGCCTGGGATGATGGATTCCGGTTACCCGCATATCTCGTTGCGCACGCCTTACCGCCTTACGGCAGTTTGGGCCCCGGAATGGGCTTGAATGATCTGTTTACGCAGTGGGCGCGACTCCAGCACTACCCTCACCTCGTACGCCGCTGGCAGACCACAAATGGGTTCGGCAGCCGCCCAAGGATATTTGGGGATCACTCGCATTGCCTGGCTACAGGCTTTCTTTCTCGTCACCTGGGGTTCAACCAAGTAATGAGGATTATCGCAGATATTGATGGCTTGTCAACGCAAAATATCGCCTGAGCAGCAACCTTACTGGATACCAGCAGCCCGCACTCGCATGGCATTATGGGCTATACACAGAAAGGTTACCGAGATGAACCCTACCCACACCCACACCCCAGAGTCACTCTATGAGCGCCTGGATTGCACCTTCCATCTTCTGTATGAAGGGATCAACCTGAACGATCCTGAAAAGGTCGACACCGCCCTTACAGCGCTACCCCAGGTTATGCACGACGCAATCGATTCCCGCTGCTATCAGGTTCTGGGGAGGGTGGAGCGTGGCATGATGCTTGTATTTGGCGAGCATAAGCTCCTGAACAAGACGATCGCCGGTAGCGTCTCAGAAGATATCCTGGAGCAGGTATTGGGTCACGCCACCCCTCACATGACTGACCTTGCCGGCATGGGTCGTGAGAAGATGACTGTTCGCGTAGGCAAGACCATCGCCGCGAGCTTGATCAAGCGCTACACAAAAGGCGTCAAGGATTACCAGAGCCTGCTTTTCCCGTTTGAGAAAACCAAGCACCTGGACACTTACAAGATGATCTACACCCATTTGCTCAAGTCCACCTTGCTGCTTAGCGAAGCGGAGTACCGCAAAAACCATATGAGCAGTAATGGCAACCTGTTCCACGTTACCCTCATGAACGGCGATGAGATCTTCAGCGCAAAGCATGAGGCCATTGCCCAAGTGCTATTTGAAAACCAGGATCTTGTGCTCAAGCACCTGGACATCCAACGTCGCGGCACCTACATCCAATCTTCCCCCATCAACATCCGGATGATCTGCAAGCTTCACGAGATGGGCTTTGAGCGGCTCGCAGAGGCTTGGGGGCCCAACATCTTTTACGACCTCATCGATCCTCGACAATTGATACTGGCCGAGCAGGCGGGCATCGCCATCGACAAAGATTTGGTCACCCGGCAATTGCTCTTCAAAGAAAGCCGCACCAAAATCATCAATACGTTTGAGGCCGACACGCGGATCCCTGAGGACGCCCTTATCTATGCTCTGGAGTCCGACCGCTTTACGCTTGGAGACCTCGAAGAACTGCGTTCCACTGTCGCTGGCAAGAGAGACAAGACGAACCTGAACCTGAACTTGCGCATGCCAAGCTCGCTTGCCAAAGCCTTGCAGGCCGTTTACCGCAACAAGATGGCCGGGCCTAGCGAGCTATTGGTACAGAAAACAGAGATGCTGGTCAGCTGGGCCATGAATAACAAGCCAAGCCCGTACCAGCAAGAGCTGACGAAGGTGTTGCTACAGCTTCCTCGCCTGCCCAAGCACATCATTCTGACCCACCACACGCTGCGTGATGCCGCGTTTGGCGCCGACCTGGGCCTTTGACATGCAGGCATTGCCGCTGTACCAGAAGCAGATGATGTGGCGCATGGATGATGCTCGTGAGCTACTGAGCAGCGGCATCGACGCCAACAAGACCGTTATGGTCAGTGGCGCCCTGGACGCCTACAAAGAGGTCAAGGCACAAGCGGTCGATAACGAGCTGACGCAGTTGGTTTCTCAAATTGGGCAAGACATCCATGAAGCCATGTGGATGAAGGCCGTGATCAAGAAAGTGGTACAAGGAAAAATCGCAGTAGACATTCTTGAGATGCTGTTGGGCCACGTGGATCTAAGCATCCTTGATCTGCAGTATGTGAACCTTGAGCAAATGAGTGCTCGAACCAGCACCTTACTGGCTGATAGCCTGATTCGCTTCTACGACAAAGGCCATTTTGAATACGGCAGGATTCTGAATCTATTTGCTGACAAAAAATACCGAGAGGATTGGAAGCGACTTTATGCGCACATGCTCCATGCCTCGTTGGACGTCGATATCGACAAATACCGTTGCGACCATTTCTATGGCGAGCTGAACCTGTTCAGTGTCGTCAATGCAAACCAGGACACAGAGCTTACCGCCCCTATTTACGAGGTTCTGATCGACAATCAGGATGATGTGCTCAAGCATCTGCTCATGCACAAGCTCATCACTGACAGCGCCAAGGCAAGCCCTCTCAATGTTCTGACCCTGATAGGGCTGTACGAAAGGGGCTTCACCCAGCCTGCTGAGATGGCGGGGGATGATCTGTTCAGCGAGAGCAAATATCCACGCCAGATGGTGCTTGCGCAGAGGGCAGGCATGGTTGTCGACAAGCAATTGGTGATCGACAAGCTGATGTTTACCGCCTATGGCCGACACGAAAAGCCGGAAGCCTGGCGCTGTGCTCGCATGGACACTGATGCCCTGGTCTACGTGCTTGAGTCAGACAGCTTTGATCTGGACGACCTCAAGGCGCTCAAAGCGCAGATCAAGGGCAGCCGAAGCAAATTGAGCCAGACCTTGAGCCAGCGAGTGGCCTGCGACCTGTCCATTGCGCTAAAAGCGGTATACGACCACCAGCGTGATGAAACCAGTGATCTTCTGATCAGGAAAACCGAGTTTTTGGTCGACTGGGGACTGAAAAGCACCGTATCAACCTATAGAAATGCTCTTCGGTCAGCCTTGATCGAGCTGCATTTCATGCCAAAGCACATCGTGTTCAGCCACCAGTCGCTGCAGGACGCCAGATTCGGTTGCGACCTAGGGTTGTGAGGACGTTTCGAGCAGCTTTGCTCCTGTGCAATCATGGGATAAAACCCATAAGGGCCTTGCCATGAGCACACCTTTCACCCAAAAACCTGAGCAGATACCCGAGCGTATCGGCGCCGCCCTTGAGATGGTTTATGCCGGGATCAACCGCAATGAACTTGAGATGGTAGATACCGCCCTGCTGGCGCTGGCTGATCTCAACAAACAGGCGATCGAAACCGGTCAATACTTCCTACTGGAGAAGGTTAACCAGGGGTTGAAGAAGGTCTTTGTTTCCGACCCCCTTTCTCAGTACAGCCTTTTGCCCAAGGTGATTTCCGGCAAGGTGTCGGAAGACATTCTGGAACAGATTCTGGAGCACACCACCCCTACCCCTACCCACTACATTTGGAATGCCGGCATCTCCAAGATGTCCAGCCGCATGTCACTGCTGATTGCCCACAACTGCGCCAAGTTTAAAACTTTGGACAACAGTGACGTTGCGCAGGTGCTCTCACAGCTTCATGAGACTGAGCACGCCCAAGCCTTCAGTTTTCTTTACAAGCATGTGCTCACCTCCACCCTAAGCATGGACGAATTGACCTACCACAAGGTCTATTGCAAGGGCGAAGAAAACATTTTCAAGATGCTTGGGCAAAAACTTGAAGAAGAAAAGAACCTTCCCTTGATGACCCAGGTGCTGCTCAACAATCAAGACACTACCCTCGCCCACATAGATCGCTTGCGTGGCCAGCCTGGCAACACGCTGGAAGGGCTATCCTTTGCTGCAGTCGCGCACCTGCACAATGAGGGGTTCGAGCGTCTGGCACCGGCCTGCGGCATCAAATTGCTCAATGGACATAAAGACATTGATCACATCTACCTTGAAAACATCAGGGAGTTTGTCGATGCTCAGAAGATGGGAATCCCGTTCGATAAGGACTATGTGGTCGGGAAGCTCACGGGGCGCCAGAGCCCTTTCGTAATGCCTCAGGCGATCTATTACGCCCTCACGTCCAAAGAATTTCAGATGGCAGACCTAGTAGCCATGAAAAATACCATCGAGTCATACAAGGGCAAGGAAAGGGTGGCTCTGGAAGACTCCCTGATGAAAGGGGTCAGGTTGTCGCTTAGGGAAATATTTAAAAAAGCCACCCCCAAGAAAACCCCCGACATGATTGAGAAAGCCGATTTCATGATCAATTGGACGCTTGGTGTGACTCAGGGTGTGAATTTGACCGGCTTCACTACCGCCATCATGGGTCTGCGACACTTTCCAGACAGCATGATCAACAAGCACCCCGCCCTGCGCGATTCGAAATTGGCCAGGGACGTAGGGCTTTAATCCGCTTTCTCAATCAACGATGGTCACAGTCTGGGCCATTCGCTCCTGCGCCAGCGCCACCCAGGCCATGAAATCTTCACGGGTGGTGTTTTCCTTGATGACGTCCAACAAAAGACGGTCATACACACGGGCAGCATCCTGGCGAAGGACATTTTGCTGGCGCGTCGCCTGATAGGCCTGAGTGTTCTGAACCACGTTCTGGGCCTTCTGTGCCTTGCGCAGTCTGCCAATGTGATCCTGAAGCATCTGCCGGTGGCGCTTGACGTACTTGAGTTTGGTCGAGGCCCGGTGAAACCACTTGGGGTCGGCATACACCTTGTCGTTATAGGCCTTGGACTTGGCTTCCCCCAAGGCGGATTCCAGGCTGATCGATGAGCTACTCAACTCTTCCATCAAAGCGGCGCACGCCTCAAGCGTATCTGGCAGCTCGACAGGGCGCGGGGCACGGCGATTCTCGTGGTTGAGAACCGGAAGGGCTTCAGAGCTGATTGCAGTGTTCATGAACATTCCTTTTTATCGTTGTATTGGTGAATGCGAATCCAGCTTTGGCGTGGCTGGCAACGATCTTCAAAGTTTTCGCGCAGAAAGTTTTCCGGGGCTTGCTTCATGATCGCGTGGCTTGGCGATGGGTCGTGCACCACCACCTCATAGGTGGGGTGAGTTTCTGCCACCACCCAATGCCAGTTGCGCGGTGAAGAGCCTGGCCCTGCGTTCACGGCCAAAATCCCAACTCCAGAGAAATGCTGCCAACCGCGCCAGCGCTCAAGGGTGCTGTCCACCCCAAACTCCGTGAGGGCCTGGCGCAGCTGTTTGAAATTCGTTGCATATGGGTTTCTTCGCCTGATCTGCGGGATGCCGATAGCGTCAAAAACGCCACGAGCGGCCAGGTAAGAGATATTCGCCACCATCGCCAGGCAGGCCACCCCACAGCCCGAGTTGTCATGCTGAAGCACCCGCTGAATCCGGCAGGTGCTTTCCCAGGAAACGAAGCGCTCTGCGCTCATCTGACTTTCCCGGCCTTCTGCGCCCCATCAGGGCTTGAACCGCTTTCCAGCCTTACAACCATGCGGTAGCACCCCAAGTCTCCCTGTTTGCTCTCGGTGCAGGTACCCAGTGGAAGTTCTACCGACCTGTCTTTCCAAAGGAATAGGCCGGTGTTCAAATCCAGATCAAAGGATTTGGGCAGCTTGAGTTGCTCTCCGGGTTTGAGCAGATCCAAGTCCACAGGGGTGCGGGAGGTTTCCCGAACAGTGGCGCTGAGACCAACCGTGGCAGTATGCATACCTCCCGTTTGCAGAAGGGCTGTCCGTACATAAAACGACACTTCACTTTTGGCGTTGTTGAATCCCCCAATGTCCGAGCGATTCTGCGTGTCTCTTGCTGCGAAAAGCCTTGCCATCGCACTTTCGTCTATGGGGGTGGTCGGCTCCAACTTTTGCACCAGAGCAACTTCTTGCTGGGTGTGAAGGGTGAATGGAGCCTCGGCTACCAGTGGGGCAGAAAAGGTGCTGACAACCTGATCACCTTTGAATAACTGACCTTTGAGAAACCACCAGTTGCCTTCTTCAGAGGCCTGGGTAACGCACGACAGCGCGCAGAATGCGAGCGCAGCGACACCAGTTGAAATTGATTTGATCATGGGAATACAGCCGCCTCGTCGTGTGAGCCGATTAACCGCACCAGCTCTGAATGCTGGGCGTGCAGATAAGAAAGAGCGTTGAGCGTGACCATGTACGGGCGAACCTCATCCATGATCAGTCGGGCCAGTAAACTGGGTTTGCGTCCCAGCAGATTCCCTTTAGTCCAGAAGGCGTCGCCGGTCAGGAAAATCCATCCGCTTACGGTGCGTACCAGAGCGCCCATATGACCAGCCGCGTGCCCAGGGAGGTTGACCAGGTAGGCGGAGCAGTCTTTAAACAGCATGCAGCAATCAAAATCGTGCTTGAGTGGCGCGCCCAGAATGTTGGAAAGCTTCTGCGGGTAGCGCTTGACCCATGCCGCTTTACGCTCAAAATCCTTAGGCAGAAGGCCCTTGATGAAGCCCTTCCTGACCTGGCCAAAGCGTGACAGCGCCATCAGACGCTGGTAGCCCCACTGATCGGCCACGTACTCGTCAGGATTGAAATCAGCGCAGCCGGCAATATGGTCAGCGTGAAAGTGCGACAGGATGATCCGCTTGATCGAATCGCCACTGATGCCGGAGGCCTCCAGCTGCTGGCGCAGGGTCTGATCGAACGTGACAGGCGTTGTCAGTGCGTAGAGTCGCTCAGGGAAACGCCTGGTCTGTTCGAAAAAGGCTGGGTGGTAGCCGGTGTCAAACAATGTGTCGCCATACAGAGGGTGACGAATCAGTGCGCAGTAGTTGGGAAATGACTTGGGTGCCAGACCACAACCTCGCTCGGCCACGCATCCTGGGTGCGAGCACTGCCCGACCTGGAACATCTTGACCTCGACGTGCCCATTTGGAATCTTAGACATGGGCGTAGTCCTTGAGGCCGTCAATGAGACTGCGCACAGGCTCATACCCCAGCTCGCGCTGCGCCTTCTTGATACACAGCGTCTGGTCAAAGCACAAAATGCCTGCGGTGTAGCGGGTCAGCTGCGGCTCTTTACCTGTGAGAAGGCCCTTGAGCTCACCCAGGCGCCCCAGCAGCATCAGAAGCCTGGGATTGACCTTGCGCAGCTTCAGCGGCTCACCAAGAGCGTAGGAGAGCTTGTCGAGCGTCTCCATGAGGTTTTGTGGTTCACCGTTGGTGATGTTGTAGGCCTGGCCATTACGGTGTTCACCTTTGAGCGCAAGGCGAATCGCATGAGTCACATTGTCCACATGGGTTACATCCAGCACTGCCTCGCCTTTTAATGGCAGAGGAATTCCGGTACCGCGCCCCATCGCAATCACGCGGGGAAAAATGGTGGTGTCGTGTTTACCGAAGATCCCCCGAGGACGCAGGATCGTGACGTGCATACGATCCTGGTACTTGAGCACTTCAAGCTCGGCCAGGTACTTACTGTGGGCGTAGTGGTTGGCGAACACGCCCGGTGTCTTTGAAAGATCCGGGGTTGCGCCCACTTCACTCTCGGTAATGTCCCGAGCATCCTTGAAGCGGAAGTACAGACTCGGGGTCGAAATGTGGACGAATTGCTTGACCCCATCCACCACGGCCTGCTCCAGCAACCTGCGGGTGGCCAAGACATTGTTTTCATTGAACTCTTTCCAGCTACCCCACGGCGTGGACAAAGCCGAACTATGGACAACTGCCTTGAAGCAATCCAGCCGTGGCAGTGGGTCGTGCGCCAGATCAACCTGCATGAAAGAATGCCCGGTCTCCAGTTGCACCCGCATCCCCTTGCTGAGATTTCGGCCAGTGAATGCGCAAGGCTCTACCGATTGCTCCAGAAAGTTTTGGCCCAGAAAACCCGTGCCCCCAGTCACCAAAATCATGACTGAACCTCGTCAGAATCAATGATTGTTTTCTTACCAAGCTCACAGAAGCGCCGAAGAACTGTTGCCAAGGAATAAATGGCAATCGGCACTGCGTAGATCACCATGCTTGCCATTAAGGCTGACTCGCGCACACTTTTCGAAAGAAGACCTCGGAACACATCCTGAAAGTTGATCGTGTCGTCTGTCACCGACAAGTAAATCATTCCAGGGAAGTACACCAGGGCAGAAAAAATCAAAAAAAGGAGGCCAATCACCAGAGAAGAGCAAATCCCGGCAAGGATCACCTTCAACCCCACCCACAAATGACGGAGTCGGAGTGATCTGATGGAATTTGCAGCGTCGCAGGCCCAGATACCCAAGCCCGTTTTGACGTGATTGGCGCTGCAGTGCAAATCAGGTTTAGTGTTCATGCCCACTCCCCCACTTCAATGATGGCCGAGCCATACGACATGCCCGCCGAGGTGCCCACCAGCAGCAGGCGCTGGCCAGGCAGGATTCGTCCGGACTCGATCGCCTTGTGGATGGCGAGCGGAATCGACACAGAGACCTGATTGCCGTAGTTCTCGAAGATGTTCAGAAAACGTGAGTCCTCAACGCCCAGCAGGCGCTGGCAATGCTTGAGGCCATGCCCGCTTGCCTGGTGAGGAATTACCAGATCAATGTTATCCAGGCTCAAGCCTTGAGACGCAAGGTGGTCGTCGACAAAGCCACGCAGCTCCTTGGCTACGAAGCGGTAAAGTTTTTTGCCATCCATATGGAAGACGCAGTCATCGCGGTATTGCTCCAACTGCTCAGAAGTCTGTACATCACGGATGTGACGGGTGCTGCCACCGGCTGCGATCGTGCAGAAATCATAGGCTTCGGCCACTGTCTCAAAGCGCATGCTTTTGACGTCAAACGAAATGCCTTTGGCTTTCAACCCGTGGCTGACATCGTCTTGCCTTTCGAAAAGGAAGGCTGCCGCACCGTCGCCAAAGATGACTGCGCTTTCAAGCTGCTTGGTGCTCAGGCCGCATGAGGCGACCTCGCTTGAGACCACGATAATGCGGCGGTACCGACCAGAATCCAGGTAGAGCTTGGCCACATCCAGTGCTTGCACAAAGGACAGGCAGGTCATGCAGACATCGAAGGTGTGCAGGCGGCGCGTCGAACCCAGATGGCGGTAAACACTGGCCGCATCATAGGGGAGAACCTGGCTGGGCGTACCGGAAGCTGAAATCAAGCAATCGAAATCCTCGATCGACAGGCCCGCCTGATCCAAGGCCTTGGAGATAGCTTGAGCGGCCATTTGATCAGAGGTCTGGCCCTCGCCGGCATAATAGCGCTGCTTGATCAGAAACTGCTTCTCGCACGTGCCAGGCTCAAGGCCCTGCTGGGCGTCGATGACAGTCGAGTTGACTACGGTGCTACCCAGCTCGATAGCGGATGCGAGGATTTTCATTGTGGCCAAGCCTAGGAATGACAATTTGTCGAATAATACTCCATATTATCCTTATGTCAATTAACGGCTAAACCGAATAAAAGGCTTGGCGCAAGTTAAACCAGCAATCCTCTATCCGTTACAGCTCCATCGATGACTCAGACAGCCTGTGAGCGGCCCTGGCCTCTCGCTCCCTGATCACTGGGCCAATCCTCTCCTTGAGCGCGTCACGATAAGGCTTTACTGCGTCGCGCAGTGCCTGCTGAATCAGATACTCCTTCTCAGGATACGGGTTGAACTCATCCGGCTGCTCGATCAGCACCCGCTCCTCTTTGCTGGCTTCCAAATCAGCAAAATCGATCTCCCACAGTTCCCCGTCGAGCCAATACCTTTTAGGGTCTACCAACTCATTCTCATACTGCTTTTCGAGCATCTGAGAAACTGCCTTCAGGGCCTCGTCAAAACCCTCATGCACGCCACACTCTGCGCTGACATAGGTGTACTTGCCTTCTTGAGCTTCCAACACCGCAAAGGCCGCGCCGTGATTGTCGTACTGATGCTTCAGGGCATGCGAGTGATAGCTGATCAGTGCGCCTTTGCCGGCGAACAGATGGTCATTGATCACAGACGCTGTCACCAGCATCGACTCAGTGCAACCGCCCAGTTTTCGATCTTGCAACAGCTTGCTGAATTCGGCCAGCACAGGCTTAGCGTCTTCCAGCGACAAGGGGGCTTTCCAGGCTTCGCTGTGAATCAGGTTCAGCATGTCACGCTCACGTGCCCAAGCTTGCTTCCTGGCCTCTTCCAGCTGGGCCAGGTTAGCCACCAGTTGATTGACAGCAACAGCCACATCACTGATGACCTCTTCCTCATGTTCCGGCACATCAATTTTTGAATCACCCCGAACGTAGCAACCGCGCTCTTCATCTTCGTTGATGACATTGAGCTCGATATTGCCGTGCTCGTGGATATTGAAGGCTGCGTCCAAGGCCTGACCCAAGGTCTTGTAATCACCGACAATCGAGTCATCCACATCCGAGCCCCACGGCACGTACTCAAGAGCCCTGACCCGGTAAGGCTGCTCGTAGTTTCCGTACAGCTTAACTACCTCCAGCCAGGTGCCCCACGGATCGCCCAAGCCCTTGTGATCTGTCGGAGTCGTAAATAGATCAACGCCTGATGAATGCTCGTCCCATTCATTGGCCACGTACTCATAGAATTCAGAACTGACGCTGCGATCCATCTCCTCGTATTCCTGTTCGGAATTGATGGACAGAATCTGAATGAACTCAGGTTTGGCGAGTAGATCCAGCAGATCCTCTTTTCGATTGAGTGTGGACATGGGGTAGGCCCTTGATCTTGTAGTTTGCCCATTATTGTCGGATGCATGGACAGCTTGTCAAAGAAGAGAAACTCAAAACAGGGCATCCTTGCCCTTCTGGTCTCAGTTGGTGGCCTTGAGGTACAGCTGTTTGAGGTAGGTGTAGTCAAAGTGACTGTTCACTGTGCTGTCATAGCTGGCGATGACACACATCTTGGTTGGCGCGACGACGTTGGCACCACCGCACGGCCCGGTATTGCCCCACATTGTCCACAGACCCCACACACTGGCAGCGCTTGAATTGGCGCTCCAGCCAGCGGAGTATGCCCACAGGGTGGTAGGGCCGTTCGGCGTGTTGGCGGGGAAGCCGGCACTGGTGAGGGTCGTACCTGTGGCAAAGGTGTTGAATGTCTGCCAGGCGCCGTACTTGGCAATCCAGCTTGGATGCCCTGGCACGAACATGACCTGAGATGATGCGTTGACCGTGCCTGCAGGAATCGCAGGGTAGTTCACAGCATCGTTCGTCCAGCCATTGACCCCCTGCCCCTTGTAAGCACCCGCTTGAGCAAAGGATTTGGTGCTGGCCATGGTGGTCGACCAGCGCCCTACCAATATCCAGTTGCCCCCGTTGGTTTTCATGTCCACGTAGGCTTTGTAGGTGCCCCCACTGCCATCATTGATCGAGTAGATGCCGCTCATACCCGCAACCGGATTGACGATCGACATGGCCCTGGTCGTGGCTTTGGTACCCACGGCGTTTTGCGACTCGCTGCGGGGTGTGTCCTGGCTGTAGGGAACAGGATTGCCTACGTTACGGGTCAGGTTGAGGCTGGCAATCGATTCACGAGACTGCTTCACATAGGGCATGGATGAAGTGCAGGCACGAGTCTGGGTAAAGCTCACCCCAACTTCGATCGTACCCGCCTCAGGCGCCCAGGCCGCGCACGTGTCGGTGGGCGTTCCCGAAGTCTTCACCTCATCGGCCAGTGCCAACCAGCTCAGGCTGCGCTTGTCACTGCGAGAGGCCTGCTGCGTTTCTGTGGTAGAGGCGCCAGCATTGCGCACGGTACCGGCCTGGTTAACTTCCTGGGCTTGCACCGTACGTGTCTGAGTAAAATGACAGACCTGGGTTTGCTGGAAAGTCGATCCATTGGCCTGGCTCAGGGGATCGGGTGACCAGGCATCACAGCCGGTATCGGCGCCGATGACCCAGTTGCTGACCACAGGATTTGTCTGCTGCCAAACATCCTTGATGCCCACTGCACTTTGCGATTCGATGTTGGATGTGCTTTGGCTGTAGTAATCCGGGTTTCCGACCTCACGCACCAGGCCCAGCGAGGCGATCGATTCACGCGACTGCTTTACATAAGGGGTGATGATGGTGCACGTACGGGTCTGGGTGAAGGTCTCCCCACTAACAACGGTGCTTGAATCAGGATTCCAGGCATTGCAGGTGGTAGAAGGCTCGGCATCGTCCTGATGGATATCGTCGGGCAATGCTTTCCAGGTCAAGTTGCGTGACTTTTCTTTGGACGCCTGCTGGGTCTCAGTAGTCGCAGCCCCTTTGAGCCTGATCTCGCCATCCTGATTAACCTCGCGAGCTTGCACAGTGCGGCTCTGCTCCACCAGGCAGCTTTGTAACTGCTTGAAGGTCGAGGCGAATGGCTGGCTCAACGGGTCGGGTGTCCAACCATCACAGCCGGACGTAGCCCCGTCAACCCAGTTCCCCACGAAGGGGCTGGTCAGATGCCAGACATAGGGATCAACATAGGCGACTGGCGCCTGAGTGCGAATGATATTGGCAGCGTTAGACGACAGCGATAAGGCCATCATCACGGCAGCGGTGATGTGTTTCAATTTTGGGAGCGTCGACATGGTCGTGACCCACCTGATTCTTTTTATTATGGGTGAGATATGACCAAATATTGCACAGATCTTCCTGAGAAACTATGCCCTCAAGCGGAATATCTGCTCAATTTATCGGAAAAGCATTTTGGTTTGTCCCCAAAAAAGCCTTTATGCTTTTCAAGCAACCTGACCCTCTCCAAGCAATAGGGCGTCCCTGCCCTCATGCATCAGTTAGTCGCTCTAAGGTAGAGATGCTTGACGAAGCTGATGTCGTAGTGATTATTGGCGGTTTGCGTTTGGGCAATCACGCACATCTTGTTGGAGCCGACTCGGCCATCACCACCACATGAACCCCCATTGCCCCACTGAGTCCACAGCCCGAAGATGCTGCCGGAGGACGTAGTGCCCTGCCATCCAGCTGACTGGCCATACAGGGTTGAGGCGCCATTGGGCGTGGTGATCGCAAAGCCTGCACTACCAATGACGGTACCCTGGGCGAAGGTGTTGAAGGTCTGCCAGGCACCATAGCTTGCAATCCAGCCTGAGTGACCCGGAACAAACAAGACCTGAGAAGAAGTATTGATGGTGCCATTTGGGATGACCGGGTAGTTGGCATCATCGGTCGAGCCGCTGGTGGCCATACCTTTGAAAGCAACCTGCCCCATTGTCTTGGTGGGGATCGAGTTGACCCAACGATCGAGCAGGATCCAGTAACCGCCATTGGTGGTCATGTCCACATAGGCTTGGTAGCTGCCCCCATTGCCATTGCTGATTGAGTAGATGCCGTTCACGCCAGGTACGGGGTTGATGATCGCGAGTGAGCGATTGAGGGGTTGAGTGCCTGTGGCTGTCTGGGTTTCTGTACGCGGCGTTGACTGCGAGTAAGCCACAAGGCTTCCAACGTTACGGGTCAGGCCCAGGCTTGAGATCGATTCACGGGACTGCTTGGTGTACGGAGTGGTCGCTGTACAAGCACGGGTTTGATTGAATTTGACCCCCACCTCTACAGTATTCTCAGCCGGTGTCCAGGCCGCGCAGCTATTGGTGACCGACCCATTGGTCTTGACCTCATCAGCCAAGGCTACCCAGCTCAGGTTACGAGTGGTGGCCCGAGAGGCGTTTTGAGTTTGGGTGGTCGCAGCTCCGCTATTGCGGATGGCACCAGCCTGGTTCACTTCACGCGCCTGCACAGAACGGGTCTGCGGGAAGTAGCAGGTCTGGCTCTGCTGGAAGGTTGAACCATTGCCCTGACTCATAGGATCCGGCGTCCAGGCATCGCAGCGCGTGTTGGCGCCATCTACCCAATTACCGAACACAGAGGAGGTCGCTGTCCACACATCCTGGGTTCCGGTTGCAGACTGACTTTCCGTCTTGGATGAGGCCTCGCTGTAGGCTACCGAGCTGCCCACGTTACGAGTGAGCCCCAAAGAGGCAATGCTTTCACGCGCCTGTTTCACATACGGGGTGGAAACGTTGCAAGCGCGGGTCTGGGTGAAGCTCTGACCCCAATCCACGGTGGAGACAGCGGGTGTCCAGGCTGCGCACGATTGAGTAGCGGTTCCGTTGGCCTTGACCTCGTCTGCCAAGGCGACCCAAGATAGGCTTCGCGTGGTGCTACGAGAGCCCTCTTGAGTCTGAGTGGTTGCAGCGCCACTGTTGCGGATGGCTCCGGCCTGGTTGACTTCACGGGCCTGCACAGTACGGGTTTGGGTGAAGTAGCACGCCTGACTCTGTTGAAAAGTAGAGCCGTTGGCGCGGGTCAAAGGATCAGGTGTCCAGGCGTCACAGCGGGTGTTGGCGCCATCTACCCAGTTGCCCACTACAGGACTGGTGCTGGCCCAGACATCCTTGGTGCCGGTAGCCGACTGAGACTCTGATTTGGTGGAGGCTACGCTGTAGGCATCGGCGCTGCCCACGTTCCGGGTAAGGCCAAGGGATGAGATGCTTTCACGCGCCTGTTTCACATAAGGTGTGGAAACATTGCAGGCACGGGTTTGAGTGAAGCTTTTGCCGAAGTCGATGGTGCCGACCTCTGGCGTCCAGGCTGCGCAGGAGGTTGTGACAGAGCCATTGGTTTTCACATCATCTGCGATCGCTACCCAGCTCAGGCTGCGATCAGTACTGCGTGAGGATTCTTGGGTCTGGGTAGTGGCAACGCCATTATTGCGCAGTGCGCCACTCTGATTGATCTCGCGAGCCTGCACACTTCGGGTTTGCGGGAAGTAGCAGGTCTGGCTTTGTTGAAAGGTCGAACCATTGGCCCTGCTCATAGGGTCAGGTGTCCAGGCGTCACAGCGGGTGTTGGCGCCGTCGACCCAGTTACCCAACACAGGGCTGGTGTTCGTCCAGACATCTTTAGTGCCGGTCGACGATCTGCTCTCAGTCTTGCTCGAAGCCACAGCATAGGGCACCGAGTTGCCCACGTTACGAACAAGCGAGAGGGAAACAATGGTCTCGCGTGACTGCTTCACATAGGGCGTTGAAATAGCGCAGTCGCGGGTCTGATTGAAGCTGGTACCCCAATCAACTGTGCTGACTTCCGGCGTCCAGGCGGCGCACGTAGTAGTTGGCGTACCATTGGTCTTGACCTCATCGGCCAGCGGTGTCCAGCTCAGGCTGCGCGCATTGCTGCGAGTAGCTTGCTGAGATTCAGTCGACGCCACTCCGCTGTTTCGAAGAGCCCCAGCCTGATTGATCTCGCGAAGCTGCACAGAGCGGGTCTTGGTGTAATAGCAGGCCTGGCTTTGCTGGAAGGTTGAGCCATTGGCTCTGGTCAAAGGGTCAGGCGTCCATGCATCGCAGCTCGTGTTGGCGCCATCTACCCAGCTACCCAGTACCGGATCGGTACTGGCCCACACATCTCGGGTACCTTGACTGGTGCGAGACTCGTTTTTGGTAGAAGCCTGACCGTAGGACACTGGATTACCGACATTACGAACAAGATCCAGCGAGGCAATGCTTTCGCGGGCCTGCTTAACGTATGGGGTTGAAATGTCGCATTTTCGAGTCTGAGTGAAATCCTGGGCCCAATCCACGGTAGAGGTGTCAGGCGTCCAGGTTTGGCAGGTGGTGGTCGCAGCGCCGTTGGTTTTGACATCATCGGCAATCGCAAGCCATGTCAGGGAGCGGCTAGTGCTTCTGGAAGCCTGCTCAGTTTCGGTGGTGGCTTCACCATTGTTACGCAGCGCGCCACTCTGATTGACTTCACGGGCTTGAACCGAGCGAGTTCTGTTGTACTGACAGGCTTGTGTTTGCTGAAAGGTCGAGCCATTGGCTCTGGTCAGCGGATCAGGCGTCCAGGCATCGCAACCTGTGTTAGCGCCATTCGTCCAAGCGCCGACCACCGGATCTGCCTGAACCCAGACGTCCTTGATACCCACCGCAGAGCGGGTCTCATTGTTGGATTGCTCTTGAACAGAAGAGGTAGGCTGCCCCTTCTCCCTGACAATTCCGAGCGATGAAATGGTTTCCCGAGCCTGCCGCATGTAAGGTGTGGTAATGACGCAAGTTCTTACCTGAGAAAACGAAGTGCCCCAGCTCACGCTGCCCGGATCAGGCGTCCAATCATTACACAGGGTGGTCGCATGCGCTTCATCAGCGCTGACATTGTCAGGCAACGCCACCCATGACAAGGTTCTGGATTGATCCTTCTGGGTTTGCTGGCTTTCAGTGGTGGCTTCACCCTTGTCCCTCACCTCACCCTTCTGATTGACCTCACGGCTCTGTACCGTACGGCGCTGCTCGAAGAAACAGGACTGAAGCTGGCCAAACGTTGAACCGAAAGCTTGTTCCAGAGGATCCGGAGCCCACGGCTCGCAGCTGATAGGCGTCCCAGCTCCCCAAGCACTGACGAAGGGCGAAGTGAGCTGCCAAGTGTCGGGATCGACATAGTTGACGGGTGCCATGACCCGGATGATGTTGCTTCCGGCATAAGAAGACATGGAAAAAGCTGTCAAGACAGCCGCTACCAACAGTTTCATCCTATGAATCTGGGACATGGGGCACCGACCATATTAGGCAAAAGGATTCAATATACCCCTAAATATAACATGGCAACCTATCGATTTTCTATGCACGATCCTCTGGGCCAGCAATATGTAACAAAATGACTACGCCCTTTTCGGTTTCCCTTCCTTATCGGACTCGGCGCCCTGAAAGATGCGCTTGTAGATCGTCTTCGCAGAGGTCACCCCCAGTGGAATGCCATTTCGGGTCACCAAAATTCTTGAGCACTTGCCTTCGCGCAACGTCACCAGGGCATCAATTATGGTGCTTTCCTCATCCACCAGTGCCACACCCCTGGCAACATCCTTGGCCTGAGCGCGTGGGTTGGACATCACACCCATGGCAGCGTCGCGAGCCGAGGTCACGCCCATGACACCCTGGTCATCGTGAATGATGAAGTAGGTGTCGTGCTGGCCGGCAATCTGAGGCGCGAGGTCGGACAGGAAGGTGGTGGCATCGACACTGATCATCCCCCGGCTGGGCTTGATGTTCTTGACCAGCAGGCGTTGGAGCATCAGCGCATTCTGAAAGATATTTTCTTCAAAGTGCCCAATTACCCCCTTTTCAGAGTAATAGGACACAATGTTCTTGAGCTCGGACATGCGCAGGGTGCGCTTTCGATCAAGCTTGAACAGCCGGATCCAGACGGTCGTCGCCATCACTGCAGGGTAGGTGATGAAAAACACCAGTCGCATGAGCCAGGCCAGATTCACCATCATGCTTTCAAAATGACTGCGCGCCAGCACCTTGGGCAATGAGCGGGCAAAGACGATGTTGGCGTAGATCGACAGTCCCATGTAAATCATCATGGCGTAACCTGAGAACAGATTGAACGCCAGGATGCCAATGGTGCTGTTGGAGACGACCCCGATGATCACCTGGAGGATCATCGCCGCAGCCATGTGCTGGTCACGACCATTGCTCACCGCCGTGATTAGGCGAAGCTTGCGGGGGCTAAGAGTCCGTTTTTGCACCAGCGAGCGAATCTTGAACTCGTCAGCCAGCATGGCCACTGTCTCAAGGCTTGAGACCAGACCTGAAAGCAGGATGGAGGCCAGGGAAAAACCCAGCAGGATGACGAAATCGCTCATTTTTTTATTCTTCTCTATTAAGCATTGCCGAGAACATCGGCAATCCTCAATTATCGCCAAAAAGGCTTCGAGATTTCAAGCTGGCGATCGGACTCCGTGATCCCGCAGTCGCGCAGCAGGCGCTCATCGAGGCGTGCCAGGGCATGACGATTGTGGATGTTGGTGTTCCAACGCTTGAGGGTCGACAGGATCGAGGGGCGAATGGGTTGAGCAGCGCCCTGAGTCGACATGGCCAGGGTGCCGTTGCAGCAGGATTTCATGAGTTCACCTAATGGAATGAGATATTGTCAATTGACACCTAAAGAGACGAAGCATTCATGAGCCAAAGTCACGTTCCCTTGAAAAATAGTTGATCGCTTGGCCATTCAAAATGGTGGGCGGTTGGCCTGACCCTCGCCGCTGTGTCATTCTGAGAAAAAGCACACCTTGCGGAAATTCATGATGAGCCAGAACATCACCAACGTAGAACTGAGCAACCGCTTCCAAGCGGCGTACGATCTGGTCAATCACTCGCAAGGTAGCAAGGATGCCAACGAACTGATCAAGGGCGTTGAGTTGATGCTCGATACCGCCCAGATGTGCATGAGCCTTGGAAAGGCACTCATGATGGCTGACGGCATCCGCCATGTACGGGGCTGCATCAACTACAAGCTTCACATCAAATCCTACCTGTCCAAACAGACGTCAGAGGCCTACTTCGATCAGCTCCTCGCGCACTTTCCTCCCTACAGCAACGACATCCATAGTGAGGATAAGTCCACAATGGATGTGGACGAGAAATTGCTCAAAAGCCTGATTCGTCTGGACTATGTCGACGACTTCACAAGCTACTTGCGTCGCTTTGGCATGAACTCCAGCCGAAAAGCGTTTGCCATCGCACTCGAAGAGGCGTTCAAGCTGGTGACCAGCGAGGAATCCAACACCAAGAAGTCCAAGACTACTTACCCGATCCTCACCATGATCGACAGCTACAAGCCCGCTGCCACAGCCAAGGTTTGCCTGCCCAATGAAATTCTGGATGTCATGAAGCGCTACCCGCTTGAGATCCTTTCTCTTCACCAGCAGTACCGTCACGACAAAGCGGGCGGATACCTCAAAGTCGACATTCTTGAAGCCTTGCTCAGCCGCGCCGCCGCCAATGAGGTGCTCACTGACGTGGTGCTTGAGATCGCCGGCAATTCTGCCTTCAAGCTGGATGAGCCCAACCACCTGGTCTGGATCGAAGAGGTTACCGGCAGGGTGATTGGCCCAGAGACTCTGAAACGGGAGTTTAGGGGCACGAACAAAATGAATGACGACATTGTCGCGATGCTCTACTACGCCCTGTGCTCCCCGCATTTCCCAGCAGATGAGGTTGACAGCATAATGCGCCAGACGACCTTCATGATTAGCTCAGACATCTATGTGGAAACAATGAGACTGGCGGTGAAAGCCCAAAAGGCCCCCAACGAGATGTTTGAGAACAAAACAGCCAGCTTCATCAAGACTCTCTTCAAACGAGATCGTGACACCGCTCAGCAGCTGATGAACATCCCCGGCATTCCCCGTAGGCGTTTGATGGATGAACCCGTGCTGCGCGACCTGATCATGGCGGGCGACTTGGGCCTATAGGCCAGAGCCAGCAGGGGAAAAACGACCATGAAAATCACACTGCCCACCGAGCAGCAATCCCAGGATATGTTTGACCAGGCGTGCCGCTTGATCGGCCAGTCACAGGCCACTCAAGACAGAGAAATGCTGGCGCAGGGTTTCATGCTGATGCGTTCGGTCAATGAAGTGTGCCGGCGCATCCCTAATGGTGGGGATATCGCCATCAGCGGCATGCGGCGCATAAGAAGTGAGATTGACTTGCAGGCCGTCATTCAAACCTATCGAAAGAACAAGGAAATCCGGGCCTACCTGGAGCTTTTGCTGAGCACCATTTGCCCAAGCGTGGGCGATGTCACGTGCAAAAAGCACAGCAAGGGCGTTGACACTCTGCTGGTCAAAAGCCTGATAAAGCATGACGCCTACAGGGGGTGCAACAACTACCAACTCAAGACCCTGGATTTCAATGGACTCTTGAGTCATCTGGGCAAAGTGGGCAGCCGAGAGGCCTTCTCACTGGTGTTAGACGAGTGTTTGAGGCGACTGCACGAGCAAAGCTTTGGCTCCAGGACAGCAAGCCCTCTCAATGTTCGTGTCCTTGAGATGATCAATGGCTTCAAGCATCTCAACCATACCTGCCCGGCATTGCCCAGAGAGATTCTGGATGTGATGGCCAGTCACGCCGATCAATTGCTTGCGCAGCAGCGAAAATACCCACAGCAGGTAGGCGGGTATCTCTCCATGGGCAAGCTCCAGTCAATGACTGACCATTTCCGCGACAATGAACGGATGCTGGTCACCACTCAGAAGCTTGTCGGCGCCAGCCTCTATCATATGGACGACCACAAACAGCTACTGTGGGCCGAGCAGCTTGGAGTCCCCGTTGACGCCGATCATGCAGGTAAAACGATCCTCAACAGCTGGTTCAACGAGCAACAGCGCCTCTGCGCACTCTACTACCTGCTGAGCTCCCCAGAAGTGGATCTTCGAGCATTCAAAAACATGGTCGCCGAGATCAATGGTTATGTGGCGCCATTCGTATACGAGGCGGGCCTTTTGACTGCGGCAGACACCTTCAATGCCAATGGCCAAGATGATCACCTGTTTGTAGACAAGGCCATCGTCCTGCTCAATCACCTTCTGACCAGAGACAAAGCGACCGCCCAGGCACTTCTGAATAAGCGCATTGTTCCCGCCAGGATGCTGATGAAAGACCACAAGCTTCGAGACCACCTGATGGGAGCTGATCTGGGGCTGTAGTGGCAGCAGCCTGCCGGCTCAAGGTACGACTCCACTGCCCTGGGCCTAGCCAGCTAAAAAGTGGTTTAAATGGAAATTGATAGGTCATGTGCTGTTAAACAAGCAAGACTCTGAAAACACGGGTCTGCAATATATTGACAATTACCATTATGGTAATTATTCTAGGCACCATATCCGGCGAGCCCGCAACGCCCGCCCTTCTGATTGTGCTTGAGAACCTTGCCATGACCATTGATAAAATCTCCCTGGGCGTCATTGTCGCCCTGATGCTGGGCACTGCCCTGGCCACTCCCCCTGCCCATGCAGATCAGACAGAAATGCGGGTCACTCATGACAGAAATGGCGCTCTTCAAAGTAGTGTCGAGACGTTTGTGATGTACGCCAAAGACAGCAGGCCCGACGCGCTCAAGTGTTTGCAGGTTCAGCGCTGGGTTGCTTCGATCGACACCTACGCAGACGACAAGGGCAACACGCAGAGCGTCCCAATGGTTCAGCAAGCGAGCCGCAGCAGCGTGTGCACCCTGGACGCCAGACCCTATGAAGACTCATGGCAGGCTAGCCAGCGAATGATTCCAGGCAATAAGCCTGCAGCTCAATTGAAGTAAGGCCCGCCCCGGCAGCCCCATTTTCTGTTCAAGGATCACGCCCATGTCAGCCATTGTTTGCATCCAAAGCCACCTTACACGTTCCCACAACGTTGAAATCAGTGACGCTCACGCCGAGACACTCTGGAAGGCCACACGGGCTTTGCTGAACAAGCAGGGCTCGACCAAGGTCGTCAAAGCGGCAAAGGAGTTCAAGGGCGGCACCCTGGACACGTATGAGCGCGAAATTCTGCTCGATGCCATGGGCCGTGCGATGACCGAGGCCAACTGGCCAAGCTTCAGCGACCCTCAGAATGCCACACACCTGTTTCATGAGCGGGTCTATGCCTACCTGCGCGGTATCGGCGCCATCACTGCCGAGCAGGATCCGTATCTGGCCAAGATCAAAACTCTGGTTGAGGTGGACGACTGCAAAGGCATGACTCTGCGTGTTCAGAAACGGCTGTCAGGGTTGTACGACATTGCCCGAAAGATTCAGGGAAAGCCGGATGCCGACTATGAGACCAAGCATCCAGATTGCAGTGCTGATGATGCCATCCGGGCGCTGGGCCATTACCTTCAGTTCTGAATCAGATAGACTGACCGCCTGACAAAAGAGTGATGCGCCATGTGCGATGAGTCCACCGATACCGACGAGCTGACCACCAGCTTTGACATTGCTGACTTCTACAAGATGAAGAAGCCGTGTGCCAACTGCCCCTTTTTGAAAGAGGGGGCCATTGAGCTCAGACCTGGTAGGGTTGAATACATTCTCGATGGCATGATGAAGGATGACCACAAACCCTTCTTGTGCCATAAGACACTGGATGGTTTTGAGAGTGAGGAAGGGGGTTACCAAGCCGCTGGTACCGAGAAGATGTGTGCCGGCGCCTCAGCGGTGCTGTGGAAGCGCAGGATGCCAACGGTCGGCATGCGGATGGCCCTTGCGCTTCGCATCGCTGAACCGGAACTATGGGAACAGAACTTCGACAAGACGATTGATTAAGGATTATCCGTGGACACCACATACCCTGCTGCGCTTCCTGCTGTGCTTTACCTGGTCACTCCCGAGCGGGTGCGGGCAGGCAAACCCCCTCAGATTCTGAGGAACCCCCGCTATCAGCAAGGTGAACAGTTCTGGGTTGAGGCCGAGGGCACAAATGTTCCCTATCGCATCGAAAAGTGCTGGCCGACTGCCGAGGAAGCGGCAGCCAAGGTCAAACAGATCGCCCTGGATGAGGTTCGATACGCCCAGAGCAAAATGTCCGATCTGGAAAAGCGCCTGCGAATGGCCCGGCGCCTGGCTGATGAATTGGCCAGCCCCACCCAAGCCCCATAACGCTTCGAGGCAAATCCCAATGTTCAGAAGCTTAATCGGCCAGCGCACCGAACGACAGAAGCGAGAAGACGCCGAATTCATGCAGGCGCTGAAGGCCATCCCCACATTGCAAGTTCGGGATGGTCGCATTTCTATGGATGTGTCTGACCTCAAAGAGAAGGTCAAAGCATCGCGAGAAGTAGGCAAACGCCTGATCGACCAGCAAAATTGATGAACCGCTTTCGCAACCGCTTACTGCGCGTCCAGTACGATGCCATGATCGAAGCTTACGAGCGCCGTGACCCCTACCTGTTTACTCCGGAGGGCATCCCCCATCGCGGTAATGCCCTAGCGCTAGCGTTCTGGAATGGCTTTGAAGGCGTGGTGATGGGTACCGGGTTCAGCAAGGCTGAACAAGGATCTCCTGCCTACGCTTGCTGGAGAGCAGGGCAGGACTCCAAGCGGTAATTTCTCCATGTTGTCGCCCGCGTTGCGCAACCGATAAGCTGGTGGAAAGACATTCTGGATATCGTTGCCATGCAGCCCCACACCCTCGACCCACTTCTCTTTTCCCCTGACATCAGCGATGAACAACGTAAGTTCATGCTTTTTTCAGAAGTTGGGCACCTGTCATGGGAGTGCAACGTTGCCTATTCGATCATCGGCGGGGATCAGGGCAAGCCTGGGCCAGAAGCCTACCCACGCTTTGTTTCGGCTGCCGAACAGGCGCAGCAACTGATCCTGTTGAGCAAGAGGTTGTTCGGGACGGTTGAGGCCATGAACGAATTCCTCAATACCTTCAGTCTCCGCCAAAATACCTCAGGCCAGGAGGGCAGTGAGCGGGGCTATTACCTGAGCATCGCTGGTGCAGCGCTGATGCACGAGTCTCCTGCCCTATCTCCCACCTGTGACTGGCTGCGACAGTGGTTCAAGGTGGATGAACACGCCAGATCAAGCAACCGTCAGGCAAATCTTCGATTCCATGTCGGGAAGGTGAAGGTGCATTTTGACAATATTCAGCCTGGTCTTTACGAGCAGCCCAGGTTTTACACCAACAATGAATTTCGCAACTTGAGCTTTCATCGCTTCTTCTTTGGCGAAGTTGTGGCCCAGCAGTTTCAAGAGATAGCTGATGATGTGCGGCGCAATAATGACGCAGCAGCCTTCTGGTTCCATAAAATCATCGAGGCTGACAAAGGCATTGAGCCCGAGAAGACCATCCAGGCAGAGCTTGCATCACAGCTGCGCAAGCTCCCTGTCGATGGATTGTGGGGCCTTCGCAAGTTGATTTTGGGCAAGGCTCAGCCCTCGGGTGAGGAATGCTCCTCTCGCCTCTCAAACATCCTTAGCATCGCCGTGCACTATGAGCTTCACGAGCAAGCTCTCAAAGACCTCAGCGATAACGTAACTGCCCTTTCTCACAATTGCGATTATAGGGATAACGTGATGCTGGAGGACATGTGCGACTTCTTCAAGGCCGACCTTGTCACCTACAGCAATGAGGAGAAGCACTCCTACGATGGCGGGCCAACGACGATCGCTCAAATCAGCCAGGCCCTTAAATCCCTTGAGCTTCGTCCTGAAGACTTGGCATTTCTGGCGATGTCCACCGTGGCTGATTTCAGCCGGGGGCGTATGCGCGACCTGCAAAGCACTCCGGTAGCCGAGCAGCTCAGGGCAGTCATGGCCGGCATTCATCTCTCAGGGCGCCTGGCCATGCAGCCTGATGATCTTCGATACTCACTGTTTGCTGCGATCACCCGCAACCTGCCCGAGAACCTGATTGCACAGATGGCATCGGTCAACGATCTCACCCGCGCCACCTGCTACGCCATCACCGGAAAATCTCGCTTTCTCAATGGGCTGGAGAACGAGAAATTGCGTGACGATCTTTTGGGCAAGGATCTTGGGTTGTAGTGCTGCCCTAAAGCCCCAGATCGCGGCCAAAACACTCGTCGCGCACCGCCCCATCCTTGACCAATGCCAGATACCCCTTGTCGTTGGTCATGGCATAAACCAGGGCTGCAAGTTTCGAATCGTCCTCAATGGCCATTTTCACCAAGTCCTTGTCGCACCTTCTGAGAAGTGTCGAGTGGATCAGCGCCGCCGAGGAAGGATCCTTGTCGTACTCCCTGGATTTGGCTTGCTGCAGAAAGAATCTCAACATCAGGTGTTCCTCCCCCGCCATCCTGTCGAAGATCATTCCATTGACCTCCCCTCCGCTGGATGACTTTGCCAGGACGTAGTTCATCTCTCGGGTCGTCAGCGCCAGCTTGTCGAAAAGTCTCCCCAGGCCGTCCAGGGCGTCTTGGAATGCCCTGTCACCGATCTTGTCCTCAGTTTTGTCGATCAGGCGTATGACACTTTCAGCCAGATCCAGGGGCATCACATCCTTTCGGTAGCTGGGCGACATGTCGACTGCCTCCACCAAAAAGTCAGCTGCCTGTCCAACGTCGCCCTCCAATATCGACTTCATCACGCCTGATAGCCGGGTACTGCACTCGCCCGCCGACGGGTTTGTCATCCCGGTAATGCGCTGGCGCAGAACAGGAAACAATCTGGGTGAGTAGACGCGTATCTCGCTGCTGACAATGTTGTGGCTTCTCGGCCCCTCATGCTCCCAACCAATCGCGTCCAGAGCGCGGTGTGCCATGGCCTCAGGGATCAATTCATTGAAGGCTGCATGGATAATGATCTTGAAATTCGGAAATTGCCTGTAATCGACGAGCGCGCAATACACTTCCGGAAACAGGACGGCGTTGTCTTTCATGATGGCGGGGATGGCCAGGGATGCCAGATGGACAATGCCCTCCTTGGATTTTGCCCCTTTGGGAGTATTGATACCCTCAAGCCTGGTTGATCTCATCAAATCCGTCAGATCGCCCGCTGAGCTATCGGGGAATCTCTCAATAAAGCTTTTATCGCCCAGGCAGTCCCCTACCAGCTCATAAGCCTCAACCAGGTTTTTTCCTTTCACCAGCAAGCAGTAGGGAAGCACCGACCATTCGAAATCGTGGCGCTGCTTGGAAGTCAGGTTGTCCAGCCAATGACCATCGCTCGGATCGCTGGCGCAATCGATCAGCCACTTTCGGCAGTTATTGGCGTGGGCCATGAGCCGTTCGACAGTCTTGTCCGGAACAATCTTGCCGGCGCTACCGATCAAGTAGTTCATCACCGTCTCACTGACGTTCACCAGCCCATTCAGCTTTTGCTCATGCTCGGCAACCACAACACCACTCCACCACAAACCCATATATTGCCAGTCTATCGGCAGAGCAAGCCTTCGCTCAAAGGATTTGCCCAGGCTAAGGTAACTGGGCAGACCTCAGGAGTGGGTGCAGCAGCTTCTGTGGCTTCATGGATCGCTCGGGGGGTAGACTGAACAAAAAGAACTCCAGGATTTTGCCTCCATGCCTGCCACCACCCCTGCTTCAAACCGTACCGATTTTGCTCAGGAGCTCGGCGAGCGAGCGGCTCAGTGTTCGAACACTGAATGGGTCTTGAGGCAGTGGAACGATCTGCACTCATCTTACGAATCAGTGAATGCGAAAATGTCCTCTGCAGCAGTAAAAGCTCGAAATGCTTTTGCGGTCGTCGCGGCTGACTGCCAGGCCTTTTTGCTCAAGGCGCCCGAACTGTTCAATGACTTTGTAGACATGGATGAGTGGGCCCGAGCCAACAACCTCAGCGACGACCTCGACGATTTCGTCATCCCTTTTGCCATGGCCCTTGATTCTGATGAGCTGACCCCTCTAACCCACTGGATCGGAGAAGGCCTCAAGGTATTTCAATCGGTCGACAATTACCCTGGGAGTGGAGGCCATCCATCACGGGCCCAGGCAAGAGCCCGGCGCGTTGCGATGAACCTCCCCTACACCGACGATGAGCCAAACGCAGAAGCCCCACTCAATCGCCCGGAATTTTTCCGCGACGGTGAGTTTCGAAATGGCTTCTTGCACCGACAGATCTTCGCTCGCCAGGTAGAAGCGTGCGTCAAAGCCATCTGCGACAGCTCGCGGCACAATGTCGTCGAGACGGCCAAGTGGGTGAACCTGATCCATAAGGCAACCACCGAGAGCCCCTCCACGGGAGCAGTCATCAAAAAGGAGCTGGGCGAGCACCTGCGTCATTCGCGCATTGAGGGGCTGGAGACGCTTCGAGAGTACATCATTGGTCGCCACACTCCTACGGGTCAAGAATGCTCAGAGCGTGCTGCCAGGCTGTTTGGCGACATGGTCTATCGGGAGATCGAGCCCAAGGACATCACTGACCACTTGGCCACATTGCGGCTGAATGATCGGTACTTTTCCACCCTGTTTTTCGATGAGCTGGTGTCTGCACTTGCAGACCGATGCCAGCATTACAACGATAACGAGCGCGGTGACGAGTACGACAATGGCGCTCAAGGCATGCGGCAGTTCAGAGAGCTGTTCCGCCAGCTTGATCTGACTCAGCAGCAGCTGGCAACGCTCGCCATGACCGTCACCGCCAAGTTCAGTCCAGGTCAGCAGATGGATTTGAGTGAACTGAGCTGCGTCGAGCAGTTGGACAGGGTCATGGAGTTCGCTCAGACAGATTCCTACGTAACCCTCAATCCAGAGGGAAATCTGCGCCACACCGTCTTGTCGGCGGTCATCCACAATCTGCCGCAGGACATGGTCGTCGAGATCGCTCAGAAGCGTGATGCTTCCCGAATGATGATGTACACCCTCACTGGCAAGGATGTCCACTTGCGAGGCATGAAGGATAAGCGATTGACCGATGCCGTCTTCAGCGCCGACCTGGGACTTTGACTGACCCGAACCTGGGTCTTAACAAACATCCAGGTCAGGCTCATCGCCAGGGTCTTCATCCTCGCTCTCAAGCAGCTGATCCCTATAATCCATCACGCCACTAAGGTAGCTGCACTCCCACTCTTGAGCAGGGAATCCCCCGAGCAGCTTCGGGTGGAAAGGCCCAGCTTGCATCGCCCCCTCTCTACCGTAGTGGGCATCAAGATTGCCCTGGCGATCGCCCTCTGACCGGCAATACTGCAGAATTTCAATGACCTCAAGCCCTGTCAGCTCTGAAGCCAGACGCCCACCCCAGCGTTTGGCGCCTGAGTGGTTATAAAAGATGTGGGGCGTACACAATGCAGGGTCACCCTCCTGCCTGATCAGGGTCATACCGGGCGCGCCAGTGTTCCGCCGCATTGGTGGGTCACGTAGGCCATGAAGCGTGCAAGCAGCTTCCTGTCCAACCTCAGATCCATCAGGCTGTCGTTTTCAGGTTCGTAGTAGTTGTCCAGGATGACCATCATCCCCTCGTCCACGTCCGCTTCTCGGTAGGTTGAGAAATCGTGCACATCGAACTTGGGTGGAAATTGCAGAATATTGCTCACATGGCTGCCCTGTTATTATTTTTGTCACCAAACATCCATGCTTTTGCTCGGTGGGGCATGAGCGGGGCCTTGGTCTGCGGTGATCTTTATGGCTAGACTGAGTAAAGAATACCAGGAAATTGTGCTGCCATGTCCACGTCGCCTGCGAACGAGCAAACCTACCTGCGCTTGAATTTTCTCCACCAGCTTGTACACCTGGGGAAAGAGTGCGCGGATCTGAACAAGGATCTTGGGGTGACCATTGACCCCACCCGTACTAAGCCAGGCCCCGACACAGCGGGCAAATTGCCGGCGTTCAAAGACGCTGTTGCCCGCTCGCAAGCAAAGATTCTTGAAGCCAATTCGTTCTTCCAGAACCCCGGCGAGATGTTGACGTTCATGTTCCGTAACCAGACGCAACTGGGGCAGTCCATGATCGAGAAGCGCTATTTTGGGGTGGTGTCTGGTTATGCCCTTCAGCTTGAGGGGCCTGGCTACACCCAGATCAGCAGGTTTCTGAAGCCCTGGTACAGCGGGGAATATGGCAGCGACGAGTCGACCAGCCTTGCGCGTGTAGGGAAAATGGCTGAGCAGGTGAGAAAGGTTTTTGGCACTGCGCTCCAGGGGCTGCTGCCAACCCTTTACAAGAATGACCACTTTGGCGACATCTTCATCCAGACCCGATTGTATGCAGCACAGGCTGACCGCCAGATAAAAGACATGGTTGATGAGTGTCGTACTTCACAGGATCGGTGTGATTTCTGGATTGACGCGCTCAAGCACTCTGAAGATACGGCGCCTGAAGACTACAGGACTCTTGTAACTTTGCTGACAACCCAGCTTATGAAGCAGGATATCAAGGGCCTTGAGGGCATTAGGTCTTTCGTACTCGGTACGGCGGGCCCAACAGGGCAGGAGTGCTCAAAACGCACCATCAACTTGATGCGCGGCATCCTTGATCATGAGGCCAACACTGTTGAGGTGCTTGATCATCTGGCGGTTCTGTCGATGAACGAGCAATACCGGCAGGACGTCTTGATGAGCGACCTGCTGGCCACCATTGATGAGATCGCGCACGACTACCAGGAAAATGATCGAGGCAATGAATTTATGCTTCGTGAAGAGACGATTCCTCAGCTGTGTCAGGTTCTAAACGTGCTGCAGTTCAGTCCAGAAGAGATGGCGATGATTGCCATGCGGGCGGTGGTGGGGTTCAATCGAGGACTGACACGCGATATGCAAAACGAGTCTGTAGCAAAACAGTTGGAGGTCGTGAGCACCGAGGTTTTCAAAGATCAAAGCTTTCCCATCAGCAATGACTCTATGAAATTCACCATTCTGAGCGCGATCATCAAGACGCTTCCCGTGAAACTGGTCAAGCCCATGGCTCAGGTCAACGACAAAGCCAGGGCTGCCATCTACACGATCACCGGCAACGGCGACTTCCTGACTGGCATCAAGGACGGCAAAACCCTGGACAAGGTGATGGGCGCAGACCTGGGGCTTTGAACCCTGCGTCGGGATTGGTTTGGGCCAGTCTCAGTGCCTAAAATGGGGAAAGAGCTTGCTGGAGCATTGAGATGCCAACCCCGTACACCCCACAGGAAAACCGCGACCTCGACGAACGGATCATCGCCCTTGCCGGCGACTGCAATCATGTAACCGACAGCTTCTTCCGCAGTGACTTGACTCAAGAAGAAGCCTTGCCTCGCTTTCGTCGCTACAAGCTCGTTGCCAAAAGCTGCGTTGATTTTCTTGTTGAGCTCCAGAGACGTAACGACTCATGCGCCCTGATGATCCGTGAGGCGCCCTCCAAACACTGGCGGGATATAGAGCAAACCATCATCCCTTTCGCCATGAGCATTGAATCTGAGCACTTCACGGATCTTAGCAAATGGCTAGGGTCGACCTGGATTAGCCTTAGACCTCAGGTTCTTGTGCCTGAACCCATGCTTCACGCCACAAAGGGTTTGGCTGACAAGCTCAATAGCTATTACGGCTGGCTGGAGCCCGATGGCTACCGCATGCCTGCATTTTATAGCGCCGGGCAGTTTCGTGACATCCATCTGCACAT
>Ga0247734_1000054_pt1 | contig 104264 bp, 85 predicted proteins | sample UWRJL103311B2_FD_180933 | JGI IMG/M metagenome (GOLD analysis project Ga0247734, IMG submission 180933) | Plant litter microbial communities from Arlington Agricultural Research Station in Wisconsin, United States - UWRJ-L103-311B-2 | ecosystem: Environmental > Terrestrial > Plant litter >... | reverse complement strand
GAAAAAAAAATCTAGCTTTGTGTCTTTTACAACTTTACATGTTACTTATCATCAGAATGGGTTCTCCGTCAATTTTGGTGATCTAAGATTGACTTTGACAACACCATTTTTCTTAATAAATCGAATCCAGCTCTTCCATACATCAGTCACTTAATGGTTTTAAGTCTATTAACTTGTCCATTACTATATTCGGTAACCACGGCATTATTGACTGCATCGTAATCTCTCAATAGGTTTTTTGCAAAATTTTTAAGCGGTGCAACTTTCTGAGCTTCTATAATCCATCTTTTGAGCGATTCTGGTTCTTTGTTTTTGAATAAATTTTTGAATTGTTTAACTAGCATTTCTACCTGTCTTATTTCGGGACATTTATCAAGCAAAAGTTCCATTATCCTTTTATCTTCCACATTGAGCTCGTCCTGATCCAAATAAAGCAGGAAAGATAACTTGTTGGCAGACCATGTTCTTACGGTTAGCTTTTTTGGAGCTGTTCCTTTTTTATCTATATTATTTGCCCTGTAAAGTCCATTCATTCTTTTACAAACATTAGAGTATGCTCCGATAAAACCGGCATCACGAATAATTTGATAAAGTGCTTTGTTTGGTGTGCCCATATTGGTCTTATCCAGTAGTATATAGGCAAAGGAATCAAAATTTTTGAGGAATAGCCTTTTCTCAAATAGAGCGAATCTATATTCATGTATTTTGCAATGGTCTTCCTGCATATTTTTAAAGATCGCGCAGTTGCCCTGCAGGACATACCACTGAGCTGAAGCGCTTTTACTTGCTTAAAGTTATAGACCTTGGTCGGATTCAATAAATCACATTGCTCATTTGTACTTAAAACTATTTGTGCATTTTTTGTTTGCTCCTTCTCAGGAGTAAGGGCAGTAATATTATGATACTGGTCATAAACCTCCTTAAGAATTGTACCTTTAGTTTGAAACATGCGGTTAGTCGCTTCTCCAGGATTCTTTATCAGATGGAATCGATCAGCAATCTGAAGCACCTGCAGAGCACCATTGGCAGACCCAAGCACATATGGCCCATATCGATCTCTGGAGACAACTTGCACCTCAGAATGCTCCTTCATCCATTTTGCTAATGTACTTGCTTCGCGATCTGGCAATAGATCAATTACTTGCCTGGATTGCACATCAACGATTATAGTACCGTATGAATAGCCCTTTTTAAATGCACAGTCATCAATGCCAATTATCCCCGATGTCGTGAAATGCTGTTCTGTGTCAAGTTTTTTTAGAATCCTGATAACTGTTGAAGGACTTACAGGTACACCAGCGAATCTGCTCATGTTAGCACCGTTGTTTCCTCCTAATTCCAATGCCATTTTAGAGATAAGCGCTCTGGCACGTGTCAGCCTTCTCCCATATAGTAGAATTCCTTTTATAAAACGTTCTGTAAAAATCATTCTCGGACAAGCTGTGTTGTCACAAAAATATCTTTTGGACAATAACTTCAACTTCACTATACTGCCAGAAATAGGAAGATCAGCAAGTGACCTTTCGTACCAGCTATGGACCCTGTTACTTTTTTTACTGCATAATGGACACTTTGAACCTGACTGACAACTAAACGCATCAATTAATATACTGCCATGTTGGTAATGGTATGATTTAGCTTTTAGCCGGAGGTTAGCTGGTAATATCAACCCTGGAGCTTTCATAAATAATATATTTATTACTTACACACTAAAATCATAAATTAGAATCTTATTTGCAAGATCGACATGGCGAAATCTACTTTAAAAGTTCAGGGGTATGAACCTGAAGAAATCAAAAAAATTATAAATAGTAATGATGCATATATGGTAGGTATTAGACTTTATATCGTCTACAAAGTGTCTCAAGGCTTTTCCAGTAGAAAATTGGCAGAACTATATGGTATTAGTTTCAAACAAATAACAAATTGGGTACACCGCTTTGAAAAGGGTGGTAAAGACGGACTGTATGATAAAAAAGGGCGCGGGCGAAAATCCTTGGTGAATGAAAAGCAGCTGCAAGGTAGAATTATTAATATTAGAAGAATCTCCTACAGCATATGGATACACATCTGAAAAATGGACAGGACCAATAATCACGAGTTGGATTAAAGATGAATTTGGAATTGAATATAAAGAAGCTCAGGTATACAATTTATTAGATAAAATTGGAATGGCATTTATAAAAGGAAAAGGCTTAATAAAAGTGTAATTTATAATTATTTTTTCACCAAAATTGACGAAGAACCCATTTTATTGATAACTAACAGTAAGCCCCTCAACAGTCATTAGAATTCTAAAGAAAATTAAGACTAACAGCATTTCACGACATCAGGCTTAATTGGCATTGATTACTATACATTAAAAAGGGCTGTTCATACGGCACTATAATCGTTAATTTGCAAACCAGACAAGTAATTGATCTATTGCCAGATCGCAAAGCAGGTTCATTAGCAAAATGGATGAAGGGGCATATTGACGTATATGTTATATCCAAAGATCGATGTGGAGCATACGCGCTAGGGTCTGCCAATGGTGCTCCGCACGCCCTATACGTTGCCGATCGATTCCATCTGATAAAGAATCTTGGAGAAGCGACTAACAACATGTTTCAAAACGAAGGTAAAATTCTTCAGGAGGTTATGACCAGTTCCATGATATCACGCCACTTTCTATTGAAAACTAGCGGCTTATGGATCTACTTCTAAAAAATGGTCTGGTTCATTAATCACCAGTTGGATTAAAGCTGACTTTCCAATATAGTACAAAGAAACGTAGGTCTACAATTATTAGATAAAATTGAAATTGCATTTCTAAAAGGAGAAGGATTAGTTAAAGTGTAGTTTATACTTATATTCACCGTTAACTATCATCAGAATGCATTTTATTGATAACTAACAATAGTACAGATGACCTTGCAGATTCCTATATTCCACAGCGTCCAGATTTTGGCTAAAAGATTTATATCACTGACATCATCATTATGAAAATTGGAACTTCTGACCTTTTAAAAAGCATAAACCTTTGATAACTTAGAACTACTGTGATTGGTTAGGACAATAATTTAATATTTTACCAGCAATAATTCCAATTTAAGATTTTATTCTAACCGGGCAGTATGGAGAAGCCGAAAACCACATAGAGTAGGCATAAATTTAAAGTTTTTCTGATGCTTTTTAATATATAAAAGCATGATACATTATGCCGAGATACTGGTATATACTTCGTGATACAGAAGACGATCCTTACAATCCTGCAAAGTACAATAGAGTCCTTGTTTCATTCTCTGGTTGCCCTAATCCTGGTGCGGTTATTTGTGCCGTTTATGCGTATGGTGGCAATTTCTTCCCTGAATCGTCTCAATTCATTTTATTGCATAATCTTTATAACTATATTACAGATGCTCTCATAGGCCCTTACTCACCTCAGCCTCAAGGTTTTGGAAAAAAGATTTTTGTTTATACTAAGCCACTAACTTAATTTCAATTTCACTCAAAAATTACAAGTTTAAGAAAAATAGAATAAGACCGTGTTGTAATTTGAAAGATACGGCTATCTATTAAAATAAGAATTTTGAGCAAAGATGTAGTGATAAGGCCTGACCTTAATTAACTTACAATTACTTAAAAAGTGCATCCTCAAATCAAATACACTCGTACTTTCAAATTGACACCTTTGTCCTTGGATAAAACATCATACTGCCATAAATTAGTGTTATAATAGTCGTTTAGATAGTTTACTAGATACAGCATAAATAAATTTGTTGACATAAGATGATTCTAAACGTTATTAAGGGGGAAGCCGAAAACCCTAGAAAAGAGTAGGTCTCAACTATAAAGTTTTTTGATGTTTTTTGATGTATAAAAGCATCCTATACTATGCCTAGATACTGGTATGTACTTCCAACATCATCCGATGATCCTTATAATCCTGTAAAATACAGTAGAATCCTGGGTTCATTCCCAGGTTGCCCTAATCCTGGAGCGGTGATTTGCGCAATTTATGCTGATGCAGGTAATACCTTCCCTACATCACCTCAATTTACTTCAGGCCATAATCTTTATGACTATATTACAGATGCCCTTGTAGATCCCTTCGTTCCACAGCCTCAAGGCTTTGGCGAAAAGATTTTTGTCTATACCAAGCCGCTTACTTAAGGTTGTTTCATTCTAAAATACTTGAATAGTAATCCCCCCTCGATGCTTCTCAAAAAAGTGACCGAGGGGGGTATTACTATGGAAGTATTTTTAAGAATTCAATAGTAAAGATTAATGTACTGTTTGAAGGTATTGTTCCACGAGCAGTATGCGTACCATAACCTAGTTCCGCCGGAATAAAAAGTTCCCATTTCGCCCCTAATTGCATCAATTGCAATGCTTCTTTCCACCCAGGAATTACCTTGTCTATGTCAATATCCGAAGGCCGTCCTCGCCCATAAGAGCTATCGAATATTTTTCCATTTACCAGACGTCCTTCATAATGTACCCGTACTTTATTCTTTGAAATCAGTCTAGGGCCATTACCTACCTTTAGTATCTTGTACTGTAGACCCGAGGATGTCACCTTTACTCCTTGTTTTTTCATGTTCTCTTCTAAGAACTCCTTATTTTCTTCCGTAAGTATTTCCTTCGCTTGATTTGCGGCTTCCTCTTTCCTTAGTTTTGCTTCTCTCTGCATATCCCCATCCGTCAGGTGCGTACCATCTACTTCCGCAAATATTAAGCAGTCCACCTCTCGCTCTTTTTGCTCCAACTTATAACCTGACCCCTGCAATCCTCGCTTAGCAACTTGCACATTACTTAATGCGGCAGAATCCAGCAGAACTTCGGCAGATTGATCACCACTTTCATCAAACACATATGGGTTGCCTCTTTGTCGGTTGAGATTGTATACGAGCTTTGAAAGACTACATTTTTCATTCTTCATTCCCGGCTTTACTTTAGTAATAATTGCCCCTTTGTCTTTTACCAGCAAAAGCACTTTTTCTTTTCTCTTTTCCCAGCTGACATGGAGTCCCAACAACCGGTCCAGATCTGTAATGACTGAACTGTAAACCGCAACATCACTCTGACCAGTATCGGGATACTGCGATTCAAAACAAATTCCATTTTTGCGTAGCCACTCCTGCTGGTAGTAATCACCTTTTTCATAGACAAACTTCGAGCGGTCATCTACCTCCCACCGTACTTGGTTATCCTGTAAAACAGGATAGGGAGTCACGCGCATTTTACCACGTCCAGCTTTCTGCCAAGTACTCGCATAAGCCCCGAAGACAGATTGGTTTAGGAGGTAACACCGCACTGTCTTTTTTAATGTGTCTCTCACAATCCCGGATCTGCCCATTAATACTACTGAACTGAACTTTTCCCTAAAATCACTGATCGCAGCATAGGTCAGGGGCGTGGAAGAAGCAATTTGCTGAGAATCAATGGCAAACAACGGAACTCTTGGATTAAAGGTATAAAAGTCATTCTTGATTGGCCAGTTCACGAGTTCCCCGTTCAGCACCCTTTTGATATTCCCGGCGTCCACATATTCTGCGAGAGTAGCACCAATCACTTTTCCTTTGTATACCCACACTTCATGCGGTACATAAATGTGCTTAAACATTGATTTGAACATAGTGTCGTCCACTACTACCGGAAGTTTTAAACCTTTAGTATATTTATTGTTTTTCAGGAAAGTGGAAATATATGCTTCCTTTTCATAGGTCACCGGGAGAATTGCAATCCTGCTCCCAAACTGCTTTTGCAATGCTTGCATTTTCGGTAAAGCTTCTACACAGCTCCCGCAACCGGTGTTCCAGAAATCAATGATTAGCAGTTTATTATGGTAGTCAACTGTGCTGCCAGTTTTTTTTGAGGAGTTTAACATTTTAGATATGCTGAAAATAGGCATCTGGTCACCGATGTCCACACCTATCTCAGGATGCTTTTGTACCTGTGCCTGTAGAGTAAATATCTCCGAAAGGGCAAGTCCCATTAAGATCAGTATCGTTCTTTTGTTCATCTTTGGTTGTTTATTTGTGATTGGTTGTCGGCGATCACGAACATGCGTAGATTCCGTTTGACAGGTTGTAGGTCTAGATCATAACGAGATAGCGCCTTGCGAACTGCAACTATATCTGTCCAGGACTTGATACCAAGATCGAGGTCGACTTCGTTTGTATAACCCGTCTCATCAACTACCGGTAATATCACCGCCTGCTCTATTAACCGAACCAGTTGATCTAGAGGCAAATTGATCAGCTTTCCTTTTCCGTCATTCAAACTTTTTGCGCCACTGCTCTTGACCTTGTCGTGGTTAGAGGTCCTTACCAATACCAGAGCATCTACCAAGAGATTTTGAATGCTGATAGTTACTCCTAGTACATGCGCCAGTTCTTTCTCCAGATTGGCTGAGCCGCCAAAAGCGCCAGATGGCAGTAGCAGTTCAAAGCAGCGGGCATTCCTTCGCATCCAGTCAAGTTTGTCTCCGTACTTTGCCTCGTATCGGTATTGAGAAGGATCTTTGACCTCCAAAATTACGCGTGAAGAAGTAAAAAAACCATGGGTCAGCATGTCCTGTAGTGAGAGGTTATACATTCCAATACGACTGGTTCTCTGTATAGAATCATCAAAGCTTTTGAAATTAGCCATGCCTTTGATCGGTGCTACCCCTTCTCGATAACCGCTCAATAACGAATACCTCAGCCAGCGATTTGTATTCTCTTGCTGCTCGTCTTCCAGCTTAAAGGTTGGTTTTTGGTAATCAAAGGCTGTTAAAGTTACAGTTACCCCAGCATCAGCTTGCTGCTGCGCCCTTACTGAATTGATCGTTAATAGGCACATTGCCAAAACCGATATTCGATACTTCTTTTTTAGAGGTGCTCTCATTTTGTGGTTATTGTTAGGTTAAAAACAGATTCTAGAATCGTTGCAGTTCTGTAATTTGTTTAATTTATGGTATTTTAGATTTCAGTTTAACGGGCATTTTGTGTAATGCCAGCATTCAGAATTACCTCATCAGGAATTAGTAGCGTATAGCGTAGGTCATTGGGTGGCAATGTATAAACAGTTCCTCCAATCGTACGACTCAGAGTTTTCGCAAAGCGGGACTCATGGTTCAACCGACGCAGGTCTGTCCACCGCAGCCCTCGCATCAGAAGTTCCTTGCGTCGCTCGATCAATATCTTCCCCAGTGCCTCATCAGCAGTAGTTGCAGTCATATTAGTGTAGGTACCCGTCACCCAACGCGTGCGTAGCAATGTGTTCAGGTCTGCCATTGCACCGACATTATTCCCAGCCCTAGCATAACATTCTGCACGGATCAATAGCATCTCATCCACTGCCAACCCATTGAATAGGTTGGCATTGGAGACCGGCTCATAGTTTCCGGTAAAACGAAAACTACCTGCATGGGTACCAGTGTTAGCTTTGATATATAGCAGACCGCGCAGGTCAGTGATGGTATATGAAGCGACTAGGACAGGGTCAATCTTAGCCACATTACTCCCAGCGGCTGCCGGGTTCAGCCCCGGATTAGGACTCATTACAGAATGAAAAATAACTTCCTTATTAAACCGAGGATTAAACGGCACTGCTGCTGATTGGCTAATAGTATTGTAGTCCAGTAGCTGGTTATTCAGCTGTAGTGCTAGCCCAGCGTAAGTAAGCGCCTGGCTATAATCTTCCATCGACAGGTATACCCTAGCCAGCATAGCATAGGCTGCCGCTTTATTTGGGCGTGATGAGATGGTCGAGGTCGGAGCCAATAGTCCGACTGCTTCTTGCAGATCTTGGATTATTCGGCTGTAGGTTTGCTCCAAGGTGCCACGATCGGAAATCTCATTAATATCTGATTTCAGCCGCAAGGGGATACCAGGTGACTGCAGATTGGAAGAGGTATAGGGCTGCGCATACAATTGGGCGACCTGCCAGAAACTATACGCGCGGAAAAACAGTGACGCACCGCGCAGTCCATCCAGCGTAGCCTGATCCGTACTGCCGCGGAGCTCTTCTACTTTTTCCAGCACCAGATTAGCATTATACACAATTTTGTACGGGGTCTGCCACTGTGGGAGCGCGAGTGGACGAATCGCCCCAGCAGACCATGTATACAGATCACGGTCCGTATTGCTCAATGCGGTTAATAGATAACTCACATCGGTGAGGTAATAGTCATCGGCAGAGGCTTCACCATCACTGGGATACCCTGTATTCATGCTTGTATAATCATCTAGCACCAGCTGGCAGTCCCGAACAGTTTCAATAAAGTCTTGCGAGCTGTTGGTTTTGATGTCCACAAACTTCTCGCATGAAAAATTCAGCAGACTCAATAGCAGCAACTTCACTAATGGTCTGTTCCAGTCCTTTTTTAATGGTATATTTATCAATTTCATTTTAATCATTTTAAAAATTAGCACTCAGACCGAAGGCGTAGGTTCGCGGATTCGGATAATCGCTTATATCCGGATCCAGCCCCAGCTTATTGGCACGCCAGAGCACACCAAGATTGGATACGTTCGCATATATCCTCGGATTCTTCAACATCCACTGCTTTCTACCCAAACTCAACGAAACGTTCACCTCTTGCAGTCGGACATGATCACCCTTCTGCACATTGATCTCAGAATAATAATAAAAACTATCGCGGCTAGTATTTCCAGGATAGGTTTGAGAGGGTACGTTAGTACTCGCCTCATTACCGGGAACCTGCCAACGGTTGGTGTATTCACCTCCTTGCAAGGCACCAGTAAAAAATTGAGAATAGTTTACAACATCAGAGAGCGGTCGTCTAAAATAATACCCCAGCTTGAACAGCAAATTTGCTGAAACTGATATCGGCCCATAATTCAGCGTATTTCGTAGAGATCCATAATACACTGGTACTGCTGAACCAAAAAAAATAGCATTCGATTGTGGAGAATTCTGGATAGCCAAAGCAGCAGCAGAACCAACAGCATTATTGGAAATGGATATTGGCTGTCCATTAACGTATCCCCTTGGATCACCAGTGGATGGATCCAGCCCACCCCATCGGTAGGCAAATAACCGTGATAAGTCATATCCTTCGCTGTAACGCGGAGAACCGAAAATCATCTGGCCAGCGGTTTTGGGTGCAGCTGAGAACAATTTAGTCACCTTTACGCGATTATAACTAAACAGGAAATTGCTGGTCCAATTAAAGGGACCGCTTTTGACATTCTGTGAATTCAGTGTCAGGTCCGTTCCCCAACCGCTAAGATTCGCTGTATTCATAGACAATCTGTTATATCCTGTACTTGGATCCACCGGTGATCCCGCCAACAAATCAGTAGTTTTCTTATTGTAATATTCCATACTGCCGGATAGGCGACCATTGCGGAGACCCCAATCCAACCCAACATTCATTATCCCAGTTTTTTCAGGTCGTAGTTTAGTATTCGTAGCTGGGCCAGAAACGGGGGTGTTAGCATATGGTAGACCACTGACCGCTAATCCTGGAGCATAGGTAAGCAATGGGCGTGCAGTCACACCAGGGTTAGCATTACCGTTATACCCGAAAGTTGCTCTTAACTGTAGTCGAGGCAGGAAGGTCAAGTGATAAAAGGGTTCCGAACCAATATCCCATTTCCCTCCAAAAGAGTAAAAGGGACTTCCACCACGATTCGCCCGGGTACCAAACTGACTGGACACATCTTTTCGTACACTACCAGACACCGTATACCTCTTGCTGTAGGTATAGGCTGCGTTGGAGAAAAAACTATAAGTCCGCAGCTTATAATCTGTTAAATCGCTGGCATAAGGAATTTGATAAATGGCAGCTCCTGAGACATCATAGAACAATACCGGTACAAAGCCCGAATAGTTAAGTCGAATACCATTACTAGGATTTCCTTCATTATACCCATAATACTGGTCGGTTATAGTTGTGGAATATTTCTGAGATATATCTACTCCTGCAATAATATTCAATGCATGCCGATCTCCCCAATTTTTATTCGCTCCTAACTGTCCGCGCAGCGTTTGGTTGGCACCTTGAACGGTCAGAGGACTATAAACTCCCCCTACGGGTATTTGCTGATAATATGGTCTGGCTCCTAAGTTTGGATCTACATAATTCGCCGGGGTCGTGTAACGCGCTGACAAATCCCGCAGGTAGAAAGAATTTTTCCGGTCGAGCCGCTCCTGTAGGTTATCTCCCCAACTGTAGTTGTAAAGCAAACTTACAGAAAATATTTCTCCCAACTTGTAGTTCGCACCCAGATTCATATTCAACGTTTTGGAAGAAGTATTTAAATAGCCTTCACCGATATTACCCAAAGGGCTAAAACTCAAATCAGGAATTCGGTCACCGTATGTTGATTTAACTAACTCCAAGAAAGCTGGTCGGTATTTATAAGGAATTGTTAGAAAATTTCCTTGATCATCTGCCAAGCGAGTATATAAATAATAAGGATTGGATATCACAGCTCCTACTGGATTCGACTGAGCCTGATCTCTAGTTGTCTGCTGGCTATAAGTGAAAGCTGCCTGTAGCTCCAGGTTTTTGAGGGGCTGATAAGACGTGCTATAAGTCAGTGACAATCTGTCAGAGCCTGAGTTAATCGTATTGTTCAATGATTTATTATAGGCTCCGGACAACCGATAAGCCATATTTTTGGTCCCAGAGCTTAACGCCAGTGAATAACTCTGGTTTACCGCATCACGCAGCAGGTATTTGTCAAAGTCCTTTCTTATATCGTTGCCCCGCAGTGCGTCCAGCTGTGCGGTGGCCTCCTGAAAAGTAATCTCACCACGCTTCTGCCGCGACAAAATCTCTGCTACAGGGGAGACCACATTATCGGGCACACCTGTAAGGTTCGGTGGGTTCAGCGAAGTTCCAGCCGCATTGAACTGGAATACTTGTCCGTTGATGTAATCCGAAGTGCTCATATATTGCTTATAAAACAGGTTTAACTTTTCAGTGATATTAAAGTTGCTGTTGAAAGCAATATCCAGAGGTCGGTTATAGCTACCTCGCTTCGTCTTGATCACAATCACGCCATTGGCGGCCCGGGAACCCCAAATAGAAGCTGAAGCCGCATCCTTTAAGATGGTGATACTCTCCACATCATTTGGATCCACCTGATCAACTGAGTATGGACTGGCGACACCGTCAATCACCACCAGTACCTGACCTGTTGTATTATTAGGATCCGATGAGGGCACCAGCGTCGTCCGACCCCGGATAGTCAGATTTGTTGCCGGTGAGCTTGCAAACTGGTTGTAAAGTCCGATCCGACGGCTATTAGCGGAGTTATTAGGCGTTAATGGATTGTTAAAGTCCATGCTGGTAGTGATCCCTTCCAGACGCCGGATCAGATTCGGATCCGAACTGTGCTGTAGCTGTTCTTTAGTGATCGTCTCAAAGGAACCTGTCGCCCGCTCTCTTGCAATCTCCTGATAACCGTTGCTGACTACTCCAACTTCTCCCAGCGTATTGATACCAATGTTAAGACTCACCCGGATTGTTTTTGCTGGGTCCAGCACGTTCAACGTCACCTGCCTGCTCTGGTAGCCAATAAAGCTTATTTCCAGCGTTCCTTTTCTTGGTCCATAAATAGCAAAGTTTCCTTTGTCGGTGGTAAAAGTTGTTTTGCTACTACCCAGTATCCGAACTGTGGCACCTGCCATTGGTTCCCCTTTGTCATCGCTCACAATACCTCGGTAAATCACCGAATCCTGACTAAAAGCAGTCATTTTTTTGATAGTTTCTGGCAGTGCACGCAGCACAATACTATGCTCCTGGATCACAAAACTGATCCCCTCTCCAGAAAGGCAGGCCTGCATCACCTCATCCAGCGGCGTCTTGCTGAAGTCCGCGCGCAACATTTTATTCGCATCCAGGTGCCCTGGCTGCCACAGTACGTCATAGCCTGTCTGTATCTTAATCGCACGAAATACCTGCTTTAAAGTCACTCGCTCTCCATGCAGGGTCAGCTGCTGGCTGTAACCATTGGCACTCACCTGCAGCAGGCCGGCCAGTAAAAAAATCATGATCAACCGCATGCGCAGTAATAGTTTATACAGGCCACCGTTACCAGAGCCTGTGTATTGGGTAAAAAATTTCATACTTTTGGTTTTGCTTGGTTGTCCTGCATAGCGTTATACGGCTAGGTGTCCGCTTTACAGGAGGTTAACTGGTTGTGTTTGTTTCAATCGGCTGCATCAAAACCTGCACAGCTGGGGGTGTTCGTTGCATCCCCGGCCTGTTTAAAGTTTCAATACAATCTGTATTTTCATCGGCTCACCACAATCCTCCTTCCTTCGATCCGGAACCGCACCGTACCGGTCAGCTCCAGTTTGTTCAGCACTTGCCTGGCCGTGCTGTAGCGCGACAGCGTGCCGCTAAATTGCTCCTTGCCTAGCTCCAGGTTGCCCCGGTAATCTATCTCCAAGTCGTACCAGCGGGAAATTTTTTGCAGGATCTCATCCAGCGGCTGCCCCTCGAACATGAAATACCCGTTCTTCCAGGACACCGCTTCGGCAGTGTCAATTTGTAAAATCTGAATAGCTGTACCCGCCTTTCCCAGCAGCGCTTGCTGCCCGGCAACAAGCCGACGGGAGAATTGCCCGTCCGCACTTTCCACCTGCACACTGCCTTCTAGCAAACTTGTCCGGCTCTGCGATTCATCCGCATATACGCTGACATTAAAACGCGTACCCAGCACCCGGATTCGCTGACGCGAGGTCTGTACTACAAACGGGCGCAACGGGTTCCGGCTGACTTCAAAGTACCCTTCTCCAGATAGTTCTACATTGCGCGTCGCACCATGGAACACGACCGGATAGCGCAGAACCGAACCTGCATTCAGCCACACACGCGTACCATCAGTTAAAGTCACCCGATATTGTCCTCCTCTTGGCGTCTCGATTGTATTATAAGTTGCTTCGTTGAGATCAGTTGCTTTCCCATTATACATGAGCTGACCATTTTGCTGCTCCACGTGCAACCCAGATTGTTGGGGCAACAATCCACTTGCCCTGGAAGACAGTATCAGCTTCGATCCATCGGCAAGGGTAAGTACGGCTCGACTGCTCCCCGGTACGGCATTGCCTTTCAGCACCTTCACCTGCTCCCTGTATGGTTTTAGCGACATTTTTAATTCTTGATAAAAATAATAACACCCCGCACCTACAAGCAAAACTGCTGCTGCTTTGCTCACCAATCTCGGGTAAAGCCGGTAAACCGGGCGTTCTACTATAGCAATTCGCTGGTCTATCCGCGATTTCATCCTTGTCCCAAGTTCAGCCTGATCTATTTTACTCCAGCCTTCCAGTACATCCGGGTGTCCAGAAAACATTTCGAAATACTGCTCAACTATTGTCCGCTTCTGATCATCCGCCTTCCCTTTCAGCCAGATCCCCACCATTTCTTTAAATATCTTTTGCTTTTGTTTGTCACTCATCAAACATAAAGTATATCCAGATGGTAACATCTCCTATCCTATACCCAAACTTATTTACAACTATATCATTAATTGAAGATTCTGCAACATAATCCACAGGAGAAAACAAAACACTCTTAAGTACATTCCTTGCTTATTAATACCTTATTTGAAGATTTCATACAAAAATTCATGGATGCACTATACGTTTGCAAACGTAATTACCGCTTTAACTTTCTTGCTGAAGATGAAAAGTATTACTTTAACAACTAAAAACTCTATGGAAAATTGCGACAAGTGACCCTATTACAATAATTGCAAATTGAATAACTTCCTGTTAAAAAAATGGGCGGTCAAATCATTCCGACAATAGAACATAAAGTTTCAATTCCATTTCAGACAACTACTAGTTCTGCATTTTGGATCAATCACCCTACTAATAATCCTACTGAATACGGAGTGTATCATTTTAGAAAAAAATTCATAATTTCAGAAAAAAGAAGTTCTTTTAAAATTCATATATCAGCCGATAATAAGTACCGTTTATTTGTTAATGGAAAACCCATCTGTTCTGGTCCAGCTACTGGTGATATTCTAAACTGGCATTATGAAACTTTAGATGTAGCTCCTTATTTAAAAATAGGAAATAACATAATCGCTGCAGTAGTTTGGAACATGGGCAAACATGCTCAAACAGGACAGTTTTCAATTCAAACTGCCCTAATTATCCAAGGAAATTCTAATTATGAACAAATGGTAAATAGTAATTCGAGCTGGAAGGTTATCAAGAATAAGGGATACATACCTTGCTCATTACACACGGCGAAGAGACTAAATGTATATATGGCAATTGGTCCTGGAGATTCAGTCAATGGTGACCTATATCCCTGGAACTGGGAGAAAATCCATTATAAAGATGAGCATTGGGAAAGTGCTAATGAGATTAAAAAGACAACAGAATTAAATTACAACAACAAATTCTGGAATTTAATTCCCAGAAATATTCCATTATTTACAGAGAATAAATTACGGTTTCCAGCTATACGACGAGCATCTGATATTCAAATTAGTGCAGATTTCAAATTTGGTCAATCGTTACTAACAATACTACCGAATCAGAATGTAAATATTTTATTAGATCATCTGTTTTACACGGTTTCATACCCAGAACTTATAATCTCTAATGGTAAGGGTTCGTCTATTAAGCTAACATATGCCGAATCATTATTTGATGATTATGGAATCAAAGGAAATAGAAATGATATTACAAATAAAAAAATTGCAGGGAACCACGATATATTCATAACAGATGGAGGAAAAAAAAGAAAATTTCGTCCATTATGGTTGAGAGCTTATCGCTATTTACAGCTTAACATCACGACCAAAGAAGAAACATTAATTATAAATGACATACATAGCATGGAAACTGGCTATCCACTAAAAATGAAGGCTTCCTTTACGTCGAATGATTCTTCATTGAAAGATATTTGGGATACAGGTTATCGAACAGTAAAATGTTGTGCAGGGGATGTTTATTATGACACTCCATATTATGAACAGCTACAATATACAGGAGATAGTCGCATCCAAGCTTTAATTTTATTATATATCAATGGCGATGACAGATTGATGAGAAAATCAATCCTGGATTTTCATCACTCTATGATCGACGAAGGATTAACACAAAGCAGGTATCCAAGCAATCGACTACAGGTTATTCCGGCGTTTTCATTATTCTGGATATCGATGATCTATGATTATTGGATGCACCGAGTTGACGATACATTTGTAATCCAATTCTTACCTGCTATCAGTAAAATATTAGAATGGTTTCAATTGCGTATTGATCTTAAAAGAAAAATGCTGGGACCATTGAATTGGTGGAATTTTGTAGACTGGGAAAATTTTAGTGACCGAGGTATTGCACCAGGTTCCGAGAAAGGAAATTCATCAATAATCACTTTACAGTATGCTACCACCCTAAAGCAGGCATCTAGGTTATTTAGGTATTTTAAAGAGACCAAAAAAGGAATTGAATATAAAGTGCTGGCAGAAGAGCTTAGTTATCATACTTTTTTGTCTTGTTACAATTCAGATATGGACCTACTCGCCGATACACCTTCTCACGAAACCTATAGCCAACATGCTGGTATATGGGCAATCTTAAGTGAATGTATACCCAAGTGTAAGGTCCAAACTATAATGAAGACATTACTAGAAAATAAAGATATTGGTCAGGTTTCTTTGTTTTATAGATTTTACCTGGCACAGGCTTTGAAAAAAGCAGATATGGGCAACTTATACTATTCTATGCTAACTCCCTGGAGAGAAATGTTAAAACTAGGATTAACAACTTTTGCGGAAATGTTCGAACCTACACGTTCTGATTGCCACGCTTGGAGCGCAAGCCCAAATTATGATTTTTTAGCTACCATTTGCGGTATAGTTCCAAGTTCTTCTGGATTTAGAAAAGTTTTAATTAAACCTTGTTTAGGGGAATTGACGGAAGTTAAAGCTAAAATGCCACACCCCTCCGGAATAATTTCAGTTCATTATAAACGACATGATGGGAGAATTACGGTCAAGGTAACTCTTCCAGAAAAATTAACAGGAACATTCATTTGGAATAGCAAAAAAAGTAAATTAACCGGAGGTATTAATAAATTTCAATTGGTCAATTAAAACTATATGTTGCAGATGTCCTTGGAAGGTTTTTAGATTTAATTAAAATGGTGCTATTTAACAATTCCACACAGTAAAGCTCTCGAATAGGTAAGCAAATCTACATTTTATTTCATAATGGAATATGAAAGGAGGCCAAGCCGAAAACCTTTATCAGTAGGCTAAAACTAAAATTTCTGGCACTTCTTGATATATAAAAGTATTCTATTTTATGTGTAGGAGATATTGATATGTACTTTCAAATGCAATTAATGACCGTTAAACCCAACAAATTATTCAAGGGTCGAAGAACTTCTTGTATGCTACTATCCGCCAGGTTGCGTGGTTTGTGCAATTTATGCTTGTGCGGGAAACTTTTTCCCATCATCAGATTAGTTTCAACAGGGAGAGAATATGTACATTTATCTCACTGAAGCCTTATCACCGCCCTGTCATCACCAACCATCATTAGGCAAGATTTTCGTTTATACGAAACCTAGTTCCTAATCAATAGGATGCTCCAAACCTGAACCATGTAAGAAGCAGAAGCAAGGAATTAGTTGCATACTGAAATAATTAAGAAAACTTTGATTGTGGGAACACTTTAAGTATATACCTTTTAAAGTTCTTTCGAAAGAAAAAAGAATTAAGCTAAATGCTTTTAAATTTATCACACAAAATATTAGATCGAAAAATACACAGACTTATGTATTTTTATAGATAGCAAAACAAATTTACAAAATTAAATATCAATAATTACACTATTTTTGTTGAATCAATTTCATCAGCACGACCGGATGTAGTTGGTATAAAACCAAACACTAACCGCCAAAAACAACCTAATATAAACTCTTAGAAAGATGAAATTCACAGTTATTCTAATCATACTACTGCATTTCCATAATGTTTTTTCTCAACAAGAGTCACCAGCTTTAAACCCCAAATTATTAAATACCACTTGGACGGCCTCTTGGATCACCGACTCCTCAGCTCCACAAAGAGAATATGGGATCTATCATTTCCGCAAGAACTTTACGCTCTCCACAATACCTTCAATTTTTGTGGTCAACATAACTGCAGACAATCGTTACCGTTTATTTGTTAACGGAAAACCCGTATGCTCCGGTCCAGCCCGAGGTGATCTATTCAATTGGTATTATGAAACAGTTGATATAGCCAGCTTTTTACAGCAGGGTGAGAATGTAATAGCTGCTCAAGTATGGAACATGGGTACTGTAGCTGCTGTAGGACAAATATCTAATCAGACAGCCTTTCTGATACAGGGAAATTCTGAAAGAGAGAAAGTAGTAAATACGGATTCGAGCTGGAAGGTTATTAAAAACAATGCATATGAACCATGTTCATTAGATAATGGATCAAGACTACGCGCTTACATGGTTGTTGGGCCTGGCGACAAAGTAAATGGATCTTCATATCCATGGGATTGGGAACAATTATTATATAAAGATACAGCTTGGAAAAATGCTGATGAGATTGTTAGACCTGAACCGGTAGGATATGGTACTGATAACAGATGGACACTTACTCCTAGAACCATCCCGATATTTAAAGAAACTTTGAGTCGTTTTCCAATAATCAGGAGAAAAACAGGATTTAAAACTGTGAATAAAGATTTTGTTACTGGATCAAATCCATTAAAAATACCGCACCATCAAACAGTTAGTATCTTACTAGATGCAGCAGCGAATACTGTAGCCTATCCACAATTGATTGTTTCAGCTGGTAAAGGAGCAACTATAAAAATGACCTACGCAGAAGCCTTGTTTGATAGTAATGGACACAAGGGAAACAGAAACCAAATAGAGAATAAAGAGATCAAGGGTAATTACGATATTTTCATTGCTGATGGTGGAGAGCATAGAAAGTTTCGTCCATTATGGATAAGAGGTTATCGCTATTTGCAATTAGATATTACGACTAAAGACGAACCGTTGATTTTAAATGATATTTATAGCATGACCATTGGTTATCCATTAGAAATGAATGCATCATTTTCTTGTAGTGATCCGACGCTGCAAGATATTTGGAAGGTAGGCTGGCGCACAGCACAGCTTTGTGCGGGAGAAGTTTATTATGATACGCCATATTATGAACAATTACAATATACAGGAGATAGCCGCATTCAATCTTTAATTTCTTTATATACAAGTGGCGACGATCGGCTGATGAGAAAAGCAATACTCGATTTTTACCACTCAAGAACTCCTGAAGGATTAACCCAGGGACGTTATCCAAGCAATCGCCTACAGATCATCCCCACTTTTTCTTTGTTTTGGGTCTCAATGGTACATGACTATTGGATGAATAGAAAGGATGATGCTTTTATAAAGCAGTTTCTACCAGCAATTAATGAAATCCTAAACTGGTATCAGGTTAGGATAGACAAAGAAAAGAGGATGCTTGGTCCGTTGACCTTGTGGACTGGGATAATTTTGATGGATGGGGTGCTGCTCCTGGCTCTGCCAAAGGAAATTCTTCTATCATTAGTTTACAATATGCTTATACGCTCAATCAAGCCGCTGATTTGTTTTCGGCGTTTAATCATACTGGACAAGGTTTAGAATATAAAAATCTAGCTACAGAAATTTCACAGAGGACGTTTATGGCTTGTTATAATAGTGAGAAAGGGCTGTTAGCGGATACGCCAGAACAATTAACCTATAGCCAGCACGCAGGAATTTGGGCAGTGTTGAGTGATGCTGTTCCAAAAATGGAAGTACAGCCAATGATGAAAAAGTTGCTGTCGGATAAAACAATCGGTCAGGTTACTTTTTTTTATCGCTTTTATTTAGTTCAGGCTTTAAAGAAAGCAGATATGGCAGATCTGTATTATAGTGAACTGACACCATGGAGAGATATGCTAAAACTGGGATTAACTACTTTTGCGGAGAAGCCAGAACCTACCCGTTCTGATTGTCATGCCTGGAGTGCAAGCCCAAATTATGATTTTCTTGCAACAATTTGTGGAATTGTACCAGACGCACCTGCTTTCGAAAAAGTGTTGATTAAACCTGCTTTGGGCGAATTAACAGAGGTGAAAGGGACAATGCCCCATCCTAATGGCAAAATCTCTGTTCATGTGAAGCGTCAAGGAGTCGAAGGTGTTGAGGCGGAGGTAGTTCTTCCCGAACAGACGACGGGAATATTTGTATGGAAAGGTAAGTCAAAGAAACTTAACAGTGGCAGTCAAATAATAAGTTATTAACATTTTAAATGGATTTTCCCCTATCTGATATTAACTTTAATGATAGATAAAGATTATCACTGATGTATGTGGCATCTGACACATTGTTAGAGCTATACAGTTGTTAACTAGTTAAATAATATATATACAAAGTGCTATGAATATTTGTTGATATATTTATTTACAATAATAATTTACCGAAAGGATATTTTTCGTATTTTGTTGTTAACAAGTCAATTTAACGCCTATGCATTACAAACTCCTAGTACCTACATAATTGTAAGATATTTATATTTTATTTGAATTTGCAGTAATGGCCAGGTCATCAATCAGCAAATTTCTAAAAATTAATAATAATTCGTTACCTATCTAACTACCGTATGAAATGGAAAATGAGGAATTGTTCAGAATTTTAGCTGGAAAGCATCCTTTACGTTTAGAGTTGAAAGAAAAACTCGGCGAAATGATTAAAAGAGAATATTATTCAAAAAGTCAGATTATTTTAAAACAGGGACAAGTTGCTACGCGTTCCTGGTTTATCGAAAAAGGCTCAGCTATGGGCTACATTTATAAGGAAGAAAAAAAGGTTCCTTTTTGGTTTTGGAATGAGGGAGAACTGATGGTTCCGATCAACAGCTTTTTTAGTCAGAAGCCCTCAGATACGTTTATTGAGTTGCTGGAGCCAAGTGTACTAATATCAATTTCCTATGAAAATGTTCAGGAGATTACCAGGACTTTTTCTGAGTCAAATGATTATATCAGGAAGATTATGCAGGATTACCACCAGATGAGTCAAAAAAGGATTCTTGATTTGGCTGCCCTTACTCCAGAAGAGCATTATCTGCATATAATGCGAGACACACCCAGTATTTTTTTAAAAGCCTCTGTAGAGAGCATAGCCGCCTATTTAGGGATTTCCAGGAAAACACTGAATCGAATCAGAACAAGGACCAGAAGATATTAAGTCTGCTAAATAATTTATTGGAATACCGGGACAAGCTGATCTCTTTCGAGTCTTTTGTCCCTTTTTTATTTTACAATACTGCTGTAACTTGCTGTGGTTAATCTAAAAAAATAGTTAAACCTATGAACCCGCACCCGTTTATTATTCTAGTCTCTGGCTTATTGATCATCCTATGGGCTTATGCTTCATTTTCGAAGTTATTCAATTTGAAAAAGTTTAAACAGGCAATGAGCACTCAGGTGTTCCCGAAATGGATTGGTAAAGTTTTCGTTTACCTGGTACCATTATCAGAAATAGCTATGATTGTATTATTATTGATTCCAGAGACACGGCTGCTTGGCATGTATGCATCTCTATTTGTAATGGTCGCATTTACGTTATATGTTGGCGGTGCTGTTTTCCACATTTATGAACGTCATCCTTGCGCTTGTGGCGGGCTATTTAGCCGATTAGGCTGGAACAAACATTTTAAGGTAAATATTATACTTACAATCATCGCGCTGATTGGGGTTGTATTGATGGAATTATAAGAAATTAGCAAATAGGCTAATGTTTATATGTTGTTTTTTCGTAATGATGAGCATAGATTGTAGCGTGGATGCGCTACAATCTTACTATTGTTTTTTGGATTCCAGGATCACATGAAGTTCATTTAACCGGCTAAGAAAAACGTCAGTGGATTTTAAGCCAACATTATTCTTGATATAACTGAAATGGGATTCTAAAAAGAGCGGCACATCCATTATAACCACTCCGGTGACTAATTCTACTTGATCAGGTAATTCTATTCCTTCAAAATATGCTTCTAATTCTTCTACTGACATGAACAAAGATTGCAAAATTTTACGGGGTATAAAATAGCCAGGCCGAAGAGGTGTTTATTTTCTTTGACCTGGCACATTTTTAGCAATATTACCGAGGGTTCTGCTGAATGGCAGAATTAGATTTAACCACCACCTCATCGGGGATGAGCAGCGTATATCTTAAATCATTTGGGGGTAATGTATAGGTTGTTCCACTTACTGTCCTGGTTAAGGTCTTTACAAAACGGGTATCTCTGTTGAGTCTCCGTAAATCCGTCCATCGCAATCCGCGCATTACTAATTCTTTTCTGCGTTCGATAAGTATTTTTGCTAAAGCATCATCTGCGGATGTTGCCGTCATATTGGTATAAGTGCCCGACCAACGCGTTCTAAGCAACGTATTTAAGTCGGCCATGGCAGATGTCGGATTTCCTGCCCTGGCATAACATTCTGCCCGTATCAGGTAGATTTCATCAACCGCTAACCCGTTAAAGAAGTTAGAATTAATGGACGGTTCATAATTACCAGTAAAGCGGAAAGTACCTGCATCGATGCCGGTATTCGCTTTAAAGAAGATTTGCCTTCTGAAATCATTAGTCGCGTAAGAGTTCACTAGGGCAAGATCTATCTTTGCAATATTGCTTGTTGGTGTTCCCGGCATCAGTGTAGCTCCTGGTGTCATTACAGAGTGAAAAATCACCTCATTATTGAATCGTGCAAACGGCGTATTTGAGGTAGTCATCGCGGTAGTGTACGTTAACAAGGTACTTTTAATGGCTAACGCTAAACTTGCATTGTTTAGTGCTTGCGTATAATCTTCCATAGAAAGATATACACGGGCTAACATTGCATATGCTGCTGTTTTATTTGGTCTGGAAGCAATAGTTATCGTAGTTGGAAGCAAACCTGCTGCATCATTCAAATCTTGAATAATTCGATTATAAGTTTGTTGTACCGTACCCCTATCGTATCTGCCGCTGATGTTGGAAGAAAGGAACAAAGGAATCCCTTGATCCTGACCCGCGGTAGTGGCAAGATACGGTTTAGCATAAAGCTGGGCAATCTGCCAGAAAGCATAGGCTCTGAAGAAGAGCGCCTGGCCTTTCAGCCCGTCAAGTATAGTTTGAGTGGTAGTTCCTCTAAGGTTTTCCACGGCATCTAGTACAAGGTTAGCATTGTATACAGTGTTGTAAGGCGATTGCCACTGTGGTTGTGAATTTGGTCGGATTGCTCTTGCAGCCCACACATAAATACTGCGGTCTGCTGCGTCTAATGAAGTTTGCGTATAACTCGCGTCACTGAGGTAATAATCATCCGCAGATGCTTCGCCATCACTTGGATAGCCCACATTCATTACATCATAGTTATCAAGGAGCTGCTGGCAGTCTCCTGTAGTTTGTACTGGGCTGCGTTCAGTGTCATTTCTGATGTCGACAAACTTCTTACAGGAGAAGCTTAAAGTTGAGATCAAAATGATCAGGGCCAGGGTATTATTTTTCAGATTCATTTTTCGGGAATTAAAAATTAGCACTTAAACCAAGAGCATAGGTACGGGGATTCGGGTAGTCGTAGATATCCGGATCTAACCCCAAATCATTTGCACGCCATATGATCCCCAGGTTAGTGATATTGGCATATATCCTGGCATTTTTCAGGAACCAGTTTCTTTTATTCAGTATGTAAGAAACGTTTACTTCCTGTAAGCGGATGTGATCGCCTTTTTGAACATTAATATCTGCATACCGGTAAAAGTTATCTCGTTGTATGCTGGCTGGATAAATAATAGAAGGCACATTAGTAAATGCTTCGTCTCCTGTTTTTTGCCAGCGTCTGCTATACTCAGCTCCTTGAACTGCACCATTGGTAAATAAGCTATTGTATTGAACCAGATCGTTCACAGGGCGTCTGAAATAATAGCCCAGTTTTGCAAGCAGGTTAGCAGATACGGAGAAAGCACCATAATGCAGGGTGTTGCGCAATGAACCAAAGTAAACTGGAACAGCAGACCCAATGTAGTGTGCCGAGGAAACGGACTGGTTAACTACTGAAGCGTAAGAGTTATAATCGTTAATTACAGTTTTTTGTCCATTGATGTATCCGGCCGGACTGCCAGTTGCAGCATCAAGACCTGCCCAGCGGTAGGCAAATAGTTTAGTTAAATCTGATCCTTCGTTATAATTTGCCGAACCTTCTACAGCTAAACCAGCAGTTTGAACTGTATTATTTAAAGAACGACTAACTTTTACCCGGTTGTAGCTCATTAACAGATTACTTGTCCAGCTGAACATTCCACTTTGCAGATTGTAAGAATTTAAAGTCAGATCCATTCCTCTGCTGCGGAGTCTGCCACTATTAAATACTAGGCTACTCATAGCTCCAGTAACGGGGTCTATCGTACGGTTAGCTATAAAATCTGTGGTGCCTTTGTTATAATATTCCAAGCTACCAGCAACACGGTTATTTTTGAATCCGAAATCTAATCCAACATTGACAATCGAACTGCGATCAGGGCGAAGCAAATTATTAGTTAAGTTAGCCATTGCCGTTGTCTGCTGATAGTTTAAACCAGAATTGGCACTTCCAAAATAGCCAAAGGTAGATCTTAACTGCAATGTTGGTAGGAATGAAGAATGATAAAAGTCTTCTCCTCCAATATTCCACTTACCTCCTACTGAATAAAACGGGCTTGCGCCACGGTCTCCTTCGAATCCAAATTCGTTGGATACATCTTTACGGATATTTGCTGAAACAGTATATAATCTATTGTAAGTATAAGCTGCATTAGCGAAAAGACCGTAGGTACGGATTTTATAATCCGAGAAGCCAGTAGTATAAGGAATACGCGCTTTTGAAGCCCCAGTTGGATCATTATATAGAAGCGTTGCAAATCCATAATAGTCTACCGAAGGACTTGTACGTAATTTTTCGTCGTCAAAACCATAATACCTGTCGCTTTGCGTTTTGATGTAACGTTGTTCCAAATCCGCTCCTGCGAAGGCTTCAAATTCATTCCTTCCCCAGTTCTTATTTGCATTAAGTTGTCCACGCAATAAATAATTTGTGGTTGTATTAATATCGGGACGATACATTCCGCCTAACGGAATTTGCTTTAAGTAAGGTTGAGCTCCAAATAAAGGATCAACAAAATTGGCTGGAGCAGTGTATTGCGTGATCAAATCACGCATGTAGAACGAATTTCTCTTATTTAATATATTCTGTGTATTTTTTCCTTTATTGTAGTTATACAATATGTTTGCAGAGAACACATCGTTTAACTTATATTTTGCCCCCAGATTAATATTCACGCTTCTAGTCTGTGTTTTCACATACCCCTCGTTTATGTTTTGCAAGGGTACGTAATCAAGGTTAAGAATATTTGTACCATAGGTGGTTGCCATCAGATCTGTAAATGCAGGTCTGTATTTATAGGGGATTTTAACAGGAGTTCCCTGATCGTCAGTAAGACGTGTATATAAGAAGAAAGGATTACCAACAGTTCCTGCAATTAGATCTTCCTGAGCCTGATCTTGAGTCTTTTTCTCTGCAAAGTTGATATTTGCAAAGATGTCCATATTTTTTACTGGTTTTACAGCAATGTTATACGTTAGGTTTAACCTGTTTCCGCGAGAATCAACTGTATTGTTTTTAGTATCATCGTAGCCCCCGGATAAGCGATGGGTAACTGTTTTGGTACCTCCTTCAAGGCTTAGCCAATAACTCTGTGTAAAAGCTTCACGCATCAGATATTGATCAAAGTCTCTTCTGACATCGTTGCCGCGCAGTGCATCTAATTGAGCATAAGCTTGTGGTATAGTAGTTACGCCTAACTTTTGCTGATTAAGAATTTCTGCCACCGGCGAATAAAAGGGCTGCGGCTGGATTACGTTTGCCGCTCCAATTGTTGTATTCGCTGTGTTGAATTGGTAAACTTGCGCATCAATAAACTCCGAGGTTGTCATAGTTTTTTGATAAAAAGGATCCAGTTTTTCACTGAAATTGAAATTCGTATTTAAGGAAACGGTCAGTGGTTTTTCATATGCTCCTTTTTTTGTTTTAACCACAATCACACCGTTAGCAGCACGTGAGCCCCAAATTGAAGCTGCAGAGGCATCCTTAAGAACAGTAATACTTTCTACATCATTAGGGTTGACATTGTCTATGGAATAAGGGCTGGGCACACCGTCAATCACTACGAGCACCAATCCATTTGCATCGGTATTCGTATTTGAAAGGTTAAAAGAATTTTTGCCCCGAATACTCAATTTGGCAAGTGCTGAATTATTAAATTGCCCATTTAGAGTAGCAGCACCAGAATTAGCAGAATTTACTCTAATAGTATTATTGCTGAAGTCCATACTTGTTGTGATACCCTCTAAACGTTTTATTAAATTGGGATCAGAACTGTGCAGTAACTGTTCTTTAGTTACGACCTCATAAGAGCCTGTAGATCTTTGTTTAAATTTTTCCTGATAACCATCACTTACAATGTTTACTTCACCAAGATAATTGTTACCTGGCTGCATTTGCAAATTGATTACATCAGATGGATTTAATCCGCTCAAAGTGATTTGCTTTTTTTGATATCCAAGATAGGTGAATTCTAATGTTCCTTTACGTGGAGCATAGATAGAGAACTCTCCTATCGTATTGGTAGTAGCGGAACGCTTACTTCCGCTAATAGTAATAATTGCACCAGACATTGGCATGCCTTTCTGGTCGGTAATTTTGCCTTTATAGATTATAGAATCCTGCGGGACGAAATTGGTATGTCGGTTTAGGGCAGATGATAGGTTATAAGTTGTTGCACTTACTTTCATTATACCCAGTACCAGCAAAATCAGAGTGAACCGCATGGTCCATAAGAATTTGGTATAAAATTTCATACGTTTTATTTGCTTGGTTGATTTTCAAAAAGTTAAACGGCTAGGTGTCCTTCTTGAAATGGTTGAATTGGTTGTTTGAAATTGGAAAGAAATTAAACTAACAAAGTCAGGCGCATAAGTACTCCTGACCAACTTAAGATTTAATTTGAAGCAGCATTTTTCATAACATAATTTCAATCCCCCTTTCGTCGATTCTAAACTGTATAAAATCCATGTTGACTTCGTGACGATATTGCCATGAATAATGGTTTTCTAAAAATTGCATTTGTTTCGTGAGCGTATACATAAATACAGTATACAATATTGGTAACATGTCCTATGAGAGGTAGAATTATTTCTTGGAGGATAAGAGACGATTTTTTGTCGGTAAATATTGATATCCAGACCTACTGCATTAATGATATATTGCGCCTTTTGGGCTATGGCTTAATCAGGAATACGATTACATTTATTAGATAACAAGCTTCAAATCAATTTTGAAAAATTACAACCATTTTATAATAGAATCGCTCAGTACAATTAATATAATAAATGATTAAGGATAAGCCGAAAACCTTAGATAGAGTAGGCAAACATTAAAGTTTTCTGATACTTTTTTAGAAAAAAAAGTATTAATGCTTATGTCTTGTGAAAAACGATATTGGTATGTATTAACTCCTACAACAGCTGATCCTTATGATCCGACTAGCTACGCAAGAATTGATACATCCCCTCGATGCCAGGTACAAGGCTGTATTATATGTGCAATATATGCATGTGCGGGTAATGTGTTTCCATCACCAGAGCAATTCACAGTTGGACATAATATGTATAATTACATTACAGCAGCAATAACACCTCCATGTAATCCTCAGCCAGAAGGTGCAGGGCAAAAAATTTACGTTTATAATAGACCCGTAGAATAAGGATAAGCCGAAAACCTTAAACAGAGTAGGCAGAATTAAAGTTTTCTGATATTTTTTGATTTATAAAAGTATCCAATCCCATGCCCAAATATTGGTATACAATTCCTAACGCTTCGTCGGATCCATTAAATCCTACTAGTTATAGTAAACTCGACGGAAAACCTTCATGCCCAACAGTTGGACCATTGATATGTGCGATATTAGCAGATGCAGGAAACTTATTCCCCACAGCCACACAATTTGTAACTGGAGAGAATATGAATACATATATAAATCAAGCATTAACAAGCCCGTATATACCTAGACCTGCCGGTGCTGGTCAAAAAATATATGTGTATACAAAACCAGATACTTAAAATAGTAATTATTAGCTTTTTTGTTACCTCAATTGTCGGGAGATAAAAACCAAAGTGCTCCAATACAGGGGCGCTTTTTTCTTTCTCTGAAATTAGATACTGAAATCGCCGGCAAAATCTTAAATGAGTAATACTACGGATTTTAACTACAAAATATCGCTGCGAGATATCACCAGTTTATAAACAAATCTTCAGTGCTACTTAAGTAGTAAGTTAATTATTAGGTAAACCAAGTATTTATAATGTAACAATTATGGGCGAGCCATCGTTTAAGGCAATTTATGGTACTTTCGACAAGAACATGATGCCTGTACTAGTAGATAATGTGACAGAGATTATAAAAAGAAAATTCTTAAAAAATGGAGTAGTGATCATTCCAGTGGGAACAAAACTCAACCACTATTTCGGAGATCCAGTCGTCGGTCAAAGGAAATTCCTTTGCCTAGATTTGGGTAAAAGCAAACATCATATAATTGAGGACAATTACACCTCTGATTTGAGGTTCGACTTGAATAATCCGAACAAGCAGATCAAACTAATTTATTATTTATACATGAACCGGCGATCAAACTGGAAAAAGATCATTTCTGGACAGTTGTTACAACTAAAAAGTTATGGATTGCTCGACGAAGCTGAAGTTTATGTACATATAACAGATCCAGAAAATATTTTTGATGATGTGATCAGCACTGTTCACGACTTGTGCAAGGAGGCGAAGATTAGCAAATCAACTAAAAATGAGTATGAATATCCTGGAATTAAATTGGTTTACGATTTAGCGACTCAAGATCCTGGCTCAGTTTATATTTACTTGCATGCAAAAGGAATTAGCCGGAATGTCCAATCAAGGATCATGGAGGATCTTGTCGTTTTACCTGGAACGTTTGAAAATTGGCGCAGAAAACTTGAAGCCTTTGCTAATAAAAAAATCAATAAGATGGGCTTATTCCCTGCAGTGGAAGGGGCACAGAATAAAATAGATCGTGGGGTGAGGGGTGGATGGATCTGGTTCAACTTTTGGTACGCCAAAGGAAGTTATTTAACCAGCTGTGAGGAACCTGGTTTAAGTGCTAACCGTTTTTATTATGAAGATTGGCTTGGTGGGCCTCAGAATGAAAATTCAGTTAAAAAAGGGGATTGCCAAAGTTTACATTATGGTTCGGATAAAAAATATTTTACTGCGTCACAAGTGTATCAGGAATTACCAGCTTTAGCAAAGAAGATTAATTAAAGTTCAAATCAAAAATTATTATTTAAAATTATTGTGCAGTTGAAAAATGCTTTTAGCTTAGCTTTAGATTAAAGTATTGACCATCATTATATTTAAATATTCGTTGTTCTGAAAAATGACAATTTTTAATTCATCTTTATTGCGTTATTTTTAACTCAATCAACAGAAATTCATATTGATTTGAGCTAATTAATGACTTTCATATCTAAAAAAAATTCCGGTTACTATTTTAGTAGTTTACTTGTTTTGCTGCTATTTTATATTTGCGGTACAAGTAGTAAAATAGCTGCACAGCATAAAATATTTACCAATAGCCCGATGTTTCAGTTAGAGGCTGGTTTTATGTGTATTCCTGATACAATCCAGACGAGCGTATATTGGTATTGGGTTTCGGATAATATTTCTAAACAAGGCGTAATAAACGACTTGGAAGCAATGAAAAAGGTTGGGATCAATCGGGCATTTATTGGAAATATAGGTCGGAAAGATGTTCCTTATGGTAAGGTGAAACTTTTCTCCGCCGAATGGTGGGACATTATGCATACTGCATTGAAAACAGCTACAAGGTTAGGTATTGAAATAGGTATTTTTAACTGCCCGGGCTGGAGTCAGTCTGGTGGTCCATGGGTAAAGCCAGAACAGTCAATGCGATACTTGACTTCTTCTGAGGTTCTGGTAAAAGGCCCGTTATTATTTTCGAAAAAACTTGCTCAACCGAATGATAAGTTTCAGGATGTTAAGGTAATTGCTTACCCGGCACCAAAAGACTATAATCAAGTATTAGGCAATACAGATATACAGCTTTATTCAGTTCCCCAATTGAAAAACGTACAGCAATTGTTTGACCATGATGAGAACACAATAGTTGACTTGCCTACAGTAAAATCGACTATTGGACTTGAAATAGCTCGTGATTTTACTATTCGCAGTATACAAGTTTATCCTGCGAAAAGACCTGCATATTTTGAGGCTGATATACAGGTTAAAGTCGGTCAGGAGTATAGAACGATTAAACATTTTATAGTCGACCGTACTAATAATGATTTAAATGTAGGCTTTACGCCATATGGGCCAATCACAATAGCGATACCACCAACGGCGACTAAAAATCTGCGCTTGGTATTCTCCAATATTGCGGAAAAAAGTGGAATTGCTGAAATCAAATTGTCTGGCGCTGCTGTTCTAGAAAATTACCTGGAAAAAACCTTGGCCAAAATGTGGCAAACACCATATCCATATTGGTCGGCCTATCACTGGGCTGCGCAACCGATCATTAATGACCAGGCTTATGTGATAGATCCGTCAAAAGTCCTGGATATATCCAATAAACTATCTCCTGATGGGGTACTCTACTGGAAAATACCAAAAGGCCAATGGATTATAGAACGATGCGGTATGACCCCTACCCTAGTTCAAAATAGTCCTGCTTCTCCTGAAGGAAAAGGTCTTGAGACAGATAAAATGAGCAAAAAACATATTGCTGCACATTTTGAGGCTTTTTTAGGGGAAATTCAGCGAAGAATATCTGCCGAAGATAGAAAAACCTGGAAAATTGCAGTTCAGGATAGTTATGAATCGGGAAGCCAGAATTGGACCGACGATTTACTTGAAAAGTTTAGATTAAGTTATGGATATGATCCACTCCCATATCTACCAGTACTTCAAGGGAAAGTCGTGGGAAGTGCTGATCAGTCTGACCGCTTCTTATGGGATCTAAGAAGATTTATCGCAGATAATGTGGCCTATGAATATGTTGGAGGATTACGGGAGATTTGTCACAAAAATGGCTTAACAACATGGTTGGAAAACTATGGCCATTGGGGTTTTCCAGGAGAATTTTTGCAATATGGAGGGCAATCTGATGAGGTGAGCGGGGAATTTTGGAGCGAAGGTGATTTAGGAGCGATAGAGAATAGGGCTGCCGCATCCTGTGCACATATCTATGGAAAAACTAAAGTATCAGCAGAATCTTTTACTGCGGGCGGCCCGGCGTATTCACGTTATCCGGCAATGATGAAACAGCGCGCAGACCGCTTTTTCGCTGAAGGGATAAACAATTCTTTACTGCATCTATACATTCAACAGCCTAATGAGGATAGATTGCCAGGAATAAATGCATGGTTTGGAAATGAGTTTAATCGCCATAACACCTGGTATTATGATATGGATTTGTTTGTAAAATATATAAAGAGATGTAACTTAATGCTGCAACAGGGCAAATATGTAGCAGAAGCAGCATATTTCATCAGCGAAGATGCACCCAAAATGACTGGAGCACAAGATCCCACCCTCCCATCGGGCTATTCTTTTGATTACATCAATGCAGAAGTCATTAAAACAAGAATGACAGTTAAAAATGGAAGGCTGTTTCTGCCCGATGGGATGAATTACCGAATCTTAGTTTTACCAAAATTATTTACAATCCGCCCAGAGTTGTTAAGAAAGATTAAAGAACTTGTTTATCAAGGTGCTGTGGTATTAGGACCAAGACCTTCCGCCTCGCCAAGTTTGACAAATTATGGTAAAGCGGATCAGGAAGTTAAACAGCTGAGTGCTGAAATGTGGGGTAATATTGATGGCAAAAATCAAAAGGTAAATCACTACGGGAAAGGTTTGGTTATTGATGGGATGAACCTGGAAAGTGCATTTAAATTGATTGATGTTCTGCCTGATTTTAAAACAAATCCTAATGATTCATTGCTTTTTATACATAGAGAACTTAATGATGGTTCTATTTATTTTATTTCTAACCAGAAAAATAAAACCATAGCGTTCAATCCGCAATTCCGTATTACAGGAAAAGCGGCAGAATTATGGGATGCTACTACAGGTAGTATTCGCGATTTAAAAGCTTACAGTATGGATTCTTTGACAACTACAATACCCATGCAGCTTGAGCCATTTGAAAGTGCGTTTGTAATTTTCCGTAAAGCAGCAATTAACAAGGTAGTCAAAGGATCTAATTACTTGAAAACAATTAAAACACTGGTTATCAATGGCAATTGGGAAGTCACTTTTGACCCTAAAATGCGAGGACCATTAAAACCTGTTATTTTCAAACAGTTAGCAGATTGGACTGAAATTAGAAATGATAGTATTAAATATTATTCAGGAACTGCCTGGTACCGTAAAGTCATTAGAATAAGAAAGGTAAGAAAGCATGAAAAGATCATGCTGGACCTAGGATTAGTAACAGCGATTGCAAAGGTTACGGTAAACGGGAAAGAGCTGGGTGGGTTATGGACTGCTCCTTACCGAATAGATATTACCAGTGCGCTAAAAGCAGGCAGTAATAAGCTGGAAATTAAAGTGGTAAATACTTGGGTGAATCGACTGATTGGAGATAGTAAGCTTTCCCCTGATGAGCGGAAGACCTGGATGAATGACAACAGGTATACACCTGAAAGTAATCTCAAGCCTTCAGGACTTAAAGGTCCGGTAAAGCTTGAGATTATGAATTAAGGATAGCAAAAGCTATTTTTCCGTTTTCAAAATTTCCATTTCGTAGATAATAGCAGCTCCGGGAGGAACCTCTTCATACCCTGTTTGTCCAAAAGCTAATGAAGCAGGGATAAATAGAATCCATTTAGAACCTGCAGGCATCATTAAAGCTGCTTCTCGTACGCCTGGCAAGGCCTTATCTAAGTGGTGTACCCAAGGTTTATTACCGTTGTAAGTACTCCATAATTTTTGTCCGTTAAATAAAGAAGTAGTGTAATGCATAGTTACCCGATCCTGCAATGTTGGAGTTGGTCCGCTCCCCTGCTTTAAAATCTTATACTGCAAACCAGAAGCAGTTACTTTTATACCTGATTTAGTTCTATTTTTTTCTAAAAAGGCATAGCTATCATTGGTAAAGTTTTGCTGGGCTTTTTCTAATTTAAATTCGCTGTTATAAGCTGCATTGGGTTTTAAATATATTTTTTTATTAGCGTAGTCCAATATAACATTGAACCTCTTAATCACTTCTATACCCAATATACCAAGATAACCATCCCTAGCTTCGGCAGCCTCATTTACGGTTAGCCTGATTCCCATTTTACCAAATTGAAAACCATTAAAAGACATGGCATTGATTGTAGCTAACTGATCTTTGGTAACAGCATTAGCACCAATCCCCCCTGCAAAACTAGTTTCACCAAGCTTACTATTGAAATTATGATACTTAGCAAATGGGGTGCTCACAATTAAGGTGAATGCATTCCCGGTATCGAACATAACTTTTCCTTTGAAGCTTTCGCCATTTGCCAAGGTAATGGAAATCGGAAACCTTGGAATGAGAATGTTCTTACTGAATTCAAATGGAATACCAGTATAGCCAGTGGTGTCGGCAGACGGAATGCGGTCGTACAATAAGATTTTTTTATGTTCGAAATCGAGTTGGGTGACATACTTCTTCAAGATATCATAACCAATAATTCCATCCAAACGACTGCCTACAGAGGCGGACAGTGAGGAAAAATTAACCAGCACCAAGTTGACATCTTTTAGTTCTACACTGTTCAGTTGTAAATTCTGATGTAAGGCCATCATGTATCCTTTGGCACCACCAGATCCATTTACATTTACAGCTTTTTTACTGCTCAGATCCAGACCAGCATTTTTAGCAGCTGTTGAGTCAATTGAAATTCCGGTCGAGCCAGTGTCAAAAATAAAGCGAAGCGAATCCCGCTGTCCGGTTTTAACTTTAATAAAGAGGTGTTTGCCATTAAATTCAAAAGGGATTTCAGCAACTTGCGCATTCAAATAGAAAGCCGTCTTCAATAGGAAAATGGCTGTTAATAAACTAATTTTAAGTTTCATATAGTGAGTTAGTAGTTACGTTGTTGAGACCAGGCGTTAAGCATAGCCCTGATTTCTAAGATTCGAAAAAAATCTTCATCATCCAGAATATCAAAAAACAGGTAAAGTTTTTTGAGCATTAATGCCATTTCTTCGATGTTAAGTGGTGAAAACATTTCTCTTGCTTTCGAAGTGGTAAGCAACTGTATCAATTCTACAGAGTAGCTTTTATACTGGATAATATTCTCCATGTTTAAACCTAACATATCTAATGCTTCATCCTCTATATTTTGTAAGATGATATGGCTTAACTTCTCTTTTAGTATTTCTTTCTGCGCAGGATTAATATCAGACCAATCAATACTATTTAACAGTTTTACATTTTCAATCATTTAGAGGTGGTTTATATAGAAGTATAAAAGAAAGGCGAAACTCCCATAGAACGTTAAAAGAAATGGAAGTGATAACATTCCACCTAGTAGCAAAAATGATTCGATGGAAGTGATAAAGTGTCAAATGCCCTTGTTAAGATCGGCAGTAACTTACTAAATTAACTATTAGAAGTACGATACTTACAAAACCTGAATATGATGCGTAAAATAAAGTACCGGATTTTTGATTATGCCTGGTACATCCCAGTCCAAACCGATCTGATAAAAGCTCTGCAACAACATTGTATGTTTGATTATTGCCTTAATCAAAGAGTACAGTGGACAGATGAATACTTTCAAGCAGTGAAAGGCAATGTTAATCTGGTATCACACTACACCGAGGGATTATATGATGTTGCAATACTGCATGTGGACCAACATGTTTTATCGCCCCTACATCAAAAAAGAAGAATTTATGATCAATTGAATTACCTGATACAAGATATTCCAAAAATCGTTGTCAATCATGGTATGCCAATTTATAATAAAGATTCGGTTGAACTGCAATCAGATCCAATTGAAAGACAAATCGATTACGTCAATCAACTTCAGGACTTGATTGATAAAAACACGATGATCGTTAATGCTTCTTCTTTGGGTTCAAATCAATTGTGGGGATTTGGTTTACCAGTTATCCATGGGATCGATACAGAAAATTGGCCTTTTCTCCCTAAAGAACCGAGAGTAATTACAACCATAGCTGAGGAGATCTCAAAGTACGATCACAACAGGCAATTTCTTTCAGAAGTAGCCTTAGAATTACAAAATGCATATGGCTACAAATTATGGCAGCGAGCAGTAAATGCAGATGCAGACTTTTCCTTATATGGAAACAGACAGTATACTGGGCGTTCATTATTATATCTTGATGTTGCGATACCTTCTTTAAGTAGGTCGAGGGCAGAAGCATTTCTATCTGGTTGCTGCGTGATCAGGTTAGAAGACGCTAAAGATCTGGAGGAATGGGCAATTCCAAATGAAAATATAATCCTTGTTCCTCATCAAGCAAAAGAAATTGCAAAGGTCATCACTCACTTTCTCGAAGATGGTTATGAAAAAGCGGTTCAAATAGGCAAAAAAGGAAAAGAAATAGCCGAAAAAAAATATAACCTCACTCAATATAGGAACAGTTGGCTTGACCTTTTAAAGAAGGTTACAAATTAAAACGGTGAAAATGGAAATTGGTCAAACAGGGATAATCACGTTTTCACAGTCGGCAATACAACCGCTTGTTAGCGGTTCATCAGTATTACGGGCAGATGGAATTGTGGATACTTCAGCAGATTTTAACATCTGGAAACATGGAAAAAAATATGATAATCTTATTTTCCAAAAAGTGTTCTGGAAGGAAATGATGAAGCAATTCGATGGTCCAAAGATTTTGGATTTGTGCGATCCTGACTGGATCCTTGGCGATGGCAATATTGTAGAAATAGCTAGTTTGGCAGATGCAATAACTTGTTCAAGTGTAAGCCTGACTAATCTATTGAGAAACTATTTTCCTGAAAAAATTGTCGTTCATATTCCAGATCGGCTAAACTTCAAATTATTTCCTGAACCACGGAAAACAAGTTCTGAAATAGCTACGAAAACCGTATGGTTTGGTTTCATAAACAACGCTTATGAAACACTGCCGCCCTTATTCGACATTTTGCGCAAGCATCATCTATCGCTGACCATCATCGCTAACAGTGAATACGTACATCCTGTAGAAGGCGTTCATACAAAGTTTATTAAATATTCTGCTGACACTGCTTTTGAGTTTATTAAAAATGCTGATATCTTATTAAATCCAAAATCGAAACGGGCATATTATAAGTACAAATCAAATAACAAAACCGTTATTGGCTGGAAGTTAGGGTTGCCAGTTGCAGAAACAGCTGAAGACTTAGAAAGGCTTCTGCTGCCAGCTGAAAGAATTAAAGAAATGACTGGCAAACAGGAAATTGTTGAAAGTCAATATAGAGTTGAGCAATCTGCAACTCAATATAGAGAGATCATAACTGCAATTAGAAACAGACTTTAATAGGTCGATGCTAAAGTTAGGGCGTTAAAAGCATTAACTACTCCCCCACTAATACACAAATTTTTAAGTGCATCTCTTTTAACCACTGATTTTACAATAATCTCTTTTACCTGCTTGGCTGTTAGCTTTGGATAATATTCTCTTATTACGGCAGCTAAACCAGCAACAACCGGCGAAGCCATACTGGTACCTCCGCGTATAAGATAAAGGTTATCAGGAATGGTAGATTTTATCTCTCCACCCGGTGCAAATACGTCAACACTTAGTTTACCGTAATTAGAGAATGGGACTGGTAGTTGCTCGCTGTCAGCATATCCTGAAGCACCCACTTTAATAAAAGCATCTAGAAATTTCTTGTCGGCGGTATTTTGCCTACTTGGATATCCATTACTGGAATCAAGGTTATCATGACCGTTCCCGGCAGCCTGAATAAATAGAATATCTTTAGAAAGGGCATAATTTACTGCATCTTCTAAGGCTTTACGATTGGTAGATGGGTTTAAACCAAAACTCATATTAATCACTTTTGCTCCATTTTCTGCTGCGTATCTGATTGCATTTGCCTGGTCATCTGTTAAACTTTCGCCATCCGGGATAGCACGTATCGCCATAATTTTAACGGCATCGGCGACACCGTCAATCCCGATATTGTTACTCCTTTCGGCCGCTACAATGCCTCCAACGTGAGTACCATGTGCTGGAGGAACATTACCATATAAATTTCCATTTCCATAGAATCTGCCTCTGGCAGCTGAAAATTCATCTGGGTATTTGCTCCTGGGGTTGTAATCAATATTAAAATGATATTGTAAATCGTGCTGCAACTCTTCTAGCTGTGCTTTAGTCTGGGCAATATAACCATTGAAGTCAGGATTATTTTGAAGTACCGCAGTCATAAAGTTTTTCGCTTGCGCCTCTGCAGCGGTAGCTGGGACGAAATTGACGAAATCTTCACGGGTTGGGTTTGTTTTACCTAATTTTTTTTGCACCGCCTCTACATCAGTCAGCAGTTGGGTAGTACTGAATATATCTTGATTTAATTTCTCGATTTTTTGATTCAGCTCCTTCCTTTTAGCTATGTATTTTCTGTACTCTGACAAATCTTTCTTTTTAATAGCAGTGCTATCTTTATCACCAAACTTTGCTTGATATTTCCTGATCTCCATTACGATCATATAATTATCATATTCGAAACTCTCTTTGCTTGAACCTAAAAAGTTCCATCCATTTACGTCATCGATATAACCATTTTTGTCATCGTCCAGTCCATTTCCCGGAATCTCTTTAAGGTTGGTCCAAACTACTTTTTTAAGATCTTCGTGGTTCACATCAAGACCGCCATCTATTACAGCAACAACCACAGGCACTGGCTTCTTACCTATTAATAATTCATTATAAGATTTATCTATGCTAATTCCAAAGACTCCATCTGTTTTTAAATCCAGATTATACCAATTTGATTTGTTTTGGGCATAAGATCCACCAATTGCAAATAGTAATAAAGTGGTAAAAAAGATTTTAGTTTTCATCATTAATTAATTAATTGGATAATCTTGGTAATTCAAGAGACTAAAAGTATAAAAATGAAAACGTCCAACTGTCCTCAACAGTCTCTTGAACACGTAATCGTGCAACGGTCAGTTGTCCCAATAGCAGTTTACTAAACGATTCAGCTTAAAACCAGCCAGGCGAATAGTTATATTTATTTGTAGGACTTTAATCTAATGCAGGTCAATGGATAGACTAACTGATGAACGTTTGTATAAGGATAATGCATATGCACTAGCCAGACTGGAAAGTGGAATTGAGCTCAAATCAATAGGATTAGATGATGAAGAAAATATTGATTTAGGAACAGTACACCATTGCTATTGGTTTGGCAGTATTGGTCGTAAACAGGTGTTTTCCATCAAATCATTCTTGTGTACCCAGAATATGGGTACGAGTAAAGTAATCCTTTGGCTGGATGTTATCAATGGTTATGCAGACTATAAGAGAAATATATATTTAAAACAGATTCTCGATCTAATTGAAGTTAGGATGTATGATCCAATAGAAGAAATAAAGGGCACAATTTGGGAAGACCATTCAGAAATTGCAGATGTAAAATATAATCTACCACAACGATCTGACGCATTCCGGTATCTGATCTTAAATAAATATGGAGGACTATATTTTGATTTGGATGTATTATTTCTTAAAGATTTAGGAGGGCTATTGAATACAGAATTTTGTTACGCCTGGGAAAATCAGCCTTATGCAAATAGTGCAATACTCAATCTTAAGAAAAAAAGCAATATTTCAAACTACTTACTGAAGAAGAGTTTAATTATAAAAAATGTTTTACCATGGAATATATTAGATTATACAGATACAGATTTAAAGGACCTGTATTTACTACCCAGTGCATTTTTTGATGCTATTTGGTTAGACTGGTTGGGTAATGCACCAGAAAATGTACCTTTTTATGGTTTCGGAGGATTTTTTATGCCATTTTCAGATATTTATAAAAACAGATTAAATATTAGTTCATACAAGGAATTCTTTCCAGGGTGTTATACATTTCACTGGCATAATCAATGGAATACTATAGAGACCGAAAATTCATTCTTCGGTATTTTCGAAAAAGAATTCAACGCACTGCTAAATATCAAACAATAATTTCTCAAAAAGCAATTTCAAGCCGATATTAAATAAAAACTACTCTTGATATTATATTTGGCTCATATAACTAAACCAAATATGATGAGATTAAATTTAACACGATTATTGTCCCTTGTAAAGGATGTTAATTATTATCCAAAAATCAGCATTGCAGTTTCAATGTGCCTATTGATTCATTTAACTGCAAACGCTAAAGAGTATAACCTAACATCGCCAGATAAACATAATCAGATCAAGGTGTCTGTAGAAAGCACTATTTCGTGGTCTGTGATCCGTAATAAGGATGTTTTAATTAAGCCAAGTGAAATGAGCCTGACTTTAGACAATGGTAAGACTATTGGCGTCTCTCCAGTAGTTTTGAAGTCCGCTATCTCTTCTGTAAACCAAGTGATCACAGCGATTGTCCCTGTTCGAAATAAGTTGGTGCCAGAAGTTTATAATCAGCTAACATTAACCATGAAAGATGGCTATGCGCTGGAATTTCGCGCCTATGATGATGGAGTGGCATATCGATTTGTTACAAACTTAGGGGATAAACCCGTTAAGGTATATAATGAAGAAGTAACGTTCAATTTCCATGAGAACTGTCAGATTTATTTACCTAAAGAAAGCAATCCAGAATTCCAGTCTCACTATGAAGGTGGATTTACTCCAATGAATCTATCTGAAATGTCACCAGAAACCTATGGTTACCTACCATTATATGTATCTTCAAACAAAGGAACAAAAATGGTAGTTACTGAATCTGATTTGAGTGATTATCCTAACCTCTTTCTATTTGGGACTGGTGGGAATACGCTGATAGGTCGTTTTCCAAAGTCTGTGCTGGCAACCAAAACCATAGACAACATTCATCTAGACGAAACTATTATTAGAAAAGCAGATTACCATGCAAAAACTATCGGCAACAGGACCTACCCGTGGAGAGTAATTATTATTAGTGCGAACGACAAAGACCTAGTTGAAAACGAGTTGGTTTATAAGTTAGCCAAACCAAATAAAGTAAGTAATACCAAATGGATAAAGCCTGGAAAAGCTGCATGGGATTGGTGGAATGCAAACAATATATATGGAGTTGACTTTAAAGCGGGTATCAATACAAAGACTTATCAATATTATGTAGACTTCGCCGCGGAATATGGTTTAGAATATATTATTCTTGATGAGGGATGGTCTCGCTCTGCGAAAAATGTAATGGCTCCAAATCAACAGTTAAATCTGGAAGGATTGGTAAAATATGCCTCGAGCAAAAATGTAGGTGTAATCTTATGGTCGCTATGGAAACCGCTTGACAACAATATGGAGGAGATACTAGATCAGTTCGTAAAATGGGGTATTAAAGGCGTAAAAGTTGATTTTATGGCCAGAGCAGACCAGTATGTGGTAAACTTTTATGAAAGGATTGCGAAGGCTGCTGCAAAGCGTAAATTGCTGGTCGATTTCCATGGTGCATACAAACCGGTGGGATTGAACAGAGAATATCCGAATGTGATAAATTATGAGGGCGTAAAAGGATTGGAGCAAAATAAATGGGATACTGCCATTACGCCAGCCCATAATGTGACATTACCATTTACAAGAATGGTAGCAGGACCAATGGATTACACACCGGGTGCAATGTTAAACTCAAATAAAGAAGAATTCCATATCAACTTCGAATCGCCGATGAGCAGGGGAACGAGAGCACATCAGACGGCAATGTTTGTGATCTATGACGCACCGCTCCAGATGTTTAGCGATAGCCCGTCAAACTATAGGAAAGAGCCTGAATATACAAGATACATTTCGCGCATTCCTACTACGTGGGATAGGACCATCGCCTTAGAAGGAAAGATCGGTGAATATGTTGTTACAGCGCGAAAAAATGGAGATAAATGGTTTATTGGCGGGATGACAGACTGGAAATCAAGATCATTCAAAATTCCTTTAACATTCTTAGATGGAAAAAGATATAAGCTCGAAATACTGAAAGATGGAATTAATGTAGGCCTGCATGCCGCGGATTATCAGTTGATATCTCGCGATATAGAGGTTGGAGAGGCACTTAACATTGATATGGCAGCAGGTGGAGGTTATACTGCGATCCTTACCCGTTTACAATAGTTAGTTTATACATGCCTAAGCTCTGCTTTCAAAGCAAAGTTTTGATAATGAGTATCGATAAAAAATATACCTAGTAGCTGATAGGTGATGTGATAAATGAAAAAGGGTTAGCAATCGCTAACCCTCTCACCCCAATTAAATTTAATCCAGCAGATTGATACGCTTTTTGATATTGCAAAAAATCCGATCACAGATTTCTTTTACCTCATAATCTCTGTACAGTTCCAATATATCCAACTCGTGGGTGAAACTGTCATAATGATCGTCTACAATAAACGTTTGCCAGGAAGTCGCTGTACCATCCAAGTACGCATCGACTGCTTTTAAAAATTCTTTTGTTTTCATAAATAGATTTTTCTACATAAGTATTGGTTTACATCTATATGTATAGTATACATTTTTGTTACAATCTCCTACTCTAATAAAGAATAATTCCAGTTTGGTTTAAAATAAAATAGGAATTACTGAGCCTGTATTTGTTTTTGACCACGCAAAATGCTTTTAGTTAACAAGTAATTTTTTTTAAAATAATTTGTCATTTTTTTTAAAGCGTTTGTATAAATAGCAAAGTGTTAAAGAAAGTGCTTAAAATACTCAACACTATACAGTTGCCTTGAAAAATAAATACTAAATTTAAGTAAACGGCTGAAAACCTGATGAGGGACCTACAAACAAATCCGTAAAATTGATCATGCAATTAATAACTAGAACAAGAATATTTTCGCGGGAATCAGGGGGTGAATGACTAAAGTTAGAGACAGGTGACCTGGAAAAACTACCAAATCAGTAGTTTTTTAACCCAAATGGACAGCTGACACTACACCTATTTGTGTAAACTTTTACACCATATTTCTGCATAAAATGGCCTTTCTTGATATTAAATACACATCCGACCAAACAATCATAAAATTTTATTTAAAAAGGCAAGATCGATCTACATTTTGGTAATATTTTGTTAGTATATTTAGTTATAAGAATAATAAACATAAAAGATGTTATAACTCTTTATCTATTACTAATAATATCAAAGCTTATGCACTGCATGCTACTCGTACCGACATAAAGAAGAAATATAATTTATTATATGAGAATTTGCAGTGGTGCCAAGGTCATTGACAAGCAAATCAGATAGTGTTTAATTTAATAGTTCGTATTAATCTAATTACCTAATATAACATGGAAAACGAGGAATTATTTAGAATTTTAGCTGGAAAATATCCTTTGCGTTTTGAGCTGAAAGAAAAGCTAAACCAAATGATTAAAAAGGAGTTTTTTTCCAAAAACCAAATTATCTTAAAACCCGGACAGGTGGCAAATTGCTCCTGGTTTCTGGACCAGGGTTCAGCAATGGGCTATAGGTATACTGATGACAAGAAGGTTACGCTTTGGTTTTGCAAAGAGGGTAACTTGATGGTTCCGGTTAAGAGTTTTTTTAGCCAAAAGCCATCAGACATCTATATCAAATTTCTGGAACCAAGTATCGTGTCTTCAATTACTTATGATCAGGTGCAGGAGGTAAAAAGGACGTTCCCGGATTCAAATGATTATATCAACAGGATCATCCGGCAGTTTCATGAAGAAAGTGAAAACAGGCATGTTGATTTTGCAGCATTTAGTAACGAAGAACGTTACCTGCATCTATGGCACGATTACCCTTCAATTTTCTTAAAGGCTTCTGCTGAAAGTATCGCTGCTTACCTGGGTATTTCCAGAAAGACGTTATACCGCATCAGAACTAAAACCAGACGTTATTAAATCCTTATATATACAAATGCTTTGAATCTACTTTCGAAAACCTTGCCCCTGGACAAATAATCTCGCTCTTGAGTTATTTGTCCTTTTTTGTTTATTTACTGCTCAATTGTTTGATCATCTTTATTGCGTTGTCATTTGCAGGGTTAAGTAACAAAGATAACTGGTAGTTTTGCCTGGCCAGGTTCTTATTTCCATTTTGCAGATAAGCTTCGCCCAGACTGTCAAAGGTGTTATAGCTTTTTGGATAGAGTTGAGTGTTTATTTTGAAGGCGTTAATGGATTGCTGCGCTGTAGTTTTATTTTGTAATAACTGATAACCAATCTGGTTAATGTATTGTTCTTGTACGGCGAAGTTATCTGGCTGTGTGCGTTTCAGATCCTGGTAGGCGGCCAATGCTTTTTCATAATCTCCATCGGTTAGCAGTTCGGATAATACTTTTTCGTCGGGTTTCATTAATGGTGCATCGTAACTAACAGGCTGACCATCTGATAAGAATGAAAAATACTGTTGATTGTCTTGCGGATTTATTGCGATTTGAATTTTAGTATCCCAGTCTTTCCTGATAAAGGTCTTGTCGGCTATTTTAAAGAGTTCTAAGGGCTCTTCCTTGCCTTTGCTATAATACAAGTGTCCGCTTTTATTAGTGATGGTAACGACCTCATATTGCTCGAACCGGTACCGACCGCTTAAGCGCTGTAGTTCAGCTATATCCATGGGCAGTTTCTGATAAATTGGTTTGAGGTAGTTAGACCAATCGTACGCTGCAGCAGTTGAGCGAATGATTTCTTGTATGAGTTGGGGCTGATTCGCATTGGTTAAAATGACTACGCCGTAGCCTTTGTCTTTGTTGGCAACGAGCTGACTGGAAAAGCCTTCGTTCCAGCCGCTGTGTTCAAAGTATACGTCTTCTTTGTATTGGTTAAGAAATATGCCTAGTCCAGTAAACTTTTCTATGTAAGGGGTCAGCATCAGCGTAGCCATATCTTTTGATAGTACTTTATTACTTTGGCCTTTTATACTCAACTGGATATCGATTACAAATTTAGCGAGATCGGCGGTTGTTGTCCATAATCCGGCAGCGGCAAGTTCTGGATAAGTGTGTCTCTTGCCGGTGTTTTCTTTACCATCTGGCAGATAACCAGTTGCAGCAAGTTTTAGTTGGGCTGCAGGGAGCGGCTGACCGTACAGGCTGTTTTTCATTCCGAGTGGTTTGAGTACCAGGTCTTGCATGATTGCTGGATAGGGTTTCTTTTCCAGATCGATCAGTGTTTGTTGAATGATCAGGTATCCGCCACCGGCATAACGGAATCCAGCTCCTGGTAATTTATCAACCACAATGGCGGGAGAATTAGCTGGTGGCAAGCCGTTTAATATTTGTAATAAGGTGGGCACTTTTTGGTTGATAGTATATCCTAAGAAGCCACCCACGGTAATGCCAGCAGTATGATTTAGTAATTGTTTTAGGGTTACTTTTTGCTGGGCCGTGAACTTATTGGCTGGCAATTTCCAGGATTTGAGGTACTGGTTGATGTCGGTGTCAAGATTAATCTTTCCATCCTGAACTTCTTTTAGGGCTGCATAAGCGGATACGGGTTTGCTGATGGAGGCTGCCTGGAAAAGGGTTTGACTGGTTACGGGTTGTCTGGATTTTTTATCGGTTATGCCATAGTGTTTAACCCATACCACTTTGGAGTCTTTGATCACTGCAATGCTTAATCCGGGTACACCATAGTGTTTCATCCGCTGGTCTAATGTCCATACAGAGTCTCCTTCGAAACGTATAGCAGGGATCAAACCTTTTTCTACTTTGTCAATCTGCTGTTTGATGATGAGATCAGATTGGGCAAACAGCGGTTGATATATACTGCCGATACTGCACAAAAAGGCGATGCAAAAGATGTTTTTTCTCATAAGATCAAACTAGTTTATGTAAAGACGACCAAATGCGGGGAATAGTTACAAGTAGTGCTAATTAATTATAGGATTGCTTATTTAGTCCTTAGTTTTATATTTAATACTTAATTGATTATTTGATATTCAATCGCTTATTGAGATATTTAATCTGAAACTTAATTGATTATTTGTTACTCAATGGATTATTTGAATGTTTAATCTGATGTTCAATTGCTTATTTGATACTCACTCGCTTATTTAAATATTAACCATTTATTTTTTAACAGCCCCATCTTCAAATCCTAGTGTGATGTACTGAATTTCCCGGTCAGAAACTGGCCGACCGTTCGCTTCGGCAAAATAGGCTAAAGCATCTTGTGCGGACTTCACGCCTAGTGCTGCATTTGCTTTGCCCCATTCGTATAAGGCTACGCTAATGTTGGAAGCGATAATACCGGGTTTTAAGTTACCTTCTTCATATTCTCTGCCTTTGATAGCGGTAAAAAAGTCTAGTTTCCCTCCTTCCTTAGATCCGGATATCACTTGATCATGTATTTGTGCATAGGTGAGGGAACTGCCAGCAGGCCTATCTTTACTCAACCCTTCTTTTTCAATTAAACCGATAATTTCTTCCTTAATCTTAGCATCAGGTATAATAGGGTACTGCACCTTGTTGAAGGTCAGCACCTCCCCTTTAATAACCGCTGTTGGCTCATATTTTTCTTTAATCAGCTCTTTAGCCCTGTTTTCAGAAATCACTCCGGCTAATGTGGTTTTAAAGATGGTTTGTGCTTTAGTTAAAGGATCGATCACCAGAAAAGTATTGGTACCACCGCCTACAAAAATGACCATGCTTAGCTGCTTCCCGTCTTTATTCACTTTAAAGAGTTCTGAAGGCATTCGAAGAGCAGCAGCTGTAACTTGCGCTAAGGAAGGTTTATCGGCAATGTAAGCGTGAGAAGCCCTATTGGAAAGGTTATTTTTTAAAGTATAGTAATTAGCATTGAGCTGATAGTCTTTAACCGTTGTTACGCCAGTGGATGCATAGTTCACTATAGGGTCCCCGGGTTTTTCGGTTTGGGCAAAGGTGGTAAATGAAGCAAGTAGTAATAAAAAGCTTGATATCTTTTTCATCGAATAAATATATCAAAAATCTTTATTCCTCTTATGGAAGCTTGATAATTCTCTGCAAGATATCTAATTCATATATGCTGCTATTAACTCCAAAAGTTGATGTATCTAGTTGCTGCGATTTTTCTCTTGGATTCTGATATGGAAGGAGCCCCTTATTTTTCTGGTGGATTAGGCCAAGGTAGCCAGAGGTGTAGTTATGGTTGTGGATTTTAGCGTTAGCGCTCCAAATGAAATCGTTGTCTTCGCCAGCACTCATCTTTTTAAATGGATGGATGGCCCAAAAGGTTTTCCAATAGGCTAATGTTCCACCATATGCCCAGGGATATTGGTCTTCTGCATCTCTGTATTTCCACTTTTTATTTAGATCGGTCAGGAAAAAGTTAACATTATTCAATCCTGTCACTTCGGCGCCAGAGGTAATCAGTTCATTTACTTGTGTGGTTATCCAATTCTCTGCATACCAGTCATCATCATCCAGGTGGACAATAATTTCTCCTCTTGCTTTCTGGCAGCATAAATTCCGTTTTGTGCCTAAAACCTGCGGGGCTTCACTATAATAGTAGCGGATCCGCGGATTGTCTGATACGAGGGAGTATGATGGTGTGGTACCGTCGTCGAGAATAATCAATTCTGAATTGCGGTAATCCTGGTGCAAAAAATAGTCTATTGCATAAGGAATAAATTGCTGCCGGTTCCCAGTCGGCATAATGCAGGATACAAATGGAAGTTTCATACAGGAAGTTTGTCTTAAATTTAATGACCAGCTCCTGCTAAAACTATGGCCAGATGTCCCAAATGACGGTTTCCATTTTTACAATTCTACAATCTTGTGCCTGATCGCATACAGCACCAATCCTATCCTGTTTTTAACATGAAGCTTGATAAAGAGCTGATCACGGTACCCATCAACAGTCCGAAGGCTGACAAACATTTTTTATCCGCAATTTCTTTATAGGTGAGTTCGGTACTGGCAAAACGGATGAATTCAATTTCCCGGGCATTCAGCCTGATTGGTTCAGGATTTTTAGATAAACTCTTTGCCAGGTATCGGGTTACAAATGCGGGGAAATAAACATCATTCGCGGTAACACTATCTAATGCCTTTTTAAACTCTGCCGGTTCTGCATCCTTAAGCAAGTATCCTTTAATTCCAGTTTTCATCATTGCGATAACAGTATCTTCATCATCGAACATGGAAAGTATGATTACATGGATTTCAGGATAGTTTTGCTGGAGCCATAGGGCAGTCTGCATTCCATTAAATACTGGCATATTTATGTCAAGCAGCACAATGTCTGGCTTAAATTGACCGTTGATCTTGTTGCAGCACTCCTCTCCGCTACCGGCATCGAACAATACTTCATATTCCGGGAAGGTCTGAATTAAAGATGCGATGCCCCGCCGGAAAAGACTATGGTCATCCACGAGAGCTATTAAAATTTTCTTCATTTCTACAGCACTACATAGGTTCAGCAGAGCGGTCTAAACTTACCATCGTACAACTTCCAGCACCACCACCGTTTTCTTGTGTTACAACAGCACCGATTAAAGCAGCCCTTTGGCGGATACTGTCCAGGCCTAACCCTATCAATTTATCCGGATCCTGAAGGACAAGTCTTTTGCCTGTATCTCTTACTGTTAAGGTAAAGAAATTGTTACAATAATTCAAATTTATTAACAGAAAAGCTGATGCTGCGTGTTTGATATAATACTGTATAATTTCCTGGAAGATGCGGAAGAGCAGCAACTCTTTTTGTCCGCATAAACTAAAAGGCTCTCCTGTTATGCTAACTGCTGTACGGATCCCGTTTTTTCGGTTTAGCCGTGCAGCTTCGAAGGGGACAACCTGCCACAGGCCTTCTTTTTTGATCCTTTCCAGGCTTAAGCTTTTGGAAAGATCGCGCAGGTCGTAAATGACCTCGCCAATCAGCCGAATGCTTTCTGTAATTTTCTTTCGTTCTTGTTCGTCTGCAAATTTTGCAGCCATGCTTAAGGAGAGTTTGATAAAAGAGAGCACCTGACCGATGTTGTCGTGTATCTCGCGACTCATATTGTTGAGTGTGAGTTCATGGATCTCTAGTTTCGCATGTAGCAGTGCTTTTTCATAGTTGAGGCTGAATGCATCCTTGTTTCTTTGCAGGATCCTTCTCTTGCGCACAATTACAAGAAAAAACAGCAGAGTAAATACAGACAGGATCACTAACAGTATACCTGCAATGATTACTGCCATGACTAAACCTTGCGTGGCTCTTTCCATATCAGCAGTGCAATTGAAATGCAGGAATAAAGGATAATGCTGAGATAACGGGGAATTACGTTATAAAGCGGCAGGTTATAGACATTGAGGTTATTCAGCAGGATATAATAGTATAGTGAAAAACAGATGGCAATGCCAGAATAAAATATCAGTACCCCCGATGCAATCCATAAACCGCTGCTGTAATGCTTTTCTTTCACATAGTTATCATTTTGAAGATAGACATAAAAGTATAGGCAGGAAAAGATAACTTGCAACACTCCCCCTGCTGCAATTACTGCGTTGCTAAAGTTGAAAAAGGACGTGCTTAAGTAATAAGTCACGGAGCCGGTCAGATAGCAGCAGGTAAGCAAAATGATGAATCGCTTGTGTTTATATTCTTCTGCATATTTATAAAATACATGTGCATAAAATATATGAGAAACCAGGTTGAGCAGGTTATACATCCATCCTGTTGGCTGCTGATAAGTACGGTACAAATAAACAGCAAAAAGCTCAACTAGTAACAGGAGCAAAAGATACGGCAGAAACAGGGCAAGGAATGATTTGCTAAGCTTGCCAAAATAAAGGGCAGAGATGAACAATCCCAGGAACTCAAAGTAGTAATGTAAACTAAGGTTCATCAGGCGTTCAAGTTTGCTGCACTTGCCATCGATAGCATCAAACGAGCGGCATCTGTAAATGTGGGCAGGATGATTTTCTTCATTTTCTATTGATCATTATGTCAATAAAAATAGTTGATCAGCCATCCTATTGGTAGGGTATTTTCACTGTATTTAATCGAGTAAAACACGGTGATAACAAGTATTGCAAATAGTTACCTTCCTATTGAAGAAATGACACTGGATGATAGGGTATAGTCTTAAAAATAATCCAGTTTTATTTAATGCACAACTAAAAGGTTTATTCAATTGATTTAATGCAAAATACATCCAGATTTAGCATAAAACATAGGGATTTATCAGGAAGATGAATAAAAATCTTCCTGATAAATAATTAAATATTATTAAATTATCCCCGTAGCCGAACTGGTTATTATTGTATCTGTGGTAGCTGATTCGGCATAAGTCCTATCTTTGCTGCCGCGATTAAAATTTTTAGATGATACTGATTTGTTTAGGATTTGAACTTGTGTTACTTCAAGTTGAGGCAGGGTGTTTTTTGTTCTATTTTTCATAATTATCACTATTGGTTTGTGCGATAAATATGTTAGGAAGGCAGAAGGGGCTGAAAATTCTTGTACCAACGGCAGGCACTAAATGACCACTATAGGAATCTGAAGGACATTAGAAATTCCATTTTTAATAAAAAAGACAAAAAAAGGTATGCACCTGAAGAAAATTACGACCCATTTACTGGTCTGGCTGATTTACATGATTTATGAAATATTGATCGTATATATTGGTGGCATGCCTATCAAACCATTGAATATACTGGTCACTTTTGCGATCAATGCTGGTATATTTTATGCGGCCTGGCTAAGTTTTATCACTATCCGTGCACAGGTAAACAGCAGTTTATTAAGTATCTTTTTATATCTCCTGGCTTGTGTGGTGATCGTAGTAGTTTCTGTTACGTTGAAGGTATTTACTGAAATGTGGCTCAATAGTCAACCCATGGAAGCAGTGACCACCAAAACACGCCTAAGTACTTTAACCATGCGGTCGATCTATTTTTCACTGATTGGTATAGGTTATAGTTTTGTGCATCTCGCTGCAGTAAGACAAAAGGAAATCTATCAGCATGAGCTGGATAAGGCAACTATGTTTCAAGAGCAGCAAAAACTGCAGAAAAATGCGTTACAGTCTGAACTTGATCTGATTAAATCTCAGATTAATCCACATTTCTTATTTAATACTTTAGGGTTTCTCTATTCACAAACTTATAATGAACTGCCTAAGGTCGGTCAATCTATCTTGATGTTATCAGATATTATGCGCCATGCCCTATCTGGCACCAAGAATGGATTTAGTACCTTAGAGAGTGAGCTGAGTTATATTAATGATTATATCAATATCCATAAGGAGCGGAATGATAATATGTTTTTTAATTATACGCCAAACCATTATCCGGACAGTATTGAAATTGTCTCCATGGTGCTGATTACTTTAGTGGAAAATATGTTTAAGCATGGCTTGCTCAACCGTGCAGATAAAGAAGCGGTTTTAAAGATTGAGTTAGTTGGTAAACGGCTGCACTACTATTCTTTTAATCATAAAAATGCAAACAGAAAAATGGAGTCTAACCATATTGGTCTGGCCTATATCAAACAACGGCTGTTAGATGAATATGGGACTGATTTTACGCTGGAGGTGAAGAGTGAGGAGTTCACTTACGAATGCCGTCTTATACTCCCTGTTAAGTTATAAATCTAAACCAACCATAGCTACAAAATAATAAACACAAAAACAGTCTAATGAAACTTGTATAAGCTTATAGCTAAATAATGATATGAACCGAAATTGCAAGCGCTTACATAGAAACGAAACATGATAAGGGCTAATTAAGATAAAGCTCCTGCAAGATTCAACACCTTTAAAACAAACCAATATAATCTGATGAAAACAATAAATTGTATTATTGTAGACGATGAGGCCTATGCTAACAATATTTTAAGGGACTACATTGGAAAAGCGACCTATCTAAATTTAATTGGGGTTTTCACTAATCCTATTGACGCGTTAGCAGAGATCAAACAGCGTGATGTTGACCTGGTATTTTTGGATATACAGATGCCCGAGTTGTCTGGAATGGATTTGATAAAAATGCTTCCTGATGGTACACAGGCAATAATCACTACTGCGTACTCCCATTATGCATTGGATAGTTATGATAATGATGCCTGTGATTATCTTCTTAAACCGTATTCTTTTGGTAGATTTTTAAAGGCTACACAAAAGGCACTGGATCATAAAATTATGGTGCAGGCGCTAAAAAATGATGCGGAGAAAAAGGTAAATGGAGAAAAGACGGAAGAACAAAAGCCGGATTCCTTTTATTTGAAAACAGACCGCGGTAAGTTCGTGAGGGTTAACCATAGTGATATCTACTATATCGAGGGGCTTAAGAATTATTGTTCGATATATACGGATGGACACAGGCATGTTTCTCTGGTAAGTATGAAATCGCTGTCGGACGGACTTCCTGATGGAGAGTTTGTAAGGGTACACAAGTCGTATATTATTTCGATTAAAAAAGTGGCTTCTATTGATGGCAATATGATTCTGTTTTCGGATAAGAAGGAAAAGATCCCAATCGGCACTACCTACAGAAATGAATTTTTTGAACGATTGAATAAAGAGTTGTTTACTTGATGCAAATAGTTATTGCGTCGCGGCAGTAATTGTATGATGTTCGTCAATAAGGATTGTTTACTTGATAAGATTTGTTATTGTGTTGCGGCAGTAATTGTATGATATTCTCAATAAGGATTGTTTACTTGATAAGATTTGTTATTGTGTTGCGGCAGTAATTGTATGATGTTCGTCAATAAGGATTGTTTACTTGATAAGATTTGTTATTAGGCTATTGTATGGTGTTCGTTTAGTATCGCATACAATAAGTGATAAAATTCAGCTGAACAGTTACCAATCATTAGCTAATGATTGGTAACTGTTCAGCTGAATTTTATAGATGGCTATAAATACCATAAGCTTATGGGATGAATACGGAATACAACACCAATTATTGCCAATCGATTTCAAATAAAACTATGGTTATCGCTGACCAAACTTAGGCGACGATCTTGCAATATCCGTTTTTAACGCTTTAACAATAAATCCGTAAAGCAAGCATTCATGCAGCCTTTGCTGTGTATTAAAGTACCTGTTGAGTAACATATGGATCATGCTGCCCAAAAACCTTTCGTCCCATAACACTAAATTTCCGCTTAGTATGGAATCTACTTCTGCTTTACGAATTTCTAATAGTTCATGATATTGTTCTTGAAGCGGATCAACAGCACCGCGGTATTTTCTATTGAGCTGATCAATCTGCACTTTGATAATTTTATCATCAAATTCCTGTAGAAAATAAGCCAATTGCCGTTCTGCAAATTTTAGCTGGATCACCTGATCAGGACTCATCCTATGGAGATAATCTGTGACAGCCCAGAAAACAAGTAACCAATCTGTATGCATATAATCCTGCTGTAAAAGGCCAAATGTTTTACAGCAAAACCGACTATCGGCCGCAAAGAGTTCTTCTGCAAGTTCCATTTTTTCAGCGCTATACCGTTCGATTTCTCTTTCATAAGTATCAAGCTGGACGGTGCTTATTAGTTTGTCCTTTAAAAATGGACTGAGCACCTCCATAATAGCAAAAAATACTTGCTGGAAGTAAAGCGGGTCTCTAAGATTAACCCTGAAACGGATGTGGTTCCCTCCTTCTTTATAGCGGATAAAAAACCATTTGCTTACCACCGTAAAAAGGGGTGCCGATCGCTCTGTGTTTTCAAAAAGCCGGTAAAGCTGCAGCAGTACGGGCTGAACAGTATTTTCGCCTAAGAAAATCTTTACATATAGCCACTCACTACCGGGAAAAAATTCTCTCTTTAGCGCGGTTGGTATGGGATTGATTTTGGGTACGGCCTTAACATTGGAAATAGAGAAAGGCGCAACAAATTGATGAGCATAACTGTCTTGGTTGTTGTTTTTTACTACGGTAGTCCATTCCCGGTGTAAACATTCTTTTAAGATCAGTTCTGCAGGTTTTTTGTTGATATCTTTAAATAAAACGTGGAGAGAGATATCATTTTCGCAATCTATCAATAATTCATTATCACCTTTCACGATCAAAAAATATGCAGGAAGCATCCAGTGTAAACGAAAGTTACTTAGCAGTTTCTTAAACTTATCAAATGATTTATCTGTCGGCTGAAGTTCTTGTAAAGATGCTGATGTAAATTTCCAGGTAGCCCGCTGCAGGATCACGCCTGATTTGGTAATTACCCTGGGAAAAAAGATCTGGTTTTCCGCGAGTTCGCCCCATTTGAAAAGCAACCCGTTATTACTTTGCTGGTGCTGGATATCACATAAAAAGGTGTAAATAGGATGTTGGGACCGGCTATAATTATAAGCGCTGCTTAACCTGGGTATGATTTCTTTTTGATGTTTCGGAGAAAATAATCTAAAACTATTGCCCACGAGCAGCACTTCCAAATCGCCGAGACTAATAATGTGCTTACCGTTGGCCTGATCAATATACTGGATTTCGTACGACCAAAATGGAGGGTGTGCCATAATATTCATCGAGCGTTCTTCTGGCATATGGATAATTTCTGCATAGATCGCATCGGGGTTAGCTAAAGCTTCTTCTTCGGTGATATCCAATGCCAGATCGTTGATAGCTTTACTCCCAGCAGCAAACCTGGCGAGCAGACCTATTGCACCGGTACCAGCTACTTGCTCTAAGGAAATAGTTCCGGTTTCGAATACCTGGAATGTTGCAGACATCGTATGGGGGAGCTGATCCATGGAGCGTTCTTCCGCAAAATCATCAGGCATAATAAATGTGTATGCCCGATGATGATAGGCATCGGTTGCGACCTTAAGCAATTTCAAATCGGCTGCAGTATAGCGCCCAGATTGCTCCCTGACGAATGAAACACCTTCTAGTCCTTCTGTAAAGAGGGTTGACTTTTCATGCCATTTACCATAGGCCAATCCAATATCAGTATCAAATACTTCCAGCAAGGGCACGCTCCTCTCCTGGTATTTATCCCGGAACTCTTTTATAAATCGTTCTACTCGTGGATTGGGTTCATAATTACCGAGGTTGTTTAAGAGCCGGATTGCTTTTTCGAGTTTATGCTGTAGTGAAGTTGACAAAAATGCTTTATCAAGTGTATTAAAACGGGTAACATGAAAAGTATGCATGGGTGTAACCCCTAAAAGATTAATAACGTCTTGTTCAAGATCCTGGTAACGTGCTACATAATCTATGGGAGTTGCTATTTTATTATTTATATGATCAAATTTATTAATCAGCTGAGCAATATCATCGGAATGATCTGTGCCTGCGTTTTGTTTTTTAGTAGGTAGCTCTGCCCGTACAATAAAATCAGGAAATTCTAGTCCGATACCTGGCTGATAGGCATATTTTAAGAATTGAATATCAATAAGCTGATTTAAAAAAGGGATAAATTCTTCTGTTTCATACCCTGATAAAGCGATGATCTGCGATCGGCTTAAGGCATAATCGCGCATATCTTCTATCAGGTATTCTAATACTTCGTTATATTTCAGGGAACTAAGCTGATAGAACCTTTCCCCATCAACCACCTCATAAGAAATAAACCGGTATTCGTTTCCTTGCCGATACACCGTATTATTGATCTTATACTGTGCATCGGAATTTTGCTGTTGAGTGAGTTTTGCCAGTTCAAGATTAAGTACCGCATCTGGCGTAACCTGACGATGAAAGTTATCATTTAATACAATTTCAGTATCCGCTCCCCATTCCAATGCGGTAACACCACTAAAAATGCCAAAGGGTGTAGAGCGGTTGCTCATCCGTGAGATATACTTATATAAGCTTTGCAATAATGCCGCTGTATTTTTCGCGTCTTCTTTAGCGTTGTTTTTGCCGGCATTAGCTTGATCAAGCGAAAGCTGATCACTTGTAATTCCATCCCTAGAAAAGAGGTCATCCTTTCCTTCCTTTTCTAGAAAGCGCACAATTTCAAAATAAAGCGGCTTACTAGCCAGAAAAATCCCTTCACGGATAAGCGGATCTGTCCACAATTTAAACAGCTGCTTCTCATTAAGATCAAGCGAATAAGGCAACGCTGCGGACCTCAATATCAAGCGGTTAAAAAAGTTGAATTTCATGTATATAAGTTTTTTTGTTAGAGTTGCATGTTCAAGTGGTGTTACTACAATAAAAACAAGCTGCGGTAAAAAAGAAACGGTCACAGAAAAAACAGCAGTAACACAAAAAGACTGGTCCCATTAGAAACCAGTCTTTTATTAATTAATATATATGGCCGCCTACCTGCGGATCAAAAGCCTTGTTCATCGGCACTTGGCCCATAGGTTCCGGGAATAGGTATGTTTAACAAACGCAGATATACACCTAACTGCGCGCGGTGATGGATGGTCTGGCTAATTGCATTGCGTACCATCCCTCCTTTCGTAATATCCAGCAGAATCTGATCGCCATGCCTTAATACCCACCTTGGGCTCAAATCCTGGTCTGTTGCATTTTCAAGGAATTGCTGTCCTTCTGCCAATGCTTTCTCAAACTGTTCGAGCAATTCTGCATTGCTTGACCACACCGGCGGCGTATAAGCAGTTTTGGCAAAATCTATTTCATCTGTAGTAAAGGCGAAAGCTACCCAACCTGGAAGCTCAGCAATATGGCCCGCCAATTGATGAATAGACATACTTTTTGGATGCGGGCGCCATTCATATTGGTCGGCCGGAATGCGCGCCAGCATTTTTCTTGTAACCAATGATTCTTCTGTTAATTCTTTTAATAGTTCTTTAGTAATTGACATGATATTTGATTTTGTTTGTTTATCCAAAGAAACGCCACACTGATGACAACCCTATGTCAGCAGTAACTAACTATTTTTAATATTCTTTGTAATTGCATCAAATAACGATTTCACCTTCCTCTTTAATGCCTCTGGCTGCACCACTACAGCATAATCTGCGAAAGACATGAACCATCTTGCAAACCCCTCTATATGAGTAGTCATAAACTGCATTTCAACGCCTTCCGCTGTCGCCTTTTCCGATATATACCCATGGTAATACTTTTGCTCGCCCAAATGCAGCGAAGCTTCCTGATCTACCCTTATTACCACGTCTTCCAGTTTAATATTCTTGAATTGTTCCCTTAAATAATCCTGTAACGACGGATGACGGTCCACAAAATTCAGTTCAGTAGCCTTGATATCCTGTATCCTGTCAAATCTAAAATCCCTGAAAGCATTGCGCTCCCTGCAATAAGCAATCAGGTGCCAATAATGATCGAGGTAAAATACCCCCACCGGCTCAACTTCCCTTTGGGTATGCTGCTGCCGGTAATAAGAAAAATAATTAAGTTCCATTACGCAGAGATCAGCAATAGCTTTAAGAATTGTCTGCAACGGATTATGCTGCCCCCTATCCGGCACTCCGCGGTTAGCCTTGATGACCTCAATCTTCTCATCAATATTTTCCAGATAATCTTTCTCCACGGTCTTCAATACGGCCCGTACCTTATCCATCGCACTACTATACGAACGTCCATTAGCGTCATCTGTTAATCTGCTTACCAATTTTTCTGCCGTAATAAAAGCAGTAGCCTCTTCCCTCGTAAACATGATCGGTGGCAACCGGTACCCGTCCAGCAAAGAATATCCAACACCTGCTTCCCCTATAATCGGAATCCCCGCCTCTTCCAACGACCTGATATCACGGTAAACAGTGCGCAAACTAATCTGAAACCTGTCGGCAATATCCTGCGCCCGTACAGTTTTCCGGGATTGTAACTGGATAATTATAGCTGATAGACGATCAATACGGTTCATATCCCAAATCTATAAGAAATACTTACCCGATGTATTGATGTAAAAAAATATACTTTTGACTTAATAACAGAAAATAATACGAAAACTTAAGAGTGGTAATTTGAAGACTTAGATGGACTTAGCTAATCGCCTTAAACTAGTTAGCATCTGCCTAATACTTTAAGTTGGCTTGCATTGGTGCATTACAAATAGCAAAGGCTGTATCCGGATCTTACTGTAAAATACCTTAAGTTGGTTTGCAAGGTTACCTAGTACCTTAAGTGGTTTGCAACGTTACCTAATACCTTACGCGCATTGCGGCCTGCAAATCGAAACAGATTTGTTTAAAGCATTTACGAAAAAGGTGGTATGCAATAAGACGGTAAGTGGTATCATTAAAAGAGATTAGACAGTATTCTTTGCTGTACACAAAGCAGATTAGATACCTTGCTCCCGGGAGATTTACTAAAAAAATACAACAAGGTACTGTATCGACATGCAAGATTTTGCTCTTCGCAAAATGTTGAGGAGATACGGTACCTTGTTGTATTTTTTATCTATTTTTCCTGAGCAGAGCTAATCTCGCTTTCTGTTCAGCGATACGACTAGCTAATAAATCATGCTTTTGCTTCTCGTGAATCACCTCACTAACCTCGTCATGTCTACCAACCCAATCCTCAAATTGTTTCTCCTGATGACCTGCACTTCCACTAATCTTCTTAATCAGATTCTCCCGTTCAATCTTCAGCAACAGCACTTTCTCATTAGCCGCAGGCTTATCCTCTTCATCAGCACCCAGAAACTCTGTCTCTGCAGCCGTAATCTCCTGATTGATCCGATCTAGCTCAGTCGACGCCGGAGCAAAAACCTCATCCTCCAGATTTGTCCTTCTGATATCATTGCTTAATGGCGAAAGCACCGTATCAATTGGTGCCTCCCAATCTTCCCAAACATGGGCAATCAGAACCGACTTACCATTTGGGATATTTGCCGAAATTTCATCAAGGTAATCAGAAATACCTTCCGCCCTAACTGTATCACCGGCTGCCCCTACAACCATTCCTGCGCCAATCCCTACAAGGAAACCTAGCGGCCCTGCCAAGAGACCTACCAGGCCGCCCAAAATTCCGCCGCCTATCGCGCTATATCCTTCTGCCCCGTCTTTTGCTGAACGCAACGACACTGCCCCATTCTCATCCTTGGTCAACACATAAGAATCACCCAGGGAAATATCCTGCGTAACATCCAGCTGTTGTATTGCCTGTAGCCCTTTAAATGCCTCTGATTCACTATCGAATAAGGCTTGAATCATTTTTTCCATAATTATACAGCGTGTTATATTTGCTGCATATAAAAGAGAAAAAAGGCCAGTTTTGTTTGAATGATTTTTGTGTCAAATAACCCGTTTCGCCACGGTAATAGCCCTATTCACGTAAAAAATTTGGATACTGATTAGCTGAAGCCCTAATTTCAAATCATGGGATACTTAGCAATAAACGTGAATTATAAAATGGATATGGATTGGTACTTCAGGTGTGAATCTGTATTAGCTTGTTATCAATACTTTAGTCGGCTAGAGCCAGGAGATGGCAGAAGGACAGCTATATATGATATCATAAATAAAAAATATTTGTGGATAGCTGACGATAGTAAAGAACACATTGATCGTTTGGACAGAATAGTTGCTGGTGCGATTAAAAAGATAAAAAAGAACCGCTGAGAACTTACCTCAGCGGACAATTACTACATCTTTTGCCTTTTTTATACTTTTCGCAGCATTTCTTTTTAGTCTTTTTATCAGACTTAGAACCTTTTTTATCTTTATCTTTTTTCTTATCCACGGGGAAGGTTATTAATCTTAATCAGGATCGCAATTATCAGACCAGTATGATCTGACTGAACCATTTTTGATAAATGTCAGTATAACTACCGTTTTCTGTCAGCATTTCCAATGTTTTATTAATCTCCTTCTTCAAGGACAGATCTCCTTTTTTCATCGCAATTGCATATTGAGAATCTGTACCCGGCATGAACATCGCTTTCACTAAAGTTGGGTGTTTATGTAAAAAACCTCCGGCAATCGGTGAATCATCAATCAGCACATCAATTTTACGGGCGATTAATTTTTGATATAATTCATTATTGGTTTCGGCATGATGCGTAGCATTACCAGGAAATTGCGACATCACATATTTTTCTGCTTCAGTTGCTGTACGGATCCCAATCCTTTTATTCTTAAAATCGCTAAGCTCCGTAAATTTGTCACCCACGTTCGCTACAGCACAAAGTTGAAATTGCAGGTAAGGCTTACTAAATTCTAAAATCATTTGCCTGGAACTGGTCATTGTTACTGCAGAACAAATCATATCAAGCTCCCCTTTATATAGTTTTTCGAGGATATTCTGCCATAATGAAACCTCATAATGTAGTTCTAGATCCATGACTTCCGCAACGGCCCGCATAAGGTCGACTTCAAACCCTTCAAATACAGGGGAGTTGTAATCGCTGTGTAAGGGAAAAGGTGCTGCCGAGTCCAATCCAATCTTCAATATTCGTTTCATAATTTTATATTCCTCTGCTGTGAAAAAGGGTAAACGCCTTTTTCTGCTCCATATAATGAGTAATAATGGCAAAAACACGCCAATTATTATTCACTTTGTTATAATTTGACAATTTTAGTGATTTTTATGGCGCTTTTATAATATACCACAATATATCGAAAACTTTTTACGGTTAAAACACTATTATTAATTGATACAGAGATAAATAAGACATGCTATTCCTGCAGCTACTAGCGTACTGAAAAAATTTACCATATCATTATTTAATAAACTCTTCCTTTCCAGGGTTGCACCAAAGAAAGAATCTGCAAAATTACCTGCCATACCTGCAAAAATGATTAAGAGGAACGTGCTATTAAACTGAATGCCAATAGCATAAATAATTGCGATCATTACAGTCCCTACAAAACCCGCCATGGTCCCTTCAAAGCTGACTACACCATCTAATCCCGAGGCTTCCTTTTTCCAGGTGAGGCAATTGTAAAATCGCCTGCCATACAGCATTCCTAATTCAGAAGAAAGGGTGTCTGAAGTGGCTGATGAAAAGCTCGCGGCCAGCATGAGGATGAATAGTTTTGCGTAGGCAGGGAAAATCAGCGCCAACAGCGCAAATAATGTGGCCGCACCACTGTTCGCTAATACTTGTCCGGAAGTACGCTGCGTACTATCGCCACTTTTTTCTAAAACCTGTTTTTCCCTTCGGCCCCATGCGGTGGCTAATGTTCCGGAAAAGAAAAAAAAAGCAAGACAACAAATCCCGGTGTACCCGGCTCCAAAATAGATAATTATTCCACCTAAAAAGCCTGTAAATGCAGCAGTATGGGTTAATTTACGGGTAAGATAACTTGCTACTGCCCCAGCGAATAATGCGGCGAAAAGCAGAAGGTCTGTTAGCTGGATCAACATGTGATAAAGTTAAAGATATAAATGTATTTTTGGTTGCAAATAGCTATAAATGAAGTACGCTCTTCGTTCGTTGTTCCCCCTCACACTGCTGTTGTTGAATAGCTTTTACTTATTTGCGCAGGTACAGCAAGGTACCTTGGAAAAAGGCCGGCAAGCAGATCATGTTGAAGCCGGACTAAAAACCAATCCCACGATAAAGGATACTATTTTAGAGAAGAATCTGTTGTTTTCGAAAGACACTATCACCCAGATGGATGTAAGTGATTTATTTAATCTAGTTTTCCGTAAAAATAAGAAAATCGTTCCGAGGGACAAAAAAGCTGGAAGCCTGGCCTTACTTCCGTCGATTGGTTATACACCCAGTACCGGTTTTGAGTTTGGGATTGACGTATCCGGAACGCGTTATTTTGGCGATCCTGAAACAACCATGCTGTCAATCTTTGATGCTTATGTAGCTAAATCTACAAATGAGCTGGCTTTAGTACAATTAAAGCATAATGTTTATGCCGCTGCAAACCAATGGAATGTGCAGGGTAGCTGGGAACTGGGAAAAACAATAGTGCTCGATCATGGCGTAGGCACTGGCCGCGAACAACCAGCTTCTTTCCCAATCAGGTACACTTATTTAAAGCTGAATGAAAATGTATATCGAAAAATCTTACCTAATTTTTATGCCGGTGCAGGGATCGCGTTTAATTATTATACGAAAATTGACGACGGATTGAAGGATATCGAAGTGGGCAAGACACATAATTATTTATATAGTGTTAAAAATGGGTATTCGCCAGATAGTTACCTGGCAAGCGGGTTACTGATCAACTTACAATATAATTCTCGCGACCAGCCTTATAGACCTTATAAAGGACTGTATGTAGATGTGATTTTAAGATCCAATCGCAAGTGGCTGGGTAGTGATAAGCGTGCGCTGCAGTTGAAAACAGAAGTAAGGAAGTATTGGAGTTTAGCGGACAAAAACCCGGAACAGGTGCTTGCGTACTGGCTATGGGGTTCTTACTTATTGAACGGATCTGTACCCTATCTTGATTTACCAGGAACAGGGAGCGACATAGATCAGCGGACTGGCCGCGGGTACACGATAGGCAGGTTTAAAGGTCCGTCTTTCTTTTATAATGAAATAGAATACCGTTTTCCAATAACCCGAAATAAACTGCTTAGCGGGGTTTGCTTCATAAACGTTGAAACCGCCAGTAACCAGAAAAACGTTAAGTTGTTCAACTATTGGGAACCGGGCACTGGTGCAGGGTTAAGAATTTTATTCAATAAGCATACGCGCTCCAACGTATGCATTGATTATGGTATTGGTAATTACGGGTCGAAGGGAATTTTTGTAGGGTTAAATGAGGTATTTTAGTTTGATAGATAGGATAAGGTAGTAGACAGTAAATTAGAAATGGAATAAAACTAGAATTCAAAATATAATAAGAAGTCAAAATTTTACAAGAAGTCAAAATATATCTAGAATTCAAACTGCACTTTAGCTCTTAATCCATATTTAGAAACACCTGGGTTCTCCAAATAATTAAACCTTCTTACGACATCAAACCGAAGTACTTTGAAAATATTTCCAATTCCTGCACTAGCTTCTATATAGGGCTTGTTACCTAGTGAATACGAAGTAGCTATACCATTTTCGTTAACAGGAAACTGGAGGATTCCGGGATTTTGTTTCGGATCGTTCTCTTTTCTTAAACCACCATAAAGACCTTTAAAGGTGATATACTCTCTTAATTTTAGGTGTTTGATCAATGGAATCCTGTTTAAAATCAATCCGTTAAAATTATGGTCTACGTTTAAGCTAACGTAATGGTCACTCACAAATTCCAGGAAGTTCATTAAGTTATACGCGTATACCTGGTAAGAGTAAGATTGGTTAGCCTTATGAATGGTCAGCAATGGAAAGGGCACCGTCCCAAAGGTATAACCACCTTCTACACGAACGTCTGAACGGCCAAATTGCGACAGGTAAAAGCGTTTATCAATGGTGCCGACTAAATTATGGTAACTATAGTCCCCTTGCAAAAATCCTTTTAGGCCTGCAGAATAGTTGAGGTCGAACACAGGATATTTTTCAATCGTCCGCTCCCGGAAACTCTTGCCCTGGTAAAATTTTTCATTAGGAGCATAACGTAACTGCAAATTGAATTCACTACTTGTAATCGAATTACTTCTTCCAGTTAACCTGTCTACAGTATTTGAATAAGATAATGCCCCTGCTGGCGTCTGCGTCCATTTACGGAAACCTAAATTAAAGGAGAAATGGTTTGCATATTCCTGCATGTATTCTACTCTATAAAAATCACTATAAATAAATTTATCATTTACGCCCCTGCGGAACGACGATACAATATTATCTTCAGGAACCACCGTCTTGGATTCGTCGCCCGGCACATCTACATCCCGCTGAAAGCTGGCCCGCACAAAGCTTTGCGGAAATTTGTAGACAGATTTATTGTTGAAGGAATAAGCTGCACTTAAAAAACCTTTCCATTTTTCGTCCTTAAATCCGTATGCGGCATACGTATTGAAATACCAGCGGGTGCTAAAATCGGGCGTTGTCCTGCCTCCCAGCCTTAACCGGAACCCTTCCAGATTATTGAAACTGTAAAATGAGTAAATAGGCCCCACTTCTATCGGACCATAATTTTTATAACCAATGAAAAAGAAAGAAACCAAATCCATCATCCTTTTGAACGACTTCATTTGTCCCAGGGTATCTATATTACTATAGATTTTTAACTTGGCATTAGCCGCGGTATCGAGGCGATTGGAAGCCCAGAACTGATCAGAACGCTTTTCTGCATTTGGGGCAACGACTAAGCTTTCACCCTTATAAACCGAATCCGGTTGTACCACACCAGTTTTATAATCCTTGATCACTACCGATCTTTCCCCTTTAAACCCTCTGCCGCCATCTTTGCCCAGTCCAAAGTCCATTAGCAAATGGCTTTTACTCAAATGATATTTTCCGGCTTCGTCTTTTTCAAAGTTAAGTTTCACCTCCAGCGCCCGCACAAAGTTGACGTTCACCCCTTTTCCTGTTTTAAGAAAAGCATCCTGAACGGCGTAGTTGCCATCCATCGTTATATAAATCTTTCCTTCAAAAAGCAGGGCATTCTGGTTACGCGGAATAAAGGAGAGCTCGATTAACTGCGGGCTATGGTTTTTAATGGTATCTGTGATGAAGAATTTATAGAATGCCGGTGCTCCATCTGCAATAGGGCTCAAAAACTGGCTATTAGTAAAAATAATATTGTTATCATAGATGTTAACGTCCGCATACATCCGTTCAAAATAATTACCAATCGCATTGTTATCAACCAACCCGTCGTCGAAATTAACGTGTTTATCGGCTAGCATAATGATCTTGGTTTTCTCAGGATTTTTGCGGTAATAGTTCTGTGAAAGGCGCTCCCTTAAATAAACCGGCAAGATGTTTTTTCCGCCGACAGCGGTAGAATCCTGCTCGTCAAACAGGAACTGGTATTTTTTAAAGATCTTCTTGTTTTTAAATTTATCACTTAAGTTACTCAGGGAAAACTGCATCCAGTCATATTGCTGATATTGAACGGCAACATCACTTTTCATCTTGTTCATCGGCTTATGCTCAATAACTTTATGGATCAGCTCTACCGCAGGATTACCTTTATTGCGGTATTTCGCTTTTTTACCAGAACTGATATTTACTTCGGTAAGGCTTTGTGATTCTTCCAATAATTTAACATTGACAGTCTGTGTAACTGAAGGCTTGATAGTTATGGTTTGTGTTTTGTAACCTACATAATTTATCTGAACCTGGCTATAGGGTGTGGCACTGCTAAGGGTGTATTTACCGTTTGCATCTGTTTTGGTAACCAGTTTGGTACCTTTAAACATGACGGTAACGTAAGGAAGTGCACTTTTATCTTTCGCATCGGTTATCACACCAGATACAATAGTTTGTTGTGCAGCAGCCGTTAAAGTAAAAAGTAAAAGAAAAGTAGCCAGTAAATAAAAAGACTTGTTATAATTATCAATCATATTGGAACGCCGGATCTAAGTCTTTTAATTATGGTCAGAGAATAATAGCGCTTAAATTACGATCTACAATGGTCAATTCCCAATAAAAAAACGCAATTAACCAAATATAATTTGTATTTGAATGTTAATTATTGTTAAAATTATCAATTATTGATTTTAAACAGACTTAGAAGACTGATCATCAGTGATGTAGTAATTTTTAGCTCGGTATTAATTACAACGTAGTCAGCAGAGAATTGTTTTACGAGAACATTTATATTATCCTGTATCTTGCCAAATTTGCCAGCCTGCATGGAGTTGCTGCCTGCCTTTAGATCAACTTACCCTGCGATGCTTTTCCCGAAATGATTTAGGCACAGCAAGGGTATGTCTTTTGAAAAATTGGTTAAAGTTTGCCGGATAATCAAATCCGAGACAATAACCGATTTCAGAAATATTCCATTCTGTATGCTTGAGCAGGGCGATTGCTTCGTTGGCCATACGACTGGAAATATGTTCAGAGGTGGTTTTTCCCGTTACCTCCTTTACTGCGTGATTAAGGTGGTTAACATGTACGGCCAGTTGTTCTGCAAAGTCGTTTGCCGTCCGCAGTTCGAGCACATGTTCAGTAGAATATATGGGAAACTGCCTTTCCAGCAGTTCAAAAAATAAGGCGGCAATACGCGCTGCTGCAGTAATGGATTTGGCAGGGACAGCTTTTGGCTGCATTTTCATCGCTTCATGAACAAGCAAATTGACGCAGTTGCGGAGGAGATCATACTTGAAAGGATAGTCACCCCCCATTTCGGTCAGCATTTTCTCAAATATAGAGCTCACAGCCAATGCTTGTGCAGGTGCCAGATAAAATACTGGGTTGTCCTGGATCCTGACCAATAAAGAGTCTTTAACTGGTTCGGTTCGCTGGCGCATAAAGTTTTCTGTGAACAAGCAAAAATATCCAGACTGTAATTCTGAGGTTGTTTCCCATGCATATGGGATAGTTGGATTAGTGAAAATCAGCGCAGGCCCTTCCACTTCAATCTGCTGATTTGGGTAATGAAGGATGCCTTTGCCAATGATCAGCGAAATCTTATAAAAATCTCTCCTATTATAGGAAGATGGATTTGAGGTACAATATCCCAAACGTTTAAAAACATTGAAATGTCCGGAATGCTCATCAAGGGAGGAGTTTGGAATGCTAACATCTGGCCGATTAACGGTAAACATTTGATAAAATTCCAAAAGGGACACACTTTTTTTCATTAGAGAGCTATTGTATTGTAGATAATGAAGCTAGTTTTATAAAGAGCAGATCAAAAGTTTATAACAAGCTTTAAGAACTTACAAAAATTAGGGTTTAATTGGATCGCCCGTGTGTATCTCTTCTGTTGCCTGGGTTACGATCACATCACCTTCGGCCACATCGCCATAAATCTCCACTTTATCGTCCGTCTCCCGGCCTTTTTTAATCTCTACCTTCTCTGCTTTATTATTTTTTGCGCGGATAATAAATATACTTTCCGCACCTTCTACTACAGCTGTTTTAGGTACAGTAAATGTACTTACACCTGCTGGTAAAGGAATGGATACGTCGGCAACCATGCCTGGTAAAAGCTGCTTGTTCAAGTTAGGCACATCCATTTCTACTCTTTCGGCACGTAAACGGGAATCCAGGGCGCCCGACATCCGTTTTACTTTTGCGGTAAATAATGCACTGGGTTTAGAGCGTACAGTGAAGGTAACTCCATCGCCAGTTTTCAGGTAACCTGTATACAATTCTGGGATGGAAACAGCTAAACGCAGGTGTTTTTGTTCTTGCAGGGTAAAGATTGGTAAATCAGATCCTTTACCGGTGGGGCCTACATAGGCACCAAGGTTGACATTTCTTGCAGAGATCACGCCGTCAAACGGGGCACGGATTTCTAAATAGTTCTGGATACTTCCTACTTCTTTATATGATGCTTTAGCTGCGTTCAATTGTGCTAAGTCTGAATTACGTTTTGCAATAGCCTGATCCAGGTCGTTTTTAGAAATGGTACCCGGTGTTTTGCTCGTCTCCAATAACCGATCATAGTTAGCCTTGCTCGCAGTATACAATGCTTCCTGTGATTTTAAACGGGAATCTGCAGCAGCAAGCTGTGAAGTGAGTTCTGGAGCTTCCAAAGTCATTAATAATTGTCCTTTAGTAACTTCAGAGCCGATATCAGCTTTTAATGTTTTCACAAAGCTACTTACTTTAGCATACAAATCCACTTGCTGATAAGCGATTAGTTCTCCAGGCATTTTTAGGCCTGTAGCCATTTCTTCTTTATGCAGCACGAAGGTTTTAATTTCTGGTGCTTTAGGCTCTGGTGCTTTTTTCTCTTCATGACTGCAGCTGCTGAATACAGCCAGAAGGGCAATCGTGCTAAATAAATTGGTGCTGCTGCGAAATATTTTTGTGTTCATTTTGTTTGCGCTATATAATAAATTCTTATTTATCGGCTGTTAATCCTTTTATATAATGGGTGCTTTCTTCATCCTCCGGATCAAGAGAGATGGATACTGTAGAAACTTTTCCTTGTACCCAGGTAAATACCATTGGTAAAATGATCAGTACTGCAAAGGTCGAAGCGATCAATCCACCTATTACAGCTCTGCCTAATGGTGATATTGCGTCTCCACCTTCTCCTTCTCCAATGGCCATTGGGAGCATTCCCATCACCATCGCTACGGAAGTCATGATAATCGGACGTAAACGTAAACCAGCGGCTTCCCTGGCAGATTCGAGTGCGTTACCGTTAACTTTTCTTAGTTCTTCTGCATTGGTGATTAGCAATACGGCATTGGCAATGGAAACGCCGACCGACATGATGATACCCATGTATGATTGCAGGTTAAGTGTAGATCCGGTAAGTTTAAGCATTAGTAATGAGCCTAATACTACGGCTGGTACTGTGGCTAGGATCACTAAAGGCACACGGAAGGATTGGAAGTTGGCAGATAACATCAGGAAAATCACCAAGATAGCCACCAATAGCCCCGTCTGCAAACTGTCCAGCGTTTCGTCGAGCACCTTACCTAAACCAATTTGAGCCACGGTAATCCCTTTTGGCAAGGCGCCTAAGGAACTAATTACTGCAGACACGTCTTTATTTGCCGATCCTAAATCTTTATCGTTCAGGTTTGCGGTAACAGATAAAAATGGGGTTGCTCCTGCATCATCACTTTCACCATAGGTAGTGTCTGCTTTTATGGTAGCCACATCGCTTAAAACCGGACGTGTATTGTTGGTCAACAAGGCGATCTCGCCCAAATCGTCTTTCGATTTCATTTGATTAAATGGCACTTGAACCTGTACAGAATAAGCAAGACCTATTTTTTCATCAATCCAGGTATTTTTATCTGTGTAACGTGACGATGATGTAGAGGCAACCAGCGATCTGGATATATCTGATAAATCTACGCCTACTTGTGCTGCACGGACACGGTCGATATCTATGTTTAATGATGGATATTTGATCGACTGCGAAATCTGTACATCCCTCATATAGTCCACTTTTTTCAGTTTCTCCATAATCCTATTGGCATATTCCTCGTTCAGTTTCTTGTTTTTCCCAACAATCCTTACTTCTACCGGGGTTGGCGATCCCTGACTCAACACTTTATCGGTCAGTTCAATCGGTTCGAAAGAAAGCCTAAGTTCTGGCATACTTTTTTTGATTTCTCCGCGCAGCTGATCTTTAAATTCGTCCATATTACCTTCAAAGTCTTGAAGGGATACTTGGAAAACTGCTTCATGCGGACCAGCCATAAAGAGGTAGATTGGGTTTACAGAGAATGTTGAAGGGTGCTGTCCGACATATACAGATGAAATCTTTACATGTTCTGGGCCGGCCAGTTTTTTAATCTCTTGCAATAATGCGTTTGCGTTTTCTTCTGTACGCTCCAGACGTGTTCCATCCGGTGCACGCATACGCAGTTGAAACTGGCTGGAGTTAACTTTAGGTAATACATCCCTTCCGATATTTACAACCATTAGTGCCGCAGCTCCAATAACTACAACCAGGTAAACGAGTACTACTGTTCTATTGTACGCAAATAAGCGGTTAATAAAACGCATAAAGCGGTTTCTGAACTTATCAAAAAAGGATATTTTTCCATCCTCATTAAAGTCTTCCCGCTCTACCAGGATCTTTTTCTGATCAAGCGTATGACGTTCAGACGCTAAAGTTAGCCCCGTTTGATTAAAAGCATCTTCATCATCCGTAATCGTAGAATCTGTTTTAGTATGTTTTTTAGGATGGGCAATCATCAGCCAGTTGGCCAAAATCGGCACAAAGGTTTGTGAAAGCAAAAATGAAACGATCATCGAGAACCCTATAGCTAATGCTAAAGGTAAAAACAGTGCACCGGGGATCCCTGTCATCGTAAATGCAGGCGCAAATACTGCAAGGATACAAAGCAAGATCAGCAGTTTTGGAAAGGCGATTTCTTTACAGGCATCCCAGATAGCTAATGCCTTGGGTTTGCCCATATCAAAATGCTGGTGGATATTCTCTATTGTTACAGTAGATTCATCAACCAGGATCCCTATGGCTAAAGCCAAACCAGAGAGTGACATAATATTGATGGTCTGCCCAAACAATTTAAGAAACAATACGCCAGAAATAATTGATGTAGGGATCGTTAGAATAACGATAAAAGCCGCACGTTTATCTCCTAAGAATAGTAATACCATTAAGCCAGTGAGCACGGCTCCTATTACGCCTTCGCTAATTAAACTTTTAACGGCATTGATTACGTAGACCGACTGATCAAATTCGTAAGATAAGTTAACATCATCTGGCAGGGTATTCTGGATTTTTGGCAGGTTAGCTTTTAAGCCTTTTACCACATCCCATGTTGATGCATCACCAGATTTGGCGATACTAATATAAACAGAACGTTTTCCATTGATCAAGGCATAACCAGCGGTTAGATCGGCACCATCGCGTATAACCGCTACGTCGCGCAAGTATACATTTTGAACACCGCCTTTAAATAAGGGGATATTTTCAAATTCTTTAACTTTGTTAATCGTGTAGTTTGTAGGGGTGATATAGTTTTTATCACCAATGCGGACGTTTCCTGATGGTGCAGTCTGGTTGTTAACCTTAATTGCATTAACAATCTGGTCTACTGTAAGGTTGTGCGAGCGCATCATACTTGGGTCTACGTTGATTTCTATTGTACGTGGACTTCCTCCAAATGGTGCCGGGGCAAGTAAACCGGGAACTGCGGTGAAAGACGGACGAATAAAGGTGTTGGCCAAATCCTGCAGTTCGTTATTTGTTTTTGTTTTACTGCTCAATACCAATTGTCCAACTGGCAAAGAAGAGGCATCAAAACGAATGATAAAAGGTGGTTGTGAGCCTGGCGGAAATATAGCCTGGGCCCGATTGGACAATGAACCGAGCTCCGCCGCCGCCTGGGCCATATTTGTCCCCTCGTAGTAGGTCAGCTTCATCAGCATCAACCCTTGTATATTTTTAGTTTCTATACTTTTTATCCCGTTTGCAAATAAGAGGATGTTGACATAGTTTTTAGCAAAATAGGCTTCCATTTGGTTTGGGGTATAACCGCCAAACGGGTGGGCAATATAGATTACAGGCAGGTTCATCTGCGGCAGGATGTCTACCTTGATGCTGGTCATGGAACTGATTCCGAAAAACAGCATACCCGCGACAAACACCATGATGGAAATGGGTTTTCGGAGTGCAAAACGTATTAAATTCATATTTCAGGTACGGCTTAAAATTCGTTAATAAATATATTATAGTCACCCATTGCAGCAGATTTTAACAATAAGGCCTGCCATACATTTGCGTAAGCAATATCGCGGTCGGTCTCTGCCCTGTTCAGCGCATATAGCGCCTGCGTTAAATCCACAATGGTGGTCAGCCCATTTTTATACAAAGTGCTTTTTTGCAGGTAGGCCTGACTTGCCGCTTTAACTTGTATCGGTGCCTCGTTGTAATTGTCCATCGCATTTTTAATTTTCGTCTCTGCAAGTGCCAACTGTGAATGCAGCTGCTGATCGGCCAATTCGTACTCGTTCTGCAATCCCGCAGAAGTATAACGTTGCGATTTGACCTGTGGAGAGTTCTTCAATAGCGTTGATAAATTCCAGGCTACGCCTACTCCAAACAAATAGTTGGCACGGGTAGGATTGATCCCATCCCCATAACTACGTGAAAAATTACGCTGGTCGGCCGCATAGGACGAACTAAAACCTGATCCCCTGCCCTGCATAATCCCTATAAATGAGAATGTAGGATAAGCCAGTTTTTTATAATAATCAACCTGTTTATCACTTACTTCCACCCTGTTCTTGTAATATCTTAACAACGGATGCGACGAAAAATCAACCGTTGTATCTGCAAGCAGCAACGCTTGCGGCACATGGTTCATTGAAGCGGTATCTAACTTAAAATCGGTAGCAGTCATCCCCATCAATAACCCCAAACGATTAGCCTGTTCCTGTTCCAAATCCTTAGCTTTAGTTAGCGCTATCTTCGCACTAGACACTTCGGCTACTGCCAGTGAAGAATCTACCCCCGCGATTAATCCGTTATGTGCCCTTGCTACCGCATTGTTTTTAAAGATGACTGCACGTTCCAGGTTTTTTTCCTGTGATTTAGTGAGGCGTTGTGCTGCTAATAAATTGAGATAAGCGGCCGACACACGTATCTCGTGCTGAAATATTTCTTGGTTAAGATCATTTTCATCTCTTTTAAGTACCGCTTTAGAGACGTTAATCCTGCCACGGATCCTGCCGAAAGTAAAAAAGTCCCAATTAATATTACTTAAGTATAAAGCTCCAAAAGCAGCATTCCAATTTTGATCTGCCAATGTTGGTCCGGATGATGCCACGTTTAACCCCGGACCAAATGGGGCTAGCGGACCTGTCTGTCCGTTCACGGTTCCATAGTCTTGTTGTGCGGATAAAGAAAAGTTAGGCAGCAGTTCTCTTTTACTTTGGACCACGCCTTGTCTGGAAGCTTCTACATAATTTGCTTTAGCTTTTATTGTTCCATAGTTTTTTACGGCTGTGCTGACTGCATCCTTCATGTTTAAAGTTTGCGCTCCGGTAGAAATTACACTGAGCAGCAAGGAGGATAAAATAAGAGTAGGTACGGATATTCGGAACATCGTCAATTAATTAAATTAAATCGATTTGTACTTAGTGTTGATGGTACACACAAAAATATCAGTTCCATTAAACTGTAAAATATTCAGTTCAAATCAATTCTTATTAAATTCAAACAATTGAAGTTAAAATTCAATTAAAAAATGATGGGAATCATTGATATTTTGATGTTAAAATAAGATATAAAATGCCCCTAGTAGAATTAGAGCAGTATTATTAGAATCGGATGACTCAATTCTGGCGATTATCCTGATTATTCAAATTATAATGCGAAAACGTTGTTTTAATCATGTAACGAACCTGTGATTTAAGGTTTTTTATAGGTGATAGCTTGAATAAATCCACCATAATAGGAACTAATTTTATGCGGAACAAATTGTGCTGCTCTGAAATTCTGTTCAGTATTGATTAGTTCTTTTGCTTCAACATTGGATATTTTATTAAAAAACAAATACATTGTTTTTAGTAAATACCACTTCCATGTCCTGCCAGAGTTTTTATTATAATAAAAATCGCAGAACAACCAGTGTCCACCTGGTTTAAGCATATGATTTAATTGATTGAAAACTAAATTTATTCGTTCTGCATCGAAGTTATCAAACAGAAAAGCGGTTAGTACAACATCATACTTCAATTCTGTTTTGAAATCTTCTGCAGAAGAGTGGATATAGTTTACTGTATTGCCTTTCACCTGTCTTTTTCTGGACAGCTCGAGCATTCTTTCGGAAATCTCCACAAAAGTAATTGTGAGCCCCTGTGCATGTAATTTGGTCAACTCTTCCAGAATCCAGCCTGTCCCTCCCCCCACAATCAACACCTTGCTATTGGGAGGAATAAAAGGCAACTGTTCAATTTGTGCTTTTAATTGTGCGCGAAAAAATACCAGCCTGCTAAGGAAATCATAATATGGAGCAATTCTGTCGTAGTTATTTTTCATTAGTTTACTGATTAAACTGCATGGCTAAAATTCCGCATAGCGCTTTAACAAGGATCAATCCATCAATCACGATCAAATAATAAAAAATCTTTTTACGCTTGTTCATAGAGTATGCAACTAATCCTGTAAGCACAAAGGGGATTAAGTTAATCAGATATCTTAAAACGCTGAAATGCATGATATAGGCAAATGTGGAGAGCGACAATACGCCAATAACCAACAGTGGGATCAGTACATAGAATATAGTCTTTTTTAAACCAATCCGGACTACAAAAGTCTTCAGTTGCCTGTTCGAGTCAATCGCGTAATCTTTCATATCGAACATGATCGCGTTCACTGTACAAAACATAAAGTTTTTGATAAAAAGAAAAAACCAGAATATACTTTCTGTAGTATCTGTACCAGATTCAATCCTAAGCATAATCAGCGGGAGCAAATTTGCCGTTGCTGCCCATATAAATCCGATAATAAAGGGCTTCAGCCAACCCGTATTTCGAAGATTAAGATTAAAAAAAACCAGGGGGACGAGGCCGTAATATAAAATGGCGGCACCAATAACCACTCCTACTATAATCCAGTATTGCAATGGCAGGTTTAGGATAGCCAGGTAATCATTATACGCCATGCATACTACGATTCCGCAACAAATAGAACAGAAGATCAGTTGGCTCCAATAAATAAACCGACTATGGTCAGCATACCATGCCGTCCTTGGATTTTCCGGATGGGGACCTTTACTGGCCCCCATATAGGCATAGGTATAATATACTATAGGTGCCAGGAATAGTAAAACGTAATAGGTCAGGGAATTGAATGGGACATTTAACTGCACCGTAGCTTCAATAGTTAATGCCACAGCAAGCAATCCGACGAAATAGTTACCGAAAAAAATAAACTTTAAAATCTTTAACCCCATTTCAATTACCCGGACGATTGCGCTTGTTTCTTACAAGATAGTATTTAGCGTTTTATACGCTACTATTTACCGGATAAATATTTTAGTACCGAAATCATATCTTCATCCGCTAATCCATTATCCGAAGCGTCTTTAATTGTGTCGTATAGCGCTGCACCAATTGGGGTATCCATTCCATTGTCTTTTGCCAGTTTAATATCCTTGACCAATAATTTTAGCGCAAAAGCAGGTTTGTAGTTATTATTGATAATATTTTCAGTTTTCATTTTGATCACCCCATTACCTAACGCACCTGCATTAATCAATGGTAAAAGATCAGCTGCAGGAACATTATTTTTTTCCGCAAACACGACCGCCTCAGATAAGCCCTGTGTTACAATACCCAGTAAAAGGTTAATGGCTAGTTTAGCTACATTTCCTTTACCACTATCGCCTAGATAAGTAGAAGATTTACCTAAAATGTCAAAAATAGGTTTAGCTTTTTTATAGGCATCTTCTTCTCCACCAACCATAATCACCAGCTGTCCTTCTTCAGCAGGTTTAATACTACCCGAAACCGGTGCATCCAAATAAAATATTCCCTGTTTTGCACAAATTGCTGCGAGCTCTTGTGTAGTTTCTGGTGAAACTGTACTCATATCAATCGCAATAAGCTCCTTGTTGCCTGCGACAGACAAAATACCGTTAATGCCTAGAAAAACCTCTTTAACTGCTGCATCATCACTGATCATACTGATAATAAAATCAGACGTGGCGACTAGTTCTGCTGGTGTTGATGCTACACCAACTTTAACATTTTCACTGAATGCTGCAGATTTATCCGCATTCCGATTGTATACAGTAACATTAAAGCCTGCGTTAATTAGATTTTTAACCATTGGTGTACCTATATTGCCTAATCCGATCCAGCCTATGTTTAGTTTATCGCTCATTGTACTTGATTTTAGTGTTTACTTTATTCTATTTTATCAATTGATATTTCAGCAATGATATAAAACAAAGCGGAGAACCCTGATACTTTGTTTGTCAAATCATTAAAAAGATACAATAATACTTGCGGAGGGTAATTGTTATTAATGATTTAAATGTACCTTTTTCTTTAATAATGGCTCACTTTTATAGATCTTCTTATACTCTGCATATCCTGTAAAATAAACACCAACTAATGATCCCAAGATAATACCTAAAGCACCAAAGACAAGAACATAAATACGTCTATATATTACATTTATTTACTTATCTAAAGTAACCAACATCATAAACCTGACGGATATTTTTTCAAAATATCCTCTATTCTTATATCGGGAACAAGGTCGGTTACGGCAATTAATTTGATACGTTTAAATTCGGGGTGCCGCGTGTTGATTACATAATTAAAAGATTCTGGCATTACTGCCGAAGGGACCTTCAGGACAGGCATCCTGAAATCATCAAACCACTTGTTTCCAAGGGGCTGACAATGGCTATAATCATACGGATCGCGCCAATCAGGATCCAGATCAGACTCACTAATAGTACTCATCATCAAATCGTCCGGAATTTCAATACATGCAATCCTGAAATCGTGATTAAACCCTACGCCTTGTCGGCGCACCATATTTTCGAGAAATGCAAGGGGGATATTCTCTGCACAATAGATTACTGGCTTGCCTGCAGAGGCCCATCGACCATTTGCTCCGGAAGCAGTAAGCTGTGCAACATAGTTTCTATGACCTATTCTGAATGCAATCATTGAAGAAATTAAACTGCGTCACCATATGCCATTTTGAGCAGTTCATCTGCAACTAAATCTACACCGCCTGGTGTAGTTAGCCAATCCATAGGGCGTTCCTTAGAATTCCAGAAAGGTTTATTGAGCCAATAGCTGAACTCATCTACTGTACCAAATAACTCTACGCCTTTTTTGTATAGGCCGATCAGTTTAAGCAGATGCTCTCCATAAACAGGTTCAAGGAGTTTTTTCTGTTCTTTATAATTGCTAATTGTGCGGGAAGAGATATTGATCAGGTCTGCTAATGATTTATTAGAAATATTGATCGCCTCTGCAAAATCATAAAATAAACCTGGTTTTAACCCCTGCCTTGCGTATTGAAAAACTTTCATATCGTCACTCACATCGATTGCACTAAACTTGATGCGTAGTGTTTCTGTACGTTTATCTGAAGGTATGACATTGGGAATTGACATAGCTATATGGTTTTAAAACACTAATATACGAATATTTTCAACATCACAGTTGAAAATATTCTCAAATATACCATTTTATTCTTTGATCAGCTTTTCTGCACGGAATAAATTATCAGCACTTTGCAGGATTTTTGCTTTGAGTTTAGGGTTATATTTAGGATGAGCGGAAAGGAATTTTTTCACTATCACTGCAGCGTCATGAGACTGATAACTGCCTAAATTAGATTGCAGCCAGGATTGGGGAAAGAAAATATCTCCCGTCGTTTGGATCTCTTCGAGCATTTTAAGGCTTTGGGGCAGGTAATTAATACTAATTGAATGCCTAAGTGGATGGTGCAGGTAATACAGTGCGGCAAGAACGTTCGATTCTTTGCTGCGGTTGCCCGCCTGCTCCAGGTTGTTGAAGAATTGATCACGTGTAGGGATATCCCCGGAAACTGCAGGGATAATGAATTGGAAACGTTTTTTACGGTCGGGATTACTAATCCGCGATTCCTGTACAGCTAATATCGTCTGATCGGCGTCGTCCCTAACGGCCAGAGATAAAGCGAGACTAGTATAATCGTCTTCCGACAGGGTGATGCCTGCAGGGGCTTGCTGGTTTTTCCAGATCTGGTAAAGTTTCCCTCTAGCTTGGGCGGTAAGAAATATATCCTGGTAAGCTTTAAACAACTGTTTTTTGTTATTGCCTACTTTTTGCTTCTGCATCGCCATCCAAATTTGATCCTCTAATCCAGAAGAGAAATGCTGACGTTGTTTTGGGGTACTAAATTGCCAGTATATCGAACTGATATAGTTACTTAAAAGTTTAATGTTTAATTCCTCCTGCTCTTCACTTAACGCCTTTCCAAATAATTGTAAAAGTGCAGCTGGAGTTATTGATTTTCCGTTTAGCATCTGCTCATACAGAGAAATATATGCGGTAGCGCGGTGCAGCGGACTTTTAAGGGTAAGCAGATTTTGCGGCAACGCCGCATCAACAGGCCATTGTCCATATCCCTCCCCTGCAGAGTTAAATAAAATAAATTGAGGCTTAGCAAGCCCGACAGCTTCTTTTAAATCTGTTTTGTTTGTGATAAAGCCTGCTGGCAATACCTTTGTAGTGCCATCCTGGTAAAACAAAGTGATCTCAAAAGTTTGGGGCCAGGTTCTGTTTTTACCGTATTCCGGTTTTTGTGTAAGTATGAAACTGTCGATTTTCCCGTTGGCATAAGTAACAGTATAATCAACTAAAGGTCTTCCGCTTTCATTCACCCACACTTTATTCCATTGCTGTAAATCAGCCGGGGTATATCGATCAAGGATCTCTATCAGATCAGGCCATGAAGCATTACTGTTTGAAAATTTACGCAGATACTCTCTCACACCCTGTCTAAATGGCTCTTTACCCATCAGGATTTCCAATTGCTGCATCATCACCGGCGCTTTATGATAAATAATACTCCCATAAAGTGTGCCCGCGTCTTTAAGGTTATCCAGCGATTGGCGAATAGGATTTGCACCTGCAGTACGGTCCACAGCATAGGCGGCAGGAAAATGATCAATCATAAACTTTAATGCATACGTATCACCCTCGGTAGTTGCTGAACTCTTATCTGCCATGAAATTGGCAAAAACTTCCTTCATCCATACATCAGAGAACCAAGACATAGTCACCAGATCACCAAACCACATATGTGCAGTTTCATGTGCGATCAGGTTATTTCTGCCATTCAGCTGATCTTTCGTTGCTCCTCCATCCAAAAAAAGAGAAGCAGCTTTATACTGGATTGCCCCTGGATGTTCCATACCGCCAAACTGGAAATCTGGAATGGCCACAAAACCAAACTTTTGAAAAGGATAAGCAATCCCCGTCCAATCTTCATAGTATTTTAATGCATCAGAATGGATCTGGTAAATAGCCGGTAAACTAAGATCGATCTTTGCTTTATCGGTTTCCCGATACAAAAAGGCGGTTTCTTTACCACCCATTAAATGGCTATAACGCTTAAACTGACCGGCCGCAAAAGCAAACAAATAAGTACTTAGCTGGTCGGATGTACCATAATGATAAGTTTTATAAGCTCCTCCCGATACAGAATCTTTTAATGTTGCATTCGCAATCGCATCCCAGTTGGCCGGGATCCGCAACCCCAGTGTATAATCAGCCTTCAGATCAGGCTGATCAAAACATGGAAAAACAGTCCTTGCCCTATCAGGTACAAACAGTGTATACAAATAATCTGTATTCCTGTTCAGCGCCCCTTCCCCTGCCTGAAAATGCACTTCCAATGTATTTTTCCCCATCAGCAAGTATTCTGGCAACAAAATCAGATGTTCTTTCTCGTGGTTAACTTCAATTTTACGTCCGTTCAGCAATAGCGAACTGATTTTCGCAGGATCTTCCTTAAAATCAATCTGCAGTGGTAAACGGACAGCACTTAGTTGGAAAGTGAGGACTTCGTGAGCAGCGATAGGCGCTGCACGCTGTGCAGGAATCTCCAGATCGAGTGTGTAATGAATGGATGATAATACTGATTTACGGTAAACCGCCAGCTGACGGGACACCCCATTTTCCAATACCAAATCTTTTACCGGTTTTCTTGATGAGCAGGAACTAAGTAAGATAAAAAGCAGCGAGAGTCTGTAGAAATTAACCATGCAGCCAATTTACATTTTTTCATCATATTCCTATGCGCCAAAAACGTTACGATGGTAAATCTGTCGCCTCTGGATATAAACAGGTACGGAACATTTTATCAAACCCATACACTTTCAGTCCCTTTCCGATGATTACGATTTTAGTTTCTCTAATCTCATCAGGCAGCCATGTTTCTCCGACAGTAATAGAAAGTGATTTACCTACCGTTTGAAGGACAAGCCTGCTTTGAAACCCGTGACTGTAGATGATACCTTTTACACGGTAAACATTGGCCGACTGTGCGATGAGGAATACCATCATCCGGTGTTCGAGCTGCTCTATATCCATACTTCCTTTATACTTTAACAGAATAGTCTCAATATCACTGTGCTCGTGCCGGTTATGTGAAGCGGAAGTTGCCATGACCGGCTGCTTCTCTGCCGTAGCATTGCTGATGCTGAACATCCCTTTTGGTGTGCTAACCGGCTTTGGATTGCTGTAAAAATTAGCAAACCGCTCCCTTGCAAACAGTTTTTTGACTTGAAAATCATTGTCCCACGCCACTATCGTTTCCGCAAAAGGATTGATTGATTTAAGGATTGCCTGGAGTTCTGTCACGTAACCCGGACTCACCTTTTCTACTTTATTCAGCAAAATGATATCACTGAACGCGATCTGCTGGATCGCTTCGGCACGATCTTTTAATTGGTCTTCGATCAGCTCTGCATCTACAATACAAATTACCCGCTTCAAATCATACCCCCTCTTCACCTGGTCGATCGTTAGAAATGGATGGGCAATATTTGCCGGGTCTGCAATCCCTGTAGCCTCAATAATCAGATGGTCCCATGCGTCTTTTTTATCCCACAGGTTATTTAATATATCATATAAATCATCGTTCAGCGTGCAGCACAGACATCCATTGTTCAACTCCACAATATCCCCCTCCCCTTTAACGATCAGTCCCGCATCGATACTCTCTGCCCCAATTTCATTTTCAATAATAGCGAACCTCGTGCCCTTCATCTGTGCAATGATCGCATTCAATACTGTTGTCTTTCCTGCACCCAAAAATCCGGTTAGCAGGGTTACTTCTTTAGCGTGCTTATTCATGTTTATTAGCTTAATCAAATATACGAGGATACCCTTGGTTTGTCAGGATCAAACAATAAAATACAACAATAAGTAATTTTCATGTTGCGTGGCTGTTAAAATCTTGCTGATAGTTTTCATTAATGCACAAAAAATGTACATTGCCCAACAAAGATAAACAAATGCAATAAAGTTGCAATACTAAGATCGAACACTAATTTAAACACACATATGAATAGATCGACAATGAAGCCATGGGTGATGGCTTCAGCATTACTTTTAACTTCTACTATCGGATTTGCACAAGATAACCTGGTAAATTCATTAAAAAACAATCAATCGGCCAATAGTACAGCCGGATTTAAATTCACGGATATCATTAATCTGGAAAACACACCAGTTAAAAACCAAGGTTCATCTGGTACTTGCTGGAGCTATTCTACCAACTCTTTCCTCGAATCAGAAATGATCAGAATGGGAAAAGAGCCTGTTGCCTTATCAGAAATATTTTCTGCACGAAATGCTTATGTAGAAAAAGGAAAAAACTATGTACGGATGCATGGCGCGGTATCACTGGGCGATGGCGGGGCACTGCATGACGTAATTAATATGTATAAAAAGTACGGTGCGATGCCGCAGATCAATTATACAGGATTAAACTATGGTACAAAAATCAATAAATTCGGAGAAATGGGCGCAATTACCCAGGGGATACTGGAAGGGGTGGTTAAAAATCCGAATGGCAAATTAACGCCAAACTGGGAAAAAGCGTATGCTGGAGTAATAGATAGCTACCTTGGCGAAGTGCCTGCTAAATTTGAATACAAAGGTAAAAGTTATACGCCACAGACTTTCGCAAAGGATGTGGTAGGCATTAATCCTGATGAGTATGTAGAGTTATCTTCTTTCAATGATCACCCTTATTATAGTAAATTCACACTATTGGTACCAGATAACTGGTCATTTGACCAAGTATATAACGTGCAGGTAAACGATATTACTGATGTTATCGACAATGCCTTGAAAAAAGGTTATTCTGTAGCATGGGCAACGGATGTGAGTGAAAAATCATTCTCTTATAAGAATGGAGTTGCTTATGTACCAGCCAAGCCTTTTGAAGAAATGACTGCCAGTGAGAAAGAAACGATGTTTAGCGCACCCAAGCCAGAAATGGAAATTACAGCTGCTAACCGTCAGGAAGCTTTTGACAATTACGAGACTACGGACGATCATGGCATGCATATCGTAGGTTTAGCAAAGGACCAAAATGGTAAGGAATATTATATCGTTAAAAATTCATGGGGCGCAACAAACGACTATAAGGGTTATTTGTACGTAACAAAGAATTATGTAAAATATAAAACGACAGCATTTTTACTGAACAAAGGTGGCTTGCCAGCCGGCATTAGTAAAAAACTGGGTATATAATCCCGTTAAGACAGTAAATAACTTTTAAAATGCGTAATAAATTAGGGGATGTGGTTCAAATCACATCCCCTTTTTTTAACTGTATAATCTTATAGTGTACAGTTATTTTAAAATAGCTGTAGGCTTTTTATGTTCATCAATCGCAACAAACGAAAATTCTCCGCTTACTGCTTTTTCACGATGTTCAGAATACATCTGTTCTACAAAGATATCTACTCTCACTTTCATACTTGTATTCCCGATATGGGTGATACTACCAATCAGCTCAACAATGGTACCTGCGGGAATAGGTTTGGTGAAATCTATTCTGTCACTGCTTACGGTTACCATCAGCTGGCGGCTAAACCGGGTAGCGGTGATAAATGCAACTTCGTCCATCATCATCATCGCTGTACCGCCGAAAAGGGTGTCATAATGATTGGTTGTGTTAGGGAAAACGGCTTTAAATATACGTGTCTCTGCAGCTTTGATTTTTTCTTCTATCGTCATATGCTACAAACTTACTGGTTCTTTTACGGATAAACGCAATTCTTTTGCCGCTTCCACCATTTCTACGAGTGCTTTTTTAGTCTCCTCCCAATGACGGGTCTTCAATCCACAGTCTGGATTAATCCATAATTGTGCAGCCGGAATTACCGCTTTCGCTTTGTTCATCAGCTGTACCATCTCTTCTTTCGCAGGTACTCGAGGGGAATGGATATCGTATACACCCGGACCAATTTCGTTTGGATAATTGAAGTCGGCAAAGGCATCCAGTAATTCCATCTGTGAACGTGAGCATTCTATGGTAATTACATCGGCATCCATATCGGCAATATGCTGGATGATATCATTAAATTCAGAATAACACATATGTGTATGGATCTGGGTTTCATCACGTACACCAGAAGCAGAAATACGGAATGCCTCAACGGCCCATTTCAGGTAGGCTGACCAATCGGATTTACGTAATGGTAAGCCCTCGCGGATCGCTGGTTCATCAATCTGGATGATGCGGATACCAGCAGTTTCTAAATCACATACTTCATCACGAATTGCTAAAGCAATCTGTTTACATGTTGCTGAACGCGGCTGATCATCCCTGACGAACGACCATTGCAGGATGGTAACCGGACCGGTCAGCATTCCTTTTACCCAATTAGGGGTTAAAGACTGGGCAAAAGACGACCACCTCACGGTCATTGGGGCCGGCCGGTGCACATCGCCAAAGATGATCGGTGGTTTTACACAACGGCTGCCGTAGCTCTGCACCCATCCATTTTTGGTAAACACGAATCCAGCAAGCTGCTCGCCAAAATATTCCACCATGTCGTTACGTTCAAATTCGCCGTGTACCAGCACATCAATTCCTGTTTCTTCCTGAAAACGAATGGTTTCTTCCGTTTCCTTTTCTATTAGCGTTTCATATTCAGCTAAGGTTAACAGACCTTTTTTAAATTTTGCCCTCCAGCTGCGCACTTCTGTTGTTTGCGGGAAAGAGCCAATTGTAGTGGTTGGGAATAAGGGTAAATTTAAAGTGGACTGCTGTGTAATTTTGCGGCTGGTATAGGGCTTAGCTCTGTTTTCATCTTTAGTAGTAATATTGGCAACACGTGTTTTTACTACTGCATTATGAATAATCGGTGATACTTTGCGTAGCTCATGCGCTGCTGTATTAGCCGCCAATTCTGCCAGGGAAGCAGCAGAAGGTTCTGCAGCAGACAACTCCTTCAAATAAACCAATTCGTCCACTTTTTGCCGCGCAAATGCAAGCCATTGTTTAATTTCTGGTGTGAGGATATGGTCATTAGTTTCCTGCGCCAGATCGCATGGAGAATGGATCAGTGAACAAGACGGTGCAATGAGTACACGTGATTCACCAAGTTTTGCTACCGCAGTTTTTATGAGCGATAAAGAATGTTCAAAATCATTCTTCCAGATATTTCTTCCGTCAACCACCCCGAGGGAAAGTAATAATTGATTTGGCAGTGCCGCCAAAACGCTTTCTAATTGATCCGGCGCCCGGACAAGATCAACATGTAAAGCTGTTACTGGCAAGGAAACCACTAATTCCAGATTGTCTTTTAAGCCTTCAAAATAGGTAGTTAATAAAACTTTTAGGTTAGGGAATTTCTTTTTGATTTCTCCATAAACGTACTTGTAGGCTGCTTTTTCGGCAGCAGATAAATCAAGGGCAAGAAAAGGTTCGTCAAATTGTATCCACTCTACTTGCTGCGCGCACAATTCAGTAAGTATTTCTAAATAAACTGGCAGCAAGTTTTTAATCAGTTCAATCCTGTGGAAGCCTTCCTGCTTCTCTTTTCCTAATAACAAATAGGAAACCGGACCAATAATTACGGGTTTAGTCTTTATTCCTGCCCGCTTAGCTTCATTATATTCGTTGATAATTTTTGTAGAAAAGAGCTTGAATTGCTGGTCTTTCTGAAATTCAGGTACGATATAGTGGTAATTAGTATCAAACCATTTGGTCATTTCCATTGCAGTGATATCCAGTCCATCCTGTTGGTAACCACGCGCCATCGCAAAATATAGATCCAGTTCGGTATTGGCTTTATTTAGTATGACCTCCTGGTAACGTTTAGGGATATTACCTACAGTCAGGGAAAGATCTAATACCTGGTCATAAAACGAAAAGTCATTTGATGGGATCAGGTCAATTCCTACTTCTTTTTGTAGAGACCAATTGTGGGCACGAATGGCGGAACCTGTTTGGACAAGGATTTCAATTGTTGTTTTGCCCGACCAGTACTGTTCGCTGGCTTTTTTTAATTCTCTGTTACTACCAATTCGCGGGTAGCCAAGATTGTTTGTTAGCATTTTGTTGCTGTTTAAATGATAAAATGATCAGTTAAAAGCTCTTTAAGCCACACTTACAATGTGTTTCACGAAATAAAAAGGATAAAATATAAATGCATAGGCGCTGCTCAAACACAATTATCCTGTGTTTTTGAGACGAAAATGCATCATACCTGACCATCAGCTTCAATTCGCGAAAGCATTGTCATTCGGTTGAGGCAGGTCTCCTGACTTGTAACATTTTTACCATCCTTCCCATCTTATGAAGACAGTGGATATTATTGGCAAAAACTGTTTCGTTACTTACAGTTGCGCGACAGCTCGTGATTTGCACACGATTCCCTATTAATCTGCGTTATGCAGAACCTTTTCCGGTTGATGTAGAAGATAAAGAACTTAATCAGCTTCAAATATAGGCAAAACCAACATGATCTTCGATATAAACAATAATATAATGCTGATGATAGTGTACTAACCTATACCCAGCCGTAAAATATAAAAGAGGGAACCGCAAATATGGGATTTAAAAATGGACCTAAATCCACCTTGTTCCCCCTACTTGAAATACCCTCTTTTACAGGTTTAAGGTTTAGCTAGTTTTTATTTAGCTGTGTTCTTTTTTTCTGTTACTTCAGCACGAATATCCTGAGCAAGAACTTTTAAGTCCTGCATTGCTTTACGTACTCTAGTGCCCGCTGCGCTGTTACCCGCATTGTAAAATTTCTCTGCATCAACTTCAACTGTAGCAAGCAGATCTTTTAATTTTGTAAATTTTTCCATGATTTGGTTTTTATATGGAGCCAAATATATAACTTTTAAGAAATAAACATACATTTTTCTGTTTAATTACATTTTTTCTAAAAAACTTCTGTCCCGAATGCCCCCAACCACAACAAATCACGCATAAATTAAAGGTTTTAGCGTAAAGAAATATTGACAGTGTTTTTTTAATACAAAAATCTAAACCTTTTGCAGCTCCTAGTCGTTATTCCTGTATTACACATATGAATGTAAAACGAATAAAGTAATACACATCGTAGAAGATGATAAAGACATCCGTTTCATCATCGCCTATATGCTCAGAGAGCGTGGTTATGCAGTAGAAATTTCTGGAACAATAGGTAACTTTAAGGTGCGCCAAACTTTTCAACAGCCAGACCTTATATTGCTGGATGTAATGCTGCCAGATGGAAATGGGACCGACCTGTGCATCGAGCTAAAAACTTCCATATCCACCGCCCATATCCCTATCATTATTATGTCTGCACATGCTACAGATACCCCAGTGATCGCTGCTCCATGTGCAGAAGAATTTATTAGTAAACCTTTTGATCTTGATGAGCTAACTGGATTAATCACTAAGCACCTTCCTATATAGTTGTTCCACCACCATTTTTGGTGCATATTTCTTAGAAAACAACCGGTTACTACGGACTGAAGGTAAAAATGAATAAAAAATCTAGATATAACCAATTACTTATTGATTTTGTATTTACATTTGTAACTGTAGTTGTATTTTTTCTAAAAGGAGTTAGCAGCTATAAAAACAAGTTAAATGAAAAAAAAGATACTCGTTTTTGAGAAGAATAAAGATATCCTGGATATGCTCGGGATTATTCTTAATGAGGAGGGTTACAGTGTGGACCTGATCGCTGATGAAAAAGAAGTAAATCAGCACATCAATGACTTTCATCCGGATGCCATTTTACTAGACGTCATCACTCCTACCGCTGAAGGTACAGCCCTATGTAAAGCTATTAAATCTGCAGAAGACACTAGCCGAATCCCGGTGATCGTCTTGTCTACGCACCCCAGGGCAGCAGTAGTGAAAGAGATATGTGCAGATGAGGTAATTCCAAAACCTTTTGATATTTCCTTTTTGATATTTGTAATAGAACAACAGCTGATCACGGCATAATAATTACCTGACCAGCTGTTATCATTTGATTATAATTGGTGATGCTTCTTTAAAAATTTAAGGTATTTTTTATCCTCCTCAAATAAGTCGCCACCTTCCATTTTATAAGCTTTCAATAAAATTGAAGCTGCTTTTTCCTCTTCACCCAATTCAAAATAGGTTCCGCCTAAACGTAGCAATACAAATGGGTTTTGTGCCTGTCCTGCAGCATAAAATTCATCAGCCGCCAACAACTTTTCTAATGCTTCTTTATATTTAGCTGCATTAAATAACGCATCTCCTATTGCTGCATTGATATATCCTGAAGGCTCCCAATCATCTTTAGGTTCAGGTAACACCGCATAAGCCTGTTCGTAAAAACCAACTGCTGCTTCGAAGTTTTCTGCTTCCATTGCCGTATCGCCATTAGCCACACACTCATCCATTAGCTCCTGCTGCTCATCAGTAAGCTCATCCTGCTCTTCCTCTTCATTCGGAACAAAATTTTGCTTAAACTCAGCATAATCAGCGTCAGACGCCACAGCCATAAAAAGAAAGTCTGCCGAAAAATCACTGAACACTCCCTTTTTACCTAACTGGTAGGCAATCTTGAAGTATTCTCTAGCTTTATCAAGCTCCTGCATCGCATAATATATACTGCCAGTAGTGATAAAATGCACAGTACTTTTAATAGGCGTGCTTTTGCTTTTTTCCAGCAGAAATTCCGTCTCATTTAAAAAGTAAGGCAATGCCTTTTCTACCTGGCCTGTTTGGTCATAAAAGGAATAAATACTGTCTAGCATAATAGCGCCAACACTACAGTTTTCTTTTGGATCAGGGATAGAACTTTCAAGTTCCAGTAATAGCTCCTCTGCTTCTTCAAATTGTTCTGACTCTGTCAGTGTATACACTTGATCAATCTGATCAAAGAATACTTCTTCTTCTTCGGGACTATAAACTAACATAGCTGATTTATTTAAATTTAATTCTTGACGAAGGTAGTTATAAGGGTTGGTTTTCCATCTGCTTTATAATTTTGTTGACTTCTGTCTCGGTAGATCTGAGTTTGGTCTGACAAAATGCGATGAGTTCTGAGGCGCGCTTTACGCGTGCAGCAAGTACGTCTACAGAAACAGCCTCGGTTTCTATTTCTTGCGCAATCTGGGCAAGTTCAGCGTACGCTTCTTCATAGTTCAAATTCTTTTCCATTACGTGGTGTTTTAGATAAAACTTTTGTATTGATTTCTGCAGTGGCAAGCGTAATCGTCAGCGCAGTCCCGACATCAACGCGGGATGCATCATTGATGATCATCCCGTCAACTTTAACTATAGCAAAACCTTTGTTAAGGATATTTTGCGGACTCATAAGCCTGACTACTGATTCAAAATGACCAATATACCTGGTCTGGTTAATAAAGTACATCCTGTTATAAGACTTGATATTGGCCACCAGGTTTGTGAGATCTTTCTTTTTATTCGATAGGATAATTTTCGGATTAGTCAGGATCATCCCGGAAAGATTAACGATATCCCTGTGTTTTTCATGCAGCAGGTTTTTAACCGAATTAATCGTTACCTGATTGAGCCTGTTGAGCTGCTCCTTATGCAAATTCATCAGCTGGAAAGTCTTGATTACCAACTGCTGCTGAACAACTAGCATAGACTCTTCAAAATGCCTGTTATGTGCAATAAGTAATTCGGCAGCCTTAGTGGGAGTTTTTGTGGAAGTATGTGCCATCAGATCGGCTATGGTTTCATTTTTCTGGTGACCGATACCTGTAATAATAGGTACTGGAAATTTCGCAATCGCCCGGTTCAGTTCGTAATTATCAAAGATAAGAAAATCGGTCTGTGCCCCGCCCCCACGAATAATTACCAAAGCATCATAAGGCTTACCTGATTCAAATACCTCAATCAATTTAGATAAAAACTGTTTGGCGTTGCCTTCCCCCTGGACTAATGCAAAATAATCATCCACTACAAAATGATAACCGAACGTATTAGTTGCAAGTGTGTGTTTAAAATCCAGGTAACCAGCAGAAGTATCAGAAGATATTACAGCAATACGCTGCATTACTATATTAAGCGGCAAGTCGCTATTCCGTGTATGATATTGTCCTTCTACCAGACGGATAAAAGAAGGATTGTCCCTTACTAGCCGCTCCAGCGTTTCTTTGCGCTGCTGCTCAAATCTGCCTAGCGTAAAACTAGTATCAATATCAAGCAAGTTTAGCTGCAGGCCAAAAGCAGGATTATATTGTACGGCAACCTGTACCAGTACATTGATATCATTTTTAAACTGCTGACCAGTAGCTTTCTCAAAATTTGAAATGTTGACTGATGCGTTTCCCCATGCGCGGCCAGAAATTTTAGCTACAATTTTAGAAGAAGATTTATCTTTTTCTACCAATTCGAAATAATGAAAATTACTCTGTGGCTTATAAGTGTAATTGGACACATCAGCGACTACCCAAAAAGTATTCGATCCAAAAACACCATTAATAGCGTTACTGATCTGCGTAGTGAGTTCAGATAATCGAATAGAGGGAATTGCTGCCAATTTTTTTAATATTACCTTATAAATTTAGGCATTTCTAGCGGATGATGACGAGCATTTTTTCGAGACTGGTTTTTAGTACCGTATGTTTAACCAGCCATTTGAATAAACTGATGCCGATAATTGCACATGTTATACCCGCAAATACGTCGAGCACATAATGATGACTTGCATAAACTGCTGTAAACCATATACCTAACATTACAATGGCGAATATGATATTCATCCAGCCCAACCTATTCTTTAATCCATAATATAAAACGATTACGGGATAAGAAGAATGTAAAGAAGGCATTGCTGCAAAAACATTAGAGCCCTGTCTGTAGATTGATTGAAACACCGGTGCATTTACCAGATGATCAAACCGGATGAGGCCTGCAGGATTAGAATGTGTATGTGCAATAAATACAAAACCATGCTCCAATACATACCAAGGCGGTGCAGCGGGATACAAATAATAAATCACAAAACCGATTAGGTTAACCACCACAAAAGTCAGCGAAAAATGAAGGAACTGCTCCCTTTTTGCAAAAAACAGATAGGCAGCAAAAGCAAGGGGCACTGGTATCCACATCAGGTAAAATAGTCCTCCGATAAAATCGACAGCAGCAGTGGAGTGACTTCTCAGGTATTCATTAGGCGTAACTAGTATTCCATTGTCAAAAATTCCAAACAAATGTTTTTCCAGGTGATAAAGCTCCGCAATATGTACTTTGTTATAATTATAATTTGGAAACGCTTTCATGTAATCAAAAAGGATCCAGTAAACGATAAAAATTGAAAAGCCAAGAATGAACTTTCTCGTTGGGGCGGAAGCATAATACAACGTATTAAAAAGCAGTGCCAACACTACTTGATTGAAGTTAAAACCAATCAGGAAATAAGAAATCAAGAGATAAAACAAAGACATCATTGTCGTGATAATGATGTCTTTCAAATTGTAAAAAGGTTTGTGAAACCGTAACTGTTCTGACATTTATTTTTTTGTAAAATCTGATCCAAGGACCTTGTCCCATATCGCCGAGCTTACGCCATAGCCCTTTGTAGAATCTGAGTAATGATGTAACATATGATGCTGCTTCAGTCTTTTCCAAAAAGCACTTTTGAAGTTAGCATGGTGCAGCGCATAATGCAGCATATCATAAGCCAGGTAACCTATCAGGAAACCCGAATAGAATGCAAAAATTGTACCTGCAGGCAGCAGGTATAAGAAAAAGAAATATAAAATTAACGCCATTGGAATACTGGCTGAAGGAGGCATTACCAATCTCTTTGCATCATTTGGATAATCATGGTGAACGCCATGAAAAACAAAATGTATTCTTTTACCTATTTTCGACTTTGGATAAAAATGAAATACCCAGCGGTGCATAATATATTCCGTGATGGTCCAAACAAATAAACCAATGATCAGCCACCCGAAAAAATGCAGAAAATCCATATGGACACCAGTAAAAGATTTCCAAATTAAAAAACCAATAATAGGCACATAAACAATTAGCGGCACAAAATAATGAACCTTCGAGAGACTCTCAAAAAGGTCATTTTTAAACATTCTGATAGAATCAGACGAGTTCGAAATAAAATTCTTCTTCATAGCAGTTAAATTTTTATCCGTTCAGTAATTAGACTATTAGTTGCGGTATTCATTCCCTTTATTTCAACATATTTTACATTAGGCAGCCAAAAAGAACCACCTTCTATCCGCAAAAATATGCGTTCTATTTCAATCTTCTTATTATTTACTGTCACATAAACATGATATTTTTTATCGTCATCCGATTTTGACAAATACATGGGTAATTTTTTATGGGAAACAAAGCGCAGTTCATAATGGTCTTTACCCAGCGCTTTAGCATCTATTCCGTAAGCAAACTTACGCTGAACATAACCCAGTTCCTTTTTCTCTTTATTGTCATCATAACGGATCCAGTAAACATGAACCGGCTCATCTTTAACCACAGCTCCATTGTCATCGGTATTTAGCTCACAGATAATGGTATTGATATTAGGATCACGCTGTAAATAGAACAATTGGTTGGTAATGCCTTTTGGAGTTGGAAATTTTAATGGAGAAGGATTACTTTGATCTGCACTTTGTGCTGCAGAAATACTGAAATTTCCAAAATTGAAAAACGTAGTTACCACAAGTATTAAGGTAACGATTGGTAAAACAGCTTTACCTGCCGGCTTTTTTGTCGTTATTTTTTCCTTTTCCGCAAGATCCTGTGCATCCAATGCTTTTTTAGCCTCCCTTAGCCTATTCACGGCTGTAATATTGGTCATCACTGCCATGATAGTAATTGGAATAGTAAATATGGAGATCGTTTCAAAAATGTGAAAAGAGATACCTGGAATAAATATTTTATAATCACCACCAATATAATGGCCTGCAATACCACTTGCCAAAGCGGTAATTCCAATAGTTACCACCCGCTCCGGGCGTTGCATTAAACCGCCCTTACACTGCACCCCTAATCCTTCTGCCCTTGCACGTGTGTAACTTACCATCATCGAGCCAATCAATGCGATAAATGCAAATAAGGAACTCAAGAAGTAGTGATGGGACACCAGATAGTAACAAATACCAAGGAACAAGATCATCTCGCTATAGCGGTCGAGCACAGAATCGTACATCGCCCCAAATTTCGAACTCATATTTCCTAAACGCGCCACCTGGCCATCAAGCATATCAAATAATCCTGCGAAAAGAACTAGCGCCCCTCCCCATCCAACAAATGAAAGGTCGCCGCGGTTACTCTTTTCTGCACCAAAAACGAAGATTACTGCCACCCCTATATTTAAAATAAGGCCGATTGTAGTTACAGCATTTGGTGTCAGACCAATCCGGATCAGGCCTTTAACAAAAGGGTTAATGACCTTGTAAATCGTCAGCTGTAAACGATCACGAAATGATATTGCTTGCATATACTCGTATTTTTTTATTCTGTATTAAAAATCAAATTTTACTCTTGCACGGATGCCGTACTCCGACACTTCCGGATTATTCAGATAGTTGAAACGTTTCACCATATCTACACGTAACACTTTAAAAATATTACCGATACCTACACTACCCTCCATGTACGGCTGGCTACCTAAAGCGAATGTTGCAGTTTCTCCAGCATTATTTCTTGGCAGCTGTAATAAGGTAGGATCGTAGTTTGGATTGTTCTCATTTCTCAACCCGCCGAACAGCGCCTTGAAAGATACGGCTTCTCTAAGTTTTAATTTCTTAATCAATGGTATTTTATTGAAAAAGAACCCATTAAAATTATGGTCTACATTTATACTTGCATAATGGTCACTCACAAATTCCAGGAAGTTCATTAAGTTATAAGAATCCAGCTGGTAAGAATAGGTCTGGTTGGCACGGTGGATAGTTAGCAATGGAAATGGCACCTTACCAAAGGTATTGCCACCTTCTACTGTTACATCCGAATAACCGAATTGCGACATATAAAAACGTTTGTCCATTCTGGCGATGATATTCTGGTAGTTATACTGGCCACCTAATACACCTTTAAAACCAGCACTATATTTCACCGTAAATATCGGGAAGCGGTCAATGATGGGTACACGGTAGATTTTACCTTGGTAAAACTTCTCATTTGGTGCATAACGCAAGGTAAGGTTAACCTCAGAAGTAGTAATATTATCAACAGGGTTAGAAGTATTATTTAATGAATTGTTAAAGTACAAAGAACCACCCGGACGCTGGGTCCATTTGCGGGCAATCAATTCATAAGAGAAATGGTTTTCAAACTCATGCATGTAATTGATCTTATAGAAATCATTATATAATAAGGTATTGTTCTCCCCACGTTTGAAGGAAAGCAGGAAGTTATCCTCCTGAACAAACTGTAAATCCTGTCCTGGTATTTTTGTATCCCTTTGGAAACTTGCCCTAACATAGTTTTGCGGGAAAGCATAGATTGATTTATTGTTTAGTGAGTAAGTACCGCTAAAGAAGTATTTCCACTTTTCATCTTTAAAACCATAGGCACCATAAGTTTCAAAATAAAATCTTTTTGATAACTCGGGTGTAGTCCTTCCGCCTAAACGCAGACGGAAGCCTTCTACATTATTAAAACTGTAGAACGTATTAATAGGACCAACTTCAAAAGGGCCAAAGTTTTTGTAACCAGCAAATAACAAGGTAACTAAATCTGCCGTTCTTTTAAAAGAAGGGATCGTTTGCAGCGTATCAATATTTTTGTAAATATTTAAGTTTGCTTTCAATGTGGTATCCGTACGCTGTGCATTCCAGAATTGATCAGGTTGTGTTTCTGCATTGGGTGCGGTAGCTAACGACGGACCGTCAAATATCGTTTGCGGTTGGGGTTTATCAATCTGGTAATCTTTTATGATTACGGTACGTTGACCAGTAAAGCCACCGCCTTTTGATTTATTGATACCAAAATCAACGATCAGGTTTGTTTTAGACAAATGGTACCTGCCATCAGGATTCTTCTCAAAATCTAGCTTAGCCTCCAGTGCCCTGACAAAATTCAAATTGATATTCTTATTTACAGTCAGGTAAGCATCCTGCACTGCAAAATTACCATCCATCGTAATATACATCTTACCTTCAAATAATAGATCGGTATTGTTTCTTGGAATAAAAGAAAGCTCGATCAGCTGAGGGGAATGGGTTTTAATAGTGTCGGTAATGAAGAACTTATAAAAAGTAGGTGATGCATCAGCAATCGGACTTAAAAACTGGTTACTTACTAAAGATATATTACTCTCATAGATGTTAATATCAGCATACATCCTTTCAAAATACTTGCTTAATCCCTTTGTATCAATAAATTTAGCATCATAATTCACATGCTTGTCACCCGTATAGATAGTTTTCTTTTTATCAGGCGACTTCTGGAAATAATTTTGTGATACTTTTTCTTCCATAAATACAGGAAGCAGATTTTTACCACCAATTTTTGTAGAATCCTGTTCAGAGAAAAGGAACTGGTAATTTTTGAAAATACGTTTGCTCTTGAATTTTTCTGACAAGTTACTTAGTGAAAACGACATTTGCTCATATTGCTGGTACTGAACATGGTCGTAATTCTTGTTTTGGTTTTTCGCCTTATTCTCGATTACCCTTCTGATCAGTTCTACAGCCGGATTGTTTTTATTACGATAAGCAGGCCTTTTATTGGAACTAATCACCACCTCATTCAGACTTTGTGATTCAGATTGCAATTTAATATTGATCACTTGTTTCTCGCCAACTTTTACAGGCTGGCTGGTAGACTTATATCCAACATAGCTAACCTGGATTTCGTCATACTTTTCTGAAGTGATTAAAGTGTATTTACCATCAACATCCGTCTTAGCCATGATGTTCGTACCTTTAAATATCACCGTAGCATAAGGGATCGGATCTTTATCGGCAGCGTCGGTTACCACACCTGTAATAATAGTTTGCTGTGCAACGGCTTGGAAAGCAAGGAACGGCAATGCAAAAGACAGGAGGAGCATGATTTTTTTTACGTGAGATTTCATCAGCAAATATTTTATTTTATGGTTACCCATGATTGATTACTATATTATATAAAGACAAATTTTTTCTGCATCAAGTAGTTATAGGTAGTCCCAATGCTGCAGGATACAATTATTTTTGATAAAACGGGATTAACATGCAGGTAATGCGTAACAAGAAAAACCCCTGCTGTAGTAAGCAAAAGATTTCCAGTCCACACTAAAATGTATTTTAAGAGCTGCCCCTTCACACTGCGTTCCCTTGATTCGAACACCCAGTTGCGTCCCATCATAAAATTTACGAGTCCGCCTGCAGTTGTACCTATCACACTACCAATGACATACCAGACATGAAACACCTGCGTACAGACTAATGTGGTAAGAAAGTCAATAATTGAGGCCGATAATGACGCGACCTGAGCTTTTACAAAAGTGGCCATATCAGTGAATAATAAATCTTAAAATAACCTGCAGTACAACATTTGCATATACCCCTGCAAGCACATCATCAAACATCACTCCCCACCCACCTGGAAGATCTTCCAGCTTACGGATAAAAAGTGGTTTTAAAATATCAAAGAAACGGAACAATACTAATCCCATTAATATATTTACCGGTGTAACGGGGACCCACAGTAGTGTAATACACATTCCTGCTACCTCATCGATAACAACGCGGTTGTGGTCTTTACCCCAAATCGTTTCTACAATATTGCCCGACCAGACACCGAGTAGCGTAATGAGACACGTAATAATTAAAGCAGGAACAAAATTCATAGTATCCGGATGCACAAAATACCATACCAGGCAAGTTACAGCAGCAGCAGCAGTTCCTGCTCCCTTACCGATGTAGCCAATGCCCAGGCTTGTAGATGTGATTTTATGGAATAACATATTTTCTTCTGCTAATTTATATTGGCCTTTTACAGCCATTTGTTAATTTTGTACCAGTTTATCGTTTCTGCCAAACCGCTTTCCAGGTTATACTTGGGATTAAACCCAAGATCTCTCTTTACATTGGCAATGCTGCAAGCCCAATTAATAGCCGTCAGCTCATTCATCTTTTCTTTATTCAGCGCGGGTGATGAAGCTGAATTTTTGTATATCTTTTCCATCAGCGATGCCAAAGCTGCTACTGCAAAAACCGGAAGATGAAACTTCCATGTCTTTTTGTGCATCGCTTTCTTTACCCCTTCTGCTAGTGCGTAACGGCTATAAGTACCTCCATCAGACACATTATACTGCTTGTTCGTTACAGCTGAGAATAAAGAATCAACAATAATCTTTGCAAGATCTTTCACGTAGATGAAGCTGATCTGCTGTGCGAAACTGCCAATGTGCGGTTCCAGTCCCTTGTTGATAGTCTGTAAAAGAATAAAAATATCTTTTTCCCTTGGCCCGTAAACGGCGGTGGGGCGGATTACTATTAGTGGTAATCCATTTATCTCTGCCAGATATTGTTCTGCCAGTAATTTGCTCGCTCCATAATTAGTTACAGGATGCGCCGGGGAATTGTCCTGGATCGTACCAGAAAAATCTTTTAGCGGCCCCATTGCAGCTAGACTGCTAACAAATACAAACTTCTCCAGTTTAATTCCTGAAGATACAGCCGCTGTTGCCAGGTTTTTGGTATATCCAGCATTCACTGTGTCGTATTCTGCTTTTGTTTTTGCCTTAGTGATACCCGAGGCATGAATAATATAATTATACTGCTTTTCTGCCAGCTCTTTTCTAAGCAACGCTTCATTTGAGAAGTCCAGATGAGTATATTGAATATTAAACTCCTTTAAATGCGAGATATTACTACTTGGTCTTACTGCTGCATACACCTCAAGATCTGAGGCCAGTGCAGCAGCGATCAAATGGTATCCTACGAAACCACTTGCACCAGTAATCAATACGCGCTTTTTCATATAATCAGGAAATTCCGTAAGCGTTAATCAAATGTCCCTGAGCTTTTACAAACTCAGGGGCATTCCATATTTTTATACCGTTAACGGAAGTTTTGGTTTTCATATACTAACCTTAAGAGGCGTTAACTGTACTTCTTTAGAAGCCTGGTACAGTTTTTCAACAGCTTCCTCAATCTGTGCGAAAGTGTGGGTAGCCATTAAAGAGAACCTGATCAGAGATGAATCTGAAGGTACTGCTGGTGACACTACAGGATTAACAAAAATTCCGTTTTTGTGCAGTATGTTGGTAATCAGGAAAGTTTTATCGTTATCCCTGATATAGACAGGTATAATTGGGCTGTCTGTATGGCCGATATCAAATCCTGCTTCTATAAGTAGCTTTTTTGCATAGTTCGTGTTATCCCAAAGTTTATCAATACGTTCTGGTTCTGACTCTATAATGTCTAATGCAGCAATTACACTGGCAACTGCCGAAGGCGGCATACTTGCACTGAACATTAATGATCTTGCTCTGTGTTTAATGAATTCAATTGTTTCTTCGCTCGCTGCGATAAAACCACCTAATGATGCTAGTGATTTACTGAAAGTACCCATGATCAGGTCTACCTTGTCTGTCAGGTTAAAATGCGAAGCTACGCCAGAACCGTTAAAACCGATAACACCTAAACTATGTGCATCGTCCATCATGATATTTGCACCAAACTCTTCAGCAATCTGTACAATCTCAGGAAGTTTAACAATGTCACCCTCCATACTGAAGATACCATCCGCTACAATTAGTTTTGCTGAATCTTCAGGCAGCCTGCTTAATTTCTTACGCAGATCATCCATGTCATTGTGGGCATATTTAATCGAACGCGAGAACGAAAGACGGCTTCCATCTATAATAGATGCATGGTCATACTCGTCAAGTATCAGGTAATCGTTTCTTTCTAACAGGCACGAGATCACACCGAGGTTAACCTGGAAACCAGTACTAAAAAGAACTGCTGATTCTTTGCCTACATACGCAGCCAGTCTCCTTTCCAGTTCCAGATGGATATCCAGCGTTCCGTTTAAGAACCTTGATCCGGCACAGCCTGTTCCGTATTTGTCAATAGCGATCTTTGCAGCCTCTTTAATCTTCGGATGATTCGTCAAACCTAAGTAAGAGTTTGATCCGAACATTAAAACTTTTTTGCCCTCAATGATAACCTCAGTGTCTTGTGCAGACTCTATTGATCTGAAATAAGGATATAATCCCCTTTCCTTAATTGCAGTTGCATCCTTAAATGCCGCAACCCTATCGCCCAATTTTTTACGCATGCCTGAATTGTATAATGTTTACTTCAGATAGATTCATAATTTTATTTTATTCATATACAGCTATTTAACTAAAACAGAGCAATGAAACATGATCTAATATATTAAAAATATGTTAATTTTAAGATAAGACAAAAGTAAATTATTCTTAGACCATAACCGTATTTTAGTCTATAATATTATTGTCAAATAATCAAATCAACGATTTATCGCATTTTTTTCAATTAAAACTCTATTTTTTTCTTTTCGAAAATAAAGAAAGAATCGAATATTTTATTGTTTTAGTCTAAATTTTCTTTACTGCCTCATTCCCAATGCCGGCAATCAGCATATCAATCATTTCATCAAAATATTCATGTGTCTTAATTTCTGAGAGCTCTACAGATAATGGAAAATGCAATCCCCGAAAAACAGTAACCATTACAAAAGACATTTTATTCATTCTTTCTATGCTCATTTCCTTAAACTCCCCCGACTGGGTACCCCCCAACAAGATTTCCCTGATCATATCAATCTGAATCTGTTCATACCTGGACTTGATGCAAATCAGCATTCGCATGCTGATCAGTATATCCTCAAATAGCACCTCTCTAAAACTATGAAAATCAATAATCGATGTGATTTGTGCCTGAAGAAATGCTTTTAGCTTCTCTTTCGCAGAAAATGAAGCATTGACAGCCTCCCTGATCTTTCTGACCACATTCTTCATTTCATCCTCCACCACTGCCTCAAAAATCTCATTCTTACTGGGAAAATAATAATAAAGCGTGCTTTTACCTTTACCTGCCGCTGTTGCTATTTCTTCCATGGTTGTTTTTTTCAACCCATGTTTACCAAATAGCTTCTTAGCGCCAGCAAGTATCTCACTTATTACAATCTCATCCTTTTCCATTCAACTAAACAATAAATAATTAGACCGAAATTCAAATATGGTCCAAAAGTATTATAAAAAATCCATTTTGTAAGACAATGAGCTAAAATCGGACATTATTATGATATAAGGTTAAATTAAGAATATCTTTTAATTATGAATATGTTATCAGTTGTAAATACTAGTCCCCTTTTAATCTAGAATCTTCCTTATCATAAAGATCAATCAGTTTACCCTGTAGACGGATCACACTGGCTTCTAAAGAAACGACCTTTTGCTTGAGTCCCTCGATTTCCTGCTGTTGCTCGGATTTTTCCTCCTCACCCACTGCAAGTAACTGACGTATATCCAAATGATGGATCTGCGCAATTTGTATAATACGACTGAAATTCGGATCAGTGATACCGGTTTCAAGTTTAGAATATGCAGGAATAGAAATATCCAGCAACTCTGCCATTGACTTTTGATTAAGTCCTTTCTTCTGGCGTAGAATTTTAAATTTTTGACCAAGAGTTTTCATAAAGATATATTTAGTTGATTAGTATAGGTAAAATTAAAAATAGATAATATTTAATATATATTTTACAATATTAACTGAAATTTCTATCAAAAAAATTATTATTATTTTCAAACGTAAAAATAATACACATGGATGTGTTACTAAATAATCGGATATAGCACAAAAAGGGCTCGAAAGCCCTTTAATTTATTAAAACATAAATTTTCGATGAGTATTTAAACCTGCTTTTACCGCAATGTTTTTGCTAGAAGCTGATTTGGAATTTCAATCCGCTATTCATTAGGTTGAGTTCCTGTGTGGAAAGTCTACCAATTGGAACCTTGATAAATGGTTCAATCAGTATATTATATTTATTGAAGACCTGTTGTTTTCTGCCAATCGAAAAATTGAAGAAGCCTAAATAGCTATTCCCTTTTAAAGGGGTTTCAGGAACAGGCTCTTCTACTGCAGAACTATTTAGTACGGCACGATCTCCAACATAACCAGTTGCGGGATTAAAAAACACCTCATTCGCTTGCGAAGTTAATCCATAAGTATTGCTCCTCTTTTCGCTAACAACATTAAAGTAAGAAACACCAGCACTCGTATACACGTTTTTGCTAATTTGATAAACAATTCCTATTGGGATATCAATTGCTTTAATATTTGCATCAATTGCCAATAGTTGTTTGTCGGAAAGTGAACTCACAGAAACTTTGGCCACCGCAGATGGAGTAGAAACACTATTTCCAGATTCCAGCTGCATCAGCGAAACCCCGGAACTTAGCGAAAACTTATTTGATAAGCGGTATGCAGTGGTTAACCCACCAGCAATATTTACATTTGAACTTGACATGGAAGGCGCAACTGCTACGCCAAAATCCCATTTCGACCCGACATCTTTTTTCTGCTTGCTTTTTACGGGATTACGCGACTCGGCCAGCATAAAATCCAGTGTGCTCATTTTTTTGGCAGAGTCAGGTTGCTTATTAGTTTGCGCTAACTGGTCTTTATTAGTGATACTCTTTTCTAAAGGTAAAGCTTTCACCCTGGCGATAAACTCCTCCGCCTTAACTTTAATTATTGTATCTTTTGTCTGTCTGCCATTCACAGCCTGTACTGGAACAGAAACTACAGTGGCAACTTGTTGTGATACGCCGATCGGACGTACAATCACAGTATTATCATGGACACCTTTTAAATTTGCTTCAGCTGCTCTTCCGGTCGATTTAGTCCCTTGCAGCTGAGCAGCCACTAACGGTTTATCATCAGCTATAACAGGCAATGCTTTACCTTGTCCCTCTGATTTTGTAATGATTGCAGGCGCTGCTGCGGCTAATTTTTTATTTGCCGGCGCCGGATCTTTCAACTGGTAAACTATTAATGCTCCAACAAGAACCACGATCGCAGCAATTTTAACCCATAGCGGAGCAAAAGGATATTTCCTTTTTTGTTGCTGCTGTGAAAAAGCTTCCCATTCGCCCGGGACATACGTCTCCTCATAATCTTCGAAAAGATCAGCAATTCCCTGTATAAATTCTTTCTTAGGCTCTTTCATCAATTCATTCAATACTTATTTTGTAGAGATCTCTTAACTTTTGTTTCGCACGGGTAAGATACGTACGGCTGGAACTTACGGGTATAGTTAACATAGCAGCAATTTCATCATGGCTGTACCCTTCAATTTCATAAAGATTAAAAACCGTTCGGTGAAGATCCGGCAATTCATATAAAAGCTTCATGATATCTTCTACAAAAAGCTTATCCTCGATATTAACATGCGTTACCTTCACATCCTCATACTCCTCCACATAATTAAGCAGTGTCTTATTACTCCTTATTTTATCCAGGGAAGTCCGTACTGTAATCTTTGCCAGCCACGATTTAAATGTTTTTTGAAAATCGGAAACATTATTATCATGCTTAAAATCGTACATCGTTTTGAAAGCTTTCATAAAACTATCATTGACTACTTCCTTCGCGATATTCCTGTCCTTAAAGTAGCGGGTGGAAATCCCCATCAGGTAACCCCAATAATGGACATAAATACGCTCATGTATACGCTCATCCCGGGCGTGAAGCCCCGCAATGATCTCCCGGAACATTGTGTCTTTATTCTCCACGCTTAATACACCCAGTCTTAACAGTCAATTTATTTCTATCTCTATAATCTAAAACGTACGCCGCAGCGGAAACGCTACAGCAGAATTATTATATACAAATTTATAAAAAACATTGTAGCGTTCTCTTAACAAGCATCGTTTTACCTTCAAAAGACACACAGTAAATTCATTAAAAACAATTTAAACATGAAGTTCAAGACTACCCTATTTTCAGAAAATGCCGGAAGATCTTCCGCAATGATCGCTCTTTTAGGCGCAGCACTCTCATTTAGCTCATGCAAAACTGATGTACAACAGCCAGAAGCGATTGCGGCGTTGTCAATTACTAATGCATCAACAAATATACCTTCATTAGATTTTGTAATCACTGGCACCAAAGTAAACAATTCGCCTTTTCTGTTCGGCCAGAAAATAGATTACTTAGGTGTTTATCCAGGTTCTGCAAGTGCAACTGTATATGCCACTAACTCAACAAAAGCAGATTATACCGGTACATTTAACCTGACAGCAAGGTTATATCACTCTTTATTTATTGTAAATGATAAAGAAAGTGTTTCTTATCTTTTCGTAAAGGACGAATACCAGGAAACAGTAACCGATAAAGCACAGGTGCGTTTTGCAAACCTGTCGTCTGATTCCCCTTCTTATACCATGGAGCTGGAAGGTGACACTACTGCATTTGCTGATAGAACTTATAAAACACTGACTCCTTATAAGTACATCAAACCTGCAATATTTAAGGTGCTTTTAAAAGATAAGGCGACCAATGCAATTGTTGCATCGATGGCAAACATAGAACTTAAAGCTGGAAAATATTATACTATCTGGGCCAAAGGATTGGTTACAACAACTGTTGAAGCTAATAAATTAGCATTGCATATCAGCGAACAAATTAGAAACTAATAAACCTGAAAAATTTGCCAGACTACCTATAAGCACGGCAAGCTGAGCCATCTGACTATAAAAAGTCAGGTGGTTTTTTATTACCTGTTACCCTGCCTTAAAATGAATGCACCCAACATAAGTGACACTGCAATTCCTGATATACCAGGAAATAATATAATAAATATAATATTCCACTTACCCCCGCTATAGCAAGTATGAATAAAAACCCTTTTAAAGGTGTTTCCATCTTGAATGCAGCAATGAATGCAAATAAATAAAATACGGCAGCTAGGATTGGTAAGAACATACGCAAATATGGGATACTAATGTTAAGTTAATGTTAAGCCTGCTTCATAATTTCAATTAAATGACAATTAGCTTTAAAAATATCAGGCCAGTAGATTTGGCCGTTCCTGATAGGTCTTCCACAACAGCTCACCGAAAATCGTATTTCCCCAGGCAAACTGCGCACGGGTATATTGCTTAGGGTTATCCATATGAAAAGATTCATGTATAAAACCTGTATCTGCATGGCTCTCCCTTAGCATTTTCAGACAAAGTTTAATCTCTTCTTCATCAGTACTGGTTAGCGCCCGCGCAATAATACTCAGGGGCCAGATCATATTTTTACCAATATGCGGTCCGCCTATCCCTTCTGCAACCTTTCCTTTAAAATAAAAAGCATTTTCAGCAGATAGCACCATTTTTCTTGTGTTCAGGTAAATGGGATCGACCATTGATATTGCACCCAGATAAGGTAACGCTAGCAAACTTGGGATGTTGGCATCATCCATCAAACTATAACTGCCCATCCCATTGATCTCGTAAGCATAAACTTTACCAAAAGTCTCATGATCGATTACTGCATATTTTTGCAATGCCTGCCTTACTTCTAGCGCCAGGGCATCCATTTCAGCAGCCACCTTCTCGTCGGCTTTAATTACACGAAAAAGCTCTGCGGCTTGCCGTAAACTCACTACGGCAAAGAAATTCGAAGGAACCAGAAAGGAGAAAATGGTGGCATCCTCACTTGGCCGGAACGAAGAACAGATCAGGCCGACAGGTTTTACAGGATAACCAAATCCTTGCAGTGGTAAATTATCAGTAGCCCAGGCGGTAGTTCGCTGAAAATGATATGGCCCATCGTTTTCCTTTCGTTGCTGTTCTTTAAACGTTCGGAGAATTGTCTTCATCGCATCCTGCCATTTGGCATCGAAGTGGCTCGTATCTTTAGTCTGCTGCCAGTACCTGTACGCGAGGCGGATCGGGTAACAAAGAGAATCTAATTCCCACTTCCGTTCGTGTACCCCGGGAAGCATGAGTGTAAGGTCGTCCTTCCATTCGCTGACTTTCAAGGGGTCGTTAAAATAAGAACTCGCATAAGGGTCTTTAAGGATATAAGTAACCTGTCTGTTGATTACCCCAGCAACAAGATCTTTCAAAGTTTTATCACGGCGCATAAAAGGAAGATAAGACCAAACCTGTGAAGTGCTATCTCTAAGCCACATCGCTTCCATATCACCTGCATTTAGAAAAGTATCTGGTTTGCCATCTACCTCTGTATAAGTAACACAGACATCAAGTGTATTGGGAAAACAATTATTAAAAAGCCAGACAAATTCTTTATTTTTAACCTTGCTAGTAAACTCTGCTATTGCATTATCGACTCCCTTACTCGTAAAGCGGCGTAATGCGGCTGCCTTTCTCACCACCGGAAATTCCGGGTCAGCAGCAAATGATAACATTTTGCCTGAAACTAAAGCGGCAGTCAGTAATCCCGCCTTTTGTACAAATGATCTTCTTTCCATCAACTAATCGTGCTGTTTTTATGATGCTAAAAGCATTAATTAAGCCTTCAATATTATAGATTATTTTAAACTAAACCTAAAATAACCGTTTTTCATTCTATGCCCTTTACCTGCATCGGCAGGATATAGACTGCTTTTGATGCCGTGATAAACAAATCAGAACGTCCCTTACCACCAAAACAGACATTGGCTGTCCACGGTTCATCAACTACTATATGACCAATCTGAGTCCCTTGCGGATTGAAGATAAACACCCCATTTCCAGTGAGGTAAAAATTACCTTTTTCATCTATCGTCATTCCATCGGAACCTTTCTCAATAATTACCTTCTGCTCTGTCAGACTTCCATCAGTACCAACCGAATATTGGTACGTTTTGTTTCGCTGAATATCGGCCACGTAGAGGTATTTACCATCTGCCGATCCCACAATCCCATTTGGTTTGGTTACGTCATCTGCTACAACTCTCAGTACCGATTTTTTACCAGGAGGCAAATAATAGACCTTCATTGTTGCTATCTCTGGCTTCTGCCTGGTCCAGTAATCACGTTGGTAATAAGGATCGGTAAAATATATACCCCCTTTAGCATCGATCCATAAATCATTTGGGCCATTTAGCTTATTCCCTTCAAAATCTTTTAGCAGTACTTTCACTTTTTTGTTACTGGCAATTGACCACAGTTCGTTGTGGTCATCCGCACAAGCAATCAACTGACCATTATTTGCAAAATACAGACCATTCGATCTTCCCGCTTTATCCATAAACAGAGAAAGTTTTCCATCGGTACTATATTTCCAAATCTGGTTGTTGGGCTGATCAGTAAAATACACATCACCTTGTTTATTTACTGCAGGTCCTTCCGTAAAGGAAAACTGTTTTGCCAACAGACGCAGGCTATCCTGATTAAATAATTGAGCATATGTATCCTGCCCTGTTGAACATAAAACAAGGATCAATATAAATTTGAGGCAGTATATGCCATAAATAGGTAAGTCTCTCATATCGGAGTAAAACTAAAGATATTTAAGATTATATTAGCCACATGAACAGCTTTTACGCAAATTATAAAGGGATTATCTGGCTGCTGGCTGGTATTATTGCAGGCAGTATGGCCGGATTAATCTTTGGTGAACGCGTTAACATCCTTAAGCCTATAGGAGATATCTTTCTTAATTTACTATTTACAGCCGTAATACCATTGGTATTTTTCTCTATTGCTTCTGCACTAGGCAGCCTTACGGAAACGAATAAGCTAAGCAAAATGATGACCGTGATGGTCCTTGTTTTTTTGGCGACAGTAATTATTTCTGCCTTGCTGACCATATTAGCTGTCCGCCTCTTCCCTATACACGAACAGTTGGGGAATACACCACTGACAGAAAATATCGTTAAAAAACCATTTGGAGATCAGATTACCCAGTTAGTGACGACCGGTGAATTTTATGAGCTGTTATCGAGGAAAAGCATGCTGGCCATGATCATATTTTCTGTATTGATTGGTTTCGCCACTTTACGTGCGGGTGATGCCGGGGCCGCCTTTGCGAAATTCCTTGTTTCTGGTAATGAGATCTTTAAAAACGTATTTATCATAATTATGAAACTAGCACCGATAGGATTAGGTGCCTACTTCGCCTATCAGGTTGGCGTATTCGGCCCCCAGTTATTCGGCACCTACGCACGCTCCCTCGGACTATATTACGGCACCGGTGCAATTTACTTCATCGTACTCTTCACCATTTACGCATTTGTGGCAGGTGGAATAAAAGGGATTAAACTCTATTGGAAAAACAATATTATCCCATCCGCAACTGCGGTAGGCACTTGCAGCAGTATTGCCAATATTCCAGCCAACCTGGATGCAGCCGCAAAAATGGGCATACCTCAATACATTGCGAACGTCACTATCCCATTGGGCGCAACATTACACAAAGACGGATCTAGCATATCATCCATCATCAAAATGGCCGTTGTTTTTGCACTTTTCGGCAAAAGCTTTGATAGCGCCGAAACTATAATTATTGCATTAGGAATGACAATTTTAGTGAGCATCGTAGAAGGTGGCATCCCCAATGGCGGATATGTAGGGGAGCTCCTATTTATATCTGCATATGGATTCCCACCAGAAGCATTGCCACCGGCAATGATTATAGGTACGCTGGTAGACCCTATGGCAACCTTGCTCAACTCTACAGGGGATACTGTGGCAGCAATGCTCGTTACGCGTTTTACCGAAGGCAAAAAATGGCTGTCTGCAAGGGTATAAAAAATGAGCTATTGTCATCCTTAGTAAATCATATTACGTATAATATAGAAACTAAGCTACAATTTCAAATGAAATATACTCTTATACTC
>Ga0247734_1000053_pt1 | contig 105322 bp, 91 predicted proteins | sample UWRJL103311B2_FD_180933 | JGI IMG/M metagenome (GOLD analysis project Ga0247734, IMG submission 180933) | Plant litter microbial communities from Arlington Agricultural Research Station in Wisconsin, United States - UWRJ-L103-311B-2 | ecosystem: Environmental > Terrestrial > Plant litter >... | reverse complement strand
ACAAAAGAAATGCAATTGGCCGCCTTTGCTTTTTTTTCTGTCGATGCATTTTCACACGCATGAAGAAATTGCTGGTAGCGCAGGCCCAAATTATGGAAATCAGGTAAGGTGATACCCAGCTCATCTGCTTTAAAATCACTAAGGAGCCGGCCGAACTTTCCAAATTGTCTGGCCGCTTCATATGCTTCTTCCTTTTTAGTTAACACATTGAGTGAATGTGAATTGTAAATAAAAGTAAACAAACGGAAATAACCTTGATCTGTTCGCACAAGGGTGAGCCCGGATAGGGATGGGAGCGGGCTCACAAATATATATTCCGGGTGATTCTTGTTTAAAAAGGATTTGAGTTTAGAAATATTCTGGTCAATTGTAAAGGGCGACCTAAATATGTGGTGGTTAACCTGTTGAAGGATATAGGCTTCGCTAAGTGTAGTTACTTTCCAGGTATGGTTAATTAAGCCATCTCCAAATTGTTCGATTTGGTATTCATCAGGTTGTATCCCATATAACAGTAAGATTTGATCGAGCATCATGCGCAGGAGTTTTGATCTGTTAAAATCAAACGTAACTAATTAAAATGTGGATTAGTTATGCAAACGGTTGTGTGATTATTTACGTTCATTGAATACTAATTCCGACTCGATTAAGATATTGAAATAGGCCTGTTCAGCATCTTGTTTGGGTTGATGGATCAGATCCAGCAGTATTTCTGCTGCCTTTTCTCCCTGCTTATAAGGAAACTGCTCTACCGAAGCAATAGGCGAATGTTCCAGGTAATTGATTATCGGTAAGTTGGCATAACTGACAAAATCAATTGCTGTATCCACCTGTGCTTGTGATCGCACGTAGCGCATCGCAAAAAGGGCAACATAATCATTGAAGGTTACGATGGCCGAAGGTTTACGTTTGTGGTTCAGTAATTTATCCATTGCCGCTGTAGTGCCATTTTCCGTAAGATCACAGCTGATAATCAGTGATGGGTCGAACTTTAGCCGATGTGACGTCATTGCTTTGATATAACCGTTCTTTCTTTCCAGGGTAGCCACCATAGTTCCTGGCCCATTGATCATCCCAATGGTACGGTGCCCCTTTTTAAGTAAAAAACTCACCGCTTTAAAAGTACCGATTTCCAGGTTAGATGCAACGCAATGAATGTTTTTTAACGGTGGGATACGGTCAAAAAATACAACGGGTGTATTTGCTTTTTTAAATATATCAAAATGCTCAAAAGTACTCGTTGTTTTAGCTACAGATACCAATAGTCCGTCTACACGCTGTGTACGCATTTTTTCTACCAGTCTTTTTTCCCTTTCCGCATCGTCATGAGATTGAGCAAATATGACTGTATAGTTTTTTTTATAGGCGATATCTTCAATGCCGCTGATCGCCGCAGAGAAGAAAGACTCAGAGAGCTCTGGCAGGATCACACCTATCGTATGCGATTTGCCCTGTAGAAACTGTATTGCCCGCTGGTTAGGTTCATAGCTAAGTTCTGCTGCCAATTTTTTAACCCGCATTTTGGTGACTAAACCGATGGTAGAATGATCATTCAATGCCCGTGATACAGTAGAAACGGAGACACCAAGACGTTTGGCAATTTCTTTGATTGTAGTTGGTTTATCAGACATGTTATCAGATTTACGCTTCTTTCCCTATTCATTGTAAATATAGTAAAGCTTATCAAACTATAATTATCAAACGTTTGCGTGATTATTCGAGGCAGAGTAAAGATTTATTTCAGGTTAATAGTTTTATCTTGAACTATCATTTTGATATAGGGATGCTGAGAAGAGATATTTTTAACCTGATTTTTAATAAACACCTGGAAACCGTGTCGTCAGCGGTACTGCCTGATCCTGTAGTTTATACACCGGATTATGTTGCTGATGGCGCTCCTATGGAGTATTCCTTTACTATTACCATGCAATCAAAAGACACACCTGCTTTTTTGCAAATTGGAAAAGTGAAATTAGGATTAAACAAAGGATGTCTCTTCATCGCATCTCTTATAAGCGAAAGGGAGATACATACTGGCGGAAAAGAGCTGGAGCTTATTTTAACTGTAAGCCCACAACCAAATGGGGGCAGTTATGCTAAATTGATAGCGAAAGATCAGTACGGACTAACCCTTTCTACCCTTAAATCTACACAGCACCTAACCTCCGATTGGTCAGGCCCAATCGATTTACACAAGAACTTCACCTCTTCACCTGCAGAAGGGGGAGGGCTTATTGAAACAGAACCAAACCAAAAAACAACCTTATAAACTTTTATGAATAGACGTGACTTCGTAAAAAACAGCAGCCTTACCGCTGCAGCTATCAGTATTTTACCAGAACAATCACTCTTTGCCAATACATCGGCACCAAAGCTTAAAATCGCGATTATCGGCGTTGGATTGAGAGGCCAGAATCACCTCGAACTTTTACTGAAAAGAGATGATGTAGAATTAGTTGCGATCTGTGATGTTGATGTAAGGATGCTCGATACAGCCAAAAACATGATCAGTAAAAGTGGTAAACTAATGCCAAAGATCTTTACGGGAGAAAGCTATGCCTGGAAAAAATTACTGCAGATCAAAGATCTCAAAGCTGTATTGATTGCTACACCCTGGGAATGGCATAAACTAATGATTATCGGGGCATTAGAAGCAGGATTAAAATATGTTGCTTCTGAGGTAGTGATTGGGATCAACTTAGAAGACCACTGGGAGGTTGTCCGTGCAGCAGAGAAATATGATGCACAAGTCATGATGCTCGAAAACGTTTGCTACCGAAGAGATGTACTTGCTGTGCTGAACATGGTCCGCCAGGGTATCTTTGGAGAAATACTGCATCTGCAGGGCGGTTACCAGCACGATTTGCGCGTGGTAAAATTTAATGATGGCATCAAACCCTATGGCGGAGGCGTAGAGTTTAACGAAAAGGGATTTTCAGAAGCTAAATGGAGGACCAATCATTCCGTTCACAGAAACGGAGATTTATATCCCACGCATGGTATTGGCCCGGTAGCACAATGTGTAAACATTAACAGGGGCAACCGGTTTATTAAACTGAGTTCTTTCGCTACCAAATCCAGGAGCCTGCATAAATATATCGTAGATAACGCAGGAGAAAATCATCCTAACGCGAAAGTTAATTTTAGATTAGGTGATATTGTGACCACTACAATTAGCTGTGCCAATGGAGAAACGATCATTTTGCAGCATGATACCAATTCTCCGCGCCCTTATTCTTTAGGCTTTAGAGTGCAGGGAACAAACGGACTCTGGATGGATATCAATAATAGTATATATATAGAGGGCAAAAGTAAACCACATGCCTGGGATAGTGCGAAAGAGTGGCTCGATAAGTACGATCATCCGTTATGGAAAAAGTATGGAAACGATGCACAAGGTGCAGGGCACGGAGGAATGGATTTCTTTGTGCTGCATGCTTTTATCGAGTCTGCTAAACGTGGTGAACCGACACCTTTGGATGTATATGACGCTGCCGCCTGGAGTGCAATTACCCCGCTAAGCGAGCAGTCGATAGAACTGGGCAATGAAACGATAGATTTTCCTGATTTTACCGGAGGAAAATGGATGACAAGACAACCTGTTTTTGCGCTGAATGACGATTATTAATCTGATATGCTTTGGGGTATCAGCATAAAACTGATACCCCAGGACTTAATATAATTCCAGCAAACAAACCGTTACATCCGGATAGACCAGCGTTTGTACTGGCTTGCCAATTTTTTTTAATTGTCCCATCAGGTTTCCTGTAGGGGAATTGTTTTTATAGTACCATGACGGCTCATCTGTCAGGTCGCCAATATCGGTTAAGAAAAACGTGTTAAAAACAATCCAGGCTCTTTTTTTACCTGTAAACTGTTTAAATTCTTGCTGCAGGTTTTCATTATATGCCGGAAGACTGCTGAATCTTTTCCTTACATCATGTCCTTCAATTGCTTTAAATTTTAGTGGCAGAATGGTTTTATAAAAATCGAAACCAGGATAATTGTTCCAGTAGTTATAGACCGCATCACCATCTTTAAAATTGTCGCTGATATATACCAGGCTTTCTCTTACCAGTGATTTTTTATGCTTGTAAAATTTCTCGGGCTTAACTAAAAAATAAGCTGACTGTACTATGGGGCCTGTAACTACCAGGGTAAATAGAACAGGAGTGAACCACTTAGACTGAAATTTAAGTACATAGTATTCGAATCCAAAGCCGATAAAAAGGATAAATACGGGCGCTATAAATACCCAAAACCGTTCTATTAACGGATATAAAAAGATTCCTGAAGCAAAAAGCATAAGCACTACAGGAAACACTAAAATATAAAAGTTTCTTCTGTGTAACCAAAATAAGGATAGTATACCAGTTACCATTAAAACGATGGGAATTACAGGGATACTTAAGATCTTAAAAATAAATCCTTTTCTGAACCCTTGAAGGTCCCATACCAGCCCAAGAGGATAATCCATCATTTGCTGCAGGTTTTTGGGAAACCACATCAGCTCTTGTCTATTATGCGGAGGCATAGGCATAAAGTTTTGATATGTTTTAAAGAAATATACTACCCATTGCGACTCTGCCTGGCGGTGCGTAAATAATATATAGTTGACAATAAAACTGATTACCCACAAGGAAAAGGGGAGGAGGTTCATTACTAACGATTTCCTATTGTGCTTTATCAACGCATGCAACGTTACACCAGCAGCAATGCCTGCCAATACAAAAATTACAGAATAGGAGAACCATAGAGTAATTGCTCCTGATATGCCCCACAAAATTTTTCCCTTCCATTCCTGATGGTCTTTAAACCGGATAAATAGATATAAAGCAGCCACAGTAGCCAGGCACTCTGTAGAATACTGTTTGATTTCTACGCTGTGGTAAATTAATGCCGGTGCAAAAGCAAATAGGGCAAGCGAAAGGATTTGGGTAAGTGGTTTAAGAAAGTATCCGCAGACCCGCATATATATAAATAGTGAACTGATTCCTGCAAGCAGCGGGATTGTTCGCAGCGCCATTTCATTCTTCCCAAATAGATCTACACTGAACTTTACCAGCCATAAAAAACCTATGGGTGCCTTCTGGTCATGATCAAGTGCTTTAGTAGCCAGATCGGTATAACTAAAGTGAAGAAAACTAGAAGATAGATAGACTTCATCCATCCAGAGGGAACGATTATAGAAATAATGGAACAAGCGAAAAATTATTCCTGCAAGACAGATTAGGAGTAAACTAAGCCGTACATTCCTGTTTTCTTGTAGAAAATGCGTTACTGGTATGTTATTTGTTTTCATATGAACTTAAGCAATCTGTACGAACAGGAATCAGGTGATTAACTTTTTTATTTTTCTCTGCAATATCGAAAGTTTTGATATTTTTATAGTTCAATAATTAAGAAATAGCGGAAATAGTTTCCAGACGCTTGCTGGAATAGTCATTTCTGTAATTACTTTTTTTAGAAGGAACGTTTATTTTCCTTTTAAGCAGGATGCTAAATCAATAAACATGATCGAAAAAATCACAGTTGAAGAATCTTTTTTACCTATGGATCAGCAATCGCTGGTACTTAAACCGGCTACTTTAAAGGAATATATTGCTGTAATCAGGCCAGATAATTGGGTAAAGAATGTGTTTATGATTCCAGGAATGCTTTTTGCCCTTTCTATTTTTCATACACCATTTAGCTTCGACCTGTGTGTAAAGATAGTGGTTGGTATTGTAAGCATCTGTTTAATTGCTTCTGCAAATTACGTAATCAATGAATACCTGGATAAATCATTTGATAAGTTTCATCCGCTTAAGAAAAACCGGTCCTCGGTAGTTACTGTAATTAATCCGGTAATCCTTTACTCTGAATATGTACTGTTAGCAGTAATCGGGTTAGGCTTGGCATACATTGTTTCGATGAAATTTTTGTTCGTCGCCTTTTTTCTATTGGTGATGGGCGTAATTTATAATGTAAAGCCTTTTAGGAGTAAAGACCGCGTGTTTCTTGATGTTTTAAGCGAATCTGTAAATAACCCAATCCGTTTTGCTGCTGGATGGTTCATTTTTAGTCCGTCGTTAGGATTGCCAGATACAAAATGGGACCTGAACTGGATTAATACCTTTCCGCCGATCAGTATCATTATTGCTTATTGGATGGGCGGGGCTTTTTTAATGGCTACAAAAAGGTTTGCAGAGTACAGGTTAATTGCAGATGCAGCATTAGCGGGACAGTACCGTCGTTCTTTTAAATATTATACAGAAAACAGCTTGCTGGTTTCCATGTTTTTCTATGCGATTACTTCAGCATTTTTTCTCGGAATATTTCTGATAAAAGACAGAATTGAACTTTTAGTGAGTTTTCCCTTTTTTGCTCTTTTATTCTCATGGTATCTGCGGATAGGGCTGTTGACAGACTCACCTGTGCAAGGTTCTGAAAAGCTTTATACAAGAAAGTGGTTTATGCTTTACCTGATACTTTTTACCACTCTTTTATGTGTACTCATGTTTGTGAAAATCCCATGGCTGCATTGGTTCCTGCAGAATGCAAATAATTATTAATTGATTTTTAACTCATTTATTCTGCTGTAATATTTAATTCATGAAGCACGATCATTACGATTTGGTAGTTGTTGGGACAGGATTTGCATCCAGTTTTTTCCTCCAGAAATACTTAGCGAAAACAAAAACGGACACAAAAGTACTCGTTCTGGAAAAGGGGCATTTTTATCCGCAAGCAGAACGGCTAAAAGTAAAAAAGGGGCTTAGTTCAGTTTATCAAAAATACGAAAACCCCTGGGAAGACAATATCATTAATATCAACAAAAAAAAAGAATGGCCATTCACTACTGCTTATGGTGGCTCTTCAAATTGCTGGTGGGGATGTACGCCACGCTTTATGCCGAACGATTTCAAAATGAAAAGTACGTATGGGGTAGCAGAAGACTGGCCTGTTGATTACAACGACCTCGATACCTATTATTATGAGGCAGAAGAAATAATGTCCGTTTCCGGGCCAGAGGGCACTCCTTTTCCAAGGAAGGGGAAATACCCATTGCCACCGCACGCCTTTACCCTGGTCGACAAGATCATGCATAAAACCTATGGAAACCAGTATGTGAGTCAGCCTGGCGCCAGAGCCAGCAAAGCTACCCGCGGAAGAAACGGCTGCATGTCTTTCAGTACTTGTGAAACTTGTCCGGTAGATGCTAAATTTACGATAGAAAACTCGCAGATTGGTGTTTATCAAGACCCACGTGTAGAGCTAATTTATGGTGCACAAGTTTATAGCCTGGAAACCGTAAACGATATTGTTAAAAAAGTTCTTTTTGAACTGGACGGTAAAGAGCAGTCGGTGCAAGGTGAGGTGATCGCATTGGGTGCCAATCCATTCTTTAATGCTAATATTCTGCTGAACGCAGGGGATAAAAATCCGCTGACTGGAAAAGGATTGGGTGAACAACTGGGGATGCAGGTATTGATTTATCTGGAAAACATGACTAATGCTGGGGGCAGCAACTGGGTAAATGCGAATGGATATATGTTATATGATGGTGCCCATCGAAGAGATTTTGCTGCCTGTCTGATCGAAGCAAACAATGCACCATATGATATCAGGCTGGAGCGGGGTAAACATTTAAATGTGGCCAGTTTCAGGATGGTTTTTGAAGACCTGCCATTGTCATCAAATTATATTACTACCTCTTCCAATAAATTTATGCCAGAGGTCCATTTCCAGGATCGGTCTGAATACACCTTAAAAGGGGTGGCCAATATGAAAAAGAAATTACCTGAGATTTTATCCTGTTTGCCGGTAGAGGAACTGAGGCATCTGGAACCCGCTTCGCATGAAGGGCATATCATAGGAGGAACCCGAATGAGCGCCGATAAAAAACTCGGCGTAGTAGATAAACATATGATCCACCATCAATACCGGAACCTGTTTGTTTTGGGCGCAAGTTCGTTCACTACTTTTGGTCCCTCAAATCCTACACTTACCTTATCTGCGCTATCACTATTGGCGGCCGACAAAAATTTTTAATGTGGAAAGAAGAAAATTTATAACCTTGGCAGGCGTTGGTGCCGGAATGTGTTTTATTCCCCCTGCGCTTTATTTTGTAGCTCCGGGAGTTAAAAAATATGCCGTGCTTTCTATCGAAAAAGAACTCTATTACCTAAAGCTGGCACCAGGGAGTGTAGCTAGTTTTGTAGATGATTATTTTAAAGCGATAGGCAATGATACTGTTTCAGCATTAAAATGGAAGGTTACTTATTATATGGGGTTAAACTATGAAAAGTCTGACCGCCTTAGGGATCTGATTAAATATTATTTGTTATCATCAGACTTCTTTATTAATAAAACTGATGAAAGTAAGGTAATTCATTATCTTGGTGCGTATTCTCCCTATAAAAGTCCGGTTCCAAATCCATATTCTTTTGTTATCTATCCTCCGGAAAGCATAAAAGATGTGTAGTTAGCAATAATTTCTTGCTTCTTGTCATCTGTTATAGTAACTTGATCTTGAAAATATTTATACTATGCAGATCAAATCCTTAGTACTCTTTATAGGGTTGTTGCCCCTGTCTGTTCTTGCACAGAACACGCCCAATATGCTCCCTCAGAAAGCAATAGCCAGGGATACGTCAAAACAAACTGATCTGATTGATATTGCTAAAGACCTTTTTAAGATCAGGCCACAGAAAATAAGAGAGCAAAAGGAAAAAAGAGTATATTTTTCTATTCTTCCTGTCAGCAGTTCCGCGCCGGGCGGAAGCGGACGTGTGCTGATTACAAGTACCACGGCTGCGGTCTACTTAGGGCCAAAGCGTACAACAAATATTTCTAGTGTTACTTTTGCACCATACTGGAATTTTAAAAGCCGTTTTGGTTTACCATTGCGGGCAAATATCTGGCTGCCAGATAACACCTGGACTTTGCAAAGTGATCTTCGCCTATTGGTTTATCCGCAATATACGTGGGGTTTAGGGAGCAGTCACGACACTGACGAACGCACTCTGGTAGATTACAACTATATCCGATTCCATCAGAATGCACTTAAAAGAATAAAGCCATACCTGTTTGCAGGCTTTGGGTACAATCTGGATTACCGATTTAAGATTAAAACCGAAGATCCGGCTGTAGACCTCAAATCTTATACTGGCTATCAATATGGTACGGGAAGTAACTCGTTTTCATCCGGTATTACTCTTAATTTACTTTATGATACCCGCAATAATTCCATTAATCCGCTGCCGGGTGCTTATGGAAACCTGATTTACCGCATCAATCCTGGCTTTCTGGGAAGTAATAACAACTGGCAATCCTTGTTCCTTGATGTGCGTAAATATCTATCCTTAGAGCCCTCCAGACCAGAACGGCAAAACACATTGGCTTTCTGGTCGTATTTGTGGACCGTGGTGAAGGGAAATGCACCTTATCTTGATTTACCAAGCACAGGATGGGATCCCTATAACCGTTCGGCACGCGGTATGGAGCAAAACCGTTACCGTGGTAAAACCCTGTTTTATTTAGAAAGTGAATACAGGCGCGATATTACAGCAAATGGTTTACTGGGATTTGTTGTTTTTGCAAATGCCAACTCTGTTAGCGGATCGGGGACTTTCCTTACCTCGTGGCACCCTGCTGCAGGAACAGGGTTAAGGATTAAGTTCAACAAAGGGTCAAATACTAACATTGGAGTAGATTTTGCCGCTAGCAAGGGGTATAATACTTTTGTCTTCAACCTTGGAGAAGCATTCTAATATTGATCTATTACAGTGTTTTTAATTTAACTTAACGTAATCTCATGGCCCGTGCTTTTATTATTTGCTTTTTAATTTTTGCTGTATTATTCCTTATTATCGCTATCAGGCAACTAAGAAAAAGATGGAATTCCCAGTACCGCACTTTTGATAAGTTAAGAATGGAAGGCATAAAATTTTGGCATCAATTTAAAAACGGAAATCAGTTTATTGGATTGGATGATAAAAAGAAACTAGTAATACTGATCAATTACGTTCGTCAGGATGCAGTAGTAACTAAAATACCTGTTCAGGATATAGTCTCGGTAGATGTAAAAGAGGGAAATGTTATATTAACAAAAGAAAGGCCGGGCTTTTTGGGAAGCAAGTACGTTAGCGGGAATAAACTGGTTTCTGTAGAATTGAGAATTACCGTTAACAGGCCGAAGCGTATTTCCTATACTATTGATTTCACTACTCATTTTATCTCTGCTTCAAAGATTAAGGCAAGAGAATGGAAGGAATTGCTCTTAGGGTTAATTGTCAATAATGATCCGGGCTTTGATAACTTGTTTAATAACATTACTGAGGCTGCGGGGATGGATACATCTTCTTTAAAATTCACTTCTGATCACAGCTTAGGCGTCGCAGATGAATTAATGAAATTAAATAAGCTGTATACCGATGGGGTACTAACTAAAGAGGAATTTGATCAGCAAAAAAAGAAAGTCCTGAATCCTTAATTCAAAACTGCAGAAGATTTGGTATAGCAATCAAACATCTGCTAAAACTTAACTCCGAAAGCGAAGGTAAAGGTAAACATCCGGGTATCCAGATTTTGACCAAGATCATTTGTTGATCTGTTAAATACTTTTGAAAGTGTGTAATTTCCTCTAAAATCGACATAAAGTTCGGTATCAGGATAAGACTCACCTACCTTAACACCGGCAAGAAAACTCTTCATAAAAGAATTTACATTGCCTAGATCAGCTTTTTGGTCTTCATGATCAGGATCTGATTTTGGATAGTCTAGTTTGGTTTTGTTCTTTATCAAGAGAGCTGGGGCAAAACCTAAATAGCCGATAATCATATTTTTTGAAGATATCGGTTTAAAATTATAATTAACCGTCAGCGGTAACTCCAGGTAATCCACCTGATATTGAAAGCGATTGTATGCACTTTTAGTTTGTCCGTCCTTGGTCTCTATGATTACACGATCGTTCTTTTGCGAATAACCCATTCCCCTGGAGCTGTAGAGCAGCTCCATACCAAAAGTAAATGACTTTACCATTTCAATATCAAGGGTAACACCTCCTGTAAATGATCCTCTTAAACTGTTTTTGAAAAAATTATAAGGTTCTACAGGATCATCGAAAAGATCAACATCCCTGGTAAAGTAAGAAACATTGAAACCTATTTTTGCACCAGCCTTAACTCTGGAATCTCTAAACTGGCTATGAGCGTTTAATCCTATAGCTATCAATATAAATAAGAGTGTTTTCGATTTCATATAGTTTAATCCTATTACTAAAATAGAAATAAAATTTATATATCATGTTTAGTCACATTAATGATATGTTATATATAAACTAACAAGAAGCATTGCGGTTAAATTTAAAAACCGATACACAGATAATTATGTATTTTTACGGTTAATACCTCCAATATAAAAAGGGATACTTTAAATAAATATGCAAAAGAGAGAGCTGGATCGTTTGTTGGCGGTAGATAGATTTCTGAACTTAAAAATTAGTAAAGAAAATGAATTAAAAGAAATTGTAGAATCTGCGGCTAAAATCTTCTGTACCCCGATAGCTTTAATCACTTTACTTGATACAGATGTACAACACTTTACAATTGGAATAGGAACAAGTAAAAGTCAGACTAAACGTGAAGATGAATTTTGCAATTACGTAATTACCCAGGAGGAGGTTGTTGTTGTACCGGATATGTCCAAAGATCCCCGTTTTGCTACTTGTCCGTTAAGAAGAGGGGAGATCAGTGCACGGTTTTATGCAGGGGCACCGCTGATCACAAAAGATGGATTAAAATTAGGCAGTCTTTGTGTGATTGGAAACAAACCACAGGAGCTGCTGGAAAGCGAGGTAATGATGCTGACCATCTTGTCTAAACAAGTAATCCACCTTCTTGAATTTGATTATAGCCAGCAAATTATGAAGGAACAGTTTCTGGAGGCCAGGCGAAATGAGATTGCGCTTAGATCTTTGTTTGAAAGTTCTACATCGTGTATGATGCTGATTGATCTCGATCTGAAGGTGCTGTTTTATAATAAGGTGCTTTTCGATTTCATGGATCAAAATTATAATAGTCCAATTGCTATCGGCATGACGATTACAGATGTGTTGGGGGATGTATTTCTATATGATTTCCTGCTTAATTTTAACAAGGCAAGGGCAGGGGAGCGCGTAATAGAAGAGAAACTGGTTACACATGCTGATCTGAAAATATGGTGGCAGTTTACTTATGATCCTGCTTTTGATGTAGACGGAAATATTATTGGGGTAAGCTATTGTGCTGCCGACATTTCTGAATTGAAAACATCGCAGACAAAGATCAGCGAAAGGGAACAATCGCTAGAAGCAATTGCACTGATCCAATCTCACGAAATAAGAAGGCCTGTATCCTCTATATTAGGTTTAATCGCAGTGTTTAAAATTAACGAATATGAAACCGAAAAAGAAGAAATAATTATGCTCGAAAGAGCAGCTAATGAACTGGACCGCAAGATACATGACATTATTGCACATGCTTCTTTAAAGACAAAGGGGCAGTAATCCAGTTGGTTATTGTGCGGCCGTTTTTAATTCCTTCTGTTTTTGAATGTTAAATTTGAAAAGTTCTTCTGTGGTAACTAGTTTACGGGTGCATTTTTCAATGTCAGTGCCTTGTTCCGACCATAAATAGGGACGGAAACTATAAGATTTACTTCCGTCGAGGTTACCAATAAACTGACTCCATGTAGCCCATCTCAAGCCTTTGTAGAATACAGAGAGATCACTGTCAAAACAGAATAATATAAATTCTCCATAACCTACATTTAATGGTTCCCAATTTAAGCTGTTAGGTGCCAGATAATAGACGTTTTTCAGATCTTTACCGAATTCACCATAATTGATGGCAAAGAAACCTCCGGCAGCATCATCAGCAACCAATAAATATGTTGGTTTATCACCGTATTCTTTGATTGTTTTTCCTTTATTCCACTCTGGTACAGAACGGTTCAATCGCCCGCTTGCAGAACCCAGAATACGGATCCAGCCATTGTCTACCATAATCCCACCTGTGTTATAAATTATAGCACCTAATGTAGAATAAGTAGAAACCTGAGTATTATAGATAGCTTCACTTGCCCGTGCTGGGTCTACGGGTAATATCTCTATTTTGTTTTTTGCAGAATCAATCCATTTTTGCACAAGCGGCCATGCAGGATCGGTTTTATTAATCAGCTCATCCAGGCTTTGCATTTTATTTTGTGCAATACTGTTTAAAGATAGTATAATGAGGCAAAATATGGTAAGGATCTTAATTGTAGGTTTCATTAGAAGTTGTTGCTTATCTGCGGCAAAGATAACATGATATGTTGAATATGTGATTAAAAATTTATGCCAGCGGTTAATCTCAAATGTCTTGTAAATGAGTTATATGAGTGGGTAAGTATTATTTAACAAAGCAGTATTAACATAAACGACCTGGCAGAAATATGCTGTCAGGTCGTTTTTTGGTTTCATTATGATTTTATCTATACCGGTTATTTCTTGGATACACCAGTAAGGCTCTTAATCACGTCTACTTCTTCTTGTTTATATGGTGTACCGTCTTTATGGAAAATCTCATGGAACCAAAGTGCTGGTTCTCCGCCGTCAGGCATCGGTAAATCCCATGCATATTTGGTGTTGGATTTACCGGCAACTAACCCCCAGTTATAGGCGCTGATTTTTTCTTTTTTAAGCAGGGGCATTATATTGCTGAATAAACTGTTTCTAGACCTGGCCATATATTCTGTGCATACGAGCGGACGTTTAGATACACTTCTTAAGGTGTCAATAGATTTCTGATGGTCTTTTAAGTCACCATAGTTGTGATAGGTAGTGATGTCAGAGTTTTTGATCTGGTAGTCTGTAAGTTCTTTCAGTTGGAAATCCCATACGCCTGCAGATAAAGGCTGACTTGGATTGGCTGTTCTTCCCCATTCAAATACTTTTTTTAATAGGGGCATGCTTTTATTGCCGTATTTGGAGTTTCCGGGTTCATTGTAAAGGTCCCATAATACAATGCGCTGATCGTCTTTAAAAGTGGTCAGGATATCTTTTACGTAAGCTTCTAAGGTATCGGCCACTTTAGGTTGTTCATGATAAATATCTCCCGGATCTCTTACCCAGCCAGAGTTGTGTACGCCAGGCTTAGGCTCGGGTTGTTTACCAATTTGATAAGTTGCATTCCAGCAATCATCAAATAGGACAAATAAGGTGGAGATATGGTGTTTGTTGGCTATAGCTAGGTAGCTAGAGATCCTATCTTTAAAACCTTGCTGATCTTGCATCCAGGCGGCATGGTGCAAGTATACACGCATAGAGTTCATGCCAATACCTTCAGCATAGCCGAGTTCCCTGTCAATTGTTTCAGGATCGAATGTGTCTTTTTGCCACATTTCTAACTGGTTAATAGCAGTACTGGGAATAAAATCACTTCCTCTTAACCAACCCCATTTTTTTTGCCAGTTATTAGCCTGTTGTACAGACCATATTGCTCTTGGAGAATTAATTGTTTTCGCTTGTTTTTCCTGTGCATACAACTGGCAGGTCAGCGTTAAGACTAACAGTGTAAGGCAAATCTTTAAGTTTCTCATCATCATATTTGTTTTTAGTAGTGTTATTATTTAGTATTTAAGGAGAGTAATTTGAAAGTTGAACTGTCTGCCGTTAGTAGGGGCGGACCAGTCTCTGCGGTGGTGAATTTCATGCTAATCAGGCCTGTTTTTCTTGGTGACACCCTGGAGTCGGAGAAATGTGTGTGCATTACATATTGGTAATTATTCGATTGGTCTTTAAATAAATCTCCATGACCAGTACCACTATATTTAATTGTTTTTTTACTAATAATCGGGTTGCCGCTGTATTTTTTCCACGGCCCCTTTGGGGTTAATGCTGTGGCATAGCCTACCGCATAGTCGCTGCTTTTGAAATCATTAGCAGAATATACCATAATGTAATATTTACCTTGCTTAACTACTGTTGGTCCTTCGGTAACGGGCCATTTGGTGTTTTCGGTATTTTCCCATTTCTCCTCGCCAGAGATACAAGCTACGGCTGTACCAGCAATAATATCAGTGAGTTCGTTATTCATTTCTGATACAAATATCCTATTGCCGTCCTGCAATTTTACATGATATAAGAAAGGTTTATCATTGGTGTCAAAAAAGAGGAAGGGATCAATCTGTTTTCCTGTTCCTGAAATAGGTTTTTTGTCTGTTTGTTTAAAGGGGCCGAGCGGACTGCTGCTTTTTGCTATAGCAATTTGTTCATTGGCAGTGTAGGCCATGTAATAAGCGCTATTATGTTTAAAAACTTGTGGCGCCCAAAATCCTTTGGTGCCATAAGCATCACCTTTATGCAGTGCATAACCATTGTTTTTTCCAGCAGGGCCTGTCCACGCTTGCAGATCTTTAGATTCATAGACAAGAAAGCCGCTATTGCTGCTTGTGCCGTACAGATAATAAGTGCCGTTATCATAAAATATAGTGGGATCAGCTTCATAGATCGCCTTTGCTTGTTGAGGGAGGTCTGCTTGATATTTACCTTTAACCATCCATATTTCCGAATTATTGGAATAAGCGTTTGTGCTTGTAACTGCGATAATGGTATTATCGTCCAGAATACACAAGCTATTCCATAAGCAAGATTTATCATCTGGTATAATGAACGGGGTAGACTTATGACTGAAGTTTGTGGCTGAGCTGTTTCCAACCACAACTTTCATATCGGCAAAATCCATTTTATTTACCCTTCCTTCTGTTCCTTGATAAGAAAGGATGGTTTCACCGGTTTTTAGCTGCCGCAGATAGGGGGCGCCAGCATAAATTTGATCACCAACTTTTTCTGCCAGCGCATAAGTCCTGTTTTTGCTATCCCCGTTAACTGTGTTTGCCCAGTTCTCCTGCAGTGTGTTCTTAATGATATAGGGTTTAAAATTACCTGTCCCGTTATCTTCAATAGCAAAAGCAATATCCTGTCCGTTGTTAAGCAGCAGGGGCACAGGCATGCCATCACGCTTTGTAGCTCTAAAACTTACCATTTCCGGTTCCTTGGTCCAGTTTAATCCGTTGTCCGCAGACCGGAGCAAGGAGATGTTCTGCTCGTCAGATTTTGTGTATGGACCTTCATTGGCGAAGAACAATTGGATTTCTCCTGATGGTAATTGTATTGCAGAAGGTTCCCAGCAACCGTTTTCGAATTGGTAACCTGCTTCATAAAGCAGTTTTTCATCTGTCCATGTTAAGCCTCCATCTATGCTTTTTTTAGTTTTAATGTTAAACTTTCGCGATGGATCGATCAGGTAGGGCCTGCCATTATAACAAGCTAGCAAAGAATGATCGCTTAGTTGCAGGATATCCGGGACCGACATATTAATGCCGTCGGCTTTTAGGGCTACAGAAATAGGGGCAGACCAGCTACTGCCAAGGTCGGCACTTTTAGTGACTACAATATTCCCGTCACTCTCATAAATGCTTAGCAATGTTTTATCAGCAAGCTGTATCATCCTTGCATAACCAGCATATTTTGTTGCTGGCGTTGATGCTGAAACTTTTTTAAGTGTAGCATAATCCCAGACAATTCCACCAGTAGCTTTAACTGATTGAGCATCGTTGCCGGTTTTTTTACTGCACCCTGTAATGGAAAGTGAAAATAATACCGTATATATAACCAGTGCTTTTGCTGTCATTATATTATGTTTTACTTTAAGTTTATTAAAAGTGTAGCGCTGAATAAATAAGACTGTCATTCTCCTGAAGGTTTGGTAATTGGTTGATTAATTTTTACGGGTCTGCCCAGATGAGGTGTACCATCGGTATTCCAGGTAAATTTTTGCATCCTCGGACTGCGCTCATTGCTGCATTGCAGGCCAGGTTTGGCATTAGCGTGGTAAATAATCCAATCTTCTTTGGAATCAGCGGATTTAAAAAAGCCATTATGGCCGGGGCCATAAGTACCATTTTCCGGACTTTTAGTAAAAATAGGTTTCACAGATTTAGTCCAGTGCTGCGGATTGAGCGGATTTCCGTTGTCTTTAAGGCTGAGCATGCCCAGAGAATAGTCGTCCGTCCAGCATCCACTTGCCGAATAGATCAGAAACACTCTTCCCTTTTTATTCTTCAATATTTCCGGACCTTCATTAACATGTGGCAAGCCTATTTTCTCCCAGTCGTATGTAGGTGTAGAAATCTCTGTCCGCCCTTTTGCCATTTCCCATGGTTTGCCCAATGGCGCAATGTATAAACGCTGTGTATTATCTTTAGCAGAGTTATGGCCGCTCCAGATGAGATACTTTTTCCCGTTTATTGTGCTAACTGTTGCATCAATAGCAAAGAAATCTGCATTTGGATCTTTGATTTGTCCCCGTTTTATCCATTTCCCGGTAGTTGGATCTGCAGCACTGTTTTCCAGCACAAATAGTCTTTGCGTAGATAAATCGGCCGACGACCCTGCAGTGTAATACAAAAACCATTTACCGTTTAAGAAGTGCAGTTCGGGAGCCCAGATGTTTTTTGCATCACCCCCTTCTGCTGGCGCAACATATACCACCTTTTTTATGGTTTTGTGGAGTGCAGACAATGCCCTGGTTTTAAATATTGATATTGTACCACCTTCGGTATGCATATAATAGTAAAACCCCTTTCTTTGTATTACCCATGGATCTGGTCCGCTTTTTAACAATGGATTACTAAAACTGCGCTCACCGACAATCCCTGGTTTTACCTTTGCTGCCCGGTGCCAGTCAGGTTGCTCCGTTATGGTTTGTCCGATACTACAAGCCGCCAGGGCTTGTAGTAAAAAAAATAGTGACAGGCATTTAATAATCATCATCTGCTGCTAATAATTAGGGTTCTGCGTCAATTTTGTGTTGTTCTCTACCTCAATTTGTGGTAAAGGAAGCCTGATATGTTTGCCCACAACAAAATTCCGGAAGTCGGGATCTCTTAGTGCTACTGCACTTACGCCTGCCTGCGTATCCAGATCTCCCCAGCGCTTTAGGTCTGCCCATCTTACGCTTTCACCGCATAACTCCAGCATCCTTTCCACTTTTAATCTATTTTTAAAAAGGTCTTTATTGTTTCCTATAGCAGGGTAGGCGACTTGCAGAGTGGCCATATTAGCCCGTTGTCTAACAAGGTTCACATACTGATAGGCTTCGGCAGTTTGTCCTAATTCGTTCAGCGCTTCAGCGTACAGCAGCAATACATCTGCATAACGGATTACCCTGTTATTGATCTGATTAAAATAATCCTCATTGTTACGGTAGTAATCACGGGAATACTTTTTAAACCATGCTTCGTCAGCCCCCCATTCCCAGGTCCGCCCATAAGTCTTGTCGCCAAAATCTGCTTCAAGAGCCGGATAAAATAACGTATAGCGTAAACGCGGATCGATCTGACCGCTTACAGTTTTCTCCTTTTTAAACTCACTAACAGTCCAGTACCGCGCTTGTCCGTCCGACCAGCCAATGCTTCTCGGTGCAAAAAACTGACTCCTGGTAGAACCCATATTCGAGTTAGGTGCGTCACCTTCGGCAGTTTTATTGGCATCAGAGAATTGAATTTCGAACACAGATTCCCGGTTGTTCTCACTTTCTGCCCTAAAATTGTCCTTAAAATCTACCAGCGAGTAATAACTTTTGCCAGCACCAGTTACCAGATAGTCGAAAGCCATTTTCGCTTCACTCCATTTACGTTGCTGCATCAGCGCTTTTCCTAGAAGTGCCTGTGCAGCACCCTTGGTTGGCCGGCCAAGGTCGTCGCCCGACCATTGTTCTGGTAAATCTGCACTTGCATCTTTCAAATCTTGTTCTACCTGTGCCCACACCTGTGCTACAGTAGATGGTTCTGGTAAGTCTGTTGCACTTTGCAACGAAGTAACGAGAGGGAAGTTTTCCCATAAGACAGCACCATAATAGTTATAATAACCTCTTAAAAACTTAGCCTGTGCAAGAATCTGTGCTTTCTTCTTTGCATCACCAAAAGGTATATCGGGCACATAAGTAAGTACCTGGTTGCACCGGAAGATCGCTTTATAAAAATCCCGGTATGTGTTTACATTTCCTTCCCAGAAGTTATAATTCACATATTGAAACCTGGTCCAATCGGCCAGTTCTGTCCAGGGACTGTTGCTAAAGCCTTCGTCCGAAGTAAGGTCTAATCTAAAATAAATCCACCTGTTCCAGCCACCAGTTTGAAAAAACATGGCATAAATCGCATTGACCCCCTTTTGTGCGTCAGTTTCTGTTTTCCAGAATTGCTCTACCGTAAGCGTATTTGGATTATCCTGATTAAGCAGACTTTTCTTGCACGAAACTACAAGAACAAGCATGCCCAGGATAATAATTTTTGAAATTGTCTTTTTCATCAGTATATATTTTGTAGAAGCAACGAAGCTTTTGTAAACTTCATCAATTGCTGTTTTTAAGCTGTAAGCTTTTGATCGTTTCATAGTTCTTTAATTAAAAGCCGAATTGTAAACCTAATGAGACCGATTTTAAGTTAGGGAACGCACCGAAGTCAAATCCTTTTTCAAAAATGCTCCCATTGCTAAACTCTGGGTCCAGTCCTGTGTACTTGGTAATTGTAATTAGGTTTTGTCCCGACAGCGTTATCTGGGCATTGCTGAATCCAATTTTCTCTAGCATTCTTTTAGGTACATTGTATGTGATTCCGATATACTTCAGTCTGGCAAAACTTCCATTTTCCAACCATCTGTCCGTATCTCCACGCGCATTCGTGGTACTGCCGTAGAAAGCCCTTGGAGTAGATGTATTCGGGTTCTCTGGTGTCCATGGTTGTACACCTGCACGGTAGTTAGAATTATCAGAGAAATTATCCAATACGCTTCTTGGCCCATTAAACACTTTAGCCCCGAAAGACCCGAACCAGTCCATCGTTAACTCAAAACCTTTATAAGAAGCGCCAAGGTTTAATCCCATTTCATATTTTGCCCATGGGCTTCCTACTACGGCTTTATCGTCGTTAGTAATTGTTCCATCTCCATTATTATCTTTAAACCTGATATCCCCAGGTTTAGCACCTGGCTGGATGACTGTGCCTGTACTATTCTTATAATTGGCAACTTCTGCGTCGTTCTGGAATAGGCCGTCAGTTTCCAATACGTACCACATGCCGATTGGCTGGCCCACTTCAGTAACAGTATTACCAACGAATGTTCTGTTTTTATTGTATCCAAGAGAGATAACCTTATTTTTTAACGTGGTTAGATTTGCGGTTACATTGTATTTGAACGCTTTGGTATTATCCTGATAAGTTGCGGTAAACTCGAAGCCACGGTTACCCAGTGTAGCCCCATTTACATAAGGGTTACCACCATCATTACCGGTAGAAATCAGCAAAGGGTATTGGATCAGTACATCTTTAGTTTTAGAGATAAAGTATTCTGCAGTAACAGTTAGCTTGTTTTGAAGAAAAGCAGCATCAAAGCCATAGTTCTGCTGTGTTACCTGTTCCCACTTTAAATCGTTATTTGCTAATTTTACCTGTGTAGCGCCCTGCTGGATACCCTGACCTGGTCCGAACGGTACGGTAGAGAATGTGTTGATGGTAGCGATATAGTCATACGGACCAATATTGCTACTACCCAGCGTACCATAATTGGCTCTTAGTTTTAAGTCGTTGATCCACGAAGAATGGAAAAAATTTTCTTTACTAATACGCCATGCACCAGATACAGAAGGGAAGGTGCCGAACTTATAATCCGGACCAAAACGCGATACACCATCCGTACGGATTACCCCGTTTAATAAATACTTATCATTATAATTATATTCTACCCGGCCGAAATAAGAGATTAGGTTTGTCTGATTTCTGAAACCTGCAGTTTGCGGTTCATTTCCCTGGTCTAGTACGTCATAATATCCGCCATTTGGATTGGCCAGGATATTGCGTTTTGTGCCGCTTATTTGCGCGTATCTATCTTTCTGATAAGACTGACCAGCAATCGCGTTAATACTATGTTTGCCGAACTTCTCATTGAAGTTTAAGGTGTTCTCGATAATGATCGTTGTAGATTCTGCTCTGTTCTCATTTAAAATAGCAGGGTCATATGCCTGGTTAAGCGTCCATGAACCCTCTTTTCTTAAATAAGTATAATGATCGCGGCTTGTCTCATAACCTAAACTTACCCGGTATTTAAGCGACTTAAGCAGTTGCAGTTCCGAGAACAAATTTCCTTTGATCCTTAAGTTCTCATTGCTGCGATCTTCCAACGATGCAATAGCTAGTGGATTGGTTCCGAAAGTACGTGCTGTACGCTCATTACCATAACCAAAACCACTTGGGTTAGCTGGATCTAAAACCGGTATTGTCGGCAGCATCCTTACTACATCTAACACTGGATTACCAGACATTTCATCACTTTTAGCATTACTGATAGCCACATTTTCCCCTATAGTGAAAATTCCTTTAGTGCTTTTTGTGTTTACTCTGAAGTTATACCTGTCAAAGCCGGTACTGATCACTGCGCCTTTATTTTTAAAGTAGCCTGTAGATACAAAATAGGTTCCATCTTTGCTGCCCCCAGAGAAGTTTACATTATAATCCTGAACCATACCTGTTTGATAAGCAACATCTTGCCAGTTTGTATTATTGCTTAAGTTGAGCTGTTGCCTTGGTATACCTGCATTATCATAAGCCATGTAATTGATCCTAGAAAACTCATCAGTTTCTGCCAAATCATATCTGGGCATCGTTTGAATCGTGTTTTTTGCAGAGAAAGAAATCTGCATCGGTCCGGCTACACCTTTTTTAGTAGTAATAATAATTACCCCATTTGCAGCTCTTGAACCGTAAATAGCAGCTGCTGATGCATCCTTAAGGATCTGGATGCTTTCGATATCCGCAGGATTGAAATCGCGGTTAGCCGTAGTAATTAGACCATCTACTACGTAAAGGGGACTAGAGCCGGATAGGTTTTTAAGTCCCCTGATTTGTATCTGGGCTTCCGACCCGGGCTGTCCGCCGCCCCTTACTTTAATCCCTGTCGCCAATCCTTGCAGTGATTCTGCAACCGTTGTGGCCTGTCTTTTTTGCACATCACTAGCTTTCACCACAGATATTGCACCTGTCAGATCGCTCTTACGCTGCGTCCCATAACCTACAACGACTACCTCATTGAGGTCGGCCGACTGACTTTTCAGGTTTACATTGATTTGCGATTTCCCGCTTACCGGGATTTCCTGCGGAGCATAACCGATATAAGAAAACACCAGCACATCGGTAGCCGCATTGGCTACTCTAATACTGTACTTTCCATCGGCCCCTGTAACGGTAGAAATTTGAGTGCCCTTTACTTGTACGCCCACACCAGACAATGTCCCGATGTTGTCTGTTATTGTACCTGATACCGTGCTTTGGGCAAACACATTAGTATGCAGTGATAATAACAGTGCGAATAGAATGAAACAGGATTTCATACTCCAGCCCCATGGTAGTTTTTTTTTCATACTGATTAAGATTTAATATTTGGTTGTTTTCAATAATAGATTTGCGCTATTATCAAGGGACTAAATAATGAATTAAGATTTGATCAATCAGTTCAATTTTTGTTCAATTCGTCTCATTTTATGCGATTATAGTCTAAATGACGGTCGCTGGTTCTTTTATGAATAATTTTCTCCTAATTTTATCAGTAACCAAAATATAAACCAATTGAAAAAGTTATTACTTATACTTTTCATGCTCCTGGGTGCATACTTTTTTAGCAAGGGACAGTCCTATAATTTCAGGCATTACGAAGTTGAAAACGGACTATCCTATAATTCTGTAGTCTCCAGTCTGCAGGATAAAAAGGGCTTCTTATGGTTCGGCACTAAAGACGGATTGAATAGATTTGATGGCAATAACTTTAAAATCTTCAGGAATGACCCTGATGAGCCAGGCAGCATAGGAGATAATTTTATACATTGTTTGTTTGAAGATAACTTACAGAACCTGTGGGTAGGCACACGGAGGGGAATATTTCGCTATAATCCACTTACTGAGACTTTCACCCTTATTCCATATACCAGGAACAAAGAAATCAGAGCGGTTAAGGTAGATGCTAAAGGGGATATCTGGTATATAGCAGGTACCACATTATACATGTATAATGAAAAAACCAGGAAATTAATTGTTTACGATCAACGGGAGCATGCCCTGGTTACTTCTATTGTAATTACTGCGAAAGGTGAAGTTTGGCTATGTACTACAGATGGTTATGTGCAGCGGCTAAAGCCCGGGACACGTACATTTGAAAATTATAGTCTTTTTGATCATTCTGAACCTGCGATATCGCAGTGGACAGAGAAAATATACGATACTGGTAAAGGTTACTTTCTAATTGGTACATCCAACCAGGGCGTAAAAGTATTTGACAGTAAGACGTTAACCTATAAGGATATTTTAACAAGAAATGCCGATCATACATGGATCTATGCGCGTGATTTTGTAGACAAGGGAAATGATGAATATTGGATCGGCACAGAATCCGGGCTTTTTATTTATAATGTCAAAACAGGAGGGTCTACTAACCTGCGCAATCAGATCAATGATCCTTATTCGCTATCAGACAATTCAGTTTATACGTTAACCAGAGACAAAGAAGGAGGGATCTGGGCAGGTACTTACTTTGGCGGTGTAAATTATTATCCCAAACAGCTCACCGCATTCACTAAGTTTTTTCCACAGGGCAGCAACAATAGCTTAAGCGGGTATGCAGTCCGCGAGATCTGTGCCGATAAAAACGGGAACCTATGGATTGGTACGGAAGACGGCGGCCTTAATATGTTTAACCCGCAGACTGGCTTGTTCAAAAACTTTAAGCCAAGTGGCACCAAAACAAGTATTTCCCACTCCAATATCCACGGCTTAATTGCTGTAGACAACGAACTTTGGATAGGTACTTTTGAACAGGGATTGGATGTATTTGATATCAATACTTATCAAGTAATCAGGCGCTATCGCGCGGGATTTGCGCCGAACCAGCTAAAAAGCAACTTCATTGAAAGCCTCCTTAGAACAAGGTCGGGCGAAATCCTGGTCGGCAGTTCCGTCGGCCTCTACCGCTATAATAAAGCTACCGATGATTTTACCCTGCTTAACGAAGTGCCGGGCAATTTTCATTATTCGGCCATATTTGAAGATAAACATGGAACGATTTGGGCCGCAACACTTAGAGATGGATTATATTATTTTAATCCTGCTGCTAAAACATCCGGCGGGTATAAAAATGATCAGAATGATAAACGTAGCCTGGTCAGCAATGATATCAACAGTATCTATCAGGATAGTAAAGATAACCTCTGGATTGCTACCGAAAACGGTCTCTGTTTATTTAATAAAAAGGAACAGGACTTTGTGAGGTTAAGCAGTAAAGATGGTTTCCCTAGCAGCGTATTCTATGGCGTGCTCGAAGATCGGAACCAGCATTTATGGATCAGTACTTCTCGCGGACTGGTTTGTTATGATCCGGTTAAAAAAATAGTAAGAACGTATACAAAGTCTAATGGATTGCTGAACAATCAATTTAACTACAAATCATCTTTTCTGGATAAAGATGGAAGGATGTATTTTGGGAGTGTACAGGGAATGATTAGTTTCCGGCCAGAATCTTTCCGTCAAAATGACTTTATCTCGCCCGTTTACATTACAGGTTTCCAGATTTACAACCAGGAAATACAAATCGGTCATCAAGGCTCTCCTTTAACACAGTCTATTAACTATACCAAAGAACTTTCACTCAGCCATAACCAATCTACCTTCAGCATAGATTTCGCAGCATTGGGTTATACCGCTCCTCAAATGACAGAATACAGGTATATGATGGAAGGCCTGGATAAGCATTGGACCTATCTAAAGAAAAATAGAAAGGTTTATTTTACTAACTTATCCCCAGGGAGTTATCTGTTTCGAGTTAAAGCGGCAAATAGTGGTGGCAAATGGGATGGGCAAGAAACCATGATCAGGATTGTGATTGAACCACCTTTCTGGAAAAGCAACCCGGCCTACGCCATTTATTTCATCATTTTTGTGATCGCTAATTATTATTTTATTCGTCACTACCACCAGTGGATTGAAAATAAAAACGCAAGAAGGGCGGAAAGGTGGGAAGCTAAAAAAGAAAAAGAACTTTACCAGGCAAAAATTGAATTCTTTACTAACGTCACCCACGAAATAAGGACTCCATTAACACTCATTAGCGGCCCGCTAGACGACGTTATTAGAAAGACCGAACACCAGGCGGCCATTGCCGGCAACCTCGCAACAATGAAAAGAAATACTGAGCGGTTGATAGAGTTGACTGATCAATTGCTGGATTTCCGTAAGGCAGAGGTGAAAGGATTTAGCTTAAATTTTGTTGATGTAAATATCAGTAAACTACTAAATGATAACTATGAAAGATATCATGCTGCAGCTGTAGCAAGAGGTTTAACATTTAAAGTAAATCTTCCAGAATCTCCTTTACGGGCTTATGCCGATATAGAAGCATTGAATAAAATATTAAGTAATCTAATTGATAACGGATTAAAATATTCGGAAAAGCAACTATTAATCAGCCTTTCGGCAACTGCTGATAACTTTACCATAGATGTGAAAAGTGATGGCGCGCTTATCCCTATAGCAGCACACCATAAAATATTCGAACCATTTTACAGAATGAAAGATGCCAAAGATGAAAGAGGGACAGGCATCGGACTGCCGCTTGCAAGATCATTGGCTGAGCTGCACGAGGGAACGCTGACCGTAGAGAATCAAGATAGCCAGTGGAATGTATTTGTACTTACGCTACCCATGCACCATGAAAGAGAGTTTAACATTAATACCCATGCAGAGGCAGAGGTTATGCAGGCTGCACCAGTTTTAACTGCGACTGGCGGAAGTGATTTGCCTACAATCCTACTTGTGGAAGATAACCTGGATATCAGGAATTTTATCACTGCCCAACTGCTGCCAGATTTTGTAGTTAGGCAAGCTGCAAATGGAGAAGAAGCACTCCGTGTTTTAGATCAGACGAGCGTCCATCTCATCGTAAGCGACATCATGATGCCAGTGATGGATGGTTTTGCGCTCTGTAAAACAGTAAAAGATAACCTGGATTATACGCACATCCCAATCATCTTGCTTACGGCCAGTAACTCTCTGCAATCAAAAATCGAAGGACTCGAGGTAGGGGCAGATGCCTATATTGAAAAGCCATTTTCTCCGGCTCACCTGCTTAAACAAATTTCCAATTTGCTGGCCAGCCGGGATAAGATAAAAAATTATTTTGCGCAATCTCCTTTAGTACATATTAAGAGTATGGCTTATAATAAGGCCGATGAAGCGTTTTTAGAGAAGGTAGCAGATTTTATCAATAAGAATATTGACAATAAACTGAATGTAGATCAATTGGCGGACCTCATGAATATGAGCCGACCAACCTTTTATAGGAAGATTAAGACGATTTCTAATTTGTCGCCGCTAGACCTGATTAGGGTTACGCGGTTAAAGAAAGCTGCCGAATTGCTTAGTGAAGGTATTTACAGCATACAGCAGATCGCCGGTATGACTGGTTTTGGTTCACAGGCACATTTTGGGAAAAGCTTTCTAAAGCAATTTGGGATCTCACCGCTAGATTATGTAAACTCTGGTAAAAAAGCCGCTGCAGAGCGGTAATAACAATTAAATAGTTAAAAAATAACACCTATAAAATTATACAATATGATCATTTCTTTTAAACACACCTATTTTGTACTAACAGCTGCGGGATTGATGTTACTGGCAAGCTGTAACTCTTCTGATAAAAATCTTGTCAGTACAGATAGTACAGCAGTTGCATCGGCAGCACCAGCCGAAGAGCAATTCAAAAAAATAATAGATGGTAAATCTGTTGGTCTCTATACGCTTACTAATAAAAATGGAGCGAAGGCAATGATTACCAATTATGGCGGCAGGATAGTCAGTCTATTTATTCCTGATCAGGAAGGCAAACTTGTTGATGTAGTTGCAGGCTTTGATAGTGTAGAAGGCTATCAGAAATCTACAGAACCTTATTTTGGTGCCACTATTGGCCGCTTTGGAAACAGGATTGCAAAAGGTAAATTTATGCTGGATGGTAAGGCTTATACAATTTTCACAAACAACGGCAGTAATACTTTGCATGGCGGGAAAAAAGGTTTTCAAGCTGTAGTATGGGATGCCAACCAGCTTAATCCTGAAAGTTTAGCACTAAGTTACTTTTCTAAAGATATGGAGGAGGGTTTTCCAGGAAACTTAACAGTTAAAGTAACCTATCAATTAACGGATGATAATGAACTGAAAATTAGCTATACAGCTTCAACAGATAAGAATACGGTAGTAAACCTTACCAACCATGCTTTCTTTAATTTAAACGGCGAAAGCAGCGGTACCATTTTAGGTCATGAAATACAAATTAATGCCGATCAGTTTACCCCTGTCGATTCTACCCTTATCCCAACTGGCAAACAGGTTGCTGTGAAAGGGACACCTTTTGATTTTAATAAAGCTAAAACCATTGGGGCGGAAGTTAATGCGAAAAATGATCAGCTGGTAAATGGTAAAGGATATGACCATAATTATGTATTGAAACCGCATGCCTCCAAAGATCCTGTAGCTGTAGTTACCGGAGATAAAAGTGGTATCGTGATGAGTGTTTATACAGATCAGCCGGGACTGCAATTTTACAGCGGGAATTTTATGCTTGGGAAGAACAAGATGAAGGGTAACCATAAAGATGACTTCCGTACTGCATTTGCACTAGAAACGCAGCATTTCCCAGATTCGCCAAACCAACCTTCTTTTCCTTCTACAGTATTAAAGCCAGGAGAAACGTATAAAACAGAATCAACTTATAAGTTTACAGTCAAACATTAGTTTTAGTTAAAGTACCCGATTTGTTATAGCTGATAACGCAGCAAACGTTTTAAGCTGTGCAAATCGGGAATCTAAAACAGATTTCTTCTTTTCTAGATGCCGGTTTTGTTTTAGGGTTTAACTTTGGGCTTACTAGCTATGTACTGCTTGCCTAAAAAGGAACCAGGCGATAATCAGTGTAATAATAACATTGAAAAGCTGTGCAATCAGGAAGGCATACAGCGGCATCTTATTTTCGTTTTTAAACAGATCCTTAAAATTAGTTTCTAATCCAATACTTGTAAATGCCAGTGTAAACCATGCATTTTGCAGATTTTTCAAACTATCCTTTACCGGGGCAGCAATTGCAGGACTCAACAAGAAAGAAAACAATACCGAAGCTCCAATAAATGCCAATACAAACTTTGGGAACCTTTCCCATATCACCTTTAAGGTCGGCTTTTCTACCGCATCTGCACCTTTAGCAGTTTTATTATAAGACCAGTAAATACTAATTGCAAAAGCTGCTATACCTAACAATACATTTTGTGAAAACTTAACAATCGTACTGATCTTTAGTGCTTCTTCTCCAACAAGTGTACCCGAGGCTACTACTGCACCCGTAGTGTCGATACTTCCACCCAGCCATGCACCAGTTATCTGTTGTGGAAAATGGAAATAAGCCGCGATGTAAGGCATAAAGATCATCATGGGAATAGCGGTAATCAATACCATGGAGATGACGTATGATAACTTTTTAGGATCTCCTTTTATTGCACCTGAAGTAGCAATTGCTGCAGAAACCCCGCAAATCGATACCGCGCTGGAAATCATCATGGTCAGCTCATCATCTACCTTTAATTTTTTACATAGCCAAAAAGCGAAATACCAAACTGACAGCACTACGAGCAGTGCCTGCATCAGGCCTAAAGAACCTGCTTTTAAAATATCAGAGAAAATCACAGTTGTGCCCAGTAGTACCAAACCAATTTTGACAAACAATTCTGTAGCTAACGTATCACGGAACCACTGTGGCAATTTGAATAGGTTACCGATGATTAGCCCAATCACCAGACTGAAGATTACCGCTTCTAAATTGATCGACTTAATAAAGGCATTTCCTGCCACTACCAAAGCGATAATGGTTAAAAGATAAACTGCTGGAAAACCGATCAGAAAGTTCTTTACTGATTTACCAGTCAGCAGCGCCCCAATTGCACCGACAATAAATACAAAAATAAACTGAATAACCAAAGTAGTCAGGTTAGCAGCACTGAAAACATTTAAACTTAATTCAGCAATGGTGCTCCATTTATAAACAGGTACTGGAACAGCGTAAAAAAACAGAGAAAAAAGGATAACGAGCGCACCCAATATTACAACAGTCCAGTCCTCATGCAAAGTAAAACGTTTAGTTGTTGTGGTCATAGTCTAACAGTTTAGGAATAGTAATTTTAAATATGTCTTTCAGGGCCTGTTTGGCAGCATAATAACCACACATCCCATGCACACCGCCTCCCGGGGGGGTAGATGACGAACAAATGTACACACCTTTTGCAGAGGTGCGGTAAGGAGATATTCTTACTGCCGGGCGTGTATACAGCTGCCCGATATCAATAATGCCCCCGTTGATATCACCACCGACATAATTGGGATTGTAGGCTTCAACTTGTACTGTATTCATCGTATGTTTAGCCAGGACCGTATCTTTAAAACCGGGAGCGAAACGCTCAATTTGATTCTCAATTGCTGCAGTCATATCTTTAGTAGAACCATGCGGGACGTGGCAATAAGCCCATGCTGTATGTTTCCCTGATGGCGCACGGCTGGCATCGAACAAACTTGATTGTGCGAGGAGCACAAAAGGTTTTTCCGGATGCACATTATTTGCAGTTTGCTGCTCTGTCCTCGCAATCTCCGCAAAAGTATTACCTATATGTACCGTTCCTGCACCAAAACAGTTTGCTGCTGTAAATGGAATAGGAGCAGACAGCGCCCAATCTACCTTAAAAACACCCATACCGTAACGGTAATGGTTCAGCTGCCATTTATAGAGTCCGGATAGCTTACTGCCGGCAATTGCTAATAGCTGTTTTGGCGTAAGATCTAGTAAAACAGTTTTTGCAGGAGGTAGTTCATCTAAAGATTTAACCATAAAGCCAGTTTGTATCTGTCCGCCTAAAGAGACAAAGTAAGCAGCAAGCGCTGTAGCTACTTTTTGTGAACCTCCTTTGGGTACTGGCCATCCATGCACGTGGCCTACAGCAGCTAACACCATTCCAATTGCCCCCGTGGCAAAATTAGTAAGCGGTTGAATGGAATGTGCAGTCATCCCTGCCCATAACCCTCTTGCTTTTTCTGTACGGAATCTTTTCGCAATTTGTGCGGCCGACTGTAATGCTGTGATTCCGAATTTAGCTAACAATAATGGATGGGCAGGAAATTTAAGCGGGGAAAGTATATCGCCGGCTAATTTTTCCCAATCCCTAACCAATGGTCCGATCAGGTTCAGGTATACAGCTTTATCTATTCCAAGTGATGCTGCAGTAGCGTCAATTGATCTGGATAGGAAAGCAGCTGTACCATCATCAAATGGATGTGCTGCTGCCAAGGGCGGCTCAATAAATTCCAAGCCAAATTCCTGTAGCGGCAGAGAAGCGAAAAAAGGGGAAGCTACGGCCATAGGATGTATCGCAGAACAGATATCATGTTTAAAACCAGGTAAAGTCAACTCCTCTGTACGGAGGCCGCCGCCAATTGTGTTTTTTCCTTCAATTAAAAGCACCGAAAGCCCCGCTTGCTGCATAGTGACTGCAGCAGCCAGCCCGTTAGGTCCGGAGCCTACAACAATCGCATCATATTCCTTATCTATTCTCTCCATTATGGTATTTGCTATGCTCAAGGTAGCACATTACTGGTTAGCCAGGAAATTAAGTTTCGAAATCAAATTAAATCGAAGCCTTTCATATTACTTATCAGATTATAGATTAATCTATTTTATTTAAGTGCCATCTGGAACTAGCGTAGAGTTGATTTTTTATATAAGTTTAATTTTAATATTCAAATCTAAAAAATATTGTTTGATGGCGTAATCCTTTTCTGCAAAATAAATATGTTAACAAAAAGTGGCGATTAACGAATTATAACTGACCTTTATGTAGTAGAAACTCGTATATATAACTTGTATTGCCTTTGGTATTGGTAACCATAGAAAAGGGTCCAGTTTATTACTGAACCAAATTTAGACTGGCATTAAAAGAAATGTTGAATTTTTATTTCTATAAAACAAATGGAAACTAAAGGATATTACAAGAATATAAAGGCATCCCTAAAAAATCACGATATTAAAAACGTCGATAGCATTTGTAAAGAATTTGCTGCACTTCTTTACAGTACAGATGATTTACTTGATATCAGGTACACAGAGAAAATAATTCTGGAATTGCGTAATCACAACCTGTTTAGTTTGTTGCAATTGATCAGTGAGGCATTAATACTAACAGGGCGGGCCACAGATGAAATTAAGTTTCAGTACTGCCAGTCTTTCATTGATCAGCATGAAATAGCATCCGTTTTTCGGGTTTCAAAAGAGCAGAAATTTGATTCGATACTTCGTGATAAAGTCACCGGCAATATAAATCAACTACATTGGGGATCCTGGAGGCAACATAAAAATTGAAGATTACTTTCCTTTCTTTGTTCTATTATTTAAAATGATAATTGTGATGATATAAATAATCACTATAGCCATGGGAATAAATACAAATCTGTTTGCTGGAAACAAATACCAAAGTGCCAATACAGTGATTGTACGAACGAGCGAATGAAATGTACCCACCCAATGATCAATAATCCAACTCAGGGGAAGCCACATTAAACCTGTTAGTATTCCTACGGTTAACGGGAGAGAAGTATAGTTTTCAATAAAAAATGGAATTGAGATGGAGTAGACTAAAATTGCTTGTGCAACGATATAAAAAAACAGGGTGTCAAAGGCATTTTTCGGCTTATTTTTATTAAGAAAATCTTCACCAGTTAGTTTGGAGATGCCCATCCCTAAATAAACAATTGAGCCTGTTGCAATAAATAGTACCCAAACGGTAATTTCGTCCGAAAAAAATAAACCCGAAATAAGCACTATTAACCAAGCTATTAAACCAGCAATTGGAGTAGCCAAAAGCTTACTCTGTTTGAACTCGTTTTTTTGTTCTTCAAGTGTCCTTATCTTTATTTCCATACTTTATTATTTTTCACTTCTACTATTCAGAGCGTAAGATAAATGCCTGGTTTTAGCAAACGCTTCCAATGGTCCGGTGTAACTATTTATTGATTAGGAGTTTTTTGCGCAATTTCAGCTGTTTATTGCCCCAAAACTCATACACATTTAAATAAACAAGATAAGTATTTTGATTTACAAAAACTTGCGTATAGCACAGGCTAGTGATGTTCCTGTGTAGCTCAGCTAGTTTTTGCTGCAAAGGTTGGATATCATAACAAAAATATGTTCGCCTTGTGTGGAAAATGCAGGAGTAGAAGAATTTATTGAGCGAAGTATTTACTTAGAAAGAGTACAACAGCCAGTACGATTATTGAGAAGATTTCCATCTGAATGTACAGGTCGTCAGAAACAAATATTTATCTTTTGCTTAAATGGATCTTAACGTATATTTTTTCTTATCCTGCTCAATGATTGCTGCGTAATCCCCAAATAAGAAGCGATGTGAGAAAGCGGGATACGATTTACAATAGTGGGAAATTGTTCAAAGAACGATAAATAACGCGTAGTTGCATCTTCTGATACCAACGGGCTCCTTCTTTCGATCGTTTTTAATAAGCAATTTTTTAAGATGAGCCCAGTAATAGCGTCCCAGCCAACAATTGTATTTCCGATCTCGTCCCAATCTTTCTTTGAAAATACAAGCAGTTTACAATCGGTAACTGCCTGTATATACTCTGACGCCAAAACCTGTGCCTCAAACTTTTGTTGATCCGAAACAAAATTGTTTTCGTCTATGAAGTGATGGGTGATTTCCTCGCCTTTATTATTGTAATAGCAAAAGCGAACGATACCTTCAAGAAGAAATCCTACATGTCTGGGGACCTTTCCGGCTTCCGAAAAATATTCCTCCTTATGAAGTCGAAGTGTTTTCGATTTACTCTTAATGAAATCTGTTTGCTGCTTGTTCAGATTTCCAAAATGTAAAAGGTAATTGATGAAATCTTCCATAGGTTACATTTGAATTTAATCTCGGCAGGTTCTAATTTATCGGGCTCTCTGATACGTATTTTATCGATGCCAGTTTTTCTCCCAAACATCGTCATATTCCGCAGGATGACGGCGGAACTGCAAATTGACGTAGGGGCAAAGTGGAATGATTTTCAGGTCTTTTTCCTTAGCGTAGCTAACCAGCTGGTCAAGCAATAATTTTGCAAACCCCCGGCCTTTAAATTCCGGTGAAACCTCTGTGTGAAAGACGGTCAGCCTTTTATCAGTGACGGCTATATCCATTTTTCCGGCTTTGATATCATTTGTAAATAGCTGAACCTCTCCACGGGCTTTACCCGTAAAAATTACTTTTGTACTTTCCATTATTTGAGCATCTCCTTATTGTAACCATTTTTACAATGCAAAGTTCAGCAACAGGGATATAAAGGAAGATGATATTTATCGGAAAAGTAAGTAGACTTAGGTCTACTTATTGAAGTGCACAAAGCGGAGAAGCTTATTATTGTTTAAAGTGCTGACGTTTTACACGGCTAAGCGTATCCTTATTGAGACCCAAATAGGATGCGATGATATGCTGCGGAAAACGATCGAGAAGTTCAGGATAACACTCCATAAAATCGGTATAACGCTTTTCTGCAGTGGAACTTATAGCAGAAGTAAGTCGCCGGTTATTCGCAATTTGGTTCCGCTCGTCAATTTGAAATTTCATTTCGGAAAAGGCCGGTACTTTATCTGTCAGTTCAAGCGCACCTTCCCTGGTAATATAAAGCAGGTCGCAATGTTCCCAGGCATCCACATTATAAATACTGGGCTTAACCATGATAAAACTCTCCAAATCACCCATCCACCAGTTCTCCACACCCAGCCTTACGATGTGTTCAATGCCTTTATCATCTACTGAATACATTCGCATTGCACCTTTAACAATAAATGCAAAGTTCTTGCAATAGTCACCTGCCTGCAGCAAAAATTGTCTTTTCCTTAATCTGGAAGGAACAAATATCCGCCGCATTAATGCCTTTTGCTCTTCTGTGAGTTCATCGGAGCTAAAATGTTTCAGATAGTTGAAAAAAGCCTCATGCATATTAACCTGCGTATATTAAAATTTTAAATTTGACATTAAATAATAACTAATAGTTACAGCAAATATAAAGTTAAATGTTTAGATTTACTAATACAGACGCCGTCGTGCTGATGTAACCTATTGTCAACCTGATTTTTATCGGGCGCAAAATCTATCTAGTTGGTTTTTCTCAATAGAGCCGGATATATCGCACTGCGATTCCGTAGACAAATGTCTATGTTATTTACCGGCAAATGTCATCTTTTCCTTATTACCATATCATGAAATTTGTTTTATCGATCACAAACTAATTATCATGAGAATAAGTAAAGTTTTATTTTCTGTAAAGTACTTCACTAAACAGCCTTTCTACTATTGAATAATCGCTATAGGGGAAAGACCTCATAAATGAAGCACTATGTGTTAATATGGTTTGAAGCAATATCGGTTTTTAATACTGCATTTTAATTCAATTTAATAGTTAACTATACAAAATCAACAACATGTCAAAAATCGCAAAAACAGGGCTAGAAGCCTTGCTAACTCCGGAAAATAGTATCTTAGTATTGATTGATCACCAACCGTTCCAGTTCACCAATTTGAACAGCCACGAACCTACAATGGTGATCAACGCCGTAACAGGTCTTGCCAAAGCTGCTAAAATTTTTAATGTGCCAACAATTTTGACCACAGTTATAGAAGAACGTGGCGGTTTAATCATTAAACAGATCCAGGATGTTTTCCCTGAACAGAAACCAATCAACCGTACTTTTATTAATACATGGCAGGATCCTGCTGTTACCGACATTGTAGCAGCAAGTGGTCGCAAGCAACTGATTATAGCAGGTCTATGGACAGAGGTTTGTGTGGCAATGCCAGCGATCCAGGCAGCTGGTGAAGGGTATGATGTATTCGTAGTTACAGATGCGTCTGGTTCAGTTTCTAAAGAAGCACATGATATGGCCGTTCGCCGTATGGAAGCACATGGTATTACGCCGATTAACTGGCTGGCTGTTACTTCAGAATGGCAGCGCGACTGGGCCCGTCTTGACACCGCAGGTCAGGCATCTGGTTTGATGATGGAACATGGCGGCGCAAGTGGAATTGCTTATGCATGGGAAGTGCAGCTATTAAATACTCCTGTAGCAGTAGAGCAATAACAATAAAAAAAGCAACATCCTGATTGATCCGGGATGTTGCTTTTTTTTTGCGATCACTGACCGATGTAGAAATCATCATGATTGAAGGTGATGTTATCCAGGTCTGAAATGAATAAATAAAAAAAGAGATATTATGGAAATAGGGATAGATAGTTTCGCCTCGGCAATGTATGGCAGCAAAGAACTGGGCAGTGTAGAAGCCATGGAACAGTTGCTGGATAGAATAGTAGCGGCGGATGAGGCAGGGCTCGATATTTTCGGTATCGGTGAACATCATAAAAAAGAATTTTTGGACTCTGTTCCTGCGGTTATACTTGCAGCAGCGGCAGCGCGTACAAAACAAATCCGTTTAGCGAGTGCAGTAACCGTACTCAGTACTTCAGACCCAGTCCGCGTGTTTCAAAATTTTGCGACGCTGGATATCATTTCGAAAGGCCGTGCTGAGATCGTTGTAGGCAGGGGTTCGGCTATAGAGGCATATCCTTTATTCGGATATAATCTGAATGACTACGATGCTTTATTTAAAGAAAAATTAAGATTGCTGCTACAGATCCGCGATGAAGAATTCGTTACCTGGTCGGGTAAGTTCAGGCCGGAAATGAAAAATCAGCCTGTATATCCGCGCCCGGTTCAGGAGAAGTTACCAGTCTGGGTAGGTGTAGGCGGAACGCAGCAATCCTTTGTGCGTGCAGGTATGCTTGGGCTACCTTTAATGGTCGCCGTTATTGGTGGTGAGACGGAGCAATTCAGACCGTTGGTAGACCTTTACCGGAAATCGGGCAAGGAAGCGGGGTTCGGTCCGGAGCAATTAAAAGTTGGTCTGCATTCACCAGGCTATGTTGGTGAGGATGACGGGGCGGCTATAGCTGATTATTATCCCGGATATGCCGAGATATGGACCAAAGCAGGCAAAGAACGCGGCTGGCCGCCTGTTACGAGGAATCAGTTTAACATGCAGGTAGCTCCCAAAGGGGTATTGGTTGTAGGCGGACCCGAAACTGTTGCTGAAAAGCTTTTACGGCATAGCGAAGCGCTGGGAGGGGTAGATCGTTTTACTTTTCAAATGGATAATGCAGGCCTTACCCACAAGCAACTATTACGGTCGACCGAGTTGATTGGTAAAAAGGTGATCCCGCTGATCAGGAATAAGAGTTAAGCTTAAATACTTACTTCCCTGTAAGACGGTCTGATTAAACTAATTTATACAGATTTTTACGAACATCATATTAAATAAATGAAAAAGAAAAGCAGTTTTTCTACCCAGGGTCAAAGGGCAGATATTGGCGATCTGGTGATCTACCGTATATTAGCGAACAGGTATGCTGACGCGGTTGGGCCGTTTGTGTTTTTAGACCATGTCGTTCCAAATATCCAAACCAAAATTAACAAAGAAGGGACTGGTGCGCATCCGCACCGTGGCATAGCTACATTAACTTATATCTTGAATGGCGAGGATGAACATTTTGACAGCGCAGGGAATTATGCCATTGTACATTCGGGCGGAGTTCAATGGATGAATGCGGGAAATGGGATCGTCCATGATGAAACGCTGAATTATGATTCCAAAACGGATTCTAAACTGGTCCATGGATTTCAATTCTGGATCAATCTCCCTTCAAAAATTAAAGCAGAAAAACCAGCCTATTTATCTATTGAAGGTAACGAAGTGCCTGTCAAATCATTACCTGACGGAAAAGGTTGGATCAAAGTGATCGTGGGGTCTTTCGAAGAATTAAATGCTGTAATCCCTAATTATTCTGAACAGTTTTTATATCATATTCATTTGGAGCCCGGAACTACTTTTTCCACTGAATTTGCCGACCAAATAGAAGTTGCTGCTTATTTGCCAGAACTCCCAGCTTTCCTGAATGATGAAAAGTTCAATAAGGGTGATTTTATTGAATTTGACAGAAACGCCGGAAGTATAGAATTTAGAAATGATAACCAGGAAGCCTGTGATCTTTTACTATTTGGCGGCGAGCGCTATCAGGAGCCAATCTTTGCAGAAGGTCCTTTTGTTATGAATTCCAAGCTGGATACCGCCCTTGCCTACAGGGATTTTTATAATGGTGATTACGGCAAAATAGATTATGATAAGCAAAGGAAAAAGGGTTAACAGCATGATTTTGCATAGATAAGATAAGAAAATGGAGAAAGAAAGAAAATTTAAGATAGGTGATGGTGTGCTGACGATCGCCGGACCTATGCGGGATATTTATGGTACGGTTGTTTACTTTGATGAAGATTCAAGCCAGTATCTGGTACGATTCACAGAGAAACAGCAATTGTATTATTTGGAAGAACAGATGACCCTTTGGGATAAATAAATTCGGTCCTGCCATATAGCTGAAGTACTGGTAAAATTATGCTGGTCAAGGATGTCAAAAGTTAGGTCTGTTTTAATTGAATTATTAACGTATGAAAAATGTGACCGTCGAATGGCTGCAAGCCATTGAGAGTTTAAAGGATGTACCTGATGATCAGTTACAATGGTTTATTGACCGTGGGACCGTACTTCAATTGCCGGCCGGAGAATGTATATTCAGACCTGGCGACTTGATACCGGGGCCGTTTCTGATCATTTCAGGAAAGGTGATGCTGTGCATGCCGTGCGGACAGGAATTGCAGGAGGTAGCGGTCTATGAGGCTGGTGCAATCGGCGGTAATTTGCCGTTCTCGCGCGGTAAAGTTTCCAGTGTGGTTACCGAGGTAGTAGAAGACCTGACCTATCTCCAGTTTCCGCAAGGGGAGTTGGACGAGATGATCCGGTCTCAATTTAGCTTAACACAGGCTTTGGTGCATGTAATGGCTAATCGTATTCGGGAATATACCGCTTTCGAGCAACAGAGCGAAAAGATGATGGCTTTAGGTAAGCTTTCAGCGGGCCTGGCCCACGAGTTGAACAACCCGGCTGCGGCAGTAGTCCGCGGGTCTGCATCATTATTGGAACATTTGAAACTAGTGCCAGATGCTTTCAGGCAAGTCATGTCGCTCCAATTAGATGTTAAGGATATGAATTACGTGACCGATCAATTGTTCGGCGCGCTTTCCAAAACAGAAAAACCGGTACTTAGCATGATGGAGCGTTCGTCTTTGGAAGATGATTTGGTAGACTGGCTGGAGGATCACGGAGTAGTCTCAGCGGCCGATATTGCAGAGAACTTGGTTGATTTCGGCTTTAGTGAAACAGACTTAGATGATATAAAAGCTCATATTCCAGCCGACGCAACTTCAACAGTATTGAGCTGGATTAACAACAATTTACTGACAGAGAAAATAGTGTTGGATATACATGAGGCTTCCGGCCGGATTGCAGATCTGGTTGGTGCTGTAAAGAAGTTTACACACATGGACCAGGGACACGGAAAACAATACGCAGATATCCATACCGGTATCCGCAATACGCTAACTATGTTGCAGTACAAGATCAGAAATGGCAATGTGCAGCTCATCGAAAATTTTGATACCGGTTTGCCAGCAGTTAATGCGATGATAGGTGAGCTAAACCAGGTTTGGACCAATCTTTTGGATAACGCACTGGACGCGATGGAACCCAACAATAAAAGTCAGCTAACCATTACAACGGGCCTGGTCAAAGATCACGTTCGTGTAACCATTTCAGATAACGGTCCCGGCATCCCGGAAGATGTTAAAAGCCGGATATTTGACCCCTTTTTTACTACAAAACAAATTGGTAAGGGTACCGGACTAGGTTTGGATGTGGTGATGCGGATTATTAAACAACATAAAGGTGTCGTAAAGGTACAATCCAAACCCGGGCAAACAGATTTCATTGTGGAGCTTCCCATCAATGGATAAAGAACACTACTTTTTAATTTTTAACCTACTACCACTAATGAACTTATGAGTCTACCAATAATATTCTGTATAGATGACGATGCCCAGGTGTTAAGGGCGATTACCCGCGACTTGAAAAGCCGCTACCGGGACCGTTACCGGATCCTAAGTACCATAAGTGTAAAGGAAGCGCTAGAAAGTTTACTTGAATTGAACAATAAGGGCGAGGCCGTTGCTCTATTCTTGTCAGACCAGCGCATGCCCGAAATGCAGGGCGTGGATTTTCTGGTTAAAGCCATGCAGTATTTTCCAGAAGCAAAACGGGCGCTGCTAACCGCTTATTCTGATAAAGATTCTGCAATTAAGGCAATTAATGAAGTAAAGCTTGATTACTACCTGGTTAAACCCTGGGACCCGCCCGAAGAAAGATTGTTCCCGGTGATAGATGATCTGCTTCATGACTGGCATTGTGATTATCATCCGGTTTTTAAGGGCATCAAGGTGATCGGTTATCAATACACTCAAAGTTCTCATGAGATCAAAGATTTCCTGGCAGGCAACCTGGTGCCTTACCAATGGATGGACATTCAGACGGATAAGGAAGGGCAAAAGTTATTGATCAATAATGCCCTTAACGAAGCCGATCTGCCGGTGGTGTTTTTAGAGGATGGCAACTACCTGACCAAACCTAGTTTATTAGAACTTGCAGGTAGTATTGGTCTAAACCCTAAGCTCGAACGTCAGGAGGTTTATGATGTAGTAATTATTGGTGCTGGCCCTGCAGGACTGGCCGCGGGCGTTTATGGTGCATCGGAAGGATTGAAGACCTTGCTGATCGAACGCCGTGCCCCGGGCGGGCAAGCTGGCAGCAGTTCACGTATAGAGAACTACCTGGGTTTTCCTACTGGTTTAAGTGGAGCCGAACTAACCCGACGTGCAATGACACAAGTAACACGTTTGGGAGCCGAGTTCCTGTCCCCGCTGGCAGTGCGGTCTATTGAGCATAAGGATGGGTATAAAAAGATTATGCTCGATAACGATGAATATATTGTTACCCGAAGTGTGATTATTACTACTGGAGTTGATTACCGCAAACTGGAAACTTTGGGTATTGCCGAATTTACAGGCGCCGGGATTTATTACGGGGCGGCCATGACCGAGGCTACTGCTTGCAAAGACAAAGAGGTTTATATAGTAGGCGGTGGAAACTCTGCCGGGCAGGCTGCGATGTACCTGTCTAAATTTGCTAAGAATGTTTATATCCTCGTCCGAAAAGATGATCTGACAGCAACCATGTCGGCATACCTGATCCAACAGATTGCTTCAGAGGATAATATACATGTAAAACCAAGATCAGAAATTGCAGCTGCTTACGGTTCAGATAAGTTGGAGAGCCTGGATATCAAGTCCTCTGATTCTCAAAAGGTAAGCAGTTACCCAGCGGATGCGCTTTATGTTTTCATTGGAGCCAAGCCATTTACCGATTGGATCGAACTGGGCGTTATCAAAAATGATAAAGGCTTTCTGGAAACTGGACACAACTTAAAAGCTAATGTAGATTTTTCCAGGATTTGGAAACAAAAACGTGATCCCTACCTGCTCGAAACAAGTTGTCCGGGTATTTTTGCAGCAGGCGATGTGAGGGCCGGTGCAATGAACCGTGTAGCCTCAGCGGTAGGTGAGGGTTCTATGGCAATCAGTTTTGTACATAAGTATTTAGCCGAGGTAAAATAGTGGTAAATACAAAACAAAAGATAAAGTTCATTTAACATCCATCAATTATGTCACGTTTCAATATGTCTTGCTGGTCGATTATACTTCTGTTGTGTTATTCTGCATTCACAGTAAAAGCCCAGGTTTATGAAAAAGTACCGGAACTACGTGGAGACATTGTTGTCTTTCCGATCACCCTCATTAATGCTTATCCTTTCATTGCAGGAACAGTAAATGGAGCAACAGGCAAATTCATGTTCGATACCGGATTTGGAATATCCATTGCACTGAATGATAATTTTGTCAAACTAGCTGATAAAAAAGTGAAAGGTTCCGGTGTAGTATCTAGTGGACAGACTTTCAAGACCAGTATAAATGATACGGTACGGGAGGTTAAGTTTACAAATGGCATTTCTTATCGGAATCTGGAAAAGATCAGTAGTGGAAACTATGATTTTCTACAGCACAACATCACGCCAGACTTTCTCGGCTTTATTGGTCATAAGTTCTTTAAAGATTATCTTTTTAAAATAGATTATCTCCACAGAAAGGTTACGTTTTATAGAAATTTACCCGAACGCAGCATTTCCAGGGACTTTTTAGCGAATGAAAAGGTTTTGGCCATTATCAATTTCGAGAGTGGCAAATTAGAGAATCATCCAATGGTTAAGTTAAAAATAGATGGGACCGATGTTTTAGGAGAATTTGATTCAGGCCAGAATGGATTATTGCAATTGGATGTTCCATCTACTGAACGACTTAAAAGCAGAGGCGCTGTCGTCCGCTCCGGCACAGATAGCGGCGGAGACACATTGCTGACCGTGAAAAATATCATTATGGACGGAAAATTTAAAACTACTTTGAAAGGACTAGAATCCTCTACATTAGAAGGTACTAAGGTCATAAGAAAAGAACTTGGAATTACTGCACCTAACCTGATGACTATTGGTTACCGGTTCCTGTCACAATACAAAACTGTTTGGGATTACGATAAGAAAAAAATTTATATTCTGGAATATTGATATGTCGCTGAAACGGTAAGCGGACAGTCATTAGTTGCTTTGCAATGAGCATAAAATTTATGCAAAATAAAAGATCCACTTGCAAAGGTGGGTCTTTTATTCGTACCGATGCCTTAAGGTTACGTTATTTTACTACTGTAGCTTCTAACTCAACTTTTAACGTTTCGAATAAGCTCTTCACTTCCAAAAGCGTAAGTGCTTGTTTGACGTTATTTTTGGCTGCCCAATCTTGAAAAATTTTAAAATGCGGCCAAAGCTCCTCAGTCGATGTCGTATATATATTTAAGCGTACGATTCCATCAGGTTTGTATCCTGCTTTACTAATTACCGTTTCTAAATTTTGCAAGGCTTTAGTGAGCTGAGTTTTCATATCTTCATCACTCGATACTCCATCATCACTAATAGCCGTTTGGCCGGAAATGTAAAGTGTACTTTCTACATTTTTTGCTTCAACAGCCTGTACATAACTGCGTTTGTCTTGCCACTGCCAAGGATTAATAATCTTTTTTTCCATCTTTTCATGTTTTTGATTTTGCGCCATTACAGGTGCAGTAATTATTAGTAAGAGTACTGTTAACTTTGCTATCTTTTTCATAAAGCAGTATAAATTTATACTGCAAAAATCCAGATAACATTTGGGATCAGGTCTTGATGAATCTCACAATTATCATGTGAGGTATATCACAATATTAATTAAACCGGCTTAAAGTTTCACGGGATACACCAAGGTAGGCAGCTATCTGACTTTTTGGTACCCGCTGAATGAGGGATGGGTTTTGTTTAAGCAATTGTTCGTAACGTTGTTTTGCATTAGCGGTTAATAACGAGATAATACGCCTTTGCGCACCAAGAAAACCGAAGTTTGCTTTTTCGAGAAAAAACCTTTCCATCTTCTGCAATCCATCACATAGACTGCGGTAATTTTCTAGCGTTAAACAGAGTACTTCAGTATCTTCCAGGCATATCAGTGACATGGTAGACAGTGTTTGTGTATAATAGGCTAGAAAATCGTTTTCCCACCAATCTTCCATAGCAAATGAAATAATATGCTCCTTTGCCGTATCGTCAATATATACCAGCTTTAACAGTCCGCTCAAGATAAAAAAATGGTACTTTACGGGGTCTCCTTCCTGAATAAGAAATTGATGTTTTTTATATTTTTTAGCAGTGAAATGGCCCGATACAAATTCATAATCCTCGTCGTTAAGGGGTACGATCTTCTCTATATGTTCTCTTAGCCTTTGCTGCATGTCCTTTAATGATTGCTTTAATAATAAAGGTAATTATCTCTACTCTTAAAAAGGGAGAAAAGTAACATAAAACGTTGTATCTTGATAATTACCACTTTTGTAATCTGTAAAAAAAATTCCAAGACATGACGAAGACAAATTATTTACTGTCCTTAATTTGGGAAAAGCAGGTGAAAAAATAATATATGGGGTTCGGTCTGCATGTGCGGGCCGAACCTGTCATTATCCTAATTACTTTCTATTGGTAAAAATGTTGTACTTGATGCCCACTGAATAAAGCATTCCTGGTTTTTTAATCTCCACTGCCGGGTCAGGTCTTTTCTTGCCTACTGGTATAGTTAGGATTGTCCAGGAATCCAGCATAGAACCACTTATATTGTTGTATTGTCTGAAATTTTGCGAAATAGCGTAGCCCGCGCTGAGGTTGACTGACCAGTTTTTGAAAACGAATCGCTCATAGTATAATTTAGTACTCCACTGAGAGGTCTGGATAAAACTGCTGTTATTATATCGTCCAGGACCGGTCTTGTCTGAAAGCCTGTAGCTATTGGTTACTCCTCTGATTCCAAAAGCTAAATAATCCTTCTCCGTAAGGGCATATTCTATTCGAAAATCTGTTGGGATCTGTCCGTAGAGATACCAGTTTTTAGAAGGATGATAATCGATCGTGATGAAAGGGCTGATCTGATGACCAAAAAACTGGTTTGAGTAAGCAGCACCAACGCCATAAAGATATCTCGCATTCTTCCTGATTTTATATTGAAAACCTATTGTTCCGCGAAAATCTTCTATGCTGATATCTTCCATATCCGAATAGATACCAAGCTTGCCAAATAGGGTTATAGATTTTAGACTGTCAAATTTATGAGTATATGCAGCCTGAAACTCAATACTGTACAATGATTCCTCTGCACTTTCTGGGAAGTTTTTAAAGGTCATACTGCCAAATTGAACTTTTCCATTCAGACTAGAACTTTGCTTTTTAAAAATGGGGAATGCCATTTCTGCATTGAATAATTTCGCGGTTGCCGAAGTATCGCCCAACTTTACAGGTATGTAATCATAGTTTATTTCTCCAATTGCCTTATGAGACTGTGCGAGGGTGCAAAAGGGGAGCAAAATTAAAACAGGCAGGATTAGCTTTAGTGTTTTCATGTCAATTGTTTAAAGAGGGATGTATATTATTTCATTATTAATTTGTAAAGGACGGGCTCAACAAAACGGGTCAGCAGCAATGAACTCAGCAGGCCGCCAATCATAACCAGGGCGAGGGGCGAGAAGAAGTCCGAACGTTCCAAAACAAGTGGAACAAGCGCGAACACGGCAGTCATGGTGGTCAGAAAAATTGGTGTAAAGCGTTCTTCTGTCGCTAACCTGATCGCCTCGTCCTTATCATGACCGGCTGCCCGCATCTGATTTGTGAAATCAACAATGATAATTGTATTTTTCACCTCAAGCCCGATTAGCGTAATGATCCCTACAAAAGCAGTAAAGGAGAAGGAATAACCGCCCAGGAAGAGCGCGACAATGGCACCTAATACCCCCAATGGGATGGCTGAGGCAACGATTAATGTTCCACGAAGGCCATTAAAGGCAAGGATCAGTACTGCAATAATGCCAAATACGGCTATGGTCAGTGCGGCAGACAGGCCGCCAAAGGATTCATCCCTCTTCTCTGCTTCGCCCCCCGCCTGATAGCTAAAGCCGGGCGGAAAGCTTAGTTTTTTAATTTTATCTAAAGCAAGATTAGTTACTTTGCTGGTTAAAAAACCTGTTTGAATATAACTGGTAATGGTGACGCTTCTCCGCTTATCATAATGCTGTAAGGAAGAAGGTGCATTTTGCAGTTCAAAGTTAGCTACCTGCAAAAGCGGTATCAGTTTTCCGGCTGCAGAGCTAACGTATATTTGCTTAAATACGTCAAAGTTATTTTTTGCTTCATTGCTAAGCGTGAGCACAATCTCAAAATTATTGCCCAGGTCATCGGTAAATTCTGATGCAGAAATGCCGGCAAATGTAGTTCTAATAGTTTTGGTAACTTCTGCGATGGAAACTCCTAGGGCAAGCGCTTTTTCATGATTGATACTTATCTTGATTTCTGCCTTCTCCTGTCCGAGCGGATTTTCTACATCGATTGTTCCCGGCGTATTTTTAAGGATATGCTCTACGCTGGCAGCGAAGGATTTGAGTTTGATAATGTCATCTCCAAAGATCCGAATCTCTATAGGTGTACCCACTCCAGGCCCCTGCATAAATTCATGAACCTGTATGTCGGCTCCCGGGTATTGCGCAAATTCTGCGCGCAGGCTATCAAGGAAAGCAGGCATACGGTCCTTATCATATTCGCCTTTGGTAAAACAAAGTATTTCTGCAGTATTTGCCTTTTGTCCGGATTGGGAAACATTGTAATAAACTCTTGGATTTCCTTTGCCAACATTGGTAGCGTAGGATGCGATAAAGTCCTTTTTTTTAAGTTTCCCTTCAATCCAGAGACAAGCTTTATTGGTCTGGGCAATGTTGCTTTCCACTGGCATCGCTACATCTATCAGAAACTGTGGCTTTTCGGAGCTTGGAAAAAAGCTGACGCCAATTACCCTGATTAGTAAAAAGCCACAAATGACCATTAAGCTGGCTACTGCTAGTGTTGCCTTCGGCCATTTCATACAAAAGATAAGCATTCGCATAAAGGGGCCTTCATTAAATTTCATTATGGATCGGTAGAAAACGTTATCCCCGATTTTTTCCTGCAGAAACCATTTTGACAGCAGGGGTGTGAGTGTAACGGAAACAAAAAGTGATCCTGCCATGGTATAAATTACCGCTAGCGGCATACTGCGGATAAAATCCCCTGTAGAACCCTGCAAAGTTACCAGCGGCATAAACGAAAGCAGGATGCAGATCGTTACGGTAATTATAGCCCTGATTAGCTGATTAGTTCCATTGATGGCAGCGGCCTCACTTGTCTCTCCTTTACGGAGTTTGGCCACTATGTTTTCCACTACTATAATGGAGTCGTCTACCAATAACCCAAGTGCAATTACCAGCCCCACGATAGAAAACTGGTTTAAAGAATAACCCGTCACATATAAAAGGCCGATCCCGATAAAAATTGATGTGGGAATGGTAAACATCACCACGTATGATGCCCTTAAACCAAGTGGGAGCAGGGTAATCAGTACTAATAGAATGGCAATAACGAAATCGCGGTAGAGGTTATTTAGGCGGTGAGATACACTTAAGCTCTGGTCAAAAACTTTCTCTACTTTTATTGATTCGTGATGATAAAATGGTTGAATCTCCTGTTCTACCCGTTCTGTAGTAGTAAATATATTGGCATCATCCTGCTGTGTAGCCGATACGAAAATTGCCCTTTTACCATTATAACGAGCGAAATAATTGTTCTGTTCATAGCCGGAAGTAACGGTTGCAATATTTTTAAGAAACACGATCTTTCCGTTAATGGCTTTAATAATGGTGTTTCTGATTTGTTCTGCATTTTTATAATCCCCACCTAACCTGATGTTATAGCGGTTTGTGGCCACATCAATATAACCGCCAGGTAGATTGATTGATTCACTTTTTATAGCATTATTGATATCCAGCAGCGTAATGTTATTAACCGCCATTTTCGGGAGATCGAGATCGACGGTGATCTGCTGCTGCGGATAAGCATCAATCATTACATCACGTATGCCCTTTACTTTCTGAATGGCGATCTGCATATTTTCTGCCACCAGTTGCATTTCGGCGTAAGGTTTGTCGTCACTTACAATTGCAAACTGCAATATATTTACGGTGCTGGTCGAACCCTGCTCAACATTTATACTTTTGATGCCGACAGGCAAATCAGGTTTTACTTTGTTCACCTCACGCTGTACTTCATCAAACTTTTTATCTACGTCTACCTTTTGAAGAAATTTTACTTTAATAGAGGCCGATCCATCATTGATTTGGGTCTTGATATATTCTATATCTTCCAGTGTGCCCAGCTGGAGTTCTAGTGGGTTCACAACTAGCTGTTCAATATCAGAAGGAGTTGCTCCAGGATATATGCAGGTAATGCTATATTGTGGCAAGGGGAAAATAGGATCTTCGCTCTTTGGCATTTTACTAAAGGACTGCACTCCCCAATAAACAATCAGTAAGAAAATACAGATGGTAAATTGCTTGTTCCGGATGAAAAACTTTGGAATGTTCATTATAAGGCTGAGTTGTGGATTTTTACTTTCTGACCAGCTGCAATTTTGTTTTTCCCCGCAATGATGACGATACTGCTTTCTGGCAGAGGGGTGCTTAGCACTACCTTGTCGCGGTTAATTTGTGAGATACCGATCCGTTGCATGCTGACTACAGATTGACTGGATACGAGGTAGACGATGCCAGAATTGGCGGTGATGTTAGATACGGTTTCCAGCGGTAGGGTAGTATAAGCCACATCTGTAGTTTGCGGCAGAATTACTTTACCGGAAAGGCCATAAACAACGGGTTGCTTACCCGGATCAAAATAAATGAAGCAGTCATAGGTAAGGGTAGTAACATCGGGCACATCTGCCATCCGGTAAATGGTACCGTTGAATGTCTTACCTGGCAAAGCATCAAGACTAATCAGTGTACGCTGGTCAAGTTTGAGCCTGATGCGGTCTTTATCTGTCACGTTAATTTTAAACACCCAATGTTTGTCCTGATCATTAGATCCGAGCGTAAAAACTACCGCACCAGAAGGTTTATATTCTCCGGCACTCACAAGCTTTTTAAGTATAATCCCCGATGAGCTGGTATAAATAGATGTTTGGCTAAGGCTGTAAGCAATAGCATTACGCTGTGCCTGTGCTGTAGCCATAGTAGTTTGGGTGTTCTGTAGTTGTTCCTGTGTGATCAGGCTGTCTTTGATTAAAGCCCTGAAACGGCCCATATCCCGTTTGTATTGTGCAATCTTAAGATCCGACTGTTGCAATTGTGCAGTTAGCTCAGCAGTGTTTAACCGGGCTAACAACTGCCCTTTATGAACAAAATCTCCCTCTTTTACATATACCTGTTCTACAGTCCCCCCGGTTTGAAATGAAAGATCAGACTGGTCGACGGTGGTAATCATGCCGCTGGCGGCTAGGGTATCATTTAGTTTACTGATTGAAGGATGAACAATGCGGACCAATGGCAGGGAGGTAAAGGCCGCCTTATTTTTTTTTTGTTTACATGCTGTCAGCCCGGCTACAATGGTGAGCAGTACGATGATAGAGATAATCTTCATTAGGGAATTAGTTTAATTGTTTTGCTGGTTTTCTTTTGGTAAGTACTTATTTTAATTTGCAGCGCATAGTACCATTTCAACCGCTCCATATCAGCTTGTTGCAGGCTGTACTCTGCATCGAGCAATTCGAGCAGTGTTGCCACACCAGCCATGAATTTGGTACGTAAGGCGCTATAATAGACTGAAGCATTTTTGTACCCGCTATTAACCGAACTGTAAATATTAAGCTGGTTAGACACATCGCTAAAGGCAGAGAGGTCGTCCATACGTAACTGGTTCCTGGTGTCCTGTAATTGTGAAACAAGGCTCCTTTTTTGAAAGAATGCCTGTCTCGATCGGGCATGTGCGGCTCCAGAATTGAAAATGTTCCATTTAAACGATATTTCCACTGCACCATAAGGAAGCCTGCCGTTACTAAAATCAATCCTGTTTCCACTTATACCACCGGTAGCTTTCAACTGGAGTATTGGCAAACTTTGTGCGCGCACCAGGTTCTTCTGCATTTCAGCTGATTTTATGGTACTTTCCAAAGCACCAACACGGTAAGCGGTTGTTGTGGTATCTGGTTCTACAATTATGCTGTAAATCCTGGCGGGGTCGTACAAGTAAAATTTATCGATCAAAATGGTGTCTTGCGGCAATTTATTGATCAAGTAGTTGAAATAAAACTGAGCTTTAACGCGACTGTTTTCTATGTCGCTCAATTGCGCCTCAACACTGCTGAGATTTGCCCTTGATTTATAAAGTGATTCTTTAGTTAGTTTTTGCTGTTGCAGTAGACTTTGTACGCTGGTCAGGTTTTGCCGGGCATTTTTTACTCCGCGTTCTACAGCTTCTTTCAGGGCAACTGCTTGTAAATATTGGAAATAAGCGTTCCTAATCTCGGCGTCAAGTTCTAGCTTGAAATCTGCTAGCTGACTAGCCGATGATTTTCTATTTTCCTCTCTGATCTTCTTGGTATATACCAGCTGCTTGTTATATATATTCTGGGTAATCTCCAAAGCAGACCTAAAGTTATTGATACCAGGGTAGTATAGTTTTCCATCTTTTGAACTGCTCATTAATATTTGGTCAAGAATACTGGCTGTTCCCCCACTTTCACTTCCCAGGTTAATCGGCTGCCGGAAATTACGCGTATAACCACCAGTCATATCAAGCGATGGCCCGAACATCTTTTTACTTTCTTCCAATGCCCATACCGAAGATTGATAGTCGAAATTCAGTTTGTCAATGTTAACATTGTGGTTCAGTCCCGCTTCAGCATAGTTGTTCAGGATTTGCTGTGCCTGGCAAAATTCTATTGATGTTGAAAACAACAGCAGCAATATTGATGTGATACAATGTGCTTTGTTCATCACTCTCTCGGTTTATTATTGAGACAATGAACCTTTTGAAGGGGAGGGACGAAAATGCAGGCACACCACAGTTTCTTTTCGATGGGAGTGCTGGTGAGGATGGATATCATAATCCAAACTTAGCTGCATGTCCTTTAAACAGGAACTGATTTAAATATGAAACCACTAAATATCCGTCTGAAAGACCTGAAAGCCGTGTTGAAAAAAAATTATATAAGGTCGTTTTTTGCTTTCGCGAGTTTACTTCTATATACCGATTCAATCTTTTAAGTATAAACAACAATCTTTAGCAGAATAACTAACGTAAGAATCCTAGTATAAGTTAAACCATTTTAACCTGATGTTTAGACGTTTCATCCGCCATCCGGGCAGTCTTATCTTTGTACTTATCAGTTAATGGCATTTATTTCTGATGTTTATGCGGATTAGGAGATAGTTTTCCCAATTTGCCGTAAGTAGGTAAAATGGTATAACGAATATATTTATGGCGACAATTTTAAAGACGAGTAATAAAGGTTTGAATGATAAATGGGTGAGGAGAGTTGGTATTCCGCTTATTGCCGTTCTGCTCGTATTATCAAGTGATGTTTCGCCCACGCAGATTACGCCCAGAATGTTTGTATTCAGAATAATCAGGAATATATTTTATGTGTTCTGTTATTGGGAAAGTAATAGGATTATCTTTATTTATATGCGTAGCAAATATCCAAACTTAAAGGACACAAGTAAACGTATTGGAATGCATATTGTAATTTTTATTATTTACATTCTGCTGTCTGCTGCTGTTTTCGCATTCATCAATATTAATCTGCCTAAAACTAATCCAGAGTCTTTCGTTTCAGAGTTTAAGGATATCGTTATAAAAAGTGTTTTATTATTAGGGTTGGTAACCGTTATCTATGAATGCGCTTATTACTTCGGCCTATACGAAACAAGCCTGTATGAGTCTGAACGGCTAAAAAAGGAATCCCTCATTTCACAATTGGAATTACTTAAAAATCAGATCAGTCCCCATTTTTTGTTTAACAGTCTGAATGCCCTGATTACCCTGGTACCGGAAGACCCGCAGCTTTCAGTTCTGTTTATACAAAAGCTGTCTAACGTATATCGGCACGTGCTCAACTTTAATGGGAAAGACGTGATTAGCTTGCAGACTGAGAAAAACTTTCTGGATGATTTTATTTTTCTTCATCAGATGCGCTTTGGTGATAACCTTATTGTGAATTATAATCTACCCGAAAACCTGGAATACCTGCATGTAATTCCTTTTACTTTACAAATGCTGGTCGAGAATGCAATTAAACATAATATTGTATCAAAACGAAAACCACTAACAATCGATATTAGCGTTACTAAAAACCATATTGTTGTACACAATAATTTGCAAAAGAAAACCTCCGGCGTAGAATCTACCAATACTGGGCTTGCTAACATAATTACACGCTATGAACTGCTGACAAATAAATTGGTTGATGTAACAGTAACACCAGAACAGTTTAGCGTGTCACTTCCCCTAATAATAACTCAAGAAAAGACATGAAGATACTAATCATTGAAGACGAGGTGCTTGCTGCCAGAAGGCTTGAAAAATTGCTAATGGAATACGATCCCTCTATTACTATTTTGGACGTGATTGATAGTGTAGAAGATTCTGTTTTGTGGTTTAAAGATAATCCGCAGGTCGATCTTATTTTTATGGATATTATGCTGGCTGATGGTCAGTCTTTTGAAATATTTGAACATGTTGAAGTAAAAACGCCGGTAATATTTACCACAGCATTTGACGAATTTGCTATCCAGGCTTTCAAAGTAAATAGTATTGATTACTTGCTTAAACCAGTTGAATCACAGCTTTTGGGCGGTGCAATGAGAAAATTTCATTCTATGCATCCTGCGCCTGAGAATTTCAAAGCGATCATTGAATCATTAGTTTCCGGCAGAAGCAAGGAAAGCAACCAGCAATATAGAAATCGTTTCCTGGTCAAGCAAGGAGACAAATTTATTCCCATATCAGTTACAGAAGTTGCCCATTTCAGTTTTGAGGATAAACTATCCTTTTTGAATACCATTAGTAACAAAAGATATATGTTGGATTATACGCTAGATGAGCTGGATAAAATGCTTGATCCTCATGTATTTTTTCGTTTAAACCGGCAATATATCACTTCAATTTCTGCCGTCAGGTCAGTCCACAGTTATTTTAACGGAAAATTAAAGGTCTATGTAGATCCTGAAGTTTCTGCAGGTATTATTGTCAGTAAAAACCGTGCTAATCATTTTAAGCTGTGGCTTAATCACTAGACTCTGCGCTTCTCTCTGACGAAATAGCATTTTAATTCATTTACAGGCTTATTTCTACATGATTGTAAAAATAAGCCTGTAAAAAAACTATCTATTTCCACATAATTGTACAGATAAGCACTTATTTAACTGTTAAAATGCTTATTGTACATATTTGGTTTTCGCTAGAGATTCTTAATTGCTGGAGATTTCGGCAGAATTTCAGCTATTTCTTTACCAGTTCAACTCTTCGGTTTTTATACATATTAACTTCGCTATCATTTGCAACTAATGGTCGTTCTGCACCAAAGCCAGCGGCAGTAAGTCTATTCGCCGCAATACCTCTTGAAATTAATGACTTTAAAATAGTGTTTGCCCGAGCTGTAGAAAGCTTTCTATTTCGGTCAGCTGAACCGGAATTATCAGTATGACCTTCGATAGCGATTTTAAGCGTGGGATTGCTTTTCATTAAGGTAAGTATCTCGTCTACAATTTTTTGACCATCAGGGAGTAGATCTGATTTGTCTGTATCAAAGTTGATATTTAAAATGGATCTGCCATTGGCGTCAATATCTTTTTTCATCTGCACCGCTGTAGGTGCTTTTATAGTTTGCTCAAAGGCAGCTAATTCAACTACGGCTGCTTCACCGCTAGCGGTATTAGAGAATACCTGAAACATGATTTTCCCTTTCAAATGATTTAATGCGTAGAATCTAACTGGTACATTGTAGGGATCACCCACAATATATTGGTGAATAGTCATGTCATCATCTTTATTTAAAAACTTTGTTTGCTCATTAGTGAGTTTTAATTTACCTACTAGTTTAGCGCCTATGCTAACCAGGTATTTGTCGATGCTACTGTCAAACCTATATTGGTTCCATTCGGCACCCTCAGCTTTCATACGAAACTGCATCTTAGCCACTTTTCCCTCTGCATTATAGAAAGATTGCCCATTAAATATAATCAACTTGTTAAAATCGGAAAATTCAGAATACCCGGTTTTCGATGCTGTGTAACTATCGTTTTCCCCTATGTAAAATCCTTCAGGAGCAGATATGTAAGGAAAAGCACCGATATCAGTCGTCGACTGTGGAATGGTGCTCCAGTCGAAATCTTTAAATGTTTCTGTACTGGTAGCTGTTTGATCTGCGGCTGCAGGCGCTGTGTCTGTTGTTGAACTTGCTGTTTTTGTTACAGAATCTCCTGTAGCATCATTTTTATGATCTGCAGAACCGCAGCTCGTTATTACAGCCGTAAGAGTAAAGGCGAAAAATATCTTTCCGAGAGTGAAATTTGTTTTCATATTATTTTTTATCTTGAAGAAGCACAAACCATTCCATAAATTTTTAATACAATTTAGAGAAGGCTGTATCTTAGCGTAATGGAACCTAAGAAAATATCTCCTTCTCAGGCGAGAGCGATCATTCTTGATGCTGCGGGACTCGCCTCACCGATGCAGTTTGGTTTGGGCATTGATGCGGTATATAAATTAATCAGCCACCTCGGTTTTGTACAGCTCGACACAAATTATGTCGTGGAGCGTGCACATCACCATGTAATGTTCGCAAGAATTCCAGACTACGACACCCGCTGGCTCGCTGAACTGGTAGAAGATGGCCGCGTTTTCGAATATTTTACTTCCGATGCGGGGTATTTGCCAATGGAAGATTTTCGGTTTTCCCTATGTGTAAAAGATGCTTTCAAGAACCAGGGGGATCCTGTTAGCAAGCCTATTGCAAGTTTAATGAGGCAGATCCTGGATAGGGTCGAGCGGGACGGATCAGTGATGGTTGGAGATTTTGATAATGACCGGCTTGAAGCAAGTTCCGGTTGGTGGGATTGGCGTCCGGCAAAGGTTGCACTCGAAAAACTGTATCTGGAAGGAAACCTGATGATCACCAGGGATAAGAAATTCCATAAAAGGTATGAACTCCCATTGAATCTGGTTCCTCAAGAAATAGATATCACTTTGCCTACATCAGAAGAATTTGCACGTTTTATTGTACGCCGTACATTAGGTGCACTTGGGATCTCTTCAATAAAGGAAATGTTATGGAGGGCGAGAAGGGTGAAGGGTAATTTGGTAAAGACTGAACTTGATAAAATGGTAGAAGAAGGAGAAGTTTTATTGGTAGCTGTAGAAGATATAAAAGGTCCGCTTTATATGTTGTCTGATCAAAAAATCGATATTAAATTACAGGAAAGGGTCCTGATTCTTTCTCCATTTGATATTCTTAACGTATTTCGCCACAGGCTTAAGGACTTTTTTAACTTTGATTACCAGATTGAATGTTTTGTTCCTGCGCATAAACGTCTCTATGGTTATTTTTCATTGCCTGTTCTGGCAGGCGATACATTTATTGCAAGAATGGATGCTAAAGCAGACAGGAAAAAGAAGGTGCTTCTTGTCCATAATATTCATTTTGAGCATGTAGAGCTTACCGAAAATGTGCTACAGCAATTGATTTCTTCTATAAAAGCATTTGCTGTATTCAACCAGTGCCATGATGTTGTTTTCAGCAAGTCCAATAAGGTCGTTTATCTTGATCTGCTACGGGAAGGGTTTGCATAATATAACCTTGTTGTCTTTCTGAAAAACTAAATGGTAACAATCAAAAAGGTGCCTTAATCTATAGGGCACCTTAAATATAAATATTTTAGCTCATCGGTAATGGTGCTTTTGCTGAGATTAGCTTATTAGCGATTAGCTCTTTCCATAACGCCGGAGGCACTGGTTTAGTCAATGCAGCAGCATTTTCAATTGCCTGTACAGCAATACTTGCACCCGGGATAACAGAACTTACAATAGGATGTGAGGCAGCAAATTGTAAGGAAAGTGTTACCAAAGCAACACCATGTTTTGCAGAAATAGCAGCTATTTTGTCTTTTTTGCTTTGCATCTCTGCTGGTATGTCCTTGCTATAGTTAAATCGTGGTTTGCCGCCTAAAAAGCCCGAATTTAGAGGGCCACCTAATACTGCTTTAACACCTTTTTTGTCCATTGCGGGGAAAAGCTCGTTTAACGCATGCTCATGGTCTATCAAAGAATATTGTATAGCCACCAGCATCAAGTCAGGATCGGCCACTTCTATCGACTTTAAAATCGGTTCAGGGGTGTTTACACCCATTCCCCATCCTTTAATCAAACCTTCTGCCCGCATTTTGCTTAATTCAGGAAAGGCACCCTTTTGTGCAATAGCAAACTGGTCTACCCATTTAGGACCAAAGTCACCATTATCTGGTGAGAGATCATGTACAAATACATAATCAATGGAAGATAAACCCAGGCGCAATAAGCTGTCCTCTACCGAACGCCGTACACCTGAAGCAGTATAATCGTATTGGTATTTAAAATTCAGGTTGCCATACCAGAGGCTTTTAGGATCTTTTTTATAGTTTCTGTCCGCTTCAAACAATCGTCCAACTTTAGTGGAGATAACAAAATCTTTCCTTTCTTTTTCGAATAAGAAATGACCGAGCCGTCTTTCACTTAAACCGAAACCATAAAACGGAGAGGTATCATAATAGCGGATACCTGCGTCCCAGGATGCGGCCAATGTTTGCTGAATCTGTTGATTTGTGTTTTCATGGAAGCCATTTCCTAAAGCAACGCCACCCAATCCAATTTTCCCTGGTAAAACAATATCACTTTTTACCGCTACCTGATGCGTAGGTTGTGCTAAAGTATCACGCTCAGAAATTGGCTGTCCAAAGGCAAGGTTTGGTAATTGACTACTGGCTAGGGCAGCGGTTGCCAAAGTTGCACTGCTGATAAATGATCTTCTTGATTGCATGGTATTGAATTTGTATGTCTGGTAAGTTGTATTTAATCGTATCATACAAACAACAAAATCAGAAACCTAATTGTTTAAGACAATAGTTTACACCTTATCACCATATCCATTCTACCGCCATTTCCAGTCTAGCTTTACAACGTGTGTTATATTATGGTTCTTAATCATTGCATTTACCTCGTTATTTAATAATGCAACTGTTTTAGGAATGATCAGGGTAGGTCCGGTACTCACTTTCAGGAAATAATAATCATTTATTTCATTTACCAAGGTGATTTCAGAAATCTTTATATGGGTGTCACTGACCTTATCAATTATTCTGATTTGTTCATTACTTATCTCAACTTGCACGCTTTCTTTAGACTGACCATTATTGTTATTTTTGACGTGTTTGGAATAATGTCTTTTATGGCGCCATCTTAAGTAAACATTTCCAAAGCAAAGAACCAGCAACGTACAGAACAGACCATAGTACAGCAGGAAAATCTCATCTTTTAAATAGCCATAACAGATTGTTAAAAGACTTAAAGCGAGCAGAATAAAAAAAGATTTTTTGCGTGATTTGATCTTTACTGGATTGGTAGATGCTTCATGTAATTGAAACATAATATAGTCGTTTTCAGTAAGAGTGAAAGTGTGCATATAGTACGTATGGTTAATTATCGATCTTTAACCCGATCGGATGTTTTGATTTTCTAAAATTATGCAGTTTGTAGTTATGAATGAACATCTTTATTGAATCAGTGACCAATAGGAGTGTATCTTTTTTTTGCTCACATTTACCCTCTATAAAATTAGTAGATGATCCGTGACCTTCCCTATACAATATACTATATTGATTGTATTTATTCCATTTGGTAATTTTAAATGTGGTATCCTTTATATTAAAGCTCCAAAGTTCTTCCAAAGAAAAGCCATGCTGTTATTTAATTCTTAAATGAATGTGATTATTGATTATATATATATACTCTTAAGGGTCCAATATGTTAAATATTTTTATAATGATACCCTTTCGCGTATAAAATATTATATAATTCTAGTAAATATTCCTGTTAAGGTACATTTACTAGAATGTGAAATTCGGTCAAAAATCATACATTTTACTCTTGTTTCACCACTACAAACCAACTCGAAACATACGCAGTAAAAGTGCCGAACAGACCAACTCCTGCTGTCATTAGAACAGCGGCGATTATTCGGCCTTCCATAGTAACTGGAAATTTATCACCATATCCTACAGTTGTGATAGTTACATACGCCCACCAAATTGCGTCTTCAGCAGATTTTATATTACTATTCGGATCTTTCTCTACCTGAAGAATAGCAATTGAGGAAAATATGATTAACAATATAGCAAGTAACGTCACGGATGTAAATGCTCCCTTTACTTTATTTCTGAAAACATGTTTAACAAACATTTGGGTGGAACGGAATGCTCGAATAAGTCGTAATAATCTAATTAATCTAAGAACACGGCCAGCCCTCAAATAGCTTACTGCAGGTACGCTAGAAATTAAGTCGATCCAACCCCACTTCATAAAAGTTAACTTATTTTCTGCTTTATAAAAGCGAATGCAAAACTCGGCGAAGAAAAAAACACAAATAGTATTATCGATGTATGTCAATAATACTGATGTCTCTTCTGGAAGTACAACAACCGTGTCTATCAGTATTGCCAGTAGTACATAGATGGATAATACAAATACAACAAGGTTAAGTAACCCAAGTTGATTTTCGTTAGTAGGGTTTGTGGTCATGTAGGAGATATAAAAGATCAAAATTATACAAGACCTTTTTGTTTTTTTACGGGAAACCGGAATGTAGGGCAATATCAAAACCTAATTAGCTAAAGCGTTCCAAGGGTGGTGAAAATATCTTTGTACATGCCTTTCAAGTATCTGCGGCACATCCAGACTACCGTGATGGGATTTCTAGGGAATTGCACAGCTCAACAGCCACTCAAAATCTTAACGCTTATTTAACACAAAATGAAGGATCATTTTATTTAGTTTGTTTAGTTTTGCTAAACATTGTTTAGTTTAGTTCTGGGTATTACGTGAGTTTATAATGTATAAAGTATGAGCAAAAATAAAATTTCAATGGTTGTTTTCGATATGGCTGGAACAACTGTCAATGAAAACAATCTGGTTTATAAAACATTAATGAAGGCCATAAACAGTGCTGGTTTTAGTTTTAGTTTGGATCAGGTATTGGATCAGGGTGCTGGAAAAGAGAAAAGGCATGCTATCAGATCTATCCTTTCAACATTCGCATCAACAACCGATGAGTCACTGATTGCGAATATCTATGAAAAATTCATCACTGACCTTACGCAGGCCTATGAAAGCGAGGAGATTCTTCCGCAGCGAAATGCAGTCGATGTTTTCAAAGAACTAAAAAATCGGAACATTATCAGTGTTTTGAACACAGGATATAATAGAAAAACCGCACTCTCGATTCTATCCAAATTGGGCTGGAAAGAAGGAGTAGACTTTGATGCGCTAGTAACCGCTTCTGATGTCGCTAAGAATCGTCCAGATCCGGATATGATCATTTTCGCAATGAACCTGTTTAATATTACCGATAGCAGCAGTGTGGCAAAGGTGGGAGATTCAACAGTAGATATTCAAGAGGGGCAAAATGCGGGCTGCGGTTTAAGTATAGGCATTACAACTGGAGCCCATACTAGTGCCCAGTTGAAAACTGCTAATCCTGATCAGATTATTGATGATCTGTCTGAATTATTGTTAATTGTAAATGTGGTGGAATAAAATCAAAAAATATGAAATCTATTAAATTTGCAATCTTAACACTGCTGTTTTTACTTTCAAGCTATGGAGTACTAATTGCCCAGCGCGTTATTATCATAGGATTAGACGGATTTTCAGCCGAAGGATTCAGAAAAATTCCTCATCCTAACATAGATAAGCTTTTTTCTAAGGGACTCATCTCTCTTGATACCCGTCCGGTAATGCCATCAGTAACCTTACCAAATTGGACAAGCCACTTATCTGGTGCTGGTCCGGAAGAACATGGAGTTACCAATAATAGCTGGACATTTTCAAAGCATGAGCTTCAAGCAATTGATACTGATGAAGAAGGCTATTTTCCTTCAATTTTTAAAGTACTGAAAATGGAAATGCCCGAAATTAAAACAGCATTTTATTACAATTGGGCAGAGCTTATCAATTCAATGAACAAAAAGTATCTGGATGTAGCATCTTTTGAAGAAAAGGATGGTTATGCTAAAAACTACGCATTAGCAGATCAATTTATCCTGGAGCATAAAAAAAGTCCGCAACTGGTTTTTCTATACAGTGTTAGGGTAGATCATGCTGGTCATGAATTTAAATGGATGTCTAAAGAGTACATCAACGCAGTGGTGGAAGCAGATAAGGCAATAGGTGGATTTATTAAAAATTTGGAAGATAATAACCTCGATAAAGACACTTATTTTTTACTGATAAGTGACCATGGCGGCAAAGAAAACGGGCATGGTGGGGTGAGTATGGAAGAAATGCAAATTCCGTGGGCAATCACGGGACCGAAAATAAAAGGAGCAGGCGTTACCCAGATCTATAACAGCAACAAAAATACCTTCAGAGTAATTGCAGAAATTTTCGGAATTAAAAACCTTCCAAAATCCTGGACGGCCATTTTGCCCTATGGTATCTTCAAATAACAATTTTTTTAAACCAAACTAGAACTAATGGAACAGGCAAATTTAATGGTTTTTGAAGAACAGGGTATCCCGATGCACCTTCAAAAACAACCCATCCCTGAATTAAATAAAGGCGAGATTTTAGTTAAAAATCTTTTTACCTCTATTTGTGGAAGTGATCTGCATACCTATTGTGGCCTGCGCCAGGAAAAAGTTCCAACCGTTTTAGGCCATGAGATTGTTGGCGAGATTGTAGCATTCGCCAATGAATATAACCGTTTGGATTATGTCGGGAATGCCTTGCAAATAGGGGATAGGGTAACCTGGAGCATTTTTTCTTCAGATCCTGAATCGGCCATGTCTAAGGCTGGAATGCCTCAAAAGGGGGAGAGGCTTTTTAAATATGGGCATGCGCAGGTTTCGGAAAATGATGCGCTTCATGGCGGGCTATCTACCCATTGTATACTTAAAACTGGAACTGCAGTAATGCCAATTTCTAAAAGCGTGCCCTTGCCCGTGGCAGCAATTATCAATTGTGCGGTGACCACCGTAGCAGGTGCAATAAGGTTAGCAGGCGATATCAGCCAAAAGACAATTCTTATTACAGGATGTGGTCTTTTAGGAATGGTTTGCGCAGCAATGTGTAAGCAAAAAGGGGCTAACTATATCCATATGGCAGATATAAATGCGAACCGTTTAAATTTATCTAAAGCATTCGGTGCTGATTACCTGCATATGCTTGATGAGAAACCAGGGGTACTTCCCCAGGGAATAGATATTGCATTCGACATGAGCGGAGCCCCTGAAGCCATTGAGCAAGGTCTTAATACACTGGCTGTCGGAGCTACAGCGGTATGGGTTGGATCTGTATTTAATACGCGAAAAATTCAAATTGATGCCGAATCGATTGTTCGTCGCCTCATCACAATCAAAGGACTTCATAATTATAATTTTGAGGATTTTGTAACTGCTGTAAATTTCATTACCGATTGCCACCACCTATTCCCTTTTGATCAGGTAGTGACCAAAGAATTTCCCCTTTCGGCAACAAATGATGCATTTGGATATGCTGTAAAATACAAGCCATTAAGAGTGGGCATCAATCTTGAACAATCCCAATAGGTAATTTATGGACAAAAAGTTTAGGGTTCAGCAATGGAGAATGCTGTTTATCACTATGTTTTGCTACCTGTTTTTTTATACTGGCAGGCATAATTTTGGCTGGGCTGCAAAAGGGATGGCAATCGATTTGGGCATTCCTTATTCTACCATAGGTTGGATTAGCTTTTCGATGCTGATCGGCTATTCGATCGGACAATTTATTAATGGGAATTTGGCGGATCGTTTTAGTGCAAGGCTGATGGTCTCGGTGGGTGCCTATTTATCTATATTAAGCAACGTGGCTATCAGTTTCTCGAGCAGGACAGTAGTTGTCATGGTGTTGTGGACATTTAATGGTTATTTCCAGTCGATGGCATGGGCGCCGGGTGCACGGTTAATCAACAATTGGTGGGGAGAGGCAGAACGGGGCAAAGCCTTTGGGTTTTATACCATGGCAGCTGGCCTTTCTTCGGTTGTAACTTATCTATTGTCAATTATTTTATTACAGCAGGGATATGAGTGGAGAATGCTGTTCAGGTTGCCTGTACTATTACTTTTGATATCCGCTACCGCATTTTTGTTTATAGCTAAAGATAGTCCTGAAACCATTAAAGAACAGGTGCTTGCCAATCAACAAGAGCTCAATTGGAGAGAAAGATATCTCCATGTTTTTAAAAATAAGAAGTTCATGGCTGTGTCGTTAAGTTTTGGTTTTGAAAGTATGGCCAGATATGGGCTCATTTTTTGGGTTCCGGTACATTACCTGGGTAGTCATTGGAAAGATAATCCTGGAAACTTATGGGTTACATTTCTACTTCCAGTAGGTATGGCTGCTGGTGCCGTGACTTTTGGAATGCTGTCTGATCATCTTTTTAAGCAGAACAGAATGCGGGCAATTTCTTTCGGAATGCTTGCTAGCGGCATCATCGCGTTGTCCATTTACCTTATCCCCTCCGGCAATTTGATACTGGGTGGTGTATTGATGTTGTTAGCAGGATTTTTTGTTTACGGACCACAGGCGTGTTATTGGCCATTAAGTCCTGATTTACTGGATAATAAACTTACTGGTACTGGTATTGGCTTTATGAATATGATTGGTTATTTGTTTGCGGCCATAGGTGAACCATTATTAGGATTTGCGATTGATATCAGCGGTTCTACAAATAGCATATTTATAGTGATTGCTTGTTTGTGTGTATTATCTGTGCTTAGTATCAATTTGGTCAGCTTTATGCGTGAAGATACCAGCTTAAAACGTCAGATAAATTAATTATGGGTCTGATTAATTTCAAGAAATGGGAATCATAAAAAATGCCAGGCAGGTAGTCTCCAATTGGGGAGTTATTGGAACAACTCTCTGGGGAGCGATCGCTGCGTTTGGTTGTTATACTTCCATGTATGCGTTCAGAAAAGCATTTTCAGCAAGTACTTATGCAGATGAAATGCAAATTTTCGGAATGGATTATAAAATTTGGCTGGTAATCATGCAAATGATTGGCTATACGCTTAGTAAATTTTATGGTATCAAGTTCATTTCCGAAAGTAAAGGAAAGGGCAGGGCAATGAGCATCCTTTATCTCATTCTTATAAGTTGGGTTGCCTTGCTGGGGTTAGCATTAGTTCCCTCGCCATATAATGTAGCTTTTATGCTGTTCAATGGATTTCCGCTGGGAATGATTTGGGGCCTGGTTTGTAGTTATGTGGAAGGAAGAAAAACCTCAGAATTTATGGGTGCTGTGTTGGCAACAACCTTAATCTTTGCTTCTGGATTTGTAAAAAGCGTGGGACGGATACTGATGGATTTTACAGGCATCCCGCCACTATGGATGCCTTTTGCGATGGGTTTTGTATTCATTCTACCTTTAATTGGTTTTGTGATAATGCTAGAGGTTTTACCTCTGCCAACGCAGGAAGATATCATGCTAAGGACAAAGCGGGTTGCTATGAATGGTGCAGAGCGTATGGCATTTGTTAAGCGGTTTTTACCGGGCATTTTTGCAACGGTAGTTATTTATGTGCTCTTTACGGCCATCAGGGACATGCGAGATAATTTCGAAGTAGAAATTTGGAAAGGTCTTGGTGTTAATAACAATCAAATTTATACACAGATTGATACCATTATCAGCATTGTGATACTCCTGTTATTGAGCTTGCTAATTGTTATTAAAAATAATTTAAGGGCATTTATGCTGATCCATGCGATGATTATTACCGGTTGTTTGATTATTATGGTGGGTACATTACTTTATCAGCTCGATGTTATTGAAGCTATAGCTTGGATGACATTGGTTGGTGTAGGATTATTTATGAGTTACCTTCCATACAATGCTGTTTTCTTCGAACGGCTAATTGCCACCTATCATCATAAAGGAAATATCGGATTTCTAATCTATCTGGCAGATGCTTTTGGATATCTTGCCAGTATCACCATACTCGGTGTGAAAGAGCTAGGTAACCCCACTGTTGGATGGCTGGAGTTTTTTACTGACTCCTTATGGATTGCCGCCAGTTTAGGTTTTTTGCTGTCTATTTTCTCCCTGACTTATTTTAGAAGAAAGGCAGTTACAATAAAAAGATTGATAAAGAAGGACAACGGAATAAAAAAAATTAACTACGATATTATACAAGCGATATGAAAGATAAACATGATTTAATTATTATTGGAGGCGGCATTTTAGGAACTTTTCATGCCTTTCATGCTTTAAAAGCCAACAAATCTGTCCTCCAGATAGAAAAAGACAATTTTGCAGTCGGCTCTACCGTCAGGAATTTCGGTCAGGTTGTACCGTCTGGCATGGAGAACGAATGGTTTGAATATGGAAGAGTAGCCACAATGTTATACAAGCAGATCCAGTCAGAATATGACATTTCCGTTCGGACTAACGGCAGCCTTTATCTGGCGTCTGATGATGATGAGGTACAACTACTGCATGAACTAAAAGGCCATTATGATTTGCTGGATTACCGTAGTGAATTGCTTACTGCAGAAATGGCGCGTCAAAAACATCCAGTACTGAACAAAGATTATGTAAAAGAAGCCTTGTTTTTCCCTGATGAAGTAAGTGTGGAACCGCATTTGATGATCCATAAGCTACAAGAGTACCTGAAGATTAAATTCGCAAACTATTCAATCATTTACAATTCGCCTGTAATATCCTGCGTAAAAAATAGTAGCAGGGTAGAGGTAACCACTACTGCAAAAAATATCTTCACTGCAGAAAAGGCGATTATTTGCAATGGTTACGAATTCAAATTGCTGTTCCCCGAGCTGTTTGCTTCCAGTGGAATCGTCATCAGTAAATTACAGATGATGAAGACCGTTCCCATGCCAGGCATTTCGCTTGAAGGGAATATTTTAACAGGTTTAACCACACGTCGTTATGAAAGTTTTGAAGTTCATTGTCCTTCGTTCAAAAGTATTTCAACGCCGGATCAATATAGTGAGCTTAAAAAATGGGGGATTCATATTCTTTTTAAAAAAGCAGCGGACGGGAGTTTTATCATTGGCGATAGCCATGAGTATACGCCAGTAAATAATTTTGATGCCCTGGGTTACGATGTAAAGCAATATCTTAATGAACTGATGCTGACGGAAGCACAGCGGATCGTTGATTTTGATGTTAGACAAATCCAACATTACTGGGCCGGTTTTTATCCGCAGCATCCCGAAAAACATATCGTAAGTTATGATATCGAAGGCTGTATTCACATCCGCACTGCAATTGGTGGCAAAGGCATGACAGCAAGTGCGGGTTATGCGTTGGAAAGCATTAATCAATTGCTGGCTTAACAGAGAAGTTACCTATTGATAAAGTACTTCGGTACTTCATCAATAGGTAACTTAATTTTTTTCTTCAAAGAAGTAAACAACAATCATTATCGCTTTTTCAGTTCCGGGATTTTGCGGGGTATGCGGAATTCTACCATCAAACAATAGCGAATCCCCAGCATTTAATTCATAAATTTTATTGTCAATGTTGTAAGCTACCTGACCGCTTAAGATGTATTTGTATTCATAGGCTTCTGTTTCAACCATCGGGCGGCTAGCATTAGGTTCAAGTTCCAAAATCACAATATCCACAGTTCCCTTATTGATAGCAGGGGTGAAAATCCGCTTGTATAAAAAACCTTTTGCATCTTCCTTTTCAAAGCATTCATATTCATCAGCTCTTTTAATAACAACAATTTCTTGCTCATTGTTATTTTTAAAATCCTTGAAGAAAACGTCTAAATCAATGTTCAGTGCCTTTATAATATCAATAAGAACAATAAGAGAGGGGATAGTTCTGGAGTTTTCAATCTGTGAGATCAATCCTTTGCTCACATTGGCACGATCGGCCAATTCCTGAACAGTAATATTTTGTTCACGGCGCCTTTCCTTTATCTTATTGCTGATTTGTACTAAAGTATCTTCTTTCATTAAAACTTATTGCAGCTCCTTTTATTAAAATTTGATATTCTTTCGAATAAACATTGAAGTGGTCGCAAATATACAAAGAGATACTGAGGTGTGGACAACCCAATTAGACTTGCTATCGGTTAATATCTAAATATAGATTAGTTTATTTTACCTTTTTAACCCCTGCAAGCACATTCGTGATTTTCATTTAAGTAGGCGATTGTTGCCCTGCACAGCTCTTCTAACGTTTTAATATTAATGTCTGCAAGCTTTTTTACATAGATACACGCTTTTCCCATTTTAAACTTACCCAGGTTTTCCAACAAGTGTTTCTGTTCTTCTAATGGCGAATAAACATATAATGAAAATTCCGCTTTCCGTGGCGAAAACCCGATTATGGGCGCATCTCCCTCATGTCCGCTTGCATATTTGTAGTGATAACTACCGAACCCAATTATCGTCGGACCCCACATTTTAGGTTCAAATCCCGACCACGCTGTCATCAACTCCACCAAGCGGAAACTATCTAACTTCTTTTGATCATTTTCTACATAAGAATTGATAAAATCCGATACACTAATTGAAGTTTCAGTTGTTTTATTTTTTGCCATAATTGGTTATTTATGCGTAATAGTCATACTAATTTAGATAAAGCTATATTAACTGCCAAGCATGCCTTCAAAAAAGTAATAAAGATATTGCGCTTATTAATGATAAGTCGACTCGTAACATGTGATGCACAATTGTCAAGAATTGAAAATATTGCACACATTCATCTGTTGTAAACATTAATACTTTCTCCATTAATTCTGCATAGGGGTGTTATTTTTTTTAGAAAAATTCACTAAATTGATATATGCAATTTTTAAGTGATGAAAAGAGATTATTTTTTCAAACAATTGGGCTTGGCTGCTGCAATATTAACGTTGCCCATTAAAAGCTGGTCTAATCTGATTTATCCAACAAGGATTAAAGAAGGTTTTTTAGTAAAATCGGAAGAAGATCGGTTCCATAAACCCATTACACTTTTTGAAGGAGATGTTTTTACAACGAAAATCTCCTCGAAGGATACAGATGGAAGGTTATATGTTTTTGATTCTCTGCGAATCAAGAAAGGTGGACCTGCTATGCATTTTCATTATGACCAGGATGAGGTATGGAAGGTGACTGAGGGCGAATTTTTAATTAAGATTGGCGAGCAGGTATTTCAGGCTAAGGCGGGAGACACAATCTATGGCCCTAGAGGTGTTCCCCATAGCTTTTCCAAAACCAATGAAGGACCTGCAAGGGTCACTATAACTTTTCAACCAGCTGGTCTGATGGAAGAATTTTTTATCGCGGTAGCACAAGGTAAATTAAAGGATGCGAGTCCGGAGCAGCAGCAGGAAATGCGCAAAAAGCATGGTTTTGAGTCAGTTGGTGAAGGGATTGGTTATCAAAAGAAATTTTAAGCCTTTTGTCTGCCACTTTGCATACCAATTATAAAATATTGGTTTTTACCATACGTTTACTTAGCCTTTACAGCTCGCTCATACTCGTCTAAGCTCTTATCTAAATCTTGCCCTTTGTTGTGTATACTTTCGCAGAATATCTTGCAGGCTCCAGGATTTTTACTGTTATCGCATTGGGTTTCACAGCTTGTTAAGGTATTACGGGGCATTAAATCATAAATATGGGTAACTATAAATCCTACAGCCAAAAATGTAACTACCACAGCAGCGAAGAACCATTTCGGAAATTTGTTGTCCTGGACCAAATGGATGGCCGGTGGATCATTGAACGGAAATAAGTATTTTATCCTATCATAATTCCAGCATAAAAGGTATAGACAGGCAATCACCATTAGCGGCGCTGTTAGCAATGATCCTTCAAATCTTACAGCAAGCGATAAAATGAGAATGTTAAATATTATAGGTAAATATATCAAGGCGCCTAATACTACGGTGCGGGGAATAAGCAGTAAAATTGCGGCAAGAATTTGGGCATAGCCAATATAAGTGTAATAGTAGCCGGTATGATGTAAGGCTTCCAAATAATGCCCCATGGGTTGGTTGTTATGGAGATCGGTAAAGCGCTCGCCAATTATTTTTACATACCCGGGAGGCAGAAATCCTGCAACAAGTGCCAGGCGGGTAAATGTTGTAAAGTAACGCATCCATCTGTTACTTCTTACTTGTACATGCCATGCATCTAATCTATCTGCTAATTTCATACGACAAAAATATTTTGTGATATACAAGGTAAATATTGCAATATCATCTGCAAAATTATTTTCCAAACACAGTCGATAAAATTGTTAAAACGCCATAAATAGACTATCCGCCCGAATTCTACTTGGCCAGTGCGGTTACCAAATCGATAATCATTATTACTGATGCGTGACTCGCGCGCATCACTTGGATGCTTACATTTGCAATATACATAATTGAGCTATTGATGAAGAAAATAGGATTTTTATCTTTCGGGCATTGGTCTGACCATCCCGCTTACGATACCCGCACGGCAGGCGATACCTTGCTGCAGTCTATTGATCTGGCTGTTGCTGCGGAAGAATTAGGTTTAGATGGTGCCTATTTTCGGGTTCATCATTTTGCGCGCCAATTAGCTTCGCCATTTCCTCTATTATCTGCAATTGGTGCCAAGACCAGCAAAATAGAGATCGGTACAGGTGTGATTGATATGCGTTATGAAAACCCAATGTATATGGTGGAAGATGCCGGGGCTGCAGATCTTATCTCTGGCGGGCGTTTACAATTAGGCCTCAGCAGGGGTTCTCCTGAGCAGGTTATTGAAGGATGGCGCCATTTCGGCTATGCACCTGCTGAAGGCGAAACCGATGCAGATATGGGAAGGCAAAAGGCTTTGCAGTTTTTGGATAAATTAAAAGGTGTAGGGTTTGCCGAGCCTAATCCTCATCCCATGTTTCCAAACCCGCCTGGCTTGTTACGCCTGGAGCCGCATTCCGATGGATTGCGGGAGCGTATCTGGTGGGGAGCTGCCTCTAATTCAACTGCCGTTTGGGCGGCCGAAAATGCTATGAACCTGCAGAGTTCTACTTTAAAAATGGACGAAAGTGGGAAACCTTTTCATATTCAGCAGGCAGAACAAATCAGGTTGTATAAAGAAGCATGGAAAAAAGCTGGTCACCAACGCGAACCAAGAGTTTCGATTAGCCGCTCCATTTTTGCGCTGATGAATGACCAGGATAGAATGTACTTTGGGCAGCAAGCAAAAGGTAGCGATAGCTTTGGTTACATAGAGGCTGATCAACGGGCGGTATTCGGAAAGAGCTATGCAGCCGAACCCGACCAGCTGATCAAGGACTTGGCTGAGGACGAAGCGATACAAGAAGCGGATACGGTGCTGCTGACCATACCGAATACTTTAGGAGTAGACTACAACATTCATGTACTATCTTCTATTCTGGAGCATGTTGCGCCTGGACTTGGATGGCGATAAATCGTTGTTAAATTTAATAAGCGTATTCCGGTTGCCCATTCTCCTCAGTTAATGGGTAACCGGAATAATAACCTAATTTGTTATTCCACAAATCTTGACTGCTTCCGTAGTTTTCTGCTATAGAGTTACCATACCCAGGTAGTCTGTTTCGGAAACCAGCTTTCCATCTGCAGAAATCAGGAACATGTACCAATGAATTTCATCTCCGGCAAACTCTTTGGAGAAATCCCTTGTGAAACTTAGATCACTTCTTTCAATGACATCCCAAATGCAATAAAACATTCCCCTGTTTTTATTATAATAAACAAGTATAACTTTGTCATCCAGTTGAGTACATTTTTGCGGAAAAGGATTCGTTTCCCAACTTATTGTAACGTTGTTTTCTGTTACCGATGATATAACAGATTTCCAGGCAGATTGCGTCTTGCGTATTGGAAAGGTAAACTTAATTTTTGACAGGATGATACCAATATCATTACCATCGCCAGACATTGCATTTTTGAGGTGATAAGAGGTAATGGCATTGTTTGGGGTCATTTTCGCCAATTTGGGTTTCTGATAGCCCATATTAATCATTTGTTTAGCAGATCTGAAGAAGCTGCTTACCATACCAAACATATTATTCTGCCGAATAAGTTTTACTGATGTTGTTTTCTTTTTCCTTTGGCCTGGTTTAGATTTAGAGATAATGATACCCATCCAACTGCTAAACACTACCGTGTCTATAGACCCAGAGAAATCACCAAACGGTGAGCCATTTTTTCTAGTTGCCATGATTACCAGTTAAATTGTCCTAGATAAATACTGTCTGAGATGCCTGCATGATCATTTGTAATAAATGAAATATAGACTTCCGCGGATATACCTTTTCGTACCCCATCCAGAGGGAGGAAGTCTGTACCAACCGAGCGCTGAGCGCCTGCAAGCACATACGCTGACTCTTTGATTTCCGGAAAGTAAGCCAGCATCATCACCTGATCACTATAATGGCTAAGTTTGCCAACGAGTTCCGTACTCCAATTAAAAATCAATCCTTTTTCAGTCATTACAACTGAATTTTCGTTAGCTGCAGGTAATTTTCCGTTAGTAAATAAAACTTTAGCGATATTAATCTTGCGATTGGGATATACCCCTTCAATCGCATGTTTCCTAATATACCTGGTTATCACATTGTGAGGATTCAGGTGATTTTTTTTGGCTTCTAACTGATATCCAACAGAAATAAATTCCTTGAAAGACGCCATGAATTTTGAAACCATTGCGGTATCAGCCCTGTTAGCTAACTGAAGAAGTGTAGGAAGCACTGTGCTTTTTTTGTTTTTTTTCTTCGCACAGGTTCTACCATCCTGAAGCAGATAATAAGTAATACCATCTACTGTTCCTGAAAATCCTACGAAGGGACCATTAGTAACGATTGCCATGATAATTGAATTAAACGATTAAATAAGTTATTTAAATACCTCAAGTAATTATTAGGTTAAAATCGAAATCTGGCCACGGCGGGTAGTGAGGGGTCTAAAACAACAAATTATAGCTTAATATAATTATTACTTCTTAGTAAATTATAAGTAAATATAATTATTTAATCGAAAATGACAATCTTTATTTTCGATTATTTTTATGTAATGTTAAATCAATCAATATTTTACGTCGTAAATGAGTTTAGAATAGTGGTGGGGGTAGACCTTAATCGTATAAACAGCTACCTACCCTAACAGTATACTAGTTTGTCACTGTTAGGGTATAAGAAATAGTGTAACTATACTCCAGTTGTGGAGAAGCCATACCATGTTTACCCCAAACATACGCTAAATGTACTACAACCTTACCACAAACATACCTTCTTAGTAAGGTAAAGGTATGTTTGTGGTAAGGTTGTAGTCAATATGGGGTAAACATGGTATGGTTTCAATATAGCTGATATATGGCTAAAAGTCAGCTACATCCAAACGCAAGGTACAACAGTGCTAAAACACAGATAAAACTTTGTAAACTTAATGCGGGCAAAGAAATCATTGGGATATTTTCTGCATAAACGTATCTATTCGTCCGGCTATTTCATTTCCATATTCTTCTAGCAGAAAATGGCCGCCATCAAATAAATGAATCTCTGCATAGGGTAGATCTTTCTTGTACGCTAACGCACCTGTTCCTGGAAAAATCTTGTCATTTTTGCCCCAGGTAATCAACAATGGAGGTTTATGTTTGCGGAGGTAACTTTGCCATTCTGGATACTTTGGGAAATTGTTCCCATAGTCTTTGAAAAGAACTTTCTGGATATCTTTTATCCCCGGCTGCTCAAAAATGAAATGATCCATGTAATAACTATCCGGACTTACCCGGTCGGGATTGGTAGTGCCATAAATATATTGTTCTTTTATCCCTTCAAATGACATCATATAAGTTGTAACAGCTTCCAGAGCCTTTGTAGCATTTGCTTCTGTCAGCACACCAATTTTTTTTACATCGGGTCCCAAGCCCTCTAAATAGATGTTTGCATTTTGGATAATAAGCGACTTGACTAGCTCAGGTCTTTTGGTAATAATTCTAAAACCTATCGGTCCACCGTAATCCTGCAGATAAAAGGTAATGGATTTTAACTGCAGCTTATCGATAAATTTCTCTACGATCTCCGAAAGATGGTCAAAACTATAATTGAAAACAGCAGGAGAAAGACTGCTGCTTAACCCAAATCCAGGATAATCCGGAGCGATAAGGTGGTAGTTGGGAGCAAGCTTTTCCATTAGGTTCCGGTACATGTGGGAAGAGGACGGAAATCCATGCAGCAATAGAATAGTCGGCTTTTTAGGATCTCCAGCTTCCCGGTAGAATATTTCTATATCATCGACCTTTGTTTTCTGGTAGCTAATGTGGTAAGTCCCGTTGATCAGGTCCTGCGCATGTAATTGCGCAGAGATTGAAGCATAGGCAAGGGTTAGCATTAAAACAAATCTGCTATTTTTCATTTTTTTAGATTTTTTGTGTTCGTATAGTGATCAAAAGTTTGTAAAATATCTTCCTATTATTGCGTTGTTAACATGGTTTTAACCACCGGATATATTTAAATAGAATATTGATGTATCATCTGGTTTGTTAATGGCGGACAGTTTCTAGATAATATATCTTCCAACTGTTTGATCTCCTCAACGTATAAGTGTTTTTTGCGCTTTCCAAAATAGAGCGTGTTTTCCACAGCGCAGCTACCTTCCCAGGCAAGTTTAACCGACTCGTCTGCAATATATTTATTGCAAAGAATGTCGGGGACAATGGCAAAGCCTTTACCATTAGCCAGGCACCGCAGAATTGAATCAAAATAGGGGAGCACATAGTTCGATGTAAATTCATGTAGGCAATCAAAGTTGGCCTCCCAAAACCGTTTCAGGTGCTCTCCATCTGCAGCTTTAGTATACCAGGTTTGCTGGGCGAGCCATTTTTTAATTGTGGTTCGGTCATTGATCAACAGGAGCTGATCCAGTTCTGCCGTATCAGTTTCGCTCCCGCAAATCAGCACCATTTGTTCTGTAGTAAATGGAGTAAAAGCCATGTTATTTTGATTGCCTTTTTGCTGCGTTAAGATCAAGTCTAAGGTCCCGTTGTTAAGCTCCTGTAACATTTGGGGGTATTCGCCGAATCGGGTAACCAGGTTAAAAGGGAGGCTGGAAACATAAGGTTCCAGAGTATGCTGAAAAAGCTCAAACCCCATTCCTACGCTTACAGTAGGTTTCACGATCTTAGACTTGCGATGAAAAATCTGTTCTGCTTCTTCAAGCTTGTTCATGTGATCAATGATAAAGTTGTAAAGCATAGTCCCCCTTTCTGTCGCCATCATTTTCCTGGTATCACGTTCAAAAAGCCGGTAGCCAGTATAGGTTTCCAGCGAACTCAGATGTAAACTTACCCCAGGCTGCGAAATAAATAACAGCTGTGCAGCTGCGGATAGTGTGCCAGCTTCATAGATCACTTTAAAAGTTCTAAACCACTCTAAGTTTAACATGTCTATTTCTTAAGCTAAAGCCTGTACCAATCACATACCAATAGTTTTACAACTTAAAGGAGTGATACTCTTGTTCATTAATAGTCTATAAATCAAGCGATTGAAAATATTCTCTGCAGCGCTAGATTGCCCGTGTTTATCCGAAAATATCGGAGATGCAACAGCAAAACCCGAAAATATCGGAGGTAGAGATGTTTGTTATCAGCCTTTATAATCCTCACTTTTAATTCCAAGCTTCGCCATCCTGGATTCTAGTGTGGTAGGTTTAATATTCATTAACTCAGCAGCACCATTGATGCCACGTATGCGTCCCTGTACTTTTTCTAGTATTGAAATGATGTATTCGCGTTCCGTTTCCCTTTGCTTTTGCTTTACATCTTCTAGAGTTTCAATGTTAACCTTGGGAGGTAATCCACCAGATAAATTGCTTAAGCTGCGCTTTAATTCCAGCGGTGATACCCCGTCATTAAGAATGACAGACTGCTCCAGCACATTTTCCAGTTCACGAATATTTCCGGGCCATTCATAAGCAGACATTTCTAACAGCATAGTTGGAGAAATGCCCCTGTATTCTTTATGAAATTCCTTACAGAACCTTTCGGCAAAAAAAGATGCCAAGGCTGGTATGTCGCTTTTACGTTGCTTTAAAGCGGGTAAGGTAATCGGAAACACATTCAATCGGTAATAGAGATCTAGCCTGAAGGTGCCTCCAGCTACTTCCTTTTCCAGGTTCCGGTTTGTTGCTGCAATAATTCGAATGTTCAGTTTTTTGAGCACCGAACCACCTACATACTCGATTTCTTTTTCTTGTAACACCCTTAATAATTTAACCTGCATTTCTAATGGCAACTCTCCAATTTCATCAAGAAAAATAGTACCTCCATTAGCTTGTTCGAACTTGCCTTTTCGTTTTTCTATGGCCCCGGTAAATGCACCCTTCTCGTGTCCAAATAACTCAGATTCTATGAGTGTAGCCGGAATAGCGGCACAGTTGACCTTGATGAAGGGCTGGTTATTGCGGGGAGAAAGGGTATGTATCAATTGTGCTATTTTCTCCTTTCCAGTTCCGCTTTCACCCAGTATTAAAACTGATGTATGATATGGGGCAACTTGTGCCGCAAGATCCATAGCTTCCAGTAGAAGGGGATGGTTGCCAATAACAGTATTAACAATAGTATGATCAGCGAGTTTAACAGGCGGCAGACCAATGGTTTTTTGATTTGATATTTTCAATTGTTTCAATAGGTCGATGTGTTTGTTGCTGTACATTGCAGGCTGGCGGCTGTGAAAATGATATTGCAGCAATTGTCCGTCATTAAACAGGACTGGAAAAACGAGGGTCGAGGCCATTTGAAAAGAAGTTGACCATACTTTTTGCAGCGTGTTGGGCTGAAGCTTTTCATGGGCAATACTGGTATAAATAGCGGGTTCTGTTGTTGCATGTATGTCGTCTGCGCTGCCCGACAATGCATTTTTATCAATTCCTGCAATAGTCAGTAATTCTTGCTGACCAATATATTGGTATTCATTAAACCCTATACGTAAGTAACCCATATCTTCAAATTGTTCTGTATCCAATGGCCTGAATACAGAGACTAATAGGTCGAAAGGGATATGACTTTGCAGTAAAAAGGCAATCTTCAATAACTTTTGCTGAATAGCTATAGTTTCGGCATTGATTGCGGATATCTGTTCTTGCAATAGACCTGCTTGTCTGAATTTAGACTCCAGGCTATATTTATGACGGTACCAGGCAATTTCCAATGTGACCAGCAGATCCTTTTTTCTAAAGGGTTTAACTAGAAATCCGTAAGGATCAGTGGTTTTTGCCTCTTCTAGTATTTTCTGATTTGAATTGGCTGATAAATAAACAAATGCAATATTATGTGTCCGTAATTCCCTGGCTAGGTCCATCCCCGATTGCTTTCCTTCCAGTATGATGTCTAGCAGCACCACGTCTGGCTGTTGTTGCTGCAAGCATTCCAGAGCTTCCTCCACCGAAGCTGCAACACCAACAATCTGGTAACCTGCCTGCTCTAAGATCAGCCGTAAGTCGTTGGCAACCACAAATTCATCCTCTACAATTAGTATTTTATTTAACATGTTTTGATTGCGCTATATAAAAGCATTTTCCGTAAATTGATAGGCATTGCCTGTGAATTATTTGTCCATAAATTTAAACCTGATAATGATGTGCACACCATTATTATTTTCCATAACGAAGGTCCCCCGTAATTGCTTGGTTAATCCCTGCATTAAATCAAGACCTAATGAGTTGGGTCGCAATTTGTCAATTCCTTCTGGTAAACCACTTCCGTTGTCCGCTATTTTTAGTACTAAATCATCCTGTCCGTCATGGTGAAGATTAATACTTACTATTCCAGGTTGATTGTTGAGAAATCCGTGTTTGATCGCATTGACAATACTCTCCGTAATAATGAGTCCGAGCGGTATGGCCTGTACCACATCAAGTTCCAGCGGATCAATGCTTAGCTTAAAAACAATTCTGTTATCTGTATCGAAGCTATCATGTAGATAGTCAGTTAGTTCAAATATGTATTCAGGCATGGAAATAGTAGATATATTTTCCTCTTGATAGAGCTTTTGGTGGATCATAGACATCGCCTGCATCCGTCTGAGGCTATCTTTCACAGCAATCTTAGCAGCATCATCGTGCAAATAGGCAGATTGTGAACTCAGCAGGCTGGTCACCATTTGAAGATTGTTTTTAACCCGGTGATGTACTTCCCTGATCAGCCATTCTTTTTCTTTCAGCAACTTTTCCTGCTCACTATTCAGCTCTTCTAAGAAAACATTTTTTTGGTCCAGTTCCCGCCGACTAGCCTCTAGGTCCCGATTGGTTTTTTGTTTAATAAGGTAGCGGTTCAGCAATAAGCCAGCAATAACCAATAGCAATGCCAAGCCGGCGAGTGTAATGTTTTTGGTCTTATCGGCTTCTTCCGCCCTGATCCGCGCCAGTTGGTTCATACTGCCTAGCAATTTAATATTTTTGTCTTTTTTGTCAGCCTCATATTTTACCAGTAACTCATCTACTTTTTTTCGCTGATCATAACTAAAAGCGGAATCTGCAAACTGATGACTCAGCTGGATGTCTTTAATAGCGTTTAAATACCGTTTTTCGGTGGAGTCAATTTTGAACAAAAAATAATAATAACTGTCCTGTCGCTCAAAGTCTAATTCGGAAGTATGCTTTTTTCCTAGTTCCAGCAGTTTTCTTGCCTGCACGGTATTTCCTGTTTTACGATAAAAAGTAGAGATATTAAATAGTGCAGAAGGAAATTCATCATGCACATATTCTACCGGGAAATTCTCTGCAATCGACAAAAAAACTTTGTAATTTTTTTCTGCCAAATCAACCTGCTTCATGTTATCATAGCTTATACCATATAAAAAGGCAACGTGCATTTGCTCAAATATGCTTAAAGGAGGAAATTCCCTTGTCGTCCGGTTCAGGAGGATTAGCGCCTCTTTAGGTTTATCAATATGATTGAGTGATCCTGCTTTGCCCAAAAATGATTTGTACCAGAACAACCTTGTTTTGGCTGATCTGTTTTCCAATGCTTTATTATACCAGAGCATAGATTCAGGGAAATCCCTCAGGTGTTCGTACAGCAATGCGCGGCGGGCAAAAAAGAAACTCTTAAAAACGGAATCATTTTTTGAGGTAAGGCATTCTATACTTTTGTTAGAGTAAGCTAATGCATTGGTTAGCTTCCCTGTCCTGTTAGCCAAAAAAGCGAGTCCATCATAGGGATATTGCTGCTGGCGAAAGCCTATTTCCTCTTGCAGCTTAACGATCTTCAGTAAAATTTTCTCTGCTACATTATAGTTCTTAGCTACAAAATATTCAATGTTTATCTGTGAAAGTGCTTCAATTTCTTTTTCTTTAAGCTGTTGTATTTTAAATATAGAGAGCGCTTTTTCAAACTGGGACAGTCGTAAGGGGTTTCCGTAAAAAAGCAGTTCTGCAGCGTTCATTAATGTTCTCGCTGTAACTATCTTATTTTCATTCTGTTCGGCCATTTTTAATGCTTCGCTAATGGCTTGTTGACTGTCTTCTACTAAACCTGATTGTTTAAGCAGATGTGCCCTAAGGGTAGTGCTTTCAATTTTCCATAGAGCAGATTTTCCTTTGCTCATGTGTACTGCTTCGTTAATATATTTGGCCGCTTCGGTAAGATCAGATTTTGCATTTCCAGGCCTGAAAACGAAATAGCTACCCAATTCTACCAGTAATCGCAGTCGTGCTTCACCCTGTAGATTATTCAGTAAAACTTTTGCTGCATTAACTTTATCTGCATCCAGCAGTGTACTGCCAGCCGATGGTTTTCCATCGCTATATCCTTCATTATAAGCTAGAAGTGGACTTAGCCCATATAGCTTGCATGGAATGCGTATTGCGCTGTCCATATCAATTTGTCCCTGACTGATCGTGTGGAGATATTGCCCAGTAATACGGATGAGTAACCGCTGTCTGGCTACATCGTTATATCCGGTCTTACTGACCTGTCCGTTTACGCTTGTGATCCATACTGTTACCACAAAGACAGTCATCAATACCGCTATGAATTGATTATAAAAGCAATGCAGGAATTTATGGTTCATTATGTTTTAACAGAGCTATAGCGAATATAAGGAATCAGTCGGCAATATTGCTATGGCTATTTAGGTTTTAAAACATGAAGGGCGGAATCAAGATCCCGCCCTCAACATATTTCGTTTGCGCAATTTTCTCTATTTGACCTGTTTTACTACTTTACTTTACGATCGAGGAAGTCTTTGATGGTTGCGCCGATTTCCTCACCATGGCTCTCCAACGCAAAATGTCCTGCGTCAAATAGATGATATTCAAGGTTTTTTACGTCCTTTTTATAAGCTTCTGCACCAGCTACCGGGAAAATATAATCATTCTTACCATATACAATCAGCATCTCGGGATTGTGGTCTCTAAAATATTGCTGCCATGCCGGATAATGTGGTGGATTTGTTCCATAATCATAAAATAGATCCAATTGAATCCTGCCATTTTCCGGCCGCTCGAGGTGACGCAGATCGATTTCCCAATTATCAGGACTTATGATATCAGGATTGGCCACACCATGTGTGTATTGCCATTTAAGCCCTTCCGGATTGTGAAAGGTAGTCAGTGTATATTCCGCCACTTTATCATTTTTGTCCTTCCAATACGCTTTAATTGGGTCCCAAAATGTTTGCAGCCCTTCTTCGTAGGCGCAGCCATTTTGAACTATCAGTGTATCAATCTTCTCCGGATGCTTAGCGGCAATTCTCCATCCGACAGGTGCACCATAGTCCATCAGGTATAAGCTATATTTCGAAATCCCTTTTTTGCTCAGTAACGTTTCAATGATCTGCGCAAAATTATCAAAAGTATAAGCAAAGTCTGCGATTGGAGGCTGTTCACTTCTTCCATAACCCGGATAATCAGGCGCAATTAAATGGTACTTGTCAGACAGCTGGTTGATCAGGTTTCTAAACATGTGCGACGATGCCGGATAACCATGCAGCAATACAAGTGTAGGTGCATTTTTTGGTCCCGCTTCGCGATAAAATATATTGACACCGTTGATGTCAATATATTGATAAGTAGTTTGGTTTGTCATAATATCGAGGTTTTAAGTATATTTAGGCTAGACTTATCGAGTGATGTCATCTTGCAGCTTCATTGACATCAACACTCAAAAGTATGTACAGCAGAAGGGTTTTATATATCACCTGATTCATATCAGTTATCACCAAATTAATAAATTGAAAATAGGAGAGTTAGTATTATCAGGATGATAGCACTTATAAATCATGTGATATTAAATGCCATTGTTCATCGATCCAAGTGATATAACTTTAGCGGCTGTACCATCACATATCAACAACCAAATTAATAAGGAGAAAATAATATGAAAAAAATAGCAATCAATGGACTGGGCAGGATAGGCAGGGCCGCTCTAAAAATCATCCTGGCAGCAGAAGAGTTAGAACTCGTAGGTGTAAATGACCTGATGAGCATAGAAAATGCAGTTTACCTGTTGAAATATGATAGTATTTACGGGAGGTACGATGGCGAAATATCTTACAAGGAAGATCAGATTTATATTGATGATCAATCTTTCCGCTACACCTCGTTAAAAGATATTGCCGAGCTACCCTGGCAGCAGCTTCAGGTAGATGTGGTGATTGAAAGTACCGGTTTGTTCACCAACAATGCCGACGCGGAAAAGCATTTGGTTGCAGGTGCAAAATTTGTAGTAATTTCCGGGCCAACAAAAGATACCCCTACAGTAGTTCACGGTGTAAATACCGAGGACGGTAAGGTCAGTATTTTTTCTTGTGCCAGTTGTACTACCAATAACATTAGTCCTATAATTGAAATTATCGGAAGGAGAATTGGCATCAAAAAGGCAATATTAAATACTACACATGGCTACACAGCTTCACAGACACTGATGGACGCACCTTCAAAAAGGGAACCTCGAATGGGGAGGACTGCCGGAATTAACCTCGCGCCAGCGGCTACGGGTGCTGCACTAGCGACTACCAAAGCTCTTCCGCAATACAAAGGGAAATTTGATGGGGTGGCGGTCAGGGTTCCTGTGCCTGTTGGTTCCATATCAGATATTACATTTATTGCAGAGCGGTTTACCTCTGCAGAGGAAATTAATGCCATCCTGATAGAAGAGGCTGCAACAGCGCGGTACAGGTTAGTAGTGAGTACTACCGATGAACCACTGGTATCCACTGATATTATTAAAAGTCCATTTGCGGCAGTTGTCGATCTGGCAATGACAAGGGTAGTGGATGGAGACCTAGTAAAGGTCATGGTCTGGTATGATAATGAATGGGGTTTTACCAACCAAATGATCAGACAAATCCAGTCTCTTTAACGCTTTATTAATCAATTAACCCCAACGGAGATGAATTATTCGGAACTTGCATTTACAGCAGCGATCAAAAAAATACAGGAGCGACTGGGCAGCAGGCCCAGTTATGAACGGATGGAGCAAATGAGCTATGTGGACGGGCTGACTGATTATGAAGAGGATTTTATTAGTCAGATCGACAGTTTTTACCTTGCATCATTCGGTGAAAACGGCTACCCTTACATCCAGCACCGCGGTGGGCCTAAAGGTTTTATCAAGGTCATAGATAAATCGACACTAGGCATTGTAGATTTTATAGGAAACCGGCAGTACATCACCGCTGGTAATATTTCCATCAATCCCAGGGTCTCGCTAATTCTATTGTCTTACCCGCTGAAGACCAGGCTGAAAATTTATGCCGAGGCCGAGTTGATTCCGCTTCAGGAAGACAGCAATCTGTATGATTTTCTCCGTCCTAAAGATTATAAATTCAAGCCTGAGCAGATGCTGATTTTCAAGATAAAAGCCTATGATTGGAACTGTCCACAGCACATTAATCCGAAATACAGTTTGGAAGAAGTTCAGGAGATGCTAGAACCGCAAAAGGAATATATCGATCAGCTGGAGAGGGAAATTAAAGAACTTAGAAAAAAAACTGGTAGCACAGGTTAACAATAAACAAGTTAGCATTTGTCATAAGACGTATAACAAGATTATTTAGCGCTTTTAGTTTTAAAACGGACAGTAACATCTTTTATGGGATAACCTGCGAGAGACTGAAATCCTCTGCCCATAATTAAAAACTCATAATCCTTGCCTGGTTCCAAAGAAAGTTTAACAGTGAAAGATTTTCGATCTTCACTTAAACCAATTATTCCTGTTAAAGGGAAATTTGTTTTGCCGCCTTTACCGTAAGAGATGGATTTTCCATCTCCCATTGGTTGAGAAAAGTTGAATGTCAGTTCTGTTAACGAAGCATCTACATCTGTTTTAGAATCAATGTCTGGGGATAAGCTTACAATATATGGCTGCAGACTGTTAAACTTTTTTAACAAGCTTTCCCGGTCTAAATGCTCTTTATAATACTTAGACTTAACTAAAAAGTCTTCGACCTGTAAAGAGTCCTGGTAATTAAGCTCAATAAGATCTTTTATTGCTTTAGTTTTATCAACCTGATTTTGATAATAAGATTTGCATATTACATAGCCCATGAAATAGCCTAAATCGGCATTTTTTTTGTCGGTTCCATTGTATAACCAATTAGATATATCATTACCGAACATATCTATTTTAAACGACTCCTTCAATTGACTTTCATGTTGCAATCCATAAGTGAGATATGCGCTGCTTACTTTCTTACCGGTAACCAACTCACTGATAAAGTCGGCCGAACCTTCTCTAAGGCTACCGGCAAGAAGGGAAATTCCGCTATTCTTTTGTTGAGTATGTACATATTCATGCACGTTTACGCCAACTAAATTAGACTCTTTTTGGTTTTTAAAATTATTTTTAAAACTCTCGCTAAGCTCCACTGCATTAGTCCTAACATCGGCAGTAGCAATTTCAGCTCCGACCAGGACCATATTATTTGTCGTTGTACCACCCGAACGCATGCCACCAATAGTAAAATACATTTTAGCAGGGCGCATTTTAGGATAAAGTTTCCGAAAGCGATTTATACTGGCTTCAATAGCTGTAGCCTGTATTTTAACTTGCAACGTATTTTCTCTTATGCTCGTCCAAAACTTCGGATATTTATTTATAAGTTCAACCCAAAGTTGTGCATTATAATCGCGCGCCTTCATAAAAGCATGTAGACCAGCCGATCCTTTATCTACATACAGCTTTTGTATAATTTCCCTCTGCATCAGCGTGTCGGGAGTAGTCTTTGCACGATCATAGGCTATCCAAAAATTGTCGATGTCCGCGGTATAAACCAGGGATGTCTGATGATGCTGTGCTTTAATTGTGAAAGGCAAGAAAAAGATAAACAGTAATATGTAGAAGCGTTTCATTGAAATGTTTTTCTATTAGATAGGAATAGGATACAAACGTTACTGAACCTTATGAAAATAATATCTCTTTAAGTTAAGAGCTTTAAAATCGTATTTATTGGTTATCTCTCTGATTAAAAATAAGTTATCGAATTATTGAAAATATTACGCTCGCAAATCTGATGCGAGAGAAAACTTACTACATTTAACTTTGTTTATTTAATGTAACATATTACAAACTAATTCAAATTTGATGTTATATTACCTATCATGCTTAGGAGTTTTATTGCAATGGGACAATAACTTAAATAGCTGCAAGTCCTTATTATTAAGATTAAAATAGAAGCATGAGAAGAATGGTGATGGGAGATATCCATGGCGCGTACAAAGCACTGCTGCAATGCCTCCAAAAGTCTGGATTTGATTATGAAAACGACCTGTTGATCCAGCTTGGTGATGTAGTGGATCGGTATCCTCAATCTTTTGAATGTGTAGAGGAACTGATGAAAATCAAACAGCTAGTGGCGATAAAAGGAAATCATGATGACTGGTTTGATGAATTTTCAAAAACAGATTTTCATCCCTATTTCTGGACCCATGGTGGTAAGGGTACGCTATCTTCTTATCTGGATCATGCAGGGAAAAGTGGCCGTTTGTTCACGACCGGCACTGGATATAAAAGTGCGCTGGATTCGAGCGATATCCCGGCAAGCCATAAAGCCTTTTTTAGCAATCAACGGCCATATTATGTTGATGAGGAAAACAGATGTTTTGTACATGCCGGGTTTAACACTAGCCTGCCTTTCTTATCTCAAAAAACTGAAGATTATTATTGGGACAGAAGTTTGTGGGAAAATGCAGTGCGCTGTCAGGGAAATGGAGAACAATTCCGTATCAAAGCCGAATTTAAAGAGATATACATTGGGCATACACCCACCACAAAGTTAAATACCGATCAACCCTTAACTGCATTTAATATCCACAACCTCGACACCGGTTCAGGGCATTCCGGGCGTCTAACCATCATGGATATAGAGACAAAAGCTTTTTGGCAGTCTGATTTGACGTCGGAACTTTATCAGGGGTACACAGTATAAAAGCTATAGTAGAACTATTCAATTTTCAAGAGTGATTTAAATAATAACTAAGGAACTAACTTATCAAGCTGTTTTTCCAACTATTTACACGATCTATATGCCGCAAAAAAAAAGTAATCACATTCCTGTTAACACATTGGCATCTGGAATCAGGCAGGGAATATATATTGCTAAAACTTCGTTTAATGGTTTGCCTCATCATAAAGAAGTAGAACGACCGCATCGGGACAATGGGCATCTGTTTATTTTACAAGAAAAAGGGACAACCCATATTGAAATCGACTTTCAAAAACATCATATTGAAGAAGGATCTATCCTATATATTCACCCCAATCAGATACATCGCGTAATAGGGTTTGACAATGTAACGATCACCAGCTGGATAATTACCAGTGAGAATTTGAATCAGGAAAACCTGAAGTTATTGGATACCCTCGCGCCGCTGGAAGGTTTGGCTTTACAAAAAGAGACGTTTTCTATTATTTTGCAAACTGCTTCTCTTTTTATACTACTGTCTGAACGGAAGCAAGAGAAAATGTACAACTCTATTCTTAAAGAGAGCTTAAATACACTCGTTTCCTTGGTTATATCACAGTATCTTAACACAACTACGCATACAGACCATTCTTCCCGTTTCCAACTCATAAACCAATCATTCAAAGTCTTGTTAGAAAGTAACTTCAATACTTCAAAAAGTCCAATGGAGTATGCGCAATCATTAAACATATCTACTCCTTACCTAAACGAATGTGTGAAAACTGCAACCGGGCAGTCGGTTTCCTATCATATACAGCAGCGTGTTGTTTTGGAAGCCAAACGGCTGCTTTATCATTCCAAAAAATCTGTAAAGGAAATCGCCGGCGAACTTGGATATGATGATTTCTCTTATTTTTCCAGGCTATTTGTTAAAGTTACCGGAATGACACCGTTAACTTTTCGAAATAAAAACCTCGATTAGTGCTATACTCACTTCGTATTGACATTGGTTACCCTTAGCACAACATGTTACTTTGTGTTAAACAAAAGGATAACAAATGGACAGGTCAGAAGCAACACATCTATTGCAAAATAAGGAAATAGCCATTGTAGGGGGTGGCCCTGGTGGTTTAATGTTAGCCCGGCTTTTACAGCTTAAAGGTGTAAAAGTGAAGGTTTATGAACGGGATTTTAGTGCAGCGGCGCGCGTGCAAGGTGCCATAGTAGATTTGCATTACGATTCGGGTTTAAAAGTTATTGAAGCAGCAGGGTTAATGGATGCCTTTAAAGCTAATTATATGCCCGGAGCGGATAATTACCGCCTGGTTGATCATGATGGGAATATCCTTCTAGACGAACATGATCAAGGTTCCATTACTGGTTTTGGCGACAAACATTTTAGACCGGAGATTGATAGGGGGACGTTAAGAAATATAGTGTTAGATGCTCTTGTACCTGGTACTGTTATTTGGGGCAGTCAATTTGTGGATATGGTGCAGTCAAATGATTCCTGGGAACTCACTTTTAAAAATGGCAGTACGGCTATGGCAGATATCGTGATCGGTGCAGAAGGATACCGATCTAAAATTCGTTCTTACCTAACTGATATTACAGCGGTTTATTCTGGTGCAACTATTATTCAGGGGGACATAGATCGGCCAGAAAAAGAATGTCCTGAAATTTATAAGTTAGTTAACAATGCAAATCTTATGGCGATGGGGGCGGGGAAAACCCTTGCTGTGCAACCTAGGGGGAATGGGGGACTGACGTTTTATGCTGCGTCGTTGTACCCGGAAGATTGGATCAAATCCAGTGGTGTAGATTTTAATAATAGTATTGATGTACGTAACTATTTAGAGGAATATTATGTAGGATGGAACCCAATATTTTTTACACTGTTTAAAGCATGTCCACAATTTGTTCCAAGGCCTTTGGATTATTTTCCTTTAGACCAATACTGGACGTCAAAATCGAACCTCACAATTATTGGAGATGCGGCCCATTTAATGCCTCCATCTGGTGAGGGGGTGAATACTGCTATGCTTGATGCGTTGGATTTAAGCGAATATCTTACGAGTGGTGATTATAATACTATACAAACTGCTATTGAAGCGTATGAAATACGTATGCGTGCAAGAGGTGCTGAATTAGGACAAGAAGCAGTCGACGGGATAAAAGATTTCGCTTCTCCTACTGAAGAGTCGATTAACAAGCTGATAGAACAGTTTAAGATTTAAACCATCTAAATAACAAAATAAAGACCGCAATACAAGTGGGTGAAAACGAAATATATTTACATTTACTGCTTCCAAAGTTTGAGTTTTAAGTGAGGTATACTTAAGAAGGTTATACGATGGGCTCCCTTATTAAAAATGATACCGTATAAAGGTTTTTGATTCTCATTTTCACATTATTAATTCAAAGTTTCCACCCGTGGAAAATATTGTGCGCAATAACATTCGATCTTTTACTATGAAGGCAGGTTTCAACTAAATGTAACTACACTATAAGATTTTCATTTTGGTTAAACATGTCCTTGATTTGGTTATGTTTTTCGAATGTTAATTGTTGATTTTTGTTTTACAGTAATCATTAATGTTATGGAAAAACAAATTGAATCATCAACTAACAAACAGCCTGTTGCACTAGTTACCGGAGCCAACCAAGGTGTAGGATTTCAGATTGCCAAAGCACTGGCAGAAAACGGTTATGTAGTTTACGTAGGTTCACGGAACCTTAGCAATGGGGAAAAGGCCGCAACAGAAATTGGCTATACGGCCCATGCGATCCAGCTGGATGTTAACCAGCAATCAACGATCAGTGCAGCGGTAGAATATATCAGGAAAGAATCAGGCCATCTTGATCTGCTGGTTAATAATGCCGCTATAGCCCATGCAGGTGAGCCCGGCCGCACATTGGAAGAAACGACGGCGGATGGCAAAGCTACCACTGCAAAGCTTGACGAGGTGCGGAATGTTTGGGAGACTAATGTATTCGCGGTTATTGCGGTTACGCAAGCCGCACTCCCTTTGTTACGTAAATCAACTGCAGCACGTATTGTAAATGTGTCAAGCGGTCTGGGTTCGTTAACGTGGATAACTGATCCTGCTTGCTGGGCAAGGGAACATTTCGGGATTGTTTACGCTGCTTCCAAAACTGCACTTAATGCGGTAACAGTGGCTTTTGCAATAGAGCTCGAAAAAGAGAATATAAAAGTCAATGCAGTGAGCCCTGGTTTTACGGCAACAGCCTTGAATAACTTCCAGGGTACCGATACGGTTGAGGTAGGCTCTCGTGAACCTATTCGTGTAGCACTCGAAACGGATGGCCCGACGGCTACTTTTACAGGTCCGGACGGTCCGCTTCCCTGGTAATCATCGGTTTATAATTATTATCTTTAAAAACATGAAAGCTGAAATGCCGAAAGTCCATAAAGTGGAGTCTATATCAGAGGTACATCGTATGCTGGGCCTCCCGGGACCTGTTCATCCATTAATTAGTTTGATGGATGCGCATGACGGGCAAATCGACATGTCCCGGCTTCCGGTCAGTTATGTGCTCAGTTTCTATAAGATTTCTTTCACTACCCAACATGGTGGAAAGTTCAAATATGGGCAGGGTTATTACGATTTTGATGAAGGCACGATGTTATTTACGGCGCCAAATCAGCTCATTGGCAGTACAGAAGATTATAAAGACAAAAGAGGATATTCGCTGATCATCCATCCGGATTTCCTGCGTGGTCATCCGATAGCCAGTAAGATAAAACAATATGGGTTTTTCTCTTATGATACTAATGAGGCACTTCATTTATCCGAACAGGAAAAAACCACAATACTCGGCATATATAACATCATTAAGGATGAACTTAGCAGCCGGATCGATGATTTTAGTCAGGAAGTGATCATTGCTCAAATAGAGCTGCTGCTGAGCTATGCCAAGCGGTTTTACAAACGACAGTTCCTAACAAGGCAGGTTTCCAATGATTTGCTTCAGCAGTTAGAAGACTTACTAAATACCTACTTCGAAAGAGAAATAGCGGTTGTACAAGGGATACCAACAGTGCAATACCTGGCAGACCAGTTAAATTATACCCCTAATTATTTAAGTGATATGCTGCGTTCACTTACTGGGCTCAATGCGCAGCAGCACATCCACCAAAATCTGATTGAAAGATCAAAAGAGTTACTATCTTCCACAAATTTGACTATCGGAGAAGTGGCTTACAAATTAGGGTTTGAGCATCCTCAATCTTTCAGCAGGCTTTTCAAATTAAAAACGAAGGTTTCGCCAGTCCAATTCAGGTCGGCTTTCAATTAAGTAAATAGCTGTCAAAAATAAAACTGCCTGGCTCCTTTGAGGGACAGGCAGTTTTATACCTTTTATTTATGCTTTGTCATTGTTTTCAACACTTTCAATCAAGCAGTCCAGCTCCGCCTTGTCATCGGCAGTTAATTCGATAGATAATGCTGATACGTTTTCTTCAAGATGTGCGATGCTGGAAGTACCAGGTATCAATAAAATATTGTCTGAATGGTGCAATAACCAGGATAGGGCCAGCTGATGCATGGTAACTTGTTTACGGCTAGCTATATCTTTAAGTTTCTCTTCTAACTGTACTATTCCACCGCCTATAGGGAACCATGGTATAAAGGCTATGTCTTGGGATTCCAGATCGCCTCCTAGTAAAAAAGTCTTTTTAAAGTTTGATATTGTTTCCATGTTAGCCTATTTTATGCAAACAAAATTAGGTAAGCGTGATCACCGTATCAAGGAATATTCAAAGGCTTATTTATACTTTTCAAAGTTTTTTCGATAATCAGATGGGGTAATGCCGGCATGCTTTCGGAAGAACCGGTTAAAATAACTTTGGTATTCGTACCCAAGCCCGGCTGCTATTTCGGCCACCGTATAATCCGTATAACTTAACAGTGATTTTGCTTCTGCAAACAACCGCTCGTTGATATGTGTCGTTGTAGATTTTCCTGTAGCTTTTTGAACCACCGTATTCAAATGGTTAATGTGAACTGCGATCCGGTTGGCATAATCTGCAGGCTTCTTCAGCGCTATGGTTTGTAATGGAAGGTCAACGGGGAACTGTCGGTTAAGCAAGCCTATAAATTCGGCAGCCACACGGGGAACTTGATTTTCTATCGGAGTTTCTGTACTGCGCATCTGTATAGCTTCATGAAATATCAAGCTTAAATAGCTGCGAAATAATTCATCCTTATCCGCATAATCCTTATCTGCATCTGCGCGCATTCGCTGATATAGTCCAGTTAAAAACTTCTCCGTAACGCTGTCTGGGAAATAAACGGGAGATTCTTGTGTAGAGAACAGACGGTCTGCCACACCCGATAACTGTGCGCTTGCGCGGAGAAACTCATCATTAAAAACACAGAAATATCCTACCGTTGGATCTAGTCTTTCGGGCACCGTCCAGGTATAAGGAACTATTGGATTAACAAACACCATCGCTGGCCTGTCGATCATAATATCTGGCAAAGACCCATAGCGCAAGTTGCACGGCGATCCTTCTGTAACCAGGCTTATTTTATAAAAATCCCTGCGATTATAAGATTCCAGCGTGCACTTTCCTTCATTAACCGTTGCAACCCTGAACTGTCCCGCGCTCTTTTTAACTGCTATTATTGCCATGCACAAATTTATACAATTCAAATAATATATAATATGTGTATTTTGCTTTATCCATATTATATATTACTGTTTATTTTATAGTTTGGTGCCTATGGAAATGGATGCTTGTATTTGTATTATCACGAGTAAATTAAAGTAATTCCATTCTGCGTGTCCAAAAATAAATTGCGCCAAACAAGGTTACAATGGCAAGCACAGCTCCGAACTCATCTATAAAATAGTTGGTTTTGCTGCTAGTAATGATCGTTATTGGTGTGAAAAATGTCTGAACAAATAAATTGTGACTGGCATGCAGCATTACTCCGGTCCATAAACTGCCTGATTTTAACCTGAACCAGGTGTAGATAAACCCTTCGCTAATTACAGCTATGTTTCATTCCCTTCTTCATCCTGAATTGAAAACTTGAAAAGCCCTGAAATAACAAAAGCCGAGTAACGGGCTATCTTACCATATTTCAAAAAGAATTCTCCCTTTCGAATGTGCTAATAGTAGCCAGGCGGTTCAGCAAGTGCCACTCTTCATCAGTTACTAAAGGATATTTGCTTTTAAGCTGCTCGTACCATAAGGATAAATCGTATCGCATATAATGTTTATTAATGTGCCGCAAAATAACCGCTTGCCCTTTTTGCAAAATCCTACCCTGTAATGCAGCATTCATGTTCAAATATGACGTGAAAATAAGTCTAGTGTTTTCACTTAAGTGAAAATTTTACAAATGATTTCCATAGAAATTTGTAGCGGTTAATCACTCGTGCGTTGCAATTCGCATCCAGGCCATATTCGGACGACGTCCCAATACCTGCTAATCGTGTTTGCATAAACGCGTTATCTATTGATTTTTAGCTAGATGCTGAATAATAATACAGTAAATTCTCAGTTTTTAGCAGTAGATTTAACTTAAGTTAAAATCTACTGCTGTAATAAAGAGGATCTTTGATCATAGAAACTATAAAACATAATATCATGACATCAACAAATCAATCCACTTTCGGCGTTTCTAGCGAGGCTATTGAAACTGCCACATCATTACGAAAATTATACTTTTTGCGTGCCGGTTTTTCCATCCTTTGGGTGATTTTAGTAATAGCTTTGGCTAAAACCAATACGGGAATCGCAACAATTCTATTTATAATTTATCCAGTATGGGACTTAATTGCGACCTATTTAGATATTCAGGCCAACCCGGCATCCGCAAATAAGACTCCGCAATATGTTAATGCAGCGATCAGCATTAGTGCAACGATCGGTGTTATATTAGCTTTGCAAAAAGGTATTCCGGAAGCGCTGATGGTTTTTGGCGTTTGGGCTATCTTAACAGGACTTATTCAGCTGATTTTAGGCATGCGCAGACGTAAACAGTTAGGCGGTCAATGGCCAATGATTATCAGTGGCGGTCAGTCTATGTTGGCCGGAGTATCCTTCATTGTTATGGCGAACGCACCTAATCAAGGCATTACAACATTGGCAGGCTATGCTGCTTTTGGCGCGTTTTACTTCTTGTTGGCTGCCTTCAGGTTATCTAAAACAATTAAAGCAGAACAGGTTACTGTTTAATACTACCTGCAAAATGACGGGATCTATTATTTTATCATCTCATACATTTTATGAAAATCAACCTTTTAGTGTTCGCCATGTTCTTTTTTGGCATTGGCACCTCTTTACAAAACATGTTCTGCATGTACAACTCACACACACCTGCCGCATTTAGTAGTGACTCTCAGGAAACATTCGCAAATTTACATCCTGAGAGTCGGCGGTAGTGTAGGCAGCACAAAATAATGCACTGTCACAATATGCGTTTATCACAACTACGGGTAAATTTTACTGCTATAGCAAATTTCATATTTTGCTTCTGCCGTTAAAAACAACCAAACCATGATTTCATGAATTTATCAAATAACATATGGGAAAAAGAATAGTTGTGTTGCTGATTGGATGTTTGCTGTGTTCTTGTGCAAGCACAAAAACAGCAGTGTTTGATAATGAATTGCAACGTTTAAAGGCTGCCTCTAAAACAAGGTTATCTGTAGATATTGACGAGTTTAATTCCTATAAAAACCGCCCTGCATCAGATGGCCCTTTTAATACGGATAATAACAAAGCATTTTTACAAGAGAATGTACCTTATTTTATCAGTTCCAACGAGGTGATCAATAAGGTATATAACTACCGCTGGTGGATGATCAGTAAACACCTGAAGGAGTATGCTGATCCCGCCGATTCGAAAAAGTATTGGGTGGTTACCGAGTTTTTTGGAGTAAAGCCCTGGGCATCGCTAAGCGGAGCAATTACTTGTCCTGCAGGACAACAGTTTTATGACGTGCGGTGGTTGCGTGACCGTAAGTTTCTAAGTTCTTATGCCAGTTACTTTATGCGCGGATCAGCATCCAGATTAAATCAACGGGAAAACGGAAACTTTTTAACCTATTTAAGCCGGCCGGAAAGCCACCATTTTTCTAGCTGGATGATTGACGGGATTGAGTCGTATTTAAAGATCCACCCTGATGACCAATGGTTGCATAGCATGTTGCCATCCATGGAAAAGCATCAGCAAGTATGGGATAGTTTATTTACTGTGAAAGCCCCAAATGCAAGAACTGCAGGTATGTACAAAATTTTAGATCTGTATGATGGTATGGAGTTTAGCCTTTCTGCAGTGCTAGGCCTCATTGCAAGTGATGGCGCTTATAGTCTGTATACCAAAGACAATTGGAAAAAGTATTACCTGGGATGGGAGACCACCGAACTGGCGGCAAATTCTCAGCAAGCCAAAGAATATCCTAAAGCCTTTCGGAAAGGGTATCCAGATTATTATTTAGTGAGGCCTTCTGTAAACAGTTATGCTTATGCAAACTTGCAATCACTTTCCAATTTATATCAACTGGATGAAGAAAATACGAATAGTAAAAAACAGAAGTCGGTCCTTTATTCCTCGAAAGCATTAAGCCTTAGGGACAAGGTATTAAAAACACTCTGGAATGAGGATGATCATTTCTTTAATACCTATAGTGCCGGGGATAACCTGTTTGGTAAATCTGACTATGAAGCAAGGGTACGAGAGTCTGTTGGTTACACCCCATGGTACTTTAATATGATCCCTGTCGGTTCGTACCAAAAATATGGCAAGGCCTGGGAAATGTTTTCTTCAGCAAAAGGATTTTATAATACTGCAGGTATGACCACTGCTGAAAGGCAGCATCCCTATTATAACGAACAGGCATACGCATGGAATGGACGCGGCTGGCCTTTTCAAAATTCTGTGGTGTACAAAGGTTTTGCGAACTATTTGCGGAACTATAAAAAACAAATTACGGCTGGCGATAAAGAACTTTTGTATGATTATGTAGAAAAATTAGCTAAGATGCATGGCAGTGAACAATTGAATATCGGAGAGTGGTATATTCCAAGTAATGGAACTACTTTTGGCGGTGAGCAGGATTATTTCCATTCTACCTTTCCTGATATCATCATCGCTGATCTATTAGGATTTAAGCCATCTCATGAAAACAAGTTTTCGGTGCAGCCTTTGTTACCTGAAGATAAATGGGACTATTTTTATCTTGGCAATATCAGCTATCATAACCTTGAAATTGATATCATTTGGAAAAAAGATTGGGACCCGATTTCAGCTGGTAACCAAAGCAGGCTGTGTATCTGGGTAGATCAAAAACTAGTGGCAGAAAGTAAGACGCTAAACGATGAGCTTGTTGTCATTTTAAATTAGAATACTTGTATACAACGCTACTATTAAGGAAGGGCAGACCAGCAAATGCAAAACTACGACAGTGAAACTACCTCTTCAATCAGGTCTTAAGATAATTGAAGAGGCAGTAGCCATTTTTTTATCGTTGTAACCCGCTTTTGTTGAATTTGTGCAACGGCTGGTTATCATTTAGATAGACAATCCATTTTTTTCTTTGCCTTTGCTAACAGTGGATCAGCAGAATTTTTAGTGATTTCCTGACAAGTGATCTTATTAGCATATCCGCGTTGGGTGCTCACTACACTCACATAATTTACTTTATTTGCAGCTACCGTTATTTTTAATGGTGTTGATTTTTTTCCGGTAGATAATCCGCCACTAACTACACTGATGGTATGTTCACCAATGCTTAGATCGTGCATAGAATAAGACTTGTTTTTTAATTTGCATATTAACTGGTCATCAATATAAAATGAATAATTAACAGCAGAACCAGTATAACCTGTAGAGCGGATTAAACAGACTTGCCCGGTGTTCGTTTGTGAAAAAGACGCAGATGATGCAGTAACGAAAAATGCTAATAATAAGAATAATTTAGATGTTTTCATAAGTTTAGGTTGTTTGCGGTTGGATAAGTTTTCTATCTAATGAGTATGTTGTGTGCAGTAATTGCAGTTGATGTTTTTTCAGATTATGAGTTTGTTGTTTTCTGTCTAATTAATATGTTTCTTACGTGTTTCCTGTTTACAGGTGTATATACTAATACGGTTAGAAAGGCAAAGTTTACTGATCCCATTCCTTTCTGCAATTTCAGAAAAATATGGCGGTTAGCTGTCTTAGCAAAAAAAACACCTTTATTAAAATTAGTAATTTGATACTTAATTTTATCCTGTTTTTTAAAATTCTTACTGTTTTAGCAGACTCATCTATCTATAGTTCCTTAAAAAATAGTATCATTCTATTTTTTTGATTAATTATTGGTTGCAGCATGCCTTTTTCGTATTATTGAGTTAAGTCTCATACTTATGCGTTTGCCAACTTATCGCTTTATTTTAATTGTTGCTATACTTAGCATTTTTTCTTTGTGTGCTTTTTCGCAGGGCAAGGATAGCAGTAGTTTAGTGACAGCCAGGGATAGCATGCCAAGAAGCTTTGTAGATAAGATGCAGGAGTTTGCAAAGCAGTCTGCACTAAAGAGCAAGGCCGAATTTGAAGCTGATAAGGCCGTTGTTGTGCAGGTAAGGGTCTTCGAGGAGATCAGGCTGACCATGCAGCGAGCAAAAGTCTATATCAAAACTAGCTTAGATACATTGGCGCTCGAGCAAAACCTGCAAGAAATAAAAAGTAACTATGCTATTGCTGCTGATGGTGTTTTCATTAACAAGGGGACCTCCCAAACCTATCGCAACCTAACGGCTACAAAAAAAATTATTAATGAGCTGATTGGAGAGGCGCAGGTAAGAAAGTTGAGGCTTGATGTTAGACAGAAGGCACTAGATGGGTACCGGTTCCGAATGGATTCTTTGCTGACTACCACAGAGCTATTTAGCTTTCCTAAGGATTCATTGGCTTTGATGGACTATCTCAATAGCTTGGTAACCATTGCAAAGGAAACTGGCCCGGTAGATACAGCGCTGAAGATTGCAGGACGGAATGTACAGCGTTTGCTGAATGCATATAATTCAGAAATCAATCAGCTGAAGCTTAGTATTGACGAAATTGAGCACGATGAGCACAAGATGGCAATGACTACGCTAAGCAGGGAGTTTCCTAATATTGGTGATACTCCAGAGTCCTTCAGACCATTTACGGAGATAGTAAATTATTCAAAAGTGAAGGGCTTGCTCACGCTCCAGTTTTACGCAATCAATAACGTGTGGAAGTTGCTGGCTCTTATTGGCCTCTCCATGTTATCTTTTATTTATCTGCGTTCCCTTAAAAAAATCTACACCGCTAAGGGATTACTAAAAGATGATTATGAGAAACAATTGGTTATCCGGTATCCGATTTTATCTGCTATGCTATTAGTTATCAGTATTTTTCAGTTTATCTTCTTTTCTCCGCCATTTATACTCTATGTTATATTTTGGCTGATTTCCTGTTTTTGTTTAACTCTAATTTTTAAGAACTATATCACAAAATACTGGATGACAGTATGGTTACTGATGGTGTGTTTTTTCTTTTTGGCTGCAGCTGATAACATGGTACTCCAGGCATCAAGGATAGAGCGTTGGTTTATGCTAGTAGTTTCTGTTCTGGGTGTTCTGGCGGGCATTGTTATCCTTATACAGAAACGCCAGCAGGAGCTGAGGGAGAAATGGATAACCTATTCTATTGGCTTCATGGTTATCCTTGAAATATGCGCTGCCGTCATGAATTTATATGGCCGGTACAATATCTCCAAAACACTATTCATAGGCGGTTTTCTTAATGTTGTTATCGCCATTCTATTTCTTTGGGTGGTTAGGTTTATAAATGAAGGACTTGTATTGGCTTTCGATGTCTACACGGTACAGGATAAAAAACTTTTCTATCTGAATTTCGAGCGGGTGGGCTCAAAAGCACCTTTTTTGCTTTACGTTTTATTGGTGCTGGGCTGGATCATACTGATGGGGCACAATTTCCCGTTTTTTGAATATCTGTCACAGCCAATACTCAATTTTTTGAGCAGGGATAGGACTATAGGGAATTATACGTTTAGTATCAACTCGCTCCTTCTTTTCTTCTTAATCATGTCCATATCAGTGGTTCTTTCTAGAATTGTTTCCTTTTTTGCATCAGATGAACACCTGGCAGCACCTAAAGATAAAGGGTCAAACAAACAAAAGCTAGGTAGCTGGGTGCTGCTGGTACGTATATTTATTCTTTCCAGTGGCTTTTTTTTAGCTATTGCTGCAGTGGGCATACCGATGGATAGAATCACTATTATTATTGGTGCTTTAGGTGTTGGTATAGGATTTGGGTTGCAAACCCTGGTAAATAATTTGGTAAGCGGTCTTATTATTGCCTTTGAAAAGCCTGTTAATGTTGGTGATATTGTAGATGTTGATGGTCAAGGCGGTACGATGAAATCTATTGGTTTCCGAAGTAGTATTATTACCACTTGGGACGGTGCTGATCTGGTTATGCCCAATGGGGATTTATTAAACTCCCATTTGATGAACTGGACTTTAGGTGGTAATCGCAAAAGAGTATCCATCCTCATTGGTGTTTCTTACGATGCCGACCTGGAAAGGTGCAGGCAAATTGTAAGAGAGATCCTGGATAAAGAGGAGCGGATTAGTAAGTCCCATCCCCCGGTTGTACAATTTGAAACACTTGGCGCTAGTGCAATTGACCTTAAGATTTATTTCTGGACCAGGCATATGTCTGATAACAATTCCACAAAGAGTGATTTGGTGATTTCAATAACAAAAGCATTTAAGTTAAATCATATCCAGATACCTTTCCCACAGCAAGATGTTCATTTACATATGGTAAAACAGGGAAAAGAAAATACAGACGAGTAGACCGGCCTATTTGAAGGTTACAATGTGAAACAAAAACTTAAGTCCCCATTTCAAATTGTAGCCCGCTTAAATACCTGTATAATCCCTGTTCGTTGCTAATTAATTGTTCATGATTTCCAGATTCAAGAATCTGGCCTTTCTCCAGTACAATGATCACATCTGCTTCCCGAATAGTAGATAAACGGTGTGCGATAATAATAGAAGTACGTCCTTTCATTAACTCTTCCAATGCTTCCTGCACTAAACGTTCCGATTCAGAGTCTAGCGAAGAAGTGGCCTCATCTAAAATCAATATTGATGGGTTTTTTAATAATGCCCTGGCAATAGCGATGCGCTGCCGCTGTCCGCCTGACAGTTTAACACCACGTTCCCCAACTACAGTTTCATATCCTTCGGGGAACGACATGATAAACTGATGTGCATTTGCCTGTTTAGCCGATTGGATAATTTCTTCTTTGGTAGCACATAGTTTGCCGTAGGCGATGTTTTCCAATATTGTACCACCAAATAACATGACGTCTTGCGGAACAATAGCTACCTGGTTCCTGATGTCGGTCAGTGAATACGCATCAGCTGGTTTACCATCGAACAATATCTCTCCACTTTGCGGATGATAAAACTGTAAAATCAATCCTGCTGTTGTCGATTTTCCTGAACCACTAGGGCCAACAATAGCCACTTTTTGTCCGGCTTTTGCTTCAAAAGAAACCCTGGTGAGAACCTCAATTTCGGGTCGTGATGGATAGGCAAAACTGACATTTTGAAACGAGAGGTTGCCTGTTATTATTTGTTTTACTACGTTATCCTCTTCGTTTATGGATACCTCTTCTCCTTGTTCAGCCAGTATTTCCAGCACTCGTTCGCTCGCACCTACCGTTTTTTGCAGATTGGCAAACAGCTCCGGGAAACTGCCGAGAGAACTTCCTAAAAACATCGCATAAAGGGAGAATTTTAAAAGTTCACCAAAGGTGATCTCATGCTGGCTCACCAATACGCAGCCATAGCCTACCACGGCGAGAATACCGCCAAAAACGCAGAGCACGATAAAGGAGACAAACATCCCTCTGAATTTTGCTCCTTTGATGGCTATATTGGCCACATCCCGAATCGTATTGCTGTAACGTTTGGCTTCGAACGATTCGTTAACAAAAGCTTTTACATTGGCAATGCCCAACAGCGTTTCTTCAACGATTGTATTAGATTCTGCCATTTTATCCTGTGCCTGGCGCGAAATCTTTTTGATAAACCTACCAAAGAAAACAGCAAAGACGACCATCACTGGCAAAACAAGGAGCAATGCAAATACCAGCTTTTTCGAAATGAGTGCCATAAAAATGATTCCGCCAACCAGTAAAACAGTCTGCCTTAACATTTCGGCTATAGTTGTCGTCAGCGTGTCTTGAACTTGTGATAAATCGGCAGATATTCTGCTATTGAGTTCACCAACCCTGCGGTTAGAAAAGAAGTTCATCGGGAGTGTGATCAACTTGAAATAGGTATCGCGCCTGATATCGGCCAATGAACGTTCAGCGACGTTAACAAACCATAATATCCTGAAAAACGAGACTACCGCTTGCAGGGCCAGTACCATAAAAGCTAAGACCAGGATGCCTTGTATACTGCCCGGTAAATAACTATTTGTGTGCTTTCCCTGTGCTGTATCGATGAGTGCACCGATAAAGGCGGGGAAGGCAAGCCCAACCAAACTCGATAAGAACAGAAAGAATAATGCAGCTATAAACTGACCGCGATAGGGTTTTAAATAAGTGAGCAAACGCGCAACATGGGTTAAGGTTTCCTTGTTAAGCTTTGCTTTAGTAAGTTCAATGCCCGATGCGTTACCGCTGTTAAATCGCTGACGTGCCATTAGTTTAATGTTAAGCTAAGGCGGTCATAATTACGAGCTGTAAATACTAATAAACTATTTACTATTTGATCTTGCAGGGCCAGCATGTTTATCCAACCTAATGTTTGTTTAACATGCCCCAGTTCAGGCATGTCTAATAATACGCTATTCGTCATATAGGTTAAGACGATTCAGCAGTCAAAATACTTTAATTTTTTTTATAATAATATATGTAGCCATTACAATAACATTATCCCCAGTGTAATTGCTTTTGGGTTTTCTCCTTTCCAATCCGGGAAAGCTTAATACATTTCTTTAGTATGCTTTATTAAACTATCTTTATTTGAGATCAGTGTGCAGTGCTATCGGCGCCATTTGAGGGTGATGATTTGGATGCACAGCTAGCTAGTACGCTAACCGCTATTGGGAGGAGCGTTAATTTTGTTTTCATTCTATTTATTTGTTTTTTACTCTATTAGGGCAAATAAAGATAATGAAAGGACATAGAGCGAATCAGTTATTTACACCCTTTATTCGTTAACTTTTAGCGGAATTTTAGTTTACGTTTATCTAGAAAGGTAAGGCCGACTGTTGTTTGATGCATCTCATTACAAAAGAACTTTGAATCTTACTGATATGTGGTATCGCAGAAAGTTTTTGGGCAATAAAATCTGCATATGCCTCGTGATCTTTCACAATCACCTTTAAAACCAAATCGAAAAGTCCGCCAATCACATAAGCTTCCATTACTTCCTCTAACACCGAAATTTGTTCGAGAAATTCATCAACAAATTCCAGCCGCTGGCTTTCCAGAGATATATTGACCATCACCGTAAAATTCAAACCAACCTTTTTTTGATCAATAACTGCTATATATCCTTTGATGTATCCTTCATTTTCTAACTTTTTGATTTTGTCATATACTGATGTCCTCGACATATGTAGTCTGTCTGTCAGTTCTGAAATCTCAAATCTTGAATTTTGTTGCAGGATGCGCAACAGTTCAATTTCCTGTTTATTTAATACTTCCATTGGATAATTTCCGGCAAATATAGCTTGTCTGTTGTGAAAATGGATGTAATACGTGATAATAATCGATTTATTGGATCTTGTACGTATTTAAAAATCAATTGTCGACTTAAAAACCATTATCTATAACTTTAGTCGTATAAAATTCTATTTTATGTTTAAAAATTCAATGATCGTAGCTTTTGGTGCACTAAGTTTTGGTATGCTTTCTTCCTTTGCGAAGATCGCATATGGATACGGATACAATGCTGCAGAGATCACATTTGCACAGGCGATGCTAGGCGCAATCATACTCTGGGGAATCGTTTTATTTAAGAAATTCACTAATAAAAATTATAGTATTAAGGTTAGCTGGAAACTGTTGGCTGTGGGTTGTTGTATGGGGATTTCGGTTTATGCTTACTATTTGTCTTTATCTTATATCCCCGCATCACTGGCCATCGTGCTTCTTATGCAGATGACCTGGATGAGTATGGTTGCAGAGGCGTTATTATATAAAAAGATGCCAAGCCGGATCGAGGTTATTACAGCGGTATTTATGCTATTGGGAACCATTTTTGCTGCTAATGTGGTTAATGCTAAAGAATTGAACTTTTCACCATTAGGGCTTACACTAGGCTTAGTTTCTGCGATGCTGTATTCACTTTTTGTATTGCTCACTAGTAATCTGGATAAAGATATTCCCAGTTTTGAAAAAGGTGCGATGATGACTACCGGTTCGGCAATCACTATTGCGGTAATTAACTTCAAATCATTGCTGTCAAGTACACATATTGACATCGGACTTTTCGAGTGGGGTTCTTTTTTGGCAATATTCGGGACTGTGATACCGCCGATTTGTTTTAATGCTGGTATGCCAAAAATCGGCCCTGGTCTAAGTTCAATACTGTTAACCTTAGAGCTTCCTGCTGCGATCTTCTGTGCACATATTATACTCAGCGAGGATATATCAATTTCACAAATTTTCGGTGTATTGATTATTCTGGTATCCATAGGTTACCTAAACATCTGCAAGGCAAAAAATGAAAATTTGCCGAGTATGGTAGTTGATCCGGCAGTATAGCAAATAATCAAATGATCGGGCTGATGAAGATTATTCCATTCATACTTAAATTATAATAAATCACAACCTGTTATGTAGTAAGTACCTCAGTTGGTGATTGTCCGAATTGCTTCTTAAAAGCAAAGGAGAAATGTGACAGATCTTCAAAACCAAGATCCAGGTAAATATCTTTGGGTCTTTGATTTTGGCTATGAATAAGAAAATATGCCTCTTCCAATCGCTTTCTGGTTAACCACCGGCCGGGAGTTTCATTAAATGCGTTATTAAAATCCCGTTTAAAAGCAGAAAGACTTCTTCCTGTTAAAAAAGCGAAACGGTCGAGACTGATGTTAAACCGAAAGTTGCGGCACATAAATTCTTCTATGTTTATTTTTTCGGGCGCACCAAAATTGAAGAATATTGACGCAAGGGCAGGATGGTTTTGTAAAAGTATCAGCAACAACTCTTCGCGTTTTACATCTGCAAAAGCTTGCTCAATCTCTGCTTCTCCCTTATAATAGGGGGCTAAAGATTGGATGAAACTATCCAGCAAACGATCACTTTTCACCGTCACAATGGGTTCATCATGCTCTGCAATGCCAAAACCGACAGGATGTTTTATAAAAAAGTTCTTCAAGAATGGTTCGTCCAAAACGATAACGATTTTTTTGAAATCACCATTTAGCTGCTCTTTGTTATAGCGAAGTAAATGATTTTTACGCGCAATGCAGCAGTCACCTGGGATAACTTCGTAATGCTTTTCGCCATTATACACTTGCATTGTACCATCTAGAATAAATAAGAAAAAATGCTCCGGAACAATTTGTTCCGGAGATATACCTGGGCCTAAATGGCAAGATTGAATGCGTTGTATGTTCGATGAAGTAGTTTGTATGTTCGATGAAGTAGATTGCATGTTGAGGTAAGTAATTAGCCTATCAATTGGAAAAATCCTGATGCAAAAATACTCATTCTGTTAAACTATCTACGCTAGCCAAAATTGCTTGTTCTTTACTTCTGGGTTTCCAGCCAAGCATGTCCTTTGCCTTTTGATTAGACATTGCGATAGAAAGTGATGGATCCAGTGGTTGCAGATCAGCAATGTTATCTGCTAGTCCGGGTCTTTCTTTTCTGATGAGTTGTGCGATATCGTATAAACTCATTGTACCAGCTGATGTAGCCAGAAAACGTTCGCCATTCGCCTCGGGATGCACCATGGCCGTAAGATGAATATCGGCTACATCCCGTACATCTACAATCCCAAAAGTAAAAGCGGGGGTTTCTTTTAACTGTCCGTCGATTATCGCTTTAACCAGTCCAATAGAAGTGGAGTAGTCCTTGCCCAATGCGGGGCCGAATACACCAACCGGGTTAATTACAGTTAATTCTAAAGCGCCACCCTCAGTGCTGATAAAATCCCAGGCTGCTTTTTCTGCAATGGTTTTAGATTTTACATAAACATTGACGGCCAGTTCCGGATCTGTCCAGTCCAGTTCGGTAAAAACATGATCTTTACTGTCTTTACTATAACCTATAGCCGCAAAAGAGGAGGTAAGTACCACACGCTTTACACCAGCATCGCGGGCAGCTTTTAAAACTCTCAATGCGCCATCCCGGGCAGGAATAATTAATTCATTTTCATCTTCCGGGTCACTTGCCGGGAAGGGGGAGGCGACATGAAGCACATAAGTACAGTCATTTACAGCCACATCCCAATTATGGTCTTTTGTTAAATCTGCTGCTATAAAAGAAAGTTTATCTAAATTAGTAATGCCCGCCTGCCCGAGCAGGGTATTTACTTCGTCTTTTCTGCTCAATGAGCGGACGGTAGTTTTAACTGTGTATCCATTAGTTAATAATTGCATGATACAATAGAAGCCGATAAATCCTGTACCACCTGTTACTAATACTGTTTGTTGTTTTGCTAAGCTTTCCATGTTTTAATTTCTTAAGACAAATATCCCGCAAAATTACTTTGCCCATTTTGTTTAAACGTCCAGGTTTTGTTTGTTTAAAAGTTTGCGGGAATGAATTGATTGGAACAAGAAACGAGGAAGATAATGTTAACATTCCTGGCACTTTTGAGCATACAACATCAAACCTCTTCTTGGAATTAGTCTAGATAATATTAGATTTGTGCTCAATATGTCACTTAAATCAAATTTTCTAATAAATCAAGGCGGTATCAACGCTAAAGAATTTGAAAATATTTTTAAAGAATATTGGAAAGATGTTTTTAAGATTTGTCATTACTATACTCGTGATCAACAAATAGCTGCTGATCTAACCCAAAATGTTTTCGTTATAGTCTGGCAAAAAAGAGGTTTCTTAAAAGATGAAGGTATGATGAAGCACTATCTTTTGAGGGCGGCAAAATTGGAGGCATTGAACTTTAACAGGCAGCAGAAAACAAGAGGAGATAAGCTAATAGAGTTCCATGCTTTAAACGCTCCCGTTTCTGGCCTAAACACTACCGAAGACGATGTGTTACAGCGGGAGGCCAATCAGCTGCTCCAGCAAAATATTTCTAAGTTACCTCTAAAATCACAAGCCATATTTAAAATGAGCATCTACGAGGGTTTGGATAATGATACGATTGCCGATCAATTACAGATGGGCCGTAAAAATGTAGAATATCATCTCTATAAAGCAATCCGCCTTATCAAATCAAAAATCTTATAAGTTTTTTCCATTCCTCTTTAGGAAAAATTACTTCCCAAACAGTATACTAATAATTGGACTGAATAGATCTGGTTATTTTGAATATGAAAATAGATGAAAAGTTGCTCGATGCCTATTACCAGGGGAAGTGCAGCGAACAGGAGCGAAAAATGGTGGAAGACTGGTTTAAGGAAGAGGATTACGCTAACTACCACCCGGAAATAGAAGAACACCTGCAGGCTGAACTTTGGAGTAAAATAAACAGCCGCGTACAACCTAAATCATATCGGTTATTCTATTGGTCTGCCGCGGCAGCATGTATTGCATTGATTTGTATCGCTTTCTATGGTTTGCAATTTCATAATAAAGGAGAGAAAGATTTACAGTTCGCAAGGGTAGAAACAGCTAAAGGGCAACGTGCCAGGGTTGTTTTACCGGATGGTACAGTTGTTCATTTGAATGCCAGCTCCTCTTTGCGATATCCACCTCATTTCGGCAATACACGTCGCGTTGAACTCACTGGTGAAGCCTTTTTTGATGTGGTTAAAATGCCGTCAAAACCATTTATTATCAGGGGCAAAACAACAGAAACATGTGTCCTTGGTACTTCTTTTAATTTGGTGGAGCGGTCAAATGTGCGAAATCTTACAGTGTTGACTGGGAGAGTGAGTTATCAGGAGGTAAATACACAGAAAATGATGATCGTTACGCCAAATGAGCAGGTGGCAATTAACAACAACGGTAGTTTTGAAAAAAGAATGGTCTACGCCAAAAAGTATATTGCTTGGAAAGAGGGCAAAATCTTATTTGATAACAATACTATGGCAGAAGTTGCCGCGACGCTCGAAAATTGGTATGGGGTTAAGATTACTATCGCAGATAAACGTTTGGCAAATGAGTCTTTTACCGGGCAGTTTGAAAAACCACAACTAGGGGAGATATTACAAACAATTGGTTTTGCACTTAAATTCAAATACACGCGTAACGAGGGTAACATCGTAATTAATCCCGAATAAAAACTGACTAACAAATACAATAAGACTCGGTATTCCTTGGCGGGATAAATACCGAGTCGTTAAATAACCTCAATCAATTAAAATTAAATAACTTTTACAAAAGTATGAATCAATTTTTGCATTTCGCAGGTCTGCGAAATAAGAAACCTCTTTTAATCCTTGTTACACTTCTTGGCCTATTTCAGTTAACTGCTTACGCACAGGACAATATTTTAAAGCGCCGCCTAACCGTTTCGCTAAAACAAGTTACACTAAGTGATGCATTACTTCAGATCGGTGACGCTGCCGGTGTTCAGTTTTCCTATAGTAACCACCAGATTGACAGCCGTAAATTAGTGAATATTTCCGTTCAGCAAAAAACAATAGAGGAGACATTGGACTTGCTTTTTGGGGGACAGCTGGATAAAGTACAGGTTAAAGGAAATCAAATTACCTTGCGTACGAAAGCCAGGCTACAGGATATACAAGTAACGGTGTTGCAGGATACGGCAGAACCGCTGCCTTCTGCTACCATTTCGGTGGATGGAAAACCGGTGGTCCAGTCTGATAATAATGGTATCGCGCATTTTAAAATACCAGTTGGCAGACATCACCTATCCGTTACTTCGCTTGGTTACGAACAGCAAATAAAGGAAATAAACGTACAGGATGGCAAAAATGCAGATCTGATAGTTAAACTGCTTACTGATCAATCTAGTTTGCAAACGATAGAAGTTGTAGGGCGTAAAGAAAGCAGCTACCGTAATTCCAATACTTTCAGTGGTACCAAAACTGATATGACGTGGAAGGAAGTGCCCCAGGCGATCAGTTATGTAACTAAAGAAACAATCGATGATCAGTTAGTTTTTAAAGTGAACGAAGCGATCAGGAATGTAAGTGGTGTCAGCCAGTCTACAAGTAACAATAGAAGTTATGTAATACGTGGTTTTGAAGCTACCAGCAAACTGATTAACGGACAACGGGTAGTAACTGAAATACGGTCGCAGACAATGTTGACTAATATTGAAAGGATAGAGGTGTTAAAGGGGCCAACATCTGCCTTGTATGCAAATTCTGACCCGGGAGGAACGATTAACCTGGTAACAAAAAAGCCTTTAACAGAGTCACGTAAATCAGTACAGTTTGCTACTGGGAGTTTCAATACGAACAGACTTTCTTCCGATTTCACCGGACCGATGAATAGTGATAAAACTTTGCTGTACCGGCTCAATCTGGCTTATCAGGATGGAGATTCCTTTCGTGCTTTACAGGGAGGAAAATATACTGTGATAGCGCCTTCATTCTCTTTTTTACCGAGCGAAAAAACACGTGTCAATATTGAGTTTCTCTACCAGATGAACGACACTAAATTTGATCGCGGTCAGCCTATATTTGGTGCCAACACCCAGGAAGATTTGTATACTACACCCATTTCTTTTGCCATAGGAAAAAGAAATGACTTTGCAAAAGAGCTGTTTATGAATGCAAACATCTCGATACAGCACAAGTTTAGTGAGAAGGTTACTTTCAACACCGCGTTCACAAGATCTATGTATGACGAGGATTTATTGGAACACCGTACTGCAAATGGCTATGGAGTTGACGCAGATGGCAATGAATTGCCCGACATGATAGCTATGCAAGCTTATCGTCGTCAGGCGAAAAACAATGTAGATAATTTAAGTACCTATTTCAATATCAAATTAACCTCAGGCCCATTACAGCATACCATGCTAGTGGGGTATGATTATATCCAGGAGGTTTTTCCACTTTATAACGCTACTGACAGGGCAAGGGGATACTTAAGCGCCGATAAAAGTCGCGTGTACAACAGTTACGATCCAGCTAACAGGGGTAGGTACCTTATTGTAAATAATATGCCGGTGCCCAATGTACCGCATTTTGATTTGAAAAATCCGGATTATGGTTTGGCATCAATGACCAATTATATTGTGGAAGCTGTAGCGCCTGATCCAAGGAAATATTACCTCAATGGTTTCTATGTACAAGACCAAATCAAATGGGGAAAATTCCAGACACTTTTAGCTATCCGAAGAGAGTATTATACAGATATCCTTAACTACGGACAAAATGCTCCGGAAAATATAACACAGAGTGCTTTTATACCAAGATTAGGACTTACCTATACACCTAACGAGATCATTAGTATATATGGTAATTTCGCGAAAGGCTATCAGCCGCAAAGCGCAGGTACAATAGGGGACCAGGAATTGTATGGTGGCCCATTTGACCCACTCACAAGCAGGATTTTTGAGCTGGGAGCCAAGTTTGATCTGTTTTATAAAAAGCTATCTGTAAGCACTGCAGTATATGATATTACTCAGAATAACATCCTGGTTAATGCTTTTGATTTGGTTAACCCAGATATGCTTAGGCAAATTGGTAAACAGCGGGCACGCGGTTTCGAAATGGATATCTATGGAAATATATTACCCAACCTTACCCTCACCGCCGCATTTTCTTATAATGTAGCCAAGATTTTAGAAAGTGAAGTCCCTGCAGAGGTCGCGAC